>ERZ1066133.67-NODE-67-length-57687-cov-8.241133_pt1 | contig 57687 bp, 41 predicted proteins | sample MGYA00382780_ERZ1066133 | MGnify/ENA primary metagenome ERZ1066133 (study PRJEB33369, sample SAMEA5778363) | biofilm metagenome | biome: Industrial cooling water; feature: Water cooling tower basin; material: Biofilm | place: United Arab Emirates | collected... | reverse complement strand
GGACATATCAGCGCAGGTGTAGTCCTGATAGAAAGCCCGGATCTCGGCGGGCATCGGGAAGTACTCGGTCGGCCGATCCCGCTCGCGGATGCCCAGCCCTTCGCGGACCGCCCCGATGATCTGATTGAAGCTGGTGGTGACACCCGAGCCGAGGTTGTAGACGCCGGGCGTCGGCTTCCGCTCGGCTTTGGGATGGAGGCCCGCTCCCGCGAGCGTGCACGCAACGACGTCGTCCACCGAGACCTGATCGCGGGCCTGTTCCCCGTCGGTGAAGATCCGCGGGTGCATGCCGGCGAGCATCTGGGTCGCGATCTGGTAGACCATCGACGCCATCTTGCCCTTGCGTGATTCACCGGGGCCAAAGACGTTGAAGTAACGCAGGCCCACGATCCACGCCGGCGACTTGCCCGACGCGCTGATCCGGGCGTGCGTGCACTCCATGAGCCACTTGCTGAACCCGTAGACGTTGTTGGGCTTTCCGGCGCTCGACTCGGGGAACGGCACCCGTTGGCGCCCCTCATCCGGCGAGCCGTAGGTCGCCGCGCTGCTGGCGTACACCAGCGGCGTCTTCGCCGACGCACACGACTCGGCGATCGCGGGAAAGCTCTCGGCGTTCACACGAAGCATCTCGCGTTCGTTCATCACCGTCGTGTCGGTAATCGCGCCCAGATGGAACACCGCCGCAGCTTTCGTCGCCCGGAGCAGCGCCGGCCACTCAAGCCCCTCGACGCCGCTGGCGATGAACTCGCCCCGGAAGGTCTGCCCCTGGCGCTCGCACGCCTCAACGATGTTCGCGAACGATCCGCTGCGACAGTCATCGATGACGAGCACATGACCGGCGTGGTGCTTCTGCAGGGCCGCGGCGAGATTGGAGCCGACGAATCCGGCTCCGCCGGTGACGATGTAGGTGCTGGTGCGGGGCATGCTGAAAGCGTCAGGGAGAAGGCGGGATCACCAAGGTCTGACCGGGACGAAGGTCCTCAGGCTTGGAGAGTACGTTGCGGTTGGCCCTCAGGATCACGTCGGTCTTGCGGATCGTGCCGTAGTACTTCCGGGAGATGCTGGTCAGCGTGTCTCCGCGCTCAACGGTGTGCCGCCGCTCCCCCGGTCCGGAGCCCGCGGCGGGCGACTGATTCGGCGGCAGGCCGACGGGCTTTCCCTGGATGTTCGTCGGGTCCTTCGGGACCTTGAGCACCCGCCCGGTCTTGATCCGGGTCGGATCAACCAGGGGGTTCGCGCGTGCGATCAGTTCCGCCTTGCCGCTGCTGCCGCAGAACCGCCTCGCAATGGAGGCGAATGTGTCCCCGGGCTGCACCGTGTACTCAATAAACTCCGGCGCAATGACCCCTTGCACCGGATCGGCGGGCCGAGGCTCGGCCGGCTTGGGCACCTCGGGTCGCGGTGCGGGGATCTCAACGATCGGGTCCGGCATCACCGGACGCGTGGCGTTGCCGCTGGGCGAAGGTGTCCCGGCCGGGGCCGCGGTTTCGCCGCTGCGTCCGCCGTCCCCGAAACTGATCCCGGGTTCGGCGGGCTGCCAAAGCCAGAACACGATGATCCAGATGACCACGAGTGCGAACAGACCGGTTGCGATCTTTCCGCCGTGGTGATCCACGACCAGCCCTCCGGGCGTCACGCCCCCCGAATCACTCAGCGACCCGCAACAGCGACCGCGCTGCTGGGTAGAGCATCATCGGACTTTCTCCGCTTGCCGGACCACACCAGCGGCGCGGCGACCGCAACCGACGAGTAGGTGCCGACGATCAGTCCGACCGTGAGGGCAAAGGCGAAGGAACGCATGCCCTCGCCACCGAGCACGTACAGCGCCACGCACGAGAACAGCGTCGATCCGCCGGTGATGACGGTACGGCTCAGCGTCCCGTTCACGGCCTCGTTGATCATGTCGTAATCGGCCTCGAGGCTCTTGCCCTTGACCTCGCGGATGCGGTCCATGATGACGATGGTGTCGTTGAGTGAGTAGCCGGCGATCGTGAGCAGCGCCGCGATCATGTTCAGATCGATCCGGAACGGCAGCAGCCCGACCTTTGCGGCAAAGCCCTCCGTCATCGGGTACTTGTACAGAACCTCGCAGAGTGCCACGCAGGCAACGACAACCAGAACGTCGTGGATGAGCGCGATCAGGGCCGCGAGCGAGTAGCGCAGGCTCTTGAATCGGAACCAGATGTATAGCGAGATCATCGCGAAGCTCACCACGGTCGCAACGATCGCCTGCGCGCGGAAGGTATCCGCGATGGCCGCACTGAACAGCACGACGCTCGCCGGGATCTGGGCCTCGGTCAGAGCTTCCCGCGTCAGCTTCCACTCCCGGGCGGCCAGAACCTCCGCCCAGCGGGCCTCGTTGTCGAACACGCGGGCGCTCTCATCGAACACGACGAGGGCCGCGCTGCGCACGGCCTCTTCCGTGCCTTCCAGCACGATCACGGAGTGCTTCCGGATGAGCGTGTCGGCGTACTGGGGCCGGGCCCGAACCGCTTCCAGTCGCGCCGTCAGCGACTGCAGCGGCATAGTGGGCTGCATGTTCTCGATCAACACCGCCGCCCCGCCCACCATGTCGCCGACGTTCTTGGGAGAAGGCAACGTCCGTCCCAGATTCGTCCCAAGATCCGGGGAGACGATCCGGTACACCGGAGCCGCGTTGGCAGATTCGACATCCGAGCCCTTGAAGCTCACCGCGGGGGCAAGCTCCATGACATCCGAGAACTTGCTGACCAGCGTCTCGCGGACCTTGTCGCCATCGGTCAGAATCGTCTTGATCGTGAAGCGGTCGCTGGTGACACCATCGGCCTGCGGATCGATCGGCAGCACCTCGGCGTTGACCAGTTCGCGCAGCGGGTTGTCCTGCGCCGCTTCCGCGCCGATGGCCGCCACGCGCTCCTGGACCTGCTGGCGGGTCATGGTCACGCGGTCGGGAGAGCCGGCGTCCCTTTGCTTGAACTCGAGCGTCACGGCCGTACCGCCGCGGAACTCGTTGTCGAGCATCTCGCGGCCCTGGAAGACGATGAAGCCGATGCCCAGCAGGCAGTAAGCGATCGAGAACGTGAAGAAGGCCGGGCGGAGCCGCAGCCAGTCGATGTTCGGCGTCAACGCACGCTGCAGAGCGGGAACCGCCAGCGGCAGCATGTTGATCTTCCGCCAGCCGAAGGTGTTCAGTGCAACGCCAAAGAGCAGACGGCTGAAGATCAGCGCCGCAAACAGGGTCGACACCACGCCGATACCCATCGTGATCGCGAAACCGCGGATCTCCGCGGTGCCGGTGTAGGCCAGCACCACGCACACGATCAGGTTCGTGACGTTGCCGTCGAGAATCGAACTGAAGGCCTTGTCAAAGCCGATTCGGGTCGCGGTCTTGGCGTCAACGCCGCGAAGCACCTCTTCGCGGATGCGCTCGTACACCAGAACGTTGGAGTCCACGGCCATGCCGAAGGTCAGGATGACACCGGCGATGCCCGGCATGCTGAACGCCGCCTTGTTGAGCGCCAGCGCACCCAGCACGATGACCGCGTTGGCAAACAGCGCCACCACCGCGATCATGCCCGCGCCGAAGTAATACACGATGATGAAGGCCGAGACGATGATGATCGACACGATGCCCGACATGAACCCCTTGCTGAGGTTGTCGGCGCCGAGCTCCGGTCCGATCGAGCTCAGCGAGATCGGCTCGGGACTCAGCTTCGCCTGGAGCGACCCCGCTCCGAGCACACGCACGATGTAGCGGATCTCTTCCGGCGGGAACGAGCCCGTGATCTGGCCGCGGGCGCTAATCGCCGAGCGCAGGTTCGGGGCCGTGTACACCTCGTCGTCGAGGAGCACGGCCATCTTGTTATTCACATGGTCCTTGGTGAGCTCTCCCAGCAACGCCGCACCGCGGGCATCCATCTGGAAATCGATGGACGGCAGGCCGGTCTGGTCACGCCCCTCCGACGCACCGGCGACGCGCCAGTCTCCCTCGGCCCGCGTCAGGCGATTGCCGCGGATATCCCAGCAGAGCATGTAGTACTGCCCCTGGTACTCCTCGGCAACATAGCCGCGACCAAGGAAGTACTCGGACGCATTGGCGTTGAGCCGTGCCAGTTCGGACGTGGACGAGTACCACGTCGAGATCCGGTTGATCTTGAACCATCGCACCTCGTTGGATCGAGAGAGCGCCGGCCCGCGCTCGCGCAGTTCCTGGCGCAGCCGCTGCTCGTCGGGATAGGTGCCCGGGTCCACCGTGATGCGGAACGACAGCACGCCCGCACCCTGGATCATTCGGATCAGGTCCTGGGGGTCGTCGAGCGACGTGCGCTTGGCGGCGTACGCGTTGTACTTGCCCTGCACCCGTTCGAGTTCCTCGACCGCGTCGGGGTACGCGGTGCGCAGACGCGACAACGCCCGCTCCCGGGCGCTTGGGGTCTGCACGAGCTGGCCCTTGTCGTCCTGAATCGACTCCGGCTTGTCGGAGAGGTTCAGCGCCTGCCGAACCTCCGCCGCCGGGAGGAACGTGGCGAGCACGCCCTTGAGCGACTCCTCCGCGTTCAGCTCCGCCTCACCGGCCTTGTCGATCAGCACGTCCAACTCGCCCTGCGGCGCGTTCGCCGCCTGTGCCTTCGCGAGTTCGTCGCGGAGCAGCTTGGCGGTGTCGTGCTGGGCGACCAGCTTCTCCAGCAGCTCCTGCCGCTTCGCGTTCGACTTGCCGAGTTCGTCCACCTTGACGGCACGCTCCGCCGCGGGCAGCGCGAGCACGTCCGACAGCCGATCGCGCGTCAACGCCTCGCGGCCGAGAGCTTTCAGCGAGTCCTCGTACGCGGCCCGGAGGTCCTTGACCTCCCGACGGGGCAGCGGCATGGAGATCTCGATGCGGTCGCGACCCTGCCGCACCATCGAGATCTCAAGCAGCCCGTCCGGATCGACGCGGTCCTTGAGAGCGTTGATCGTGTCGTTGACGACCTGCGTCGCGTCCTCGTTGTTGCCGATGTCGAGCTGGTACACCAGCGTCACACCACCAGCGAGGTCCTTGCCGAGACGCAGCTTCTCCTGAGGCGGATACATCGCCCAGAAGAAGAAGATCAGCATGCCGATGCAGAGACACAGATTGCGGTAGAGCTTGCCCATGCGATTACCAGAATGCCCTTATTGGGACCGGCCCCGTGCGATCACCTCGCCCGAAGCCCGGAGTAGTCCGTCAACTCAGCGTGCACCGGCCGTTGCGGCGAGCTTCGGCTCGACGCTGGCTTCCGCCTTGGCCTGCGACTTGTCGCCCTTGGATCGCAGGATGCCCTGCACCGCCGACCGCGCGAAGCGGATGCGCCCGTCCTCGACCCGCAGCACGACCTCTTTGTCGCCGAGTTCCGCGATCTCGCCGATGATGCCGCCGATCGTCTGAACCGTGTCGCCCTTGCCCAGGGAGTTGTTCAGCTCTTCGCGCTTCTTCTTTTCCTTCCGGTTGCCGCTCCAGGCCATGAAGATCATGAGCAGCAGGAAGCCCACCATGATCGCCAGGAAGGTGAAGTCGCCCGGGCCCCGTGCCGCGGCCGGAGCCGTCGCGTTCGGAGCGGGCAGCGTTTGCGCCTCGGTGCCCACCGTGGTCGCCGGCTTGGCCGCCGTGGGGATGCCCACCGGCACCAGCGCCTGCGAATTGGCAGGCGCCGACTGCGCCGACGGCTGCGGCGAAGTCTGAGCCAGGGTCACGACCACACCAAAGCCATGCAAGGAATCCATCTGCATCGATTCTCCAACGCGTCCGGACGACGCGAGAAAGGCACCTTCATCGGTCGTGTCAGGCCTTCGGTCGGCAGAATCGCCTCCCGGTCGGCCCGACCGCCGATACCCAAAGAACACCGAATCGACAATCTTAGGGACGCTCGAACGCGATTTCAGGAGCCCTCCGGCACGCCCGCCTCCCCCAATCCCTCCCCGGCGACCGGCCAGCGGCCCAGCAACCCGGCCCAGTCGTCGGTCGCGATGGTCGCCCGAAGATCGGCCATGAATCGCTGGAAATGCCGGAGATTGTGGAGCGTGACCAGGATCGGCCCCAGCATCTCGTCGGCCATGAAGAGGTGACGAAGATACGACCGCGAGAAATGCCCCACCCCGTCGCCGATCCGCTGGGTCCGACACGCCTCGCAGTCGCACCCCTCCTCGATGGGCCGCGGGTCCTCCGCGTACTTGGCGTTGCGAAGCCGCATCTGCCCGCGACTCGTGAACGCGTTGGCGTTCCGCCCGTTGCGGGTGGGCAGCACGCAATCGAACATATCGACGCCCGCCCGCACCGCGGCCAGGATGTCCCGCTCGTATCCCACGCCCATCAGGTACCGGGGCTTGGCCTCAGGCAGCAGCGGCGCCGTGAACCGCACGACCTTGGCGATGTCCTCGGCCTGCTCCCCCACCGCCACGCCCCCGATCGCAAACCCGGGACAGTCCATCGCGCAGATCCGCTCGGCCGACCAGCGGCGCCGATCCAGGTCGGTGCCGCCTTGCACGATGCCGAAGAGTGATTGCTCATCCTTACGAGCGTGAGCCCGCAGGCAGCGCTCCAGCCAGCGCACCGTGCGTTCGTTGGCGATGTCCAGTCGCGCGACGTGGTCGTACACCTTCTTGCGCGAGCGAGTGCCGCTGGTGGCGTCCCGCTTGGCCGCGCTGGCGAGTCGGGGCTGCGTCGGCTGCTCGACATTGGGGTCAATCGAGGGCGGGCAATCGTCGAACGCCATCATGATGTCGGGGCCGAGCAGGTTCTGCACCTGCGTCGCCCGTTCGGGCGTCAACCGGATGCTGCTGCCGTCCACGATCGACTTGAACGTCACGCCGTCGTCGTCGACCGCGTTCATCTCCGAGAGGCTGAAGGCCTGATATCCGCCCGAGTCGGTGAGAATCGGGCGATGCCAGTTCATGAACCGGTGCACGCCTCCCATCGTCGAGACGAGTTCCGGCCCCGGGCGCAGCAGCATGTGGTAGGTGTTGTTGAGCAGGATCTGTGCGCCGGTCCGCTCGATCATCTCGGGCAGGATGCCCTTGACGGTGCCCTTGGTCCCCACCGGCATGAACGCCGGTGTCTGGAAGGACCCGTGCAGCGTCGTCACCACGCCGCTTCGGGCGCCGGACACGCTGGATCGCGCGAGAATCTCAAACCGCAGAGGCGAGGGCATGGGCGATCATTCGTCGGCTCACGCGACGGCGCTCAGGCTCCGCTCCGCTGCCGCAGCCGCTGCGTGTCCTCCGCGAGAATCCGCTTCTCCTTCTCGGTGAGGCTCGCGATCCCGGATTCCCGCACTTTCGCGAGAATGCGATCCACCTCGGCCTGGCTCGCGCCCGATCCGCCGCCGCCCCGCAGCCACGACCACCCGGACCGAGGCGTTCCCGGCTTCTGAGGCTTGCGCGAATCGTTGAAGACGTCGAAGAAGTCAGTGAGCAGGTGGGAGTTGCGGATGAAGTAGTACCCGGCGATCGCGCCGCCGATGTGCGCCGCCTCGCCGCCCGCGTTGTTGCCCGTGATCAGCAGATTGAACAGCGCAATGCCGACAAAGGCGTACGCCAGCGTCCGCATCCGCAGCGTCACCGGCGGCAGGAGCAACTGCACCTGCGAATCCGGCTCGATCTTGGCGCACGCCATGATCACGCCGAAGACGCCCGCGGACGCACCGACCAGCGGCACCGTCGTCTGGTGGAACAGCAGCCCCGGGACGCTCGGCAGGTTGTACCGGATCGCCAGATAGCCCAGCAGGTTCAGCGCCAGGTACAGCACGCCGCCGAAAATGCCCGTGACCAGGTAGTACGCCAGGTACCGGCGCGAACCGAGGTAACGCTCCACGACGCCGCCGAAGATGTAGAGACCGAACATGTTGAAGAAGATGTGCGTCACGCCCGCGTGCAGGAACTGGAATGTCACCAGCCGCCACACCTGCAGTTCCAGAAAGCCCTTCTGCGTCGAGAAGTGACCCAGCGCGTCCAGCGGCGGACGCACGCGATACTCGGCCACCCCGACCTGCTCGCCGGTCTGCCGGTTCACGATCGGACGCAGCAAGCTCTGACCGACCCGCGTGGTATCCGCACGAGTCGCGCGGCTCCCGTCGCGGAGAAAGAACTGGTCCATTTCGACGTTCGTCGATCCGACCGACACCCGGCGCGTCTCCAGCACCGGTATGCCCGGACCCGCCAGAAACGTCGCACCGAGCACGAACACCACACAGTTGATCACGATGATCCAGGTGTTCACCGACCAGGATCGGAAGTCCCACATGCCGCCCCATGAACCACCACCCCAAGAGCCGCCACCCCAGGAATCACCGCCCGTGCCGTCGCTCCAGCCTCGGCCCCGCGGGTTGCTGTACTGTCGATCGGCCAGTCCCATCGTCGCTCCATCGCTGCGGCGGCGTCCCTCGACACCCGGCCGCGTCACATCTTCTGCGCTCCGTCGCTCCGTCGCTTCGTCGCTTGTTCCCTCTTATCGGCCGAAGCGACCTCCGGGTTCGAGCAGGGCAATTCCGCGTACGCCCCGGTCAACGGAAACGCCACCACGCACGCCACCTTCGCCGGCTCAAGCTTCAGCATGGCGGACACCGCGCCCCGATACGCCTCCATCTGGGCCCGATGCTCGTCCGCCGCGGCCGCGGCACCCTCACGGACCAACTGCACCTTGAAGTCGATGACCTCGGCCCAGATCGGCCGTTCGGCGCCGTCCAGGCCGACCACCAGACGATCAATCCGACCGTTCATCGCCTTTGCAGACCGATCTGCAGCGATCGCGAAGGACCATTCCCGGAGCACGGTCGCTCGGCCACCCCGGGCCAGATAGCGATCCGGGGCAAAGAGCCCGCCCATGCTGTTGGCGAGACAATCGCCCAACTGCCCGGCGAGCTTCGTGCGTTCATCCTCCCGGAGCCGGAACTTGGCCGCGGCCAGGTCCGCCGCCCGCACCGCGGAGTCCGCCTGACGCCACTCGATCGTTTCGAACGCGAAGTGCCACACCTCGCCGGCCCGCAGGTGCATGACCCGCGTCAACTCATACGTAAGCATGTCCGACAACGCGCCCTCGTCCCCCGCCGACGGCGCGACCATCGCGCCCACGTCGGCAGCCGCCAGATGGAATCGGACCGTCGGACTTGCGCGGCGTTCCGCTCCGTCGCTCCGCGCTGCCGTCGCCGCCGCAGCCGCAGTCGCAGCCTCTGAGCCCGCGTGCTCGAACAACGCCAGCACGCGCCCGGCCCCTGCGCCCCCATCGTGACCGCCAGCATCGGCATCCGGACTCGACTTGTCACCCAGTGCGGCCTTCAGCACCGCGGCGGCGCTGGGCTGGGTCGCCTTGTTCTTGGTCGGCTGGATCATGACGTCGAGCCGCCGGACCGCCCGTGTCATCGCGACGTACAGGCAACTCAGTTCCTCGCGAACCACGCGCGACCAGTACCGCTGCGCCATGGCCCGGAGCCGCTCGTCCGCGTCCTGCAGTTCCTGGGCCGGGTAGATCGTGACCCGTTCCACCGGAGCCAACGGATCGGCCTCCCCGCGTTCGCCGCGATCAACGATGAGCTTGGGCGTGATCTTCTTCCACGCGCGGTTGAGCTCCGGCAAAACCACCGCGTCAAACTCCAGGCCCTTGGCGTGATGGATCGTCATCACCGACACCTTCGCCCGCGCCGCATCCACCACCGCGCTCTGCTCCACGGTGCGGATGAAGTCCGCCAGTGTCGCGTCCGTGTCGGCATCCCACTGACTGGCCAGCCGCTCCATCTCGACAAGTCGCGAGACGCCCAGTTCCGTCAGCCGCGCCGTCAGCGCGAGCCGCAGCCCCCGCAGCACCGCCGTAAGCCCCGACCGGGCGATCTCCAGCCGCACCCGCTCGGCGCACCGTCCGTTCGCCGCCGACGACAAGGGCTCATGCAGCCCGACCAGCCGGCCCAACGCGGACGTCGCCACGTGATAGCCAGCCGCACTGTCGCCGGGATGCTCCGCCAATTGGAGCAGCGAAAGCACCGCGTTCACCGCGGGCTCGGCGGTCAGCGGAAAACCGCGGTCCTCCGCGGCGTCGATCCCCAGCCGCTTGAGCGCCTCGGCGTACCGCGTGAGCCGGTTGTTCGTGGACGTCCGCAGCAGCACCGCGATGGTCCACTCCGGATGATCGCGGTGGATCTGCGCCACCCGGGCGGCAACCTGCTCGATGTGATGCCGTTCCCGCACCCCGGCGTTCTCCTTCGCCGCCGGGGTCCCATCGTCATCCGTGTCATCGTCGCCGTCGTCGCTCGCCGTCGGCTCGATCGATGCAGTCTCCTCGATCCGCACCAAGCCCGGCAGGTCCGCCTTCACGGCTTCATGCCGCTGGAAGAACTCCGCCCAGCGCGTCGCCGCCGAGCGATACTCCTGCAGCATGCTGTTCTCCGCGATCGTTCCGAAGACCGCGTTCACCGCTTCGAGCACGGCGGGCGACGACCGCCAGCTCTTCGCCCGAGTCTGCGCCGGTCCGAGATGCAAGCGCCGCGGCAGCGACGGCAGCAAGTCCGGCACCGCGTTCCGCCAGCCGTAGAGCGATTGCTTCACGTCACCCACCGCGAAGATCGATCGCTCCCCGCCCTGCGACACAATCTCCTGGAGCATCGGCTCCAGGCACTGATACTGGGACCGCGACGTGTCCTGAAACTCATCGAGCAGCACGTGGTCGATCTTGGAATCTAGCCGGAAGGCCAGCCACTCCGCATCGGCCGCCGCCCCGCCCGACAGCAGCAGCCGCGACAGATCGTCAAACGCCACCACGCCCCGCGACCGCTTGGCCTGCTGCAGCGCCGCATCGAAGCCGGACGCAACCCGGGCCGCCGCTTCGCTCTGATCCGCCAGCTCACCCACCGCCATGAGCCGTACGGCTTCGATAAGCAGCGCCAGAGGAGAGAGGTGCGACTCAGGAATCGGCGCCTTGTAGTAGGTGCACTCTCCCGCAAGAACGTTCTTGACCAGCGTGTCCCGCAGGAACGAACGCCATTCCGCTCGCTCCACCAGCTTCGTCAGGTCCTCAAGCTTCTTCTTCAGGCGATTGTCTACGGCGCCACGCTGGTTCCGCGGCTCTTCCTTGAGCATCACCTTCGCTGTGATTCGCACCAGTTCCGGATAGCACTCCTTCTCCGGTCGAACCCCCCACCGCCCCTGCTCGGGACACTCGATCCACCCCTCGTGCAGACGTGTCACCGCCGCACGCACCGCTTCGTACGGTCGCAGCGGCATCTCGCCGAGCATCCGCTCGACCACCGCCGAAAGCTCCTGCACATCCACCGTCTCAAACAACCGGTCCAGCGCGTCTTCGACGACCAGTTCCTGTTCGGTGTCGTCCATGACCCGCCAGCGCGGCGGAAGCCCGAGATCCGGCGCCACCGCGCGGGCCGCCTGCGTCATGAACGAATCCAGCGTCTGGACCCGCGCCGATCCGATCCGTCGCACCAGCGACAGCGCCAGCCGCCACGACTCGGCCTCCGAGAGCGTGCGCCCGAGAAGCACACCAAGATCGTGCCGGGCCTGTACTCTGGTCGCACCGTCGAGCAGCCGCTTGAACACACGCGCCAGCATCTCACCGGCCGCCTTGCGGGTGAACGTCAGCGCGAGAATCCGATCCGGAGTCGTTGCCCCGCCGAGCAGACCGATGTACCGCCCCGCCAGCTCGTACGTCTTGCCGGATCCAGCCGAAGCCAAGATGACGCTGTTCCGCTCGCTCACCCCGCCGCCTCCTCATCATCACCCTTGAGCAGCCGCAGCCCGCAGATCCGCGAGAACGATCCGCCGTAGTCCTCGGGATCGCCCAGCGACGCAAACGCCCCGCCCAGCACCTGCTCGACGATCTCGACCGCGTGCCGCTCCGCTTCCTCGAAGTCCTCCGTCCCGACCTTGAGCGTCACGATCTCGGGCCGCTCGCGATCCTTGCACAAGGGCCAGTACCCCAGCACCCATTCCCCGTCGTACGCCCCCGCGCCGGCGGTGAGAAAACCCGACCGCAGCAGCATGTAGCGGTACAACGGCAACTGCAGGTCCCGCCATTCACCCAGTTCGCCCTTCTTCCGCCGCTTGTACGCCTGCGACGCCTTCTTCTTGCGATCACTCGTCTTGTAGTCGATCACCATCACCGCGCCGCCGCGCCGATCGATGCGGTCGATCCGACCCCGCAGCTCCACCTCCCCGCGGCTGGTCTGGAGCGTCACCGGCACATCGGGCTTCCACTCCGTCGCGCTGATCTGCCAGCCCTCCGCACGATGCGACGCCTGCAGCTCCGCGAATCGGGAGAGCCGACGCTCCAGCACCGTCCGCTGCAGTTCCGCCGTCGTGGATATCAGGCTCCGCGGCCAGGCTGTCGCCCGCTCCCCGAGCTGCTCCAGCAGCCAGGCTTTGATCGCTTCGGCGTCCACCGAGTCGCGCAGCTCGCTGGCCGCAAAGTCGCGCAGCAGATCGTGCACGAATGTCCCCAGCGTGTCGTACCCGCTCTCACGGTCGGGCTCGCCTTCCTCACGCACCCGCAGCGAGTGCTTTAGATAGAACATGTACGGCGAAGCCATGTAGTCCTTGAACGCGGTCACGCTCATCGACCGCACCGGCCGGATCTCCGTCACCGGAGCCACCGGGAACGACTGCTCGTCTTCACCCGGGACCGCGCCCCGGCGTGCCGCCGTTGCGGCCGCCCGCGTCCGTTGCCCCGAGCTCATGCGCTCGGCACGGCGCATCGCCGTTGCGTCATCGCACGCGAACACAAACGGGCTGGGCCAGAGCGCCGACCCCTCACCGTCGTCCGCCGCCACGATCGCGCACACCCGGCCGCCGCCGCGGCGTGTCTCCAGCATGTGCCGCAGCAGATACGCGTCGCGTGCCGCCGCGTGCTCGCTGGTGAACATGCCGAGCGCCCGCAGCACCGTCTCGCTCAGCCACGCATCGGCGCCGGGCCGGTCGGGCATGATGCCCGCATTGAACCCCAGCAGCACGAGGTTCGGCGCCGGGTCGTACGCCGCATCCAGCCAGCCCAGCACGTCCACCGCACCCGCCACGCCCTCCGCCGCCCGCACCGCCGAGGCGAGCGCATCGAGCAGCAACTCCGCCGCATCCGCCAGCGCGACCGGCTCGTCCAGCAGCGCTTCGCACTCACCAACCTGTGTGATCGTCCCCGCGAGCGCCTTGGCGGCTTCCGCATCGATCTCGCCGTCCAGCAGCACACCCAGACCCACGCCCAGCCGCACCATCTGCTCGCGAAGCGGGCGCGGCGAGGCCTCGTCCAGATCTACAACGCCCCGCAGCACCGCCGCGACCCGATCGCAGACGCAGTCGGCCGTCGCCACCCTCGACCGCGGCGATTCCGTCGCCTCCGCGTCCATCGCCCGAATCCAGTCCGGCGTCAGCGCCTGCTCGCACCCCGGCCCGATCACCCGATGCACCGCGCCGTGCTTCGCCAGCCGCGCGAGCGTGATGCGGTCGCCGCGGCGAAGGAACTCCACCAGAGCATGCACCAGCCGCCCCACCCCCGTCGTGGACAACGCGACGCCCGCCGCATCGTGGATCGCAAATCCGTCAACCCCCGCCGCGGCGATCGCAAGCTCGCTCGTCATCGCTGCGCCCGGCGAGCAGATCACCACATCGCCCGACGATTCCACGGCTCCGGCGCCATGCCACGCCGCGATGGTGTCGATCGCGAACGCCGCCGCCTCCGCCGGCCCGCCGCTCCACGCGATCTGGTCATCGTCGAGCTCGATCGGCTCAACCTTCAGTTCTTCCGGCGCGCGGTCGGGCGAGATGCACCCGTACCGATCGAGCCCGACGCCATCCCCAGCCCTGACCACGCTGACGCGCCGTTCATCCCGCCCTGCCGCGCCCTCGAAAAGCTCCAGCGCCCGCCGCGCCGCCCGGTCGAGTTCGAGCACTCCGACGAGGACGATCGCCTCCGGCGCGTCGCCGGCGATCGGCGCCTGCCCGCGCAGCCGCCGCAGCTCATCGAGCCGCGGATCGCACAAATCCGCCCGGGCGAGCGTCTGTTCGTACCGCGCCCGCACGCGCTCCAGCGCGGCCCATCGCTCGTCCTCACCCTGCACCGTCACCGCCATGCACCGCGACGCCACCTCGCCCGGCAGAACCATCGCCCGCGCCAACTTCGACACGGTGTCGTCGATCCATCGACCGTCGTCCAGTGAGGGCTCCCGCCCCGCGCCGATCACCAGCGCCGCGTCCGCGCCGCTGCCCTGGAGCGCCCGACGCCACGCCATCGCCCGCTGCAACGCCCCGGCGCCCGGACGCTCCGCCGGACCAAGCACCAGTTCAGGAATCTGCACCGGGGTCACAAACCGCGGCGGCGAGAGCCATCGCCCCTGCGCCGCGGCGAGCTGCGTCAAGCGAGCAAGCAACAACCGCCCGAGACGACGGCCGGGGGTGACCACACACGTGCGGGCGAGATCGATGCCGCCGCCGAGGGCGGGTGTGAGGCCGCCAGCCAGCAAGATTGCTGCGGCGTGGTCAAGGAGCGAACCGGAGGAGGACTTCACCACCGCCGGGAGAATAGCAGAGCGGCCGCGATCCTCGGATACGTCGAATGCGAAGAGTCCAACAGGTCCCCTTCCGAGCCGCGGACTTCAGCCCGCGCGGGGTGGGCATGCGAACATTCCTGTATCGCAGAATCGCACCAGCCCCTTCCGTGTGGGCTGAAGCCCGCGGCTCGGAGTCATCCCGCGCACCACGCCGAACATGTCACGCCGCAACGCCCACACCAACGATAAAGCCCCGCGAATGCGGGGCTTGCAAAGCTCGATCACGGGTTCTTAGTTGCACGACGGGCAAACGAGTTCGTTGTAGTGAACCACGAAGATCAGAAAGTCCGCGTCGTCCGTGGCGCCGTCACCGTTTTGATCGCCCTCCGCGGCGAGGTTGTCATAGTGTACGCCGAAGATGAGAAAATCGGCGTCATCGACAAGCCCGTCGTTGTTGAAATCGGAGTGATTGACGGCCGCGTAGAACGCGAGTCTGTCGGTGCTATCGAGCTTGCCGTCGAGGTTGCTGTCGAGTTCGAGCAGGTAAAGCGGATCGCTGGCCTGCACGTCGTCGAAGGTCGAAGCGATGACCGACGGCGAGTGGATCGCGTCAGCGCAGGTGACGCAGCCGTCTTGGTCGAAGTCGCCAAGGGGAGGCGTTCCCAGATTCAGGGACAAGAGATTGCTGATGTAATCAATGTCCGCTTGATCCAGTACTTGCTGAAAGGGGGATGTCGGCTCGTTTCCGGATTCCGCGACGTTCAGGCGAGACACCAGTGCCGGATCGTCGTATGCCAGGATCATGTTCGATGGTGCGTTGTCGATCAGTTCCTGAAGCCCGTCGCGGTCGGCAGCATCGAAACGCCCGTCCTGGTTGAAATCGAACTGAGCATCACGAATCAGGTACGCCACGGGTGCAAGCGACATCGAATGCACGCCAACGGCGTACGAAGCCGAGGTTGAGTTGAATATCGCCTCGACCGTCTGCTTCAGTTCACCCGGATCGTCGCCAGTGTTCTGGCCTTGGACAAGCGACACGCCCGGCCCGGCGTGCCAGTTGCCGTCCACGAGAGAGATGTGCCGCCGAACAGGGTTTGCTCCAGGAACCGGCTGCTCGACGATGATACGTTGCAGCCCGCTGCCTGACGCGAGCGAGCGTATGGAGCGGGCCGCGCCGTAGCACGCGTCGTCATCGTTGAAGTTGTCTCCACATCCAGACTTTACATCAACATGCAGTTCGGTCGTGAAGTAGACGCTCGCAGCTGCTGAAACGGTAAGCGTGCCGCTGGCAGTACCCGACGCCGACGTGTTGAGTGACGCAAGGCAGGGCGCGGACGAGGTCGCGCCAGCGGAGGTCGCCAAGAACGCATAGACAGCGCCCACGGGTGCCCAATCGAAATACGCTTTGGCTTCGATCTGCGGCGATCCACCAGCGAAGAAGCCGCAGGCAGAAACGTTTCCAAAGTCGACGATCGCGAAAGTCGTGCCCGCGTCTGCGAGAGTCGAGAACGTGATGCACTCTTGACAACCAATCGCAGTGCGATGGTGAATGAGTTCGGCAACCGCGCTCGTCGAGTCAAGTGAGAGAGACGCGGTTCCGCTTACCGTCGTCAATCTCGCGACGCCTTCGATCTTCAAAGCGATCCCGCATGGGCAGACTTGCGCGAGTGCCGCCCCCCCCCCCGCCGCCAAGACCGCGAACACGAAAAACCGACGAGCAATTCTGCTAAGACGCATGCTCATAGAGCACCTCCCAACCCACAAGCGGGTTCACGCGAGCGGCGCACGGGTTTCGCTCCGTGCCGCAACTCGGCACGGTCAGCGTACCACTGGACACGAGGAAACGCATCGTCTGATGTCGCAAGCACTTGGCATCGCACCAGAGGCGTCCGACCGACCGACGCAGCGTGCAACGGGCACGCGGTAGCCGCACGCGAATTGGCCCAAACGAAAGACCCGCCACAGCGGCGGGTCTGACGAAACGCTGGAGTCGGCACAGATCACGGCTTGTAATCGATCTCGCGATCCAGTGCCGACCAAAGTACTTTGAACGTGCTGAATCCAGCCGTGGGACCGCCATCCTTATCGCTGTTGAACAGGTCTTGAGCCGATTGCGGCCCGGCGTGTCCATCAAGGAAGACCATCATCGCCGAACCCTTGATGTCGGTCAGCCTCGTCCGAGCACGCGGGTGCCGGTAGTACGGGATGTACGACTGGACTGGCAACCATCTGCCTGCTCCGCGTGTCGGACCGTCAATCTCCGGACTCACCGGGATGCCAGGCTTTGACCCGTCCATGTCATCGATCGTGATCTCACCGGGACCGTTGAAGGCGCCAAATCGCTCGCCAACAAGCCCTCGCGCACCGAGCGCCGAGCCAACGTGGAGGCGTGTCGCCCACGTGTAGCCGTTCGGGCCTTTCAGCGCCTGCAGACCCCAGGCCTCGGAGAAGAGCATCAGGCGACTGGGTTCTTCCCCGTTAATGTTGAAGACCCGCCCGCCCTTCAAGCGTGGCGTCGTCAGCGTCGGACCGGTGCCAGGCTTCGTCCACTTCGCATTTGGTCCCGATCCGGTCCGAACAGCGCTCGTTGTCCAGAAATTGATCGTGTAGGACCGTTCGCCGCTGGGGTGATTCGGGCACCGCATCACCGGACCGGTGATGGTCGGAGGGCCGCTCGAGATCGGGTCCGCCGAGATGTTTGGCAAGTACCGGCCAATTCGCGTCGTGGCGTACCACTCGACGGAAGCAACGTTGTCGTCAAGCTTCTGGGCCTCGGTGAGCGACCCGGATACCGTGACCGCAGGCGGGAAATCTCCCTTGTAGTCATTTCCGTACAGCAACAGCGCTTGCCCGAGGCTCCGGATGTTCGCCATGCACTGAAGGCCCCGCGCCGAATCCCTCGCTTTGCCCAAGGCGGGCAGCAAGATCCCGATCAGCAGCGCGATGATTGCGATCACAACCAATAGCTCGATGAGCGTGAAGCCTTCTCGATTGCCCTTCGTCCTCATGACTTCGCTCCTTGCGGCCCGTGAAACCGCTCCCAGCCGTGTTTCATTCCACCCTCATTCTTCGGCATCTCCGTTCGTTTCTCTCAGGGAAACTGCGGAGAGCGATCGTCTCTACAGATGCACCAACTCCTCATGCCTGCCGCACTCGCGAGAAATCGCCCTCAAATGTGCGGCACGAATCGACTTCCTTGCACTCGGCAGAGCCGCGGCGAACGCCCGGTGCTCTCTGCCGCCACCATCCCAACCCCCCTACCTCGGTACGTCGAAGATATCAGAAAGTGACACGCACTGGGAAAAAATCCTGAGATTTTTGGAAACGTACCATTGCAGGCACAGAGCCGAGCGTTTGCTTTTTATTCGGGTTCTGCCGCGCAGCCCTCCAGTCGCCTGCACGGCACGGAAATGAAAAAGAGCCCGGCCAGTGGGCCGGGCTCCGAGAGTGAAAACCGATCCAGCGACGGGCTTTCCCGACGCCTTCCGCGAATCAGGCGCGACGGCGGCGGGCGGCGACCAGGCCACCCAGGCCGAGCAGAGCGGCCGCACCCGGGGTCGGGACGGCGAAGATGTAGACATTCTGGTTCGCGAAGTCGCTGATGGCCAGCGTCTTGCTCCCCGCGTCGTAGGCAAAGTCGTACGCGCCGTTGCCCGCCAGAGCGGCGAAGCCGTTCCAGTTGACGGACAGGGCGGTGCCGTTCACGTCGAAGAACTTGATCACCGACGCGAACGCCTGACCGGCGCCCGTCGCGGTGCGATCGTTCAGAACGATGAACTTCTGGTTCGACACCGCGTCGAGACCGATCGCGAGATTCTGATTGTCGATCGCCGCGTTCACCGCGAGGCCGCCGATCGCGGTCGCGGGAGCGGCCGCGGAGTTCTCACCCGTACGGACGGCCTTGACAAGGCGGTTGCCCTCGCGGAGGTAGACATCGCCATTGCCGTCGAAGGCGATATCGCGCCAGGTGGTGCTGGCGGGGTTGGTGTTGATGATCATGCCGGTCGCGGTGGTGTAGACCGCCGCGCCCGTGCCGCCGTTGTAGGCAACGCGCCGGCCCGAGCCGAAGTAGGCGGTGGCGACGCTGCCGTTGCTCGGCGACGAACCGCCGAAGCCGGGCTCGAACGCCACGCCGCCCGAACCGCGACGTGTCGAGTCGTTGGCGGCACCGGCATCACCGATGAACCAGTTCTTGGCGCCGGTGGTCGCGTCGTAGGAACGGATTGCCGCGGCGTTGCCCGCGCCGTTGTCCCACGCGGCGGCGAGGTTGTTGCCGCTGATCGCAAGACCGCTGAAGCCGCGATTGACGTTCGTCGAGATCTGCCCGAACGCGGCGTTCCAGGCGCCGGCGCCCAGCGCGTTGCTGTACTTGGCGATGCCGGTGTTGGCGGCGGCGCCGGTGTTGTTATAGCCGGCGACGTAGAGGTCCGTGCCATTCCACGCGATCGCCGAGACGCGGTTGCCGACGAACTCGGCGTTGGCCACGTTGCTGGTTGAAGCCGTGCTGATGGTCTTCAGCAGCGTCAGGCTCACCTGCGCTTGCGAAGCCGCGGCGAGGCCGGCCACGCCGACCAGCATCATGATTGAATTCTTCATTTCTCTTCTCTCCTATTGCACCCGCACGAAACGGGCTTTCACTCTCACCCTTCACCGCCCCGCTTCAGCGGGCGTGGCCTCGGGCTTGGACAAACGATCCGCATGCCCCGTCGTCTCCCTCGGGCGGAATCCGAGATTGACCGCGACGGGGCGGAACTTCCCGTCGCTGGGTTGATTCGTAAGCAGCGTCGATTCGCCCTCCGGGGCGAAGACAAAGGCGGTGGACCCGCCGCCATCCAGGTTGACGGCGTTCGCGGCGCCGATCGAAATCATGTACTCGGCGAGCTCGGGCAGCGTGACCCCGACACTGCTCTGGCTCCGTCCGTCGATCGCGACGACGTACGCCGTGCGACCGTCGTTGCTTGCACCGATCGCCGTGCGTGGATGCCGCTTGTCCGGATCGACGCGGGCCTGGTCCCCCGTGTTCTTCGACTCGGTCACGAGGAGCGAGCCTTGGAGTGGAGTCGTCCCCGAGGCCCCGATACCGGCCACCGCCGCCACCGCGCCGCGAAGCTCGCCATCGCCGAGGCGCCCGACCTTCGCCACCACACCACCGGCGGGATCGGAAAAGAACGCCACCGCGGGATCGGGCTTGCCCTCAAAGACGCGCGCCGGAGAAACGACCGCGCCGTTGCTGACGCACGCTCCGAGAATCTCGGCGGGCCCGCCGCTGGTCTTCTTGCCGAGCCAACCGAAGTAGTTCGCGTTGATCGCCAGCCGCGTCTTCTCGCGCTCCGCGAAGGTCCTGGTGTCCTCGAGCAGGACGTTGGTCTTCGCGGGCAGGTCTTCGCCACGGGGCGCCCCGCCGGACACGACCACCTCAACCGCGCGCAGATCAACCGTCCCCAGGTAACCCGTTGCCGGTCCATCGGGCGTGGCGATGGTGATCGCGCGAACCTCGATCGGCGCAGCGACAGCCCACGCCGAAACGGCGCAGGACGCGGCGAGCACAAGTCGAGCAGCGACACGGCGGAAACCGTCATCGCGTCGGCCGGCCCGCCCAGCGGAATGGGCGAGGGCGTCTCTCATAGCTCCTACCCGTATTCTGCCCGAAGCCGCCATGTGATGCAAGCGATATTCCGTAGAAATGAGTAGGGAATGGACTTTGTTTGGGTTACCCGCGCATTCTGGGTCTAAGCCTTTGATCTGCAAGCGCTTTCAGGCACCCCGCTCGATCGGCTCTAAACTCCCGCATGCAGGTGACAGTGAATGGCGAGGCCCGCGACGTGCCCCCCGATGCAACGGTTCGCACGCTCATCGAATCGCTGGGCCTGGCGGGCAAGGCCTGTGCCGCGGAGGTCAACGCGGAACTGGTGCCCTTCCGCAAGCACGCGGAGACCACGCTGAAGGAGGGCGATCGGGTGGAGATCGTGACCCTCGTGGGCGGCGGCTGAGTGCGTCCGTGTGCGTGCGGTGCAGTCGGCGGCCCGCGGAGCTCGCGCGTTCAACCCGCCCTCGTTCCGGACTGCGATGCGGACTTCTGACCGGTTTGGCGTCTTTGCTGTGGCCCGCGTGCACTCCGCGGCAAACGATGCACGTTGGTCCGCGCAAGGAGCCGAGCATGTCCGTGATCGTTGAGAGCAAGACCCCGACCGCCGCCGAACCGGGCACGCAGCCGCTCGTCATCGCGGGTCGGACGCTGACCAGCCGCCTCTTCGTTGGCACCGGCAAGTACAAGACGATGGACGTGATGCAGCAGGCGCTGGACGCGAGCGGATCGCAGGTCGTCACCGTCGCGGTGCGGCGCGAGCGGCTCTTCAACGAGCAGGGCAAGAGCCTGCTCGAGTACCTCGACCTCTCGCGTTACACGATTCTCCCCAACACCGCCGGCTGCTTCAGCGCGGCCGACGCGATCCGCGTGGCCCGCCTCGGCCGCGAGATCCTCGAACAGCTCGGCAACCCCGGAGCGAGCTGGGTGAAGCTCGAAGTGCTCGGCGACAAGAAGACGCTGTTGCCCGACCCCGTCGGCACCATCGAGGCCACCAAGGAACTGGTCAAGGACGGCTTCCAGGTTCTGGCCTATACCAGCGACGATCCGATCTCCGCCATCCGCATCAAGGAAGCGGGTGCGGCGAGCGTCATGCCCGCAGGCTCGCCCATCGGCAGCGGGCAGGGCGTACTCAACCGCGCCAACATCATCTTGTGCCTCGAACTGCTCAAGCAGGGCGACGCGTCGTTCCCGGTGATCGTCGATGCCGGCGTCGGCAGCGCCAGCGACGTCTCCTTCGCGATGGAGCTGGGTGCCGACGGCGTGCTGCTCAACACCGCAATCGCGCACGCCAAAGACCCGGTCATGATGGCCCACGCGATGCGCCACGCCTGCACCGCCGGCCGGCAGAGCTACCTCGCGGGCCGCATCCCCAAGAAGCTCTACGCCAGCGCCAGCAGCCCCTGGGAGGGCGTGATCTCCTATATCCCCGGCGAGTGAGTACTGCCCGTCGTGCCTGCTGATGGTCAGACCATCCTCGCGTAGATGCAATTGCGGGCGAGAGGACAACCGCGGTCGTCTCCGTCTCCCACGCAATTCGGGTTGCGCGGTTTGCAGTGAACTCGGCCTATTTGGTACAGAGGAAGATCCAGCTTCCACTGTCCCTTTGGCATCATTTCGCTCACGAGCTCGTGAGTCTTGCGTACGTCCTGGGTTCCAAAAGGTTTTCCTCTAGTCGCGCGCCCCAAGACGCGTCGCACATGAACGTCTGCTTTAAGGTTCCCACCGCCGCGTACGACGCCAGTCTCAAGCAGAGCAAGCACAGCCATGTGCGTCAACTCTGGACCAAGCTTGACTTGAAATCCAAGCACCTCGGCGACTTGATCGGAAGTTCGACCTTTCCAGATAAGTCTGGCATCACCCTGAAAGTCCCGAACCAAGACTTCAGCAATCCGGCGGACGCGGCCATGTGCTTGACGAAGCCAATGCAATTTGTAGACGGCGTAACGCTTCTCCCAATCTCGGGTTGAAACACTGGCGATTGACTGCCAGACGCTATCCGGGTCGCCAAACACATCTTCCGCCAGTCTCCGAGCATTCTCAATCGCCGTAATGGCGTTAATGCGATAATCTAGGATGCAGTAGAGCAGGAACTTGTTTGCCTCTCGCTTCGAGAGACGGCGCCCTTCCGCAAGGCTGAGCCAAGGCCAAAAGCCGTCCGGGTTCTTTCTGCGGTCGCGCTGCTCTTTCAACTGATACCGTCTTTCGTCCAGTAATGCCGCCCCTAGTCGTCGCAGATTTGCCATAAGACCTCCGTCGGAGAAGTGTGCCGCGACCGTAACTTACCTTGTCGAAACGCTTGGTGCAAGTCACTAATTGCCTTTGTCCGAGTCAGATCCGCCACTACTGGGCCGTACTAGCGAATGACTCTTTTGGACGATCGTGCCGCCTGCACCGGAAGGCCGGGTCAACTACCTATCGTGGCAGTCGTGCTGCTTACGCCGCTGTGGTGCCCGGTGCTGCCATCAAAGCTAAAAGCGATATGGTCACGACGAACGACGCGATGCGCCACGCCTGCACCGCCGGCCGGCAGAGCTACCTCGCGGGCCGCATCCCCAAGAAGCTCTACGCCAGCGCCAGCAGCCCCTGGGAGGGCGTGATCTCCTATATCCCCGGCGAGTGAACGCCGGGTTTCGCCGATGAAGCGCCCATGCGTTCCCACTGCCTCGCCATCGCCCCGCTGCTCGCCGCGTCGGTGTCCGCCGCCGCGCCGCTGACGCTGCAGTTCCGGTCCTTCGCGAACCTCGGCAACACCACCTTTGATCAGCACGGCGTTTGCTTCACGATCGCCGGCCTGAGCGGCCTGGCCTGGACCGGTCCGGAGTTCGGCGGCGACGCCACGACGTATCTGGCCGTCATGGACAACTCGAACAAACTGGTGCGTCTGTCGATCGCGTTGGCGCCGGACGGTTCGATCGTCAACGCCGCCATCGCGCCGGTCGCTGGTATCAGCCTGAGCGACAACCGCGACTTCGAGGACATTGCGTTCCGTGGCGCTGCCCGTGACACGGTGTTTCTCAGCGAGGAGGGCGTGCCCGAAGTGCGCGAGTACAGCCTCGCCTCCGGAACTCTCGTCGGAACGATTCCCCGGCCGTCGATCTTTGGGAATCGTCGCGCCAATCTTGGTTTCGAATCACTCTCGCTCAACCGCACCCGCAGCCGGCTCTGGACCGCGAACGAGGAGGCGCTCTCCGTCGATGGCGGCGTCTCGACAACGGCCGCGGGAACATGGATCCGACTGCTGCAGTACGACGCCACCCAGAATCCGCCCGTGCCGTTGTCCCAGTTTGCGTATCTCACCCAGCCGATCCACGGCAGCGTGATCAGCGGCGCCCGCAGCGGCGTGTCGCAGGTTGTCGCGCTGCCCAACGGCAAGCTGCTGGTGCTCGAGCGGTCGTTCGCGTTTGCGGCGACGTTCTTTCAGACCCGGATCTACGAGGTCGATGTCTCCGCCGCGACGGACGTCTCGGCCCTCGGAACGCTGATCGGCACCAGCTACACACCGGCGACCAAGCGGCCGCTGTACGTCGGGGATCAGACGAATCTCGAGGGTTTGTGTCTCGGCCCGAAGCTCCCAGACGGCGCGTACGCCTTGCTCGGCATCGTGGACGACGGCGATCCGATCAGCGTCAACCGCGTGGTGTCCTTCCGGCTGACGGGCGCGGTGGACAGCAGTTGTCCGGCCGATCTCAGCGATGACAAGGTCGTGGACGATGCCGACTTCGTTCGTTTCGCCGAGTCGTACAACCTGCTGCTCGATCCCGTGGGCGACATCAACCAGGACGGCGTCGCCGACGATGCGGATTTCGTGATCTTCGCCGCCGCGTACAACGACCTGGTCTGTCCCTGAGCCAGCCGCCCCGTCACGCACGGCGCGGCCGCACCACCACCGCCGTGCCGTAGCAGAGGACTTCGGTCGCGGCCGACGTGCCGCCCATGTCGGAGGCGTCGTAGCGCACGCCGACGATTGCGTTCGCGCCGCGAGCGATCGCGTGCTCGATCATGATGTCGTACGCCTGCTGGCGGGCTTGCTCGCACATCTCGGCGTACGCACCGATATTGCCGCCGATCATGGACTTCAGCCCGCCCATGATGCCCTGGCTGATGGTGGGCGCCCGCACGACGATGCCGCGAACGACGCCCTTCTGCTCGACGATGTCGAAGCCTTCGAGAGAGAACGTGGTGGAGACGAAGACAGACGATGGCATGGGTACTCCTTGGTGTGGTGCACCTTACCATGCGAGCGTCGGGTGCCATGGGTCGGGTGCTTTGAGCCGCCCCACGCGCTGCGATTCCCTTGGCAACTGCGGCGTGGGTCACTCCGAAGCGAGCAACCCACGGCACCCCACTGTTCTGGACGTGCCCGGGTGCCGTGGGTCGGCTGCTCTGAGCCGCCCTACGCACTGTGATTCCGCTCGCAACTGCGGCGTGGGTCGCTCCAAAGCGAGCGACCCACGGCACCCATTCCACGATACCCTCGCTACTTGTGCGGCTTGCTCATCGCGCCGCGCCGATCCACCAGCAACTCGACCGCTTCGTAGCCGTCGTCGTTGACAGCGGGCACCGGCATCATGCTCGGACCGGCCGGCTCCGGCGCGGGATGAACGCCGATGGTCCGCCACACGCCGTTCTTCTTGGCGATCACGCGGTACGCGCCGCCGGGGGCGTTGGCGTCCCACGCGCCGTCCTTTTTGGTCATGGGAATCGGAGCGGGGCGCCAGTCGGCTCCAAAGACCGGGTGCGGCGACGGTCCCTTGCCCGCGACGTTGTAGAACGTCGTGAGCTCATTCGGGAAGACATCCAGCACGCCGCGGCTGAACCAGTGCACGTGGCCGCCGCCGCCGGTCTTGCGGACGAGTTCCACGCTCTTGCGAAGGTCGTCCCACGTGCTGTCCTTGCCCTCGCCGACGAGGCGGATGCCAGCGATCAGGTCCTTCACGCGCCCGGCTCCGAGCTCCTTCATGTACTTGACCTGATCGAGCCATGTCTTCTCGTACGCGTCGTAGGAGAAGCGGTACACCTGCGGGATGTACTCGTCCCAGCGCGGCGTCTGGTTCGTGCCCGGCCAATTCGCGGCAAGCCCGGCCGCGGGGGGACGCAGCGTGTCCTTGCTCGTCCAGGCGGCCCACTTGGGCCACTCGAGCAGGTAGTTTTCGAGACACCAGGGGTAGACCGCGGGGCTGAGCGAGATCATCAGGCCCGGGCGCTTGGCCCGAATCTCCTGCACGAACATCTTGCTGTACTCGTTCACCTTTTCGATCCGCCAGCGGGTCCACTCGGGGTCCCGCGGATCGGCCGGGGGCTCCTTGCCGTTGTGTTCGGCGGCATAGGCCTTCTTCGTGTAGTCGTCGTAGCCCATGTCGAAGTAGGGCCACACGATGCGATCATCGAGCTGCACGCCGTCGAGGTCGTACTTGTCCACGGCCTCGAGCACGATGTCGAGCAGGAAGCGGCGCGTTTCAGGGTGCAGCGGGTTCATCCACACAAAGCCGTTCTTGGCGACCTCGTTGCCGTTGATGTCGCGGCTGAGCCATTCCGGCTTCATCCTGCGGAGATGGTTCTGCGTGCTGCCGTGGGCCGCCATGAAGCCGAACTCGAACCACGCGATGTACACCAGTTGATTGCGGTGGGCCTCGATCAGCGTTTCTTCCAGCAGATCACGGGCCGGCTGCTTGAGCTGGTCCGGCGTGTCGCTCGGATCCTGGGGCATGAGGTTCGGACGACGATCAACGCCCACGACCTTGCGCAGCGCCTCGGAGGGGTACTGCGTGTATCCGTTCTTCCATGTCTCGACGTAGACGGTGTTGAGTCCGATCTCGCGCAGCCGACGCATCGTCTCGGCGGTGTTCGCCGGCGAGGCGATGGCCGTGTTCGCCGTGGTCGTCACCCAGGTACCCCGAACTTCGGAAGGTGCCGCCCTGAGCACCTCGGCACCGGCATGGCCCGCCCAAGCCACGACCGCTGCGGCACTTACAAGAGCCGACTTCAAGCCTCGGGTAAAGACCGGATACCAGGTGTTATGCATGCGTCTATCCTCTCGCCCCGCGTGCGAAGCACGGTGCTGCCAGCGCGGGAACTGGATGTACGAATCACGCCGCCGGTTGGATCGGGAGGCCCCGATCTCCGGACGGCGACACGAAGGAGCGTAGCACAGATGGCATTCCGGATCGGCATCATCGGAGCGGGCGGGATCGCCAACGCTCATGCGGCGGCGGCCAAGGACTCACAGGGCCAGGTCGAGATCGCCGGCGTCGCGGACATGAACCGCGAGGCCGCGGAAAAGTTCGCCAGCGCCAACGGCGCGACGGCCTTCGAGAGCGCGGAAGCTCTTATCAAGTCGGCCAAGGACCACGGCATCGGCGGCATCGTCGTCTGCACGCCGCCCAGCGCCCGTCTCCCGATCGTCGCGGCGGCCCTGAAAGCCAAGCTCCCGGTCATGACCGAGAAGCCGATCGCGCACACGCTCGCCGACGCCAAGAAGCTCGAGTCGTTGGCGAAGAAGCACAAGAAGGTCGTGACCGCGATCGGCTATTGCCACCGCTTTACCCCCGCGGTGCTCAAGATGAAGGACCTCATCGCCGAGGGCCGAATCGGTCGCCTCGAGCGCTTCGAGAACTTCTTCGCCTGTGACTTGCCCGGCCACCAGAGCAAGTGGTTCAGCGACCCCAAGAAGGCCGGCGGCGGCGCGTTCCTCGACATGGGCTCGCACTCGATGGACTTGTTCCACTTCATGGTGGGCCCCAGCAAGGTCGTGGGCGCGGTCTTCGATTACAAGTGGAAGGGCCGCACCGAGACCGGCGCCACCGTGCTCGTCAAGTCCATCAAGAAGGGCGGCCCCAACAACCCCGGCAACGTCGCCGGCGTGGTGCTCTCTGGCTGGGCCGAGACCTCGCGCTTCACCGTGAGCGTGCTGGGCGACAAGGGCATGCTCTCCTACGACTACGAGAACCCCGAGGTCCTGGTCTTTAAGGATCTCCTCGGCAAGACGGAGAACCACGCGATCGAGACCTGCGGCGTGCGCTTCACCCGCCAGCTCGTCGCCTTCTCCAAAGCGATTCAGGGCTCGAAACAGCCCGGCCTGGCGACCTTCGCCGACGGCCTGGCGGCGGCAGCCGCCGATGCCGCGGCCCGCAAGTCCGCAAAGTGAGTTGAACGCCCTACCCCAGACGCGAAACGCCCGGCCATCGCCGGGCGTTTGGCTTTCTCGGACCGTGCCCAAAGATCATCCTTGACAAGCCACGAACTTGTCCGGTTCCTGTTGCAACGACGGGTGGTTTTCGACTATCCTGTATCGGGTATTTTCCGTAGCCCCGACCGCGGGGCTGCTTCGCATCCCTCGCCAGACCCGAAAGGACGCGGACATGGCTCAGCACGTGCAGCACGCCTCTCAATCTTCCGGCTCCGGACATCACTTCGGCTCGGTGGTCGAGAAGATCCCGGTGACCGTGTACAACTCGAGCCACGCCGCGAGCCACGCGGTGGCCCACGAGATCGCGGCGCTGATCCGTGAGCGTGCCGCCCAGGGGAAGAAGGCGGTGCTCGGCCTTGCCACCGGTTCGACGCCGCAGGCGGTGTACGAAGAACTGGTGCGGCTCCACAAGGAAGACGGGCTGTCGTTCAAGAACGTCGTCTCGTTCAACCTCGACGAGTACTGGCCGATGCAGCCGGAGGAGTTGCAGTCGTACCGGCGCTTCATGCGGGAGTACCTCTTCGACCATGTTGACATCGACCCCAAGAACGCGCACGTGCCCGACGGCACGATCGCGCCCGATCAGATCGCCGCGTTCTGCGAGCAGTACGAACGGCAGATCAAGGACGCCGGCGGGATCGACATTCAGATCCTGGGTATCGGGCGCACCGGTCACGTCGGCTTCAACGAGCCGGGCTCGTCGCGCGACAGCCGCACGCGGCTGATCACCCTCGACCGCGTGACAAGGATGGACGCGGCCAGCGACTTCTTCGGCGAGCGCCACGTGCCCCGCAAGGCGATCACCATGGGCGTGGGGTCGATCCTCGACGCCAAGCGGGTCCTGCTGCTCGCGTTCGGCGAGCACAAGGCCCCCGTCATCAAGAAGGCCGTCGAGGGCGAGATCACCAACGTCATCGCGGCTTCGTATCTGCAGCAGCACCCCAACGCGCGGATCATGCTCGACGGCGCCGCCGCGGCGGAACTGACGCGCTTCAAGACGCCGTGGCTGCTCGGAGCGATCGAGCAGTTCGGGCTGAAGTGGGACGAACGGACCGTGCGCAAGGCGGTCATCTGGCTCGCCAAGACACTCGAGAAGCCGATCCTGAAACTCACCGAAGAGGATTACAACGAGCACGGCCTGGCCGACATGCTCAGCACCCGGGGCGGCGCTTACGACATCAACATCGAGGTCTTCCGGTCGCTGCAGAACACCATCACCGGCTGGCCCGGCGGCAAACCCGCCGACAAGGCGGAGCGCCACGGCCGCATCAGCGTGCCGGGGCACGAGGTGTTCCCGAAGCGCGTGGTGCTCTTCAGTCCGCACCCCGACGACGACGTGATCAGCATGGGCGGCACGTTCATCCGCCTCTGCGATCAGGGCCACGATGTGCACGTCGCGTACCAGACCAGCGGCAACATCGCTGTGTGGGACGAGTCGGCGATCCGGCACGCGGACTTTGTCTCGGAGTTCGCCCAGGCGTTCAAAGACCGCCTCGGCGATATCGGCCAGAAGGCCGCGGACGCGATCGAGCGGAGCGTCGAGGAATTCGTCCGCAAGAAGAAGGCGGGTGAGGTCGATTCGCCCGAACTGCAACGGATCAAGACCCTCATCCGCCGCACCGAGGCCCGCGCCGGCGCCCGCTACAGCGGCGTCAAACCGGACAACATCCACTTCCTCGACCTGCCCTTCTACGAGACCGGCCGCGTCAAGAAGAAGCCCATCGGCGAGGAAGACATCAAGATCACCATGGATCTGCTGGAACGCGTCAAGCCCCACCAGGTCTACGCCGCGGGCGACCTTTCCGACCCCCACGGCACGCACCGTGTGTGCCTGGCCGCGATCACGACGGCGATGCACCGCCTCGCCGGGCGGGAATGGATGAAGCAGTGCACGCTCTGGCTCTACCGGGGCGCATGGCAGGAATGGGATCCGGAGCAGATCGAGATGGCGGTGCCTCTGTCGCCCGACGAGGTGATGCGCAAGCGCTACGCGATCTTCAAGCACGAGAGCCAGAAGGACAGCGCCCTCTTCCCGGGCCCCAACGACCAGCGCGAGTTCTGGCAGCGGGCCGAGCAGCGCAACCGCAACACCGCGAAGTTGTACGATCAGCTCGGCCTGGCCGAGTACGAGGCCATCGAAGGGTTCGTACGCTGGGTTCCCAGCGCGGCCGACGGTTCCCTGACGGAGACCAAGCCGGCGAAGAGCTCAGCGCGAGTCTGAGGTCGCCGAAGGTTTCCGGCCGGGCAGGAGGGTCGGGGTGGAGAAAGAAGCCGAGGCTGCATGGCGAACATCATGGACAAACTCGGGGTCTGCTCCTGGTCGCTGAGACCGGAGTCACCGCGCGACCTGGCTGAGAAGGTCGCAGGGCTGGGGCTCCGGCGCGTGCAGCTGCACCTCGATCCGGTCCGCGAGGGCGCCTGGCGCGCCGACGAGACCGCCGGCGTCCTCAAGCTCGCGAACGCCACCATCGCCAGCGGCATGATGGGAACCAAGGGCGAGGACTATTCGACCCTGGAGACCATCAAGCTCACCGGAGGCGTTCGACCCGACGAGCACTGGGAGGCCAACCTGCGGGCCGCCGAGGGCAACGCGATCTTCGCGGCACGCCTGGGCATCCCGCTGGTGACATTCCACGCCGGCTTCCTGCCGCACGACTCCAGCGATCCGCTCCGCGCCCGCATGGCGGAGCGGCTGCGCCAGATCGCCGAGGTCTTTGCCGCCCGAAATGTCCGCATCGCCTTCGAGACCGGTCAGGAAGACGCCGACACGCTGCTGGGAGTGCTGAAGGAACTCAATGCCTCGCTCCCGGACAAGGCCAAGGTGGGCGTGAACTTCGACCCGGCGAACATGATCCTGTACGGGATGGGCGATCCGATCGACGCGCTCCGCAAACTCGCGCCGCACGTCCGCCAGATCCACATCAAGGACGCCAAGCCGACGGCCACGCCCGGCACCTGGGGCACCGAGGAACCCGCCGGCACCGGGGCCGTCGATTGGCAGCGATTTTTCGAGGCGGCTCGCGGGCTGCACGTGGACTTCATGATCGAACGCGAGGCGGGCGACGCGCGCGAAAGAGACATCGCGACCGCCCGCGACTTGGTCCGCCGCATCGCCGGATAAGAAACCATGACCCCTCCTTCTGCCGTCACTCCAACCACTCCCACCACGTCGACCACGCCCGCCGTCCCGTCCGCTTCTCAACACGCTGCTGCCGCTGCACCTTCTTCCGGGCCACTCGAGAGCATGCCAAATCCACTCCGCGTCGGCGTCGTCGGTCTGGGGTTCATGGGTCGCACCCATGTCCAGGCTTTCCTCAGCGCCGAGAACGCGGGCTACCACTCGCGCCTCGTCGCGATCGCCGACACCAAGGCCAAGGACCTCGCCGACAACGCGAGCGGCGGAAACATCAAGGTCAACGCCGGCGAAGTTCCAGTGGACCCCAAGAAGGTGAAGATGTCTCCCAACGCCGCCGGGCTCGTCGCCGACGCCGGCGTTGAGGCCGTGAGCATCTGCACCCCGACCGACACGCACGTCGGATTGGTGATCGCGGCGCTGTCCGGCGGGAAGCACGTGCTGGTCGAGAAACCGCTGGCGTTGACCGCGGATGACGTGATGCGGGTGATCAAGGCCGCGAACAAGGCCGACCGGATCTGCATGCCCGCGATGGTGATGCGTTTCTGGCCGGGCTGGGAGTGGCTGCACGATCGGGTGAAGGACGGATCGCTCGGCGCGTGCAAGAGCGTCGAATTTGAACGCCGCGGCTCGCGTCCGACCTGGAATCAGGCGTTCTACGGCGACGTCAACCGCTCCGGCGGCGCCCTCCTGGACCTGCACATCCACGACAGCGACTTCGTGCTCTGGACCTTCGGCCGCCCGGAGGCAGTGACCACCGTCGGCTCGCTCGAGCAGTTGACCACCGTGTATCACTATCCCCGGGGATCGGGTGCGCCGGAGATCGTCGTCGCCAGCGGCGGCTGGGGCCAGCAGGCGGGCTTCGGTTTCCGCATGCGGTACATCGCCAACTTCGAACGGGCCACAGCCGATTTCGACCTCGCACGCGGCGACCGTCCCGTCATGCTCAGCGACGCTCACGAGAGCAAGGCGATTGATCTCCCCACCGCCACCGGCTACGAGGCCGAGGTGCGACACTTCATCGACATCGTCACCAGAGGTGTGAAGCCCCGCGCGACACCACAGGACGCCCTGGACGTGACCCGCCTGCTCGACGCGGAGCGGCGCAGCATCGAGACCGGCCGCACCGTCCCGGTCGAGTACGTCGATCCCGCAGCGGACGCGGTGGACGATCCCTGGAACTGAGTGACCGGCGCGGAACGCTCGGCACTCGGCACATGAAGCGTCATGCCGGGACGCTCCATGCGCCCCGCCTGTCCGCCAAACGCCCACAATCGCGTCCGACGGCGAACCGACGCCGCATCCGCATTTCCTTGCCGCCCGGCGCGGTGCGCCAGCCGCGAGTGCCTCCCGCGCAACCTATCGTTCGGTCTCACCTCAACCACCCGCATTTCTCCCGAGGATTCCAGCATGCGTATCGGCGCCATCGGCATCGACTCTTCCCACACTCCGGTCTTCACCAAGGCCATCAACGCCCTCCACAAAGAGGGCAAGACCAAGTGCCAGGTGACCGCGTTCTGGGATCCGGGCACGCACGAATGGCAGCATCCCGCCGGCCCCGAGCAGTCGAAGAAGGACGTCGCCAAGTGGCGTGAGGACACGATCGCCGAGGGCGCCAGGCAGGTCGATTCGCTCGACGCGCTGCTGGGCCAAGTCGATGGCGTGATGGTTCTGAACATCAACGGCCACCGACACCTCGAGCTGGCGATCGGTCCGATCGCCAAGGGCATGCCGACCTATATCGACAAGCCGCTGACCTGCTCGATCGATCAGGCCAAGGCGCTGCTCAGCATGACCCGCCAGTACAAGGCCCGCGCGTACTCGGCCTCCTCGCTTCGGTTCATCACCGAGATCCCCAAGCTCGACAAGGAGAAGCTGGGCGACATCGTGGCGATCGACGCCTTCGGCAACGGCGAAGTGCTCGACATGATGCCCGATCTGTGGCACTACGGCTGCCACTCGATCGAGATGGTGGACGCCATCTTCAAGTGGTCGGGCCAGGGCCCGGGCGTGAAGCGTGTCAGCGCGATCAAGAAGGGCGACGCGACCAGCGGCTACCACCTGCTCGACATGGAGTACCGCGACGGGCGCATCGTCCGTATCCGCTGCGATCGCGACGGCGCGTGGGCCTTCGGCGCCACCGTCCACGGCAAGAAGGGTGTCCAGCAGTTCGTCGTTGATTTCGCCCCGGTCTACGGCCGCCTGGTCGCCGGCATGGTGAAGTTCTTCGAGGGCGGCGAGGCCCCGGTCTCGCTCCGCGACATCGTGGAGAACGTCGCTGTCATGCAGGCGGGCAACGAATCGATCGCCAAGGGCGGCGAGTGGGTGGAGATCCCGGTGATCGAGTAAGCAGTCCGGCAGTCGTATGATTTCGGGAGACGCGGCAGGCGGCCGCGGGGTCGGGATGGTCCCGGCCCTGAGGAAAGTCCGAGCACGACAGGACACGCTGGTGGGTAACACCCACCCGTTCGGCAGGCAGCGGAAAACCGCGATCCTCCCCGAGCGCGGGACAGTGCCACAGAGAACCAACCGCCGATGGCCGCCCGAAAGGGCGGATCAGGCAAGGGTGAAAAGGTGCGGTAAGAGCGCACCGCTCGGCCCGTGAGGGTCGGGGCATGGCAAACCCCAGTGCGTGCAAGGTCAAGCAGCATCCGCTCTGGTCGCAAGACCGGGGGTGTCCGGTCCGGGCATGTCGGGTGCGGGTAGATCGCTTGAGCCCCGCGGCAACGCGTGGCCCAGAGAAATGGTCGCCGCCGGGGACAGGTGTCGGGGCTCGCAAGGGCATCGGCAAACCGGCCTCGGAACAGAACTCGGCTTATCGCCGCGCCGGAACGATCGCGAGCCCCGCAAGGGGCTCGCGGCCTTTTTGCCGCAACGGGATCTGTCGCGGATGCCGGGACGCTCCCGGGAGATCACAACGGTTGAGCGGACCGGCCCGCATCGGGTTCCTCGAGCAAGAACAAGACCTCCTCGCATGCGACGTAGCGATCGGTCTCGTCGCTCCACTTGCTGCCGGTGATGCGAAACCCGTTCTTGAGCAGAACCTTGATGGACGCGGTGTTGCGGGCGGCGACGCGGGCGCGGAGGGGGCGCTTGGACGTCTGCTGGAGGAAGATCGAAAGGGCACGGCCGGCGATCCCACGATTCCAGTAGGGACGCGCGATGAGATAGCCGACGTGCAGCTCATCGTCCGTGCGATGGGTGCCGATCGAGCCGCATGGAATCTGGTCCGCGAGGACGAGCTTTGCACCGATGCCCGAGCTCGGATCATGGCGGCCGGCGAAGAGCCTCTCCCATGCGGCGTCGAACGCCGCCCGGCTCCGCGGCTTCACGAAGGCCATGGCGCAGGCCTCCGGATCACGCTGCCATTCGAAGAGCATGTCCAGATCGGCGAGCTCGACGTCTCGCAGCGTAACGCCATGCAGTGAACACGTGAACCCGGGCCGCGCCGACATGCCCAAGCGTAGAGCCGTTCATCGCACAACTCTCCTACAAGGGCTCGCACTTCGCGACGATGTAGACGACCCAGTTCTCGTCGAGATCGTCGGCTTCGCAGACGGGATTCAGGAACACATTCCCCTCGCCATCCATGGCGTCGCCGAGCCGACTATGGACGTCGATGCGATTGAAGCCCGCTTCACCAAGTGCGTCGTGGAGTTCCGGAAGAGTCCAGAGTCGCCAGTCGTAGACAAATGCGTCGGTGAGGTCGATCGCCGGGCTGGGCTGTTTGGCGCCCGGGCGTTTCGGCGTCCTCGTGCTCGCCGGCCAAGCCTTGAAATGGAGCGCGTCAACGACCCGTCCCGTCACCGGGTTGGCGACACGCTGCTCAAAGGTGTACTCAACGAGCTCTCCCGACCACGGCGCTCGCTTGGGCGCCCGAAGGAGCTGGATGATCTTGCCAGGCACAAGCGCATCGCGCCCGCCGTAGAGGTCGCAGACAAAAATGCCCCGACGGTTGAGGCTCGCCCGCACAGCCCTCAGATATCGAAGCAGGTCGCGCCGGGTGTGCTGGTAGCCGATCGGAAAATTCGTCGCCGCGATGATGTCGGCCTTCGCGCGGCAGGTCTCGGCGTCGGCCTCGATCGTGCGGACACGACGAGCCTTCGCACGCTTCAGCGGCGCCGGATCCAGATCGACCGCCACGGCGCGTCGTGAGGGGTGCGACGCCGCCCACGCCCGGGCGAGAGCCGCGCTCCCGCTGAAGTCCTCACGCAACGTCCGCGGCTTCGCCCCGTGAGCGGCAAGGAGAAACGGGATCAGTCGCGACGGTTCCGTGACGCAGAGTTCGTAGAAGTCGTAGGGTGAGGGCATGAGATGGCTGCTGTGGGAGGAGCGATGTTCTAGACAGCCGAGGGCCAGGCCGCGTTATCGATGAGACGAACAGTACCAAGCCGCGCAGCGATGAGGGCGCGATGCGGACGGCCCGAGATCGGCGACTCAAGTGACTCCGCGTCGCGTACCACCGCGTACTGGACGTCGAGGCCCGCAGCCTCGATCACGGTCCGCATATGGGCCTCGGCCGCCGCGGGCGACGCCTTGGCGGCCGCTTCCCGGAGCGCTTGAGAGATCGACGCCGCACGCGGACGCTCCTCCGGCGTGAGGAACCGATTCCGGCTGCTCATGGCCAGTCCGTCGGGCTCCCGGATCGTCGGCCCGGGAATGATGCGAATCGGAAGACCCGACTCCCGCGTCATCGCGGAAAGCACCTGAAGCTGCTGCCAGTCCTTCTCCCCGAACAGCGCGGCCCCCGGACGCACCAGGTCAAACAGCCGGCGCACCACCTGGCAGACACCCGCGAAATGGCCCGGCCTCAGCCTGTCTTCGAGACCGGGAGCGGTCGCGACCCGGGGCAGGGGCGGGACGGCCACCGGGGCGTCCGTCGGATAGACATCCTGCGGCGTCGGGGCGTAGACATGCGTCGCGCCGCTCCGGCGACAGAGATCAAGGTCCGCATCCAGCGTCTTGGGATACCGGGCAAAGTCGGCCGGGTCATTGAACTGGGTCGGGTTGATGAAGATGCTGACGACCACCGGTCCGCGGTGCGCGTCCGCGGCGTGCCGGATGAGGCTGGCGTGACCGTCGTGCAGCGCACCCATCGTGGGTACAAAGACGCACGGCTGCGTGACGGAGGTGCGGAGTTCGGCGTGTGACGTCGCGACAAACACGGGCGGGCCTCTGGAAGGTCCCGACAGCGTAGGGCGTGCGTGGACATCGCAATGAAAACCGCCGGGCTCGCCCGGCGGTTTCTCGATGCGTCGGATGGACCTGCGCGTTCCGCGTTCACTCGGTTTCGGTCACTGTCGCCACCGCGCCGGCCTGGGCCTGCTGCAGGAGGTTCGCCGCAAGCGTGTTGGCGGGCTCGAGCTCGATCGCCTTCGCGAAGCTGGCCCGGGCCTCCGCCGTGCGACCGATCTGACGCTCGATCAGGCCGAGCAACACGTAGTTCTCGGCGTTGGGAGCGATGGACGCTGCGCGCACCGCGTTCTCGTGGGCCTGGTCCAGTGCGCCAAGGCGGCGCAGCACCATGGCGCGAAGCTGGTAGCCCTCGGGACGCTCGGGTGCGATGGCGACAAGACGGGCGGCCGCCGTGCGGGCGCGGTTCAGATCCTTGAGCTTGAACGACACCTTGCCGAGCTCGATCCACGACTCCACGTCGGCCGACCCGCCCTCGGAGTTTGTGAGCTTGATGAGCAGATCCCTCGCCTCGATCGGGCGCTCGACCTGCACCAGGCATCGAGCCCGCATGAGCTGCAGGTCGCGCCGTCCGGCATAGTCCTTGTTCTTCAGAAGCCGCGCGATCGCCAGCTCGGCGTCGGCGTACTTCTCGCACGCGATCTGCGCGGCGATGAGATCGGACTGGATCGCCGGATCATCCGGCGCCGCGAGGCGGGCCTCTTCGAAGTAACGCAACGCGATCTCGTGCTGTCCGCGCAACGCCGCGATGTGACCCCGGGTCTGATTGACGCCCGCGTTGTGCGCGAACTGCGTCTTGCGGGTGTTCAGCTCGGCCTCGGCCTCGGAAAGCTTGCCCTGATCGATCAGGATCTCGGCGGCGGCCACGAGGTACTGCGGATTCGACGGCTCGAGCTCCGCCGCGCGCCGGTAGTTCGCCAGCGCCGCGTCGGCCTGACGGAGTCTTTCGTTGACCACACCGGCGTAGTACGAGGCCTCGACGTTCTCCGGCTCGAGCGCCTGAGCCCTCCCGAACCACGTCAACGCACCGTCGAGATCCCCCTGCTCCATCAGGATCCGCCCCTTGAGAACGTGGCTCTTGGCCACGTTCGGGTTGAGCGCGAGCGAGCGATCGATCGACTTCAGAGCCTTCTCCGTGTCATTGCCCAGCAGTTGCTGCTTCGCGGTCTGCCATTCCATGGCGGACTTCATCGCCGCCATCTTCTCCTTGGCAGCCGATGACGCGGCACGGGTGTAGTTCCCCTGGACGCTGCCGCAGCCAACCATCGATGCCGACGCGGCGAAAACGCAGGCGAGCAGGCAGGCGACCGAAGTGTGACGATTCTGCATTGGGACCCTCCGATGGGGTGCTCGCCCGTATGGACGTGGGCACCGGCCACAGGCCCGAAAACCGGGCGTGTTCTCGGAAGTCATCGACTCACGAGGGGTAACACTTTGGTCGTCGTGGCGTGTCCGGCGGAGAAAGACGCGAAAGAAAAACCGCGCCGTTCTCGGCGCGGTTTCGGGTGATCGTCGTCGTGCTTGACACTAGTGCCGGCCTTCGCCCTCGTTCACGCTCGAAACCTTGTTCTGCGACTCGGCCTGCTTGCCGACGCCGAAGAGCTTGCCGAAGGCCGAGGCTCGCTTCTGCGCCTGCGGCCCGGCAGCCGCGGGATTCGCGACGGCCTGACCATCGACACCGTACTGCGAGCTGCTCGCCACGATCTGACCGCGGCTGTTCACCTGAATGGTGTCGAAACGCGGCGTGACCACCGGCTGAGTCGCCACGGGCGTCGCCACCGCCGCACGGTGCTGCTCGCTGCCGGTCGCCTGCTGCTGGGCAGGAGTCTCCGAGCTGTTCACCACCGCGGACACCGCCGGCGCGGCACCGACCGTCGTCTCAGCCGCCCGAACCTGCGTCGGCTCGGATTGGCCGGCCGCCGGCGACTGCTGCGGCCCGGCGGCAACGGCGGGAGCGACCGGCCGCACGCCCGAGTCCGCTCCGGGCTTGGAGTTGCGAGCCTCGGCGTTGAGAATGTCATCGAGCATGCTGCGGTTGGGCCACGACGCCTTGGTGCCGCTGAGCCGCTCCTTCAGCTCGATCGCGTCGGTCTGGTGCGGATTCATCGAGAGCGCCATGTGGAGCTTCCACAGAGCCTTCTCGTTCTTGCCTTCGGCTGCGAGCTTGCGGGCGTCGCTGACGAACTGGCTCGTCAGCCGCTCGCGGCTGAATTCGAGCAAGCCCTCGCGGGCGCCGGTGCGGACACGGGCGAGCATCTCGTTGCCCTTGTTGCCCGACTCCGCGAGGAACGAATCGCTGACGACCGACGGCGTGATCAGGAACATGATCTCCTGGCGACGCACTTCGTCTTCCTGCCCGCGGAAGGCCTTGCCAACCAGCGGGATGTCACCGAGCAGCGGCACCTGCTTCCGGGCCGACTGGGTGCTCTCGCGGAACAGACCGCCGAGGACCACGGTCTGGCCGTCGCGGACGATCACGTTGGTGGTGAGCTCGTTGGTGATCTCGTCGGGAACCGTCACGGTCGAGCCGCCGCTGTTGCGGACGTCGCGGATGACCGCCGACGACACGCTGGGCTTGAGCTCGAGGCGGATGGTGCCGTCGTTTCCGACGAACGGACGGAAGTGCAGCTGGGTACCCGTATCGAGGAACTCGACGGTCTGCGTGGTGGCGGTGTTGGTGCTCGTCGTGTTGAGGTAGCCGACGCGCTGACCGATCAGGACGCGGGCGGCCTGACGGTTGAGCGCCAGGATCTTCGGGTTGCTGAGGATCGTGGTATCGGTCACTTCGTCGAGCATGCGGATGAAGACGCCGACGTTGCTGTTGTACAGGCCGAGCTTCAGCGTGCCCGGGCCGCCGGTGTTGCCCGGCGTGGACGTCAGACCGAAAGCGCGGCTGCCGCCCGCGGCCGCGGTCAGCGGATCGCCGACGACCGGGATATCGCCGGCCGCCGGGCTGGCGAGCTTGCTGGTGTTGTTGACGACCATCGAGTCAACCGCCTTGAGCGGCCCGCCGACGGAGATGAAGTCGGCGAAGTTCAGGTTGCCCAGCAGCGCGAAGTCCACGCCGAAGGCGTTGTTCTCGTTGAGCTGCGCCTGCAGGATCGTGGCCTCGACCAGCACCTGCGCCGGCCGGGTGTCGATCTCCTTGATGAGCTTCTCGATCTGCTCGACCTGCTCCGGGAAGTCCCAGACCATGATGGTCGACTCGCCCGAGTAGTCCTCGCCGCCGATCGGCACATCGCTCTTGCCCGGGAAGGTGCCGACCTTCGCGTTCGTCTTGATCACCGATTCCTTGCTCAGCAGAGCCTGGGCGAAGGCGGCCGCATCCACCGCGGAGATGTAGTTCAGCTTGATGACCTTCCAGACCCGCTGGCGCGCCGCCTGCTCGAGCTTCTGAAGATCCTCAAGGGTGTACACATAGATGAAGTTGCCGCGCTCGATGTAGCCGTAGCCATTGGCGTGGAGCAGCGCGTCGAGCGCCTCATAGAAGGTAACGCCGTACAGATTCGCGAACACCTTTCCGTTCACGTTCTTGTGCGGGATGATGTTCTTCTGGCTCTGCAGGCTGAGCATCTCGAGCACCGCGGCGATCTCCTCGCCGTTGACCCGCAGATCGACGACGCCGTTGTCGTCAACCTTCACCGCGTTCGCGCGCAGGGGCTTGATCGTCCGGGGCTCGTCGCCCGCGGGGGCGCTGCCGCCGTTGAACGTGGACGTTGGCCTGCCGGAGAACGGATCGGACACGTCAACCTGCGCCCCGTTGTTCTGAGGACCGCTCCCCTGGCCGCCCGCCACGGCGCCGGCGACGTTCTGGACGAGCTGGTTCAGCCCCGCGCTGGGCTGATTGCCCTGCTGGGGCTGAGCGTTCTGGGCCTGGTTCGGACCCGGGATCTGGTTCGGCTGGGCCGCCGGCTGCGAACCGCCGCCGGAAACCGTGCTGACCTGAGCGCGGCCGACGGCGGCGCCGCAGATCGAGATGAGGATCGCCGCGGGCCAAGCGAGCTTGGACCAGTCGACGCGGGCGAGGCCGACGGAAGTCTTGGTGTGCGAGACGCTCTGCTGCATGACGAATCCCCTCTGGTTTCGGTACGAATGTCGCGTTTTCGGCCTCAAGCCCAGCGCACGGACGGCGCGGCACGTAGCGGACCTTCCGCCCGAGCACCGGCTGCGGGTTGTTTCGTCTGCTCCGGGAGGCGACTTTGGTGCAACTGGTCGGCGTGTGGCGGACTCTGCGCGTGCGCCGGTCCGTTTCCCTCTCGACGCCCCTGAAACCGCAAAATCTGCACGCCCAATAACGGGTCGGGTACACTGAACGCCGGGTGTGAGGCCCGGTGTTTGCAGGCGAGCGGCGCGGCGAGTGTTCTCGCTCCCGCCGCTCCCGCTCCCCCTTGAGGAGACTCGGATGGACTGGATCAAGAAGCTGAAGGGTGAACTGATCGACATCGTCGAGTGGCTCGACGATTCCCGGGACACGCTCGTCTACCGCTTCGAGCGTCTCAACAACGAGATCAAGTACGGCGCCAAGCTCATCGTCCGCGAGAGCCAGGTCGCCGTCTTCGTCGACCAGGGCAAGATCGCCGACGTCTTCAAGCCCGGCATCTACACCCTCGACACCAAGAACCTGCCCATCCTCTCGACCCTCCTGGGCTGGAAGTACGGCTTCGAGTCACCCTTCAAGTGCGAGGTCTACTTCGTCAACACCCGCCAGTTCACCGACCTCAAGTGGGGCACCGGCAATCCCATCATGCTGCGGGACGCCGAGTTCGGCCCCATGCGGCTCCGCGCGTACGGCACCTACGCCTTCAAGGTCGGCGACGCCGCCGCGCTCGTCCGAGAGGTCGCCGGCACCAGCGGCCGCTTCACCGCCGACGGCATCACCGAGCAACTCCGCAACTTTATCGTCACCTGTTTCAGCGACGCCCTCGGCGAATCCAAGGTGCCGGCGCTCGATCTTGCCGCTCGGTACCAGGAGATCGGCGGGGAGATCGCCGCACGCATCCGCCCCACTTTCTCCCAGTACGGCCTCGAGCTCACCGCCTTCCTGATCGAGAACGTCTCCCTCCCGCCGGAGGTCGAGGCCGCCCTCGACAAACGCACCAGCATGGGCGTGCTGGGCGACCTGAACAAGTTCACCCAGTTCCAGACCGCCACCGCCATCGGCGACGCGGCCAAGAACAACGCCAACGGCGGCATGGCCCAGGGCATGGGCCTCGGCGCCGGCTTCGCCATGGCGCAGCAGATGGCCAACAGCATGGGCGCCGCCGCCAACGCCCCCCCGCCGCTGCCCGGAGCCGCCGGTGTTCGGTTCTTCGTGGCCCTCGACGGTCAACAAGCAGGTCCGTTCGACCTGAACACCCTCGGCGAGCTGGCCCGCAGCGGCAAGCTGACCGGCGAGACGCTCGTCTGGAAGCAGGGCATGCCCGCGTGGACCGCGGCCGCAGGCGTTCCCGAGCTCGGAGGAACACTCGGCGGGTCACCCCCTCCGTTGCCGCCGCGGTAACGCGTGACTCCTGTCGATTCCGGCGTCCCTCGCCCGTCGCCCCTGATCGATTCGCTCGCCGCGGGTACGCCGCCACGCCCCGAAGCCTCGTCTGTTGCGGCGTCCCGAGCCGCCGATCTGCCGCCTCCGACCGACATGCCCGACACCGAATCGCCATCCGATCAAGGCGCGTTGCTCCCGGAGGAACCCGGCTCGGTAGCCGCTCCGCGCACGTTCCCGTGCAAGGCCTGCGGCGCCGATCTCAACTTCTGCCCCGGCGAGCAGTCCCTCAAGTGCGACCACTGCGGCGCGGTGAACGACATCACCCCCACCGACACCATCGTCGAGGAGAACGACTACCACGAAGCCCTCGCGACCCTCGAAAGGGCGGCGTCCACCGTCGAACGAATCGAGGTGCGCTGCGACGCCTGCGGCGCCAATGTGCAATTCGAGGACAACATCACCAGCAAGGTCTGCTGTTTCTGCGGCACGCCGATCGTCGCCGGGGCCGTCAGCACCAAGCGCCTCAAGCCCACGGCGTTGCTCCCCTTCGCTATCACCAAGCGGGACGCCATCGACAAGTACCGGCGATGGCTCGCGTCGCTCTGGTTCGCACCGTCCAAGCTCGCCAAGGAAGCGACGATCGATTCCGCCCTCGTCGGCGCGTATATGCCCTTCTGGACGTACGACTGTGTGGCGACCACGAGCTACACCGGCATGCGCGGCGAGGACTACTGGGTCACGGAGTCCTACACCGCGGTCGTCAACGGCAAACCCCAGCGTCGCACCCGCCGAGTTCGCAAGACCCGCTGGTACCCCGCCGCAGGAACCGTCGTCAACGACTTCGACGACGTCCTCGTCCCGGCAAGCACCTCCCTGCCGGTCGACGAGCAGATCAAGGCCGAGCCCTGGGATACGAAGGATCTGGTTCCCTATGCCGACGAGTATCTCGCGGGCTTCCGCTGCGAGTCCTACAGCGTGGATCTGCTGGAGGGCTTCAACGGCGCCAAGGTCCGCATGAGGCCCACGATCGAAGCCACGATCCGCGGCCACATCGGCGGCGACCATCAACGCATCACCTCGATGCACCCGCGGTACGACGGCATCCTCTACAAGCACATCCTGCTGCCGCTCTGGGTAAGCACCTACCGCTACGACCGCCGCGTCTTCCGCGTCATGATCAACGCACGCACCGGAGAGGTCGTGGGCAACCGCCCGTACAGCGCCTGGAAGATCGCCGGACTGATCTTCACCATCCTCCTCATCGCCGCCGTCATCGCGCTCGTGATCGCACTGGCTCGGTAGTTCGCAAGCCGCGTTGGCTGTCCATGAAAAGGGCCCCGGAAGGGGCCCTTTTGTTCCTCGCGATTCAACACTCGATTACTTGGGCCACTTGCTCATCAGCTCGCTGATGCCCGTGTTCAGCTTGCCGAGGGCATCGGTGAACTTGGTCTGCAGGCCCGACAGGTCGCCGGTGCCGCCCTTCAGTTCCTTGACCATGCCCTCCAGATTCGCATACTGCGACTTGATGCCTTCGACGCCGCTCTGCAGCGTCGGCTTCACCGCCGCGGGCAGACCCTCGAACTTCGTCACCAGTTCGTCAACCTTGGTCTTCGCGCCCGCAAGGGCCGACTCGGCTCCCTCGACGATCTTCTGCTTCGCCGCATCGACGCCGGCCGCAACCTTGTCCTTCACCTCGCCCGCGGTCTTGCTCGCGGCGTCCGCGGCGCTCGCGGCCGCATCCGTGACGCTCTTCTTGGCGGCGTCGGCCGACTTCTCGTCGCAACCGACGAGCGTCGAGGCCACGGCCACACACATTCCCGCAATCAGCATCCGTTTCATGAGTCACTCCTTCGATGCGGCCGAGATTCCGCGGCTGTGCGACCCGGCCGCCGGTCGCCCCCCCCGCCCCCCACATGGCACTGTGCCTCGCTGAACGACCGCTTACTTCTTCGGGTTCGCCGCCGCGGCTTTCGCCGGCCGCAGATCGATCACCACCGGGTAGTGATCCGACGCATACCCCTCCGGCGGCGGGGTCGTCCTCCAGTCCGCGCCCTCGGGCCGCGCCGGCATGCCGAAGACAAAGGGCGAATCGGCCACGAACTCCTCGTTCGCATTCTTGTTGAGAAGAATCAGGTCGATCCGGCGTCCCGACTCGTGCGACACGATCGCCGGACTCCACTTCGTCGCCCGGGCGGCAAACGAATCGATCAGCCCCGCGTCCAGGTAGGCCCGGATCGGAGCGTCCGTCACCTGCGCATTGAAGTCGCCCAGCACCACGATGTTGGCCGACGGATTCTTCGATTCGATCTCCTGGATGATCGAGAGCACACCCTGCGCCTCCGCCAGTCGCCAGTACTCCGACCAGCGCCCCGACTTGTGGTGCACCGCGATCACGGTCAATTCATACGCCTCGTCCGGAGCCGCCCCGTACGCGCTGCCCGGAACCTTGATGTCCGCCCGCAGCGGCGAGCGCCGGAACTTCATGTCATTGCCGGCCAGCGGATTGGGCCGGTTGCCCTCCAGCGCCGGCTGCTTGCCGCCGAGCGGCCGCTCGCCGTAGGCCTCGCTGTAGGTGATCGGGAAGCGACTGATCACCGCGTTGTCAATGCCCCGCGGATCCTCCGACTCGATCAGCACCGCATGCTCGTACCCCATGTCGGACAGGTACTTGGTCAGAAACGCCTTGACCGCGGCGAGCGACTCGACCTCTTCCAGCGCCACGATGTCGGCGTCGATCGCACGAAGCGCCCCCGCCGCCGCCGCCCGTTCGGCCTCGGGCTTCACCGGCGCAGCCGTTCCTTCGCTGTGCGGGCGCGTCGCCGGTTCGGAGTCAAAGTAATTGAGCACGTTGTACGTCGCCACGCGGATGGTGCCCGGCGTCCGCGGCTTGGCGGCCTCGCCGAAGCGGATCAGCGAGGTGTCCGGCTTGGTGACCGGCTTGGACGCCGGCGCCGCCGATTGCGCCAGCAGCGGCATCGCCACGAGCATGGCCCCGACGAACGCAGTGATCGATGAGGAGACTCGAAAGGTCATCATGAACTCCGGCTGCGTCGGCGCTCGGGCCGACAGGTCCTTGGACAAACTCCGACAAAGGCCACGCAAGCGTACGACCGCCTCGTCCGCCGCGGCATCACGACAGAATCGTCGCCGCCGCCGCGAAGCCGCTGATCGCCGCACCCTCCATCGTCGCGGGCCAGCCCGTCTGGGTGTAGTCGCCCGCGAGATACGGCCCGCCGCCGTCGGGGGCGGCGACCCCGGGACGCATCGCGTCGAAACCGGGCGTGTACGCGAACGTGGCCCGGCGTTCCTTCACCGGACGGGCGAGCTTCAGCTCGGCACCGGCGGCGGCCGGGAAGCACGCGTTCAGGTCCCCCACCACGCACTTTGCGATCGCTTCGGCGTCGAGCTCCAGCCACGCATCGGCCGCGCTGATGACCGCGTGCACGACCTTCCCCTCAGCGTCCTTTCGAAAGAGCCACTGGGTGGCACGATCCACCAGCACGGCATGCGGAAGGGGCAGCACGGGCCGGTCGAAGAACAGGTGCACACCCAGGATCGGGCTGTGCCGCATCTCGGCGAGCGGAGCGAATCTCTCATCGCGAGCGGCGACCGCAGGATCAACGACGTCGCGGGTCTTCTCAAACGGAAGCGCACACACAACCGCGTCCGCGCGAAGCTCCTGTCCATCGGCAAGCAGCACGCTGCGATCATCGAACCGCGCCACCGACTCACCGAGGACAACCCGTCCGCCCGCGGCTTCGATGGCCGAGGCCGCCGGCCTGTACACCTCGCCCAGCGGCACGGTCATGATGCCGATGCGGATCGCCTCGGCACCCTTCAGGAACCCGTCCTGAAAGACCTGCAACGCCGCGGCCGCGCACGCGTGCTCGGGCATCAGGTTGCAGGCGCTGATAATGATCGGATCCCAGAACTTCCGCCGCTCGCTGGGTTCCTGATCAAGCTCGTCCAGCAGCGACGCGAACGACCGCTCGGAGTAGCGTGACCGCTCGAGGAAACGCATCTGCGCCAACGCCATCCCGATCCGTGCCTTCTCCGCGAAGCTCAGAAACCTGGCCATCGCGAACGCCGGCAGCCCGTGAGCCGGCGCGGGGAGCCACGATGGCCGGAGAACACTCGTCCGACCGCCCGCCTCGACCCAGTACTGCTCATCATCCCACCGGATGAGATGATGCACACCAAGCATGCGGCACAGTCTGATGTAGTTCGTGCAGCATCCGAGCGTCACGTGCTGACAGTTGTCGAGCCACAGCCCGGTCTTGACGTCAAAGAACGACGACGCGCGCCCCCCGAGGCGGTCGCGGGATTCGATCAGCGTGACGCGCACGCCTCGCTGCGCCAGCGAAAGCGCCGCCGCAACACCCGCGATGCCGCCGCCCAGGACCGCGACGTGACCGACACGACGACGGCTCATGCCCCACTCGCCTTCGGTGCGGCACCGCCGAGACGCGCGCGCCAGCCGCGGAGATACGCGCCGCACGCGATCAGAGACTTCGCGGCCGTGCTGAGCCGAACCGGCGCCTCGCCCACGATCGCCCGCGGCTTCGCTTCGATACGGCGCAGCAATCCCTCATAAACCCGCGTCATGCCGTCGAGCACCCCGAAACACGCCGGATCGATCATGTCCGCAAGAACCGCCGACGCCTCCAGGTTTCTGCGCGCATGCGCGACCAGCTCGGCAACCACCGCCCGGCACCGGACGTCATCGCGCCATTCCCGCAGCCCTTCGGCGACCAATCCGCACTTGCCGAGAACCTCGGCGGGCACATACACGCGTCGCGGCGAGCGGTCGAAGTCCGGTGCAAAGTCGCGCAGCACATTGATCGTCTGCAGCGCCCGTCCGCGCGCCTTCGCCGGCTCGATCCACGCCTCCCCTCGCACGCCCGGCCGCACACCCCACACGCTCACGCACATGAGCCCCACCGTTCCCGCCACCCGATAGCAGTACTCATCGAACTGTTCCATGGTCGCCAGCGCCACGCCCGCCGCCTCGCGCCGCATGCCCTCGATCAGGTCCTCGCACCAGCGCGGCTTGATCCCAAAGTCGCGAAACGCCCAGCAGACTCCCGGCCACAGCGTCGTGTCATCGCCGGCGGGAACGTTGTTGAACGCCGCTCTGGTATCGCGGGCAAGCCCTTCCAGTCCCTTGAGGATCGCCGCCTCACCCGGGGTCTCATCCGCGATGTCATCCGCCAGCCGGCTCCACGCGTACAAGGCGTACATCGCGCTGCGCCGGGGCTCGGGCGTCAGCCGCAGCGCGAGGTAAAAACTCCCCGCCCGCGTCCGCGTCACCTCGCGGCACACCTCCAGCGACCGACGCACCGGGCCCGGAAGACTCGTCGTCCGCGACACACGCTCCGGGATGGTCCGCTCCGTCCGCGACATGCACAGACTGTACGGGGCAGAGTGCCCACCGCGCCGCCGCCCCGGCACCCGCCGTCCGCCGCGTCCGGCTTGACCCGCACCGCAGCGATCCGCCATCCGGATCGCTGTCCCGACAACTTGCATCCTCGCGTCGGGCGTCCCGGCGTCCGCCCATGAAACACCCAGACGGCGTGCACGCCCGCGGGTCACTCCAACAAAGTTCCCGGTGCCGCTAGCCGCTCGCGGTGCGGACGTCGCACTGCATGGCGGACCGCTCCTGACAACCCGACCGGAGCGAACGCCGCAGACCACAACCTGTCTGTCTGTCCAGCGCATCCGTCCGGATGCCGCTCGAGTCGGGTGTCTCATTGATTGAAAAGGGAAAGACCATGCAACGCATCTCCACCACGCTCGCTCTCTGTCTGCTCGCCGGATCGGCGTGCGCTCAGTCCGTCAACGTCGATCTCCACGCCAGCGGCGGCGTGACGCCTTCTGCCACCTACGGGGCGGTTCCGGCCCAGATCGGCTCCTGGAACATTCTGACCCCGGCGAGCAATCCCGGGATCACCAATCTCGTCGGCCTGAACGGCGGCGCCAGCGGCCTCACCGCCCGGGCCGTCTCGACCGGCGGCACCGGATCCGGCAGCCTCGGCACCGGCAACTTCGGTGCGCTCATGAACGACTACGGCTTCGGCTTCACCCAGAACGGCGGCATCGATGTCGAGGTCAATGGCCTCGATCAGGGCTTCTACCGCGCGTACGTCTACGCATCCCTCAGCCCGTCGGAGCAGTCCTACATCGATGGCTTCGGCTTCACGAACTTCCACACGAACTACATCGGCGGCACCATCGGCGCCGCCTCCCTCGGCTTCTCCAGCACCTCCGGCCCCACGACCAGCAACACCTTCCAGTCCGGCAAGACCCACGCCGTTCTGAACTTCGTCGTTCCCGCCGGTTCACCGACCCTCACGCTGAGCGTCTCAGGTGATCTCGGCAACGGCCTCGCCAAGTGCGCCTTCAACGGCTTCCAGCTCGTCAAGATCACCGCCACACGTCTCTACGTCAACGACAACGCCACCGGTGCCAACACCGGCCTTTCCTGGACCGACGCGTTCACCAGCCTCCAGGAAGCCCTCACCGTTGCAAAGGCCTCGGCCGGTCAGATCACCGAGATCTGGGTCGCCGGCGGGGCGTACTTCCCCGGCACGGCCCGCACCAGCACGTTCAACCTCGTCGAAGGCGTTGATCTCTACGGCGGCTTTGCCGGCACCGAAACCGTGCTGTCCCAGCGAGTCCTGGGTGCTCACCCCAGCTACCTGAGCGGCAACATCGGCAACATCTTCACCGCTGCCGACAACTGCTATCAGGTCGTCAACGCCAGAAACATCTCGTCCAGCACCCGCCTCGACGGGTTCACCATCACCGGCGGCTACGCCAACGGCAGCGTCCCCCGCGAGGCCGGCGGCGGCCTCTACGCCGAGGACTCCTCCATCGACGTCAACAACTGCATCTTCGAGTACAACCACGCCCAGCGCGGCGGCGCCGTCACCATCGAATTCGCCGACGGCTTCATCGGCCCCTCCTTCGAGGACTGCACCTTCCGCTTCAACGACGCCGACGCCGAGGGCGGAGCCATCCGCTACTACGGAAGCACCGGCGGATTCCTCGCCCCCACCATGGCCATCTATCGCTCCAGGTTCATCGAGAACACCGCCGGCGGCGAGGGCGGCGCCGTCCACATGTCAGGCGATACCGGCTTCTACAACTGTCTCTTCGTCGGAAACGAAGCCGTCAATACCGGCGGCGCCGTCTACGGCAACGGCACCAACGTCGACTCGTTCTTCCGCAACTGCACCGTCGTCAGCAACTGGAGCCCCAACGGCACCGGCGGCGTCCGCATGGACTCCGGCGCCCGCTACGACGTCAGCAACGCCATCCACTGGGGGAACAGCGGCCCCTCCGCCATGGTCACCTCCGCCAAGAACATCTTCTCTTCAAACGCCACCAGCACCATCACCTACTCGTGCGTCGAAACCCTCGGAAGCCCCATGCTCGGCATCGGCAACATCGCCAGCTTCCCCCAGTTCGATGACTACAACGGCGAGAACAATGTCCGCGGCGACGCCGACGACCGCCTCTGGCTCCACCCCATCAACTCGCCGTGCATCGACGCAGGCAACAACGCCGGCGTCGCGGGCGGCGGCGATATCAACAACCTCACCCGAATCGTCGACGGCAACCTCGACGGCACCGCCACCACCGACATGGGCGCGTACGAATTCCCCCGCAGCGGCTGCCCGGGTGACCTCAACAACGACAGCTTGGTCGACGATGCCGACTTCGTGATCTTCGCCAACGCCTACAACATCCTCGTCTGCAACGACCCAGGCATGCCCGCCGGCTGCCCGGCCGACCTGAACTTCGACGGACTCGTGGACGATGCCGACTTTGTCATGTTCTCCGCCGCCTACAACGCCCTGGTCTGCGAGTAACCGGCTTCAGAACGGCGGGTGCCCCTCACCCGCCCTTTGAATCCCGCCCTCCAACCCGCCGTAACTTCCGCCCCCGCTCGACCATCCGCGAGCGGGGGCTTTTCCGTTGCTCCGCCCCGAGCCGGACCGCCTCCCGCAACCATCCCCCTGCGAGCGACCCACGCTCGCCGCCGAGGGATTTCAGGAATTTCCCGCGCCGCCCCAGCCATCGGTACCGGGTCTGTCGCACTGATCGATGCGCAGAGGGAAAGTGCGCCCAAAGGCCGTGAGACCGCGCCAGGAGCATCGCCGCCGCACCCGTCACTCCGATCCGTTCCAGCCCGTCGCGCCGCCGCGCGATCGGCTGCTTGCCCCGCGCGGGTATCGCGCACTTTCCCCTGCGGCTCGTGTCCGGACGTTCCGGCGCGGGCCGCTTTTCTTCGCGCCGGAATGGAACTCGAGCCGGCCAACCTCCCGACGCCGGTCGGTGTGGTCCCTAATCATCCCCGCATGCAGATGCCCGACGCGCCGCGCGTGCTCACGCACCTTGGTCCCCTTCTTGCCAAGCCGCACGTCCTTGTCGAGATCGGCTGCGGGCCGGTTAAGAAGCCCGATGCCATCGGCATCGATGTCCTTGCCCTCCCGGGCGTAGATGTCGTCTGCGACGTCAACAAGGGCCTGCCCTTTCTGCCCGATGCCAGCGTGGATCGCATCGAGGCTGTTCACGTCTTTGAGCACCTCACGGACTTGGAAACCGTGCTGCGGGAGGTGACGAGAGTGCTCAAGCCCGCCGGCGAATGCCGCATCCGCGTGCCGTACTTCGCCAACCCCCACTACTACAGCGACTACACGCACAAGACGCCCTGGGGCCTGTACACGCTGGGGTACTTCTGCAAGGACGGCTGGCCGTACCGGCGCAAGGTGCCGAACTTCTACAACGACGTGCAGGTGCGGGTCGTCTCGCAGAAGCTGGTCTTTTCGTCGATGTTCCTGGTGCCGAAGCTGCTGAAGAAAGCGGTGCAGGCGGTGGTGAACCTGCACCCGCGGACGCAGGAGTTCTACGAAGAGATTCTCTGCTGGCAGGTGCCCGCAAGCGAGCTCGTCCTGGTATTCGGCAGGCGAGCCTGATCCCGGGGCCGACCCGCGGCGGTGACCATCGGTGCCGCACGCGACGCCGCCGCGCCGACGGCGCTCGGACCGCCGAAGCGATCGCAGATCCGGCGGCGACGCCGGAGCGACGGCCGCACGGGGCACTCACCAGCGCGACGAGTCGGACGTATCCAGCTCAGATTCGGCCGTCTTGGCGAACTCCATCTCGCCGGTTGACTTGACGGTGATCGCGGCCCGCCTGGGACCACGAGGAACGTCCCAGCCCAGATTGCCGCCTCGGGTGTACTTGTACCAGCCTGCGGGCGCGTACATCGTCTCACGCCCCTGGGCGTCCACCTTGGGGTTGGCAAAAGCGGGATCCTGCGGATCGCGCTGGATGCGCAGCGGCACGCGGGTGTCCATGCGGGAGCGGTAGTAGGGATGCCACCCGGGGTTGGTTTCGCCCGTCGTCGTGACCCGGACCGAACCGTCGTAGTACGGCAGCGGCTGGCTGGCGGTTGGATCGCCGAAGAACTTGGCGCGCCGACCGGAGTGGCGGTCGAACTCGTCCGAGGCCCAGGACTTCTGGCTCGGGAAACGAACGTTCGAGAGCCGCTTGCTCGACTAGACACCGTCGGGGGACAAGACCAGCGCCTGGATGCTCTGGATCACAAGGAAGTTGCCGTCCACGTAGAACCACGGCACGGTCACGAACTGGCCGTCGGAGTTCTTCAGGCCCTTGATCTCCCGATCGGGCCCGTAGTGGGAGAAGTGCACGGCGTAGGAAGAGCCGAACGGGAAGCGCCAGCTGTCGCTGATTCCGTCTTCGTTGGTGCCGGACGGGACGGGCAAGCCCGAAGCCTCGGGATCCCGATAGTTGCGCTGGATGGCGATGCGCCAGGCGTCCTCGGGGCACGCGTTGTTGACCAGGGGCATCTTGTCGCCAAGGTACGGCGCCAGCGCGACGTGCGCGTACAGGATGTACGGGAACCAGTTTCCGGGCACGGGCGCTTTCTCGCGTGAAAGCCCGCCGTACTTGCGGAGGATGTACGTCGCCTGGAAGCGACCGGCTTCGACCTCGCTGCCGAAACCGAACGGCTTCACGGAGCTCTGGGGCTCACCCATGTCCGGCGGCAGCTTGTCGCCCTTCTTCCAGGTGAAGGAGAAATTGAGGTCCTTGCGCTCGTTGGCGAAGTTGGCGGCGCCGACGGCCATCTGTCGGAGGTTGTTGCTGCAAAGCGCTGTCTTGGCGGTCCGTCGAGCCGAGCCGAGGGCCGGCAGCAGAATCCCCATGAGCAGCGCGATGATCGCGATGACGATCAGCAGCTCGATCAAGGTGAAACCGGAACGTCGATTGATCACTCGCTTCATGCGTTCATCCTGTCCAAGCAAGCTATCTGTGCGCCGCGAGCACGAAAACCCGTTGCCGTCGAGGTCCGTTGGGCGTCTGCTACCACCTGCCAACCGAGGTGTCCAGTTCGTTCTCGACGACTCGGTTGTCCATGGACTGCTCGCCGTTGGCCTTGGTGGTGATCGTGGCGCGAACCGGACCGCGGGGCACGTCCCAGCCCAGATTGCCGCCACGGGTGTAGCGGAACCAACCCGCGGGCACGGTTGCGGCGAACCCGGTGCCTGAGCTATCCGACGCGGGGGACTTGATCGGATTCGCGATCGCGGGATCCCAGTCGTAGAGTTCGCGCGTGTAGCTCAGACGGCTTCGCATACTCCCGCGCTGATGGGGGTGCCAGCCGGGGTTGGACTCGTTTGTCTGGATGACCCGGACCGAGCCGTCGTAGAAGGGCAGGGGCTGCTTGGCCTGCGGATCGGCGTAGATGCGGGGCTTGCGACCGTTGTGGCGAGCGAACTCGTCGGAGAGGTACGCCTTGGAACTGGGGAAGCGAACGTCGGTGAGCTTCTTGCGGCCGTAGGTGTTGGTCGGGGATGCGTCCGGGCCGCCCTGATCGAATTCCACGTAGCGGGCCCCGTACCAGGCGAACGCGGTGACGAGCGTGCGCCCGTCTTCACGCGTGGAGAACACCCGGTCGGGTCCGTAATGAGACCAGTGTGCGTTGTACGAAATGCGGAACGGATGCCGGTAGTTCTCGCGCGTGCCGTCGATGCCGTCCGGCGGATACGGGAGTCCGGCCGACTCGGGATTCGCGTACTGGCGCTGAATGGCGATGAGCCACGAGTCCTCGGGGCACGCGGCGCCGGGCATCGGGAGACTCGTCGTTACATAGTCGGCGAGGGCAAGATGGGCGTAGAGGATGTAGGGGAACCAGCCACCGGGCACACCGGCGTCCTTCAGCGGCGACTTCTTTCGGATGATGTACGTCGCCTGGAACCGCGCCGCTTCCATGTCGTTCCCGAAACGGAAGCTCGCCGTCGACTGCACGTCGAAGTCCGGCGGAAGCCGATCGCCCTTGCCCCAGGTGAACGACCAGAGACGATCCTTGGAATCCGCGGCGTAGTTTCCCGTCGCCTGACCGAGGCCGCGCAGGTTGTTCATGCACACCGCCTGCTTCGCGCCGCGCCGCGCTTCGCCCAGCGCGGGCAACAGGATTCCGATGAGCAGTGCGATGATCGCGATGACGATCAGCAACTCGATCAAGGTAAAGCCGAAGCGACGCGAGCGGTCCCGTGATGTGCTGCGATGCAACATGTTCCGTGCATTCCTTTCGTCGCGACGCGAGCCGAGGCGCCACACTGCTGTTTCAACAAACACTTCTCGCGGAGCCTGCGAACATCCGGCACGCCCTGCGCGCCACCGACTGTCGCAACATTCGACAACCCAGACACCGAGAGAACCTCGGCATGCCTTTGGCCACGCGGTCCAAAATAGACAACGCGTGGCGCTTTCACCGACCGGCATCGGCGCCCCTGACCATGGGCCGCCGAACACCTCCTTGGGCATAGGTTACCACAATCGAGAGGACTCCGCAAGGGGCTTTCGCCTCCCCAAACGAAAGACATCCAGAGCCGACACGCCTATCCGCTTTGCCCGGTGGTGACGGCTTATCGATACCGTGACGGAGGTGATCGGTCGGGGTGAAAATACGCGACCTCGGTTGGCCGGAATACCGGGGGCCGTTTGTCGGGCAATGCATCCCGCGGCCGTCGGCTCGGCGCACCGCGGACGGCTCAGCCGAGCCCGCGCGAACGATGGAGCCTTCGGCTGGACATCGGGTCCGGACATCGGACAGCCCGCCCCCGCGAGGCATGAGGACCGGGTTGGGTGGATCGCCGGGTTGACGTCCACGCAGCCGATTCCGGGAAGACAAAGAAAAAGGCCGCCCTGCGGCGGCCTTGGTTCTTTCTCTTTCGGCGATGGTCACGAGCGGTCGGGACCACGCTAATCCCTGGCGAAGGGCTTCACCAGACGCCGACCGAGGTATCCAACTCGCTGGACTCGATCACCTTGCTATCGAGGGTGCGCCCGGCACCGGCGCCCGTGATCGTCGCGCGAACCGGGCCGCGGGGAACGTCGACACCAAGCAGCCCGCCGCGGGTGTAGCGGTACCATCCGGCCGGCGCGTCGAAGACCGGAATGACTTCGCCAGCGGACGACTGCATGGTCCGATTGCCGATGAACACCGGGTCGTACACCTGCTTGTCCTTGCGATAGAACAGACGGGCGCGCATCGACCTGCGGCTCGAGGCCGAGGCAGGATCCCAACCCGGATTCGTGTCCGCCGTCCGGTACTCACGGACCGAACCGTCGTAGAAATTCAAGGGCTGCGTGGCTTCGGGGTCCGCGTAGAAACGGACGCGGCGTCCGTTGTGACGGGCGAACTCATCGGACATGATCGTCTTGCTGGACGGGAAGCGCACGTCGGTGAGCTTGTTGCGACCGAACGAGCCGTCGATCGGCTTCGAGCTCGAAGAAGAGTAGAAGTTGCCGCCGCCGTCGCGCGTCGGGTAATAGAACGAAGCCACCGCAGCGCCGCTGCTGGTCATCAGCGTGACGCCCTTGGACGGGCCCCAGTGTGACTGGTGCACCGAGTAGCTCGAGCTGAACGGCCAGCGCCAGTTGAAACGACCAGCCTCGCTTCCGTCGCCGGAGTTGTCCGGGTACGGGAGGCCGGAGTTCTCCGGCTTGTCGTAGAACTTCTGGATCTGCTGACGCCAGGTGTCCTCCGGGCAGGCCGCAGCCGGCGACGGGAGGTTTCCACCGATGTAGTCGTTCAGCGGGATGTGGCTGTACAGGATGTACGAGATCCAACTCGACGGAACCGGAGTCTGCCCCTCGTTCATCGCCGACTTGCGACGGATCATGCTGACCACCTGGAACGCCGCGGCCTCAGCGTCCGATCCGAACGGCTGCTTCACGGTGTTGAGAATGGTCGGGTGCGCGTCCGCGGGCGGCATCTGGCCACCGCGCCAGTTCATGGCGGCGAGTTGATCCTTATTCTCGCTGGCGTACGTGTTGATCGCCTGCGAGTAGGAGCGCTGGCCGTTGGTGCACAGCGTCTTCTTCGCCAGACGCCGCGCCTCGCCCAGGGCGGGGAGCAGGATGCCGATCAGCAGCGCGATGATCGCGATCACGATCAGCAATTCAATGAGGGTGAACCCGGCCTTGCGGCCCTTCGCAGTCTTCAGCATGTTCGCATCTCCCAGCATCGCCGCAGAACGCGGCTTGCAGACGAATCCGATTCAGGGTACGCAGTTCCGGGACCGACCGGTTGCGTCGAATCGGAAATTTCCTGTTCAAACGCCGACGAGCCCACAAGGACCGCCAGAGCCAAACAAGAACCGAACCACGAGTACCCCGCCAGTTGTCCAAACTCGATATCTACAAACGTGAACGTCAGGGAACGAATCGCACGCTCTGCCACAGGACGCGGCGGCCAGAACTGGCACCGAGAGCTTGATGTTCTTCGTCGCCGCCGGCTCCGCTGTTGCATAATTTGCCCGGACCGTACAAAAAATCCCGAACGGGGTTCGACCCCGTCTTCCGGCGTGCGACGTGGGAGATCAAGATTAACCGGGTGTCGCCGACCTTTCAGCGCGGGGTCGTCAGGGCAAACGCGTTGTCCGAAGTATCTGAAGCTCACGATCGTGGGGCGATTCCAGGGGAGGGACGCGAACCTCGGAGGGGCCGGCGTTTTTTGGTGCCGCGGCCGGCGGGGTTGCTGGCCTGTCGATCTCTTGCGACATGCTCACGGCCGGGCCAACCGCGGCGGTCTGGGCCGGCGAGCGTTCCGGAACGGTTGTTCGCGGCGTTGGCTCCGGGGTTGCCGCGGGAGATCGCGTCATGATGATCGCGGTGGTTGCGATCGCGAGAAGCGCCAGCGACGCGAGAAGGAAAGCCGGTGCGGCCGACTTTTGGACCGGTGACTTTCCCGGCCGCAACCTTCGGGCAGGCGGGCCCTCGTCCGGGGTTTGAGGCTCGCGATGGATGGGCGGCGGCGACGCCGCGGACTCGACTGGGGCGGTCGCGCCGGCGCCGGGAATGTGGCGAACCGGCATCAGACCGAGCGTCTGACGATCGCCCTCGATCTCGAACGAGGCGTGGCAGGACGGACAGGTTGATTCGCCGGCCACGCTGGTCTGACAGACGTGGCAGAGGCCGAGCCGATTGGCCACGCCGGGAACGCGGCGCGCCGGGTACCAGAACTGTGCGGTCGTCGGGCCGCGGAGGATGGAATCCGGAGTGATCTTGCCGCGACGGATCAACGCGCCGATGGTCTCGATCGAACATCCGGGACGGTGGGGCTGCAGCTCGTCGCGGACGAACCAGGGTCCCATGGCGTTTTGAGTCGCCTGTCGTGAGAGCGGATCGAGCGGGCCGTGGCAGGCGGTGCACCGGGCCTGATCCGGGGTGGACCCGCCGCAGTAGGGGCAGACCACGAGCGGCGGAGCGTTCTCGGGCGGGGCGGCATCGTCGGGCATGAGAGATCCTCCGCAGAAGAGTGGGAACGGTTCGCGCGGAACGGGGAAAGTGTTGGATGTCTTGGCGCCTACCACCCGACGCGGGAGCGATCCTGCAGCAGTTTGATCTGCGCCTCGATCTCCTGGACGGGCGCATCGGGCCCGAGGCGCTCGCGGTGGCGTTCGAACTGGTAACGCATGTTCCCGCCGATGTGCCTGTTGAAGTACCGCATGTTCCAGATCTGGGCGTGACCGATGGAATCGCCGACGAGCAGCTTGCGGCCGTCGGGGCTCCACTCGACGGTGTTCACCTCGTATCCCCCGAAGCGCTCGATCGTGAGCATGACGGGTTCGTTCGCGTGCTCGCGGTTCCAGAGCTTCACGGTGCCGTCGACGCTGGAGGTCGCGAAGATCATGGGTTCGCGGAGCCGGATGGCCAGATCGGTCACGAGCGCACCGTGCCCCGGGAAGATCTGGGTCCGCTGCATCTTTTCCAGATTCCACAGCTCGGTGTTCCGGTTCCAGCCGCTCACCAGCAGCTCCTTCGAGTCCGGCGTGAACTCGAACGACCAGGGCTGCGGGTTGATCGTCTCCGGACGCATCGTCGCCAGCAGCTTTCGCTCGGGCCAGGACCACAGCCGCACCGCGCGGTCGCGATCGCTTGTCGCCAGCAGCTTGCCGTCGGGCGAGAACCGAGCCGCCAGAGACTCCTGCTTCTCGGCGCTCTCGATGCGCGCCACCTCCACAAAGTCGGGCAGTCGGAAGATGCGGTGGCTGGCGTCGGTCGCGGGGAGCGCCACCACCGAGTTGTCCGCGGCGAAGGCGATCGAGCGGGGTGAATAGCTGCGGATCCCGTTCAGCACGACCACCGGCTCGGGGTTGGCGCTCGAGACGTCGAAGATCGACGCCTGTGTTCCCTCGCCGGCAACGACAAGGTAACGAGAGTCGTTGTCGAATCTGATCGCCCGAATCTTGCCGCTGCCGGAGCGGAGCGTGCGCTCGAGGGCGTACGTCTCGGCGTTCCAGAGCCGGACCGTGCCGCTCGCGTCGCCCGTGGCGATCCATTTGCGGTCCCCGCTCCACGTGGCCATCGTGCGGCCCACGTGCCCGGAGATCCGTCGAGTCGCCGGCTCCGGGTCGGTGTTCCAGCCGCGGATGGTGTTGCTGACACCGGCCCAGACTTCCTGGGCCCCGGCGGAGAAGAAGAGATTGACGCCGCTGACGGGCAGGGACATCCGCCGCAGGACATTCTCTGTCCCCCACTCCCAGTCGTTGATCGTCCACCACCCCGCGACGAAGACGCGTTGGCTGTCGGGCGAGAACAGGATGCCTCGGGGCGTGCCGTTGGGCAGGTCCAGTCTCGCCAACTGTTCTCCGGTGCTGACCTTCCAGACGAGCACGAGTCGGTCCAGAGCGCCCGTCGCGATGAACTCGCCGTCCGCGCTGAACCCGATCGCCGATACGTCGCTGACGTGTCCCCGGAGCGTCCGCATCGGCGCACCGTCATCGCTCCAGAGCCGGACGACGCCATCGCGATGGCCGGTGGCAATGATCCGACCGTCGTTGGACGCCTGAATGAACGTGATCGGATTGTCCGTGAGCACAACTTCGGTCCACTGCGGATCCGAAGAAACCGAACATCGGAGCAGGTTGCCCTCCCGCGTTCCGACAAACAGACGCGACGAGTCCTTGGCGAATATCAGCGTGTTGATCACCTGCCCGGCGACACTGGTTTCCGCGATGACCGCGCCGGTGTCGGCGTTGTACATCGCAAGGGCTCGATCGTCGTACGCGAAGGCGACCACCGTGCCGTCGGGAGATAGCGCTAGCG
>ERZ1066133.57-NODE-57-length-62416-cov-18.745322_pt1 | contig 62416 bp, 66 predicted proteins | sample MGYA00382780_ERZ1066133 | MGnify/ENA primary metagenome ERZ1066133 (study PRJEB33369, sample SAMEA5778363) | biofilm metagenome | biome: Industrial cooling water; feature: Water cooling tower basin; material: Biofilm | place: United Arab Emirates | collected... | reverse complement strand
CCTGTAGTCCTTGATAGCCTTGGACACCAAAACCTTGTTCTCCCTGTAATCCTTGATACCCTTGGAGACCAAGACCTTGTTCTCCCTGTAATCCTTGAGACCCTTGGGCACCATCAAATCCGTGTAATCCCTGTAGTCCTTGATATCCTTGGACACCAAAACCTTGAAACCCTTGTGAACCGCTACCACCATGTGTATTGATATATGTTATAACGTCGCTATTTAATTTATCCAATGTGACAGCAGAATCAACTATATTAGATGTATCTACAGCATCCGTATCTATCGCCGAGTTCGTAACGGAACCACTCTGTAAATTTGCTGACCCGACCGCATTCGACGCTAACTTACTATTAGTAATCGCATTTGTCGCAATTGTAGATTCAGTAACAGCGAGATCCTGTATTTTAGATGACGATACCGCATTATCTGCTAATTTTACATTTGTAACACACCCATCGACCAATTTCGCTGTTCCTATAGACCCTGTTGGAATATTGAATAATATGTGATTCATCTCTGCTACAACTTTTGTCCCATCTGAATTTAGGTACATACCAAATAGTACAATATCACCTTCATAAAAAGTAACAAAATTGTCCGTATAAGTCACAATCTCAAAAACAAAATCAGTTCCACTTACATCAAAATAGATCGTTGGTATATTTAAAGAAACTGTTGATGTGTTGCTATCGCTAAATTGGATAATATAATAAGATCCACTCAAAGAATTTATGTAAGTCGCGTAATCTAACAAAACGGATGACGACGGCAACGAAGGATTCACAAGTCCGTTATAAGACGGGTTATTATTATTAATCATGCTAAATATCTGATTCCCAAAATTACATTCATCACCTGTCTGGTTATTAGTATAACTCTGTGCGAAACCATACTTGAAGGCTCCAAACGGAATGAGAGACGCTGGAATCTTGTTATTATCCGGCGAAGTATTTACAAGACTTGTTGTGACATTATCATATTGAAGAGACAAGGCTGTGGTTGATATATCAGATGAAACACTAATCGCTACAGAGCCAAGATTTATAGTATTTCCTGAAACATACAAATCCTTCCATCTCAATCCTTGGGACCCCAAATTATATATGTTATCAGATGCTGGTAAAAGATCTCCGTACATATACATGGCATTGTTACCAGTCTCTACATTATACGTTTGAGTACCGTAGATATTGGAAACATTCAAGGTATTTAGGTAATTGGTCTGATTCCCGATATTTAAATTATTCGATGTAAATTCAATATCTTGAGAAACAATACCAGAAAAACCCCCTGTTGCTCCTTGAAAACCATTTTGACCTTGAGGTCCTTGATTACCACTTCCTCCACTACCATTTCCACTTGGTCCCTGTAATCCAAAAAGACCTTGGAATCCTTGGAAACCGAAAGGACCTTGCGAGCCAGAGACAGAAGGATTGGTATTATCCGTGATCGATGATGACAGTATGAGAACAGTCCTGTTCAAATTCGTGTAATTAGAAAAAATCCTAAACCCTGTCATGTTTTTTTATTTATCAGAGATAATAAATAAAAACCTATATGGTATTTTAAGAAGAAGAAACTTCCATCAACTGACGTAATTTTGTAATACCTTGTTTAACCATGTCTTCCTTTTGGTGATAATAATGGAAATTAATAAATGCAAATTCAATAAACATTACAAATATTAATACGAAAAATACAGGGAAAAAATGCTCAATCTTTAAGAATGGAAACATGATAAACAAGAAATTTGTGACCAGTATACTACCGAACAATGCCATAAAAAAGGTTTGACGATAGACGAAAGGCTGGTTATCAACAGCAGAATTCATATAACCGAGAATCAAGGCTGGATTATCTGTGGTTTCATATTTCTCAAGTATATTTTTCTTGTATGGATCGAGGTAGATGGACGCGTGTTCGTGATCTGCCAAGAGAAACTCGGCAATAAACAAGATTACAAAAAAAACACTTAAGACAAGGATACTTACAATAAGCGAAACCTTGTTCATAATTTTATTCAAAATTTATTTTATAAGTGTAAATAAAATATTGTTGAAATATTCGGTATGTATAGTCGAATTTCTGACCTAGGAAGATCTGTACAATACAAAAGCGAACAAGCCAATCCCTTGACGTATTGTCTTTACCCTAATTATAACTCACAATGGATTCACGGTTCGACATCGGTTAATCTTTTAAACACACCTTATTGTGATCCTTGCCAAAATCTTATGGCGGATAGATGTGCCAATAATTGGGACGAAGCATGTGATATTTATGTAAATCACAATTGTGATACGACATGGCCAAATACAGGCGCGATTGATGTGATAGCGCAACGAAAAGCAAGCCAATTTCTGAACTTTTCACCTTCAACTGGAGACAACCTAATCCGAAATTCTGTCGAACGAAGTCTTTTTTCCTTTCCAAATTCAAATGTACGACTCGTTCAATTTGATCCGAATGTAGCGGATTCCCCGCTATATAAAAGTTATAGCACAAACTCCTTATCACCAACTTGGACATTACATCAAGACATATTAACAAGTCAAAAACTTCATGATAATCATCCTCATGTAAAATTAATGCTAGAAAACCCCCAAGCGTGTTTTGATTTATTGGCAAAATTGAGGAAATTACAGACTCAAAATTCTACGCAATTTTCAAAATCTCTACATTCTACTTATTCTTCAGATGGTCTTGTGTCATTTCTACAAACAAATGCTACAGTTCTTGATCGATTCAATAATGCATCATAATCTATTATACAAAAACAATATATATAATAGATTATATTAATAACGCATGTTAAAAGCCATATATTGAGGATGACGTTCTCTTATTTTAATAGGCGCAAAAGATCGTAATCCGTGTTCATTAAAATCACCTAATACTGTAGTCCATATCGAAAGTTTTTTATTCTGTTCTGTAATTGAAATTTCGTCTCGTATAGCACTTACCACAATATTGATAGTCTGATTCAAAATATTTCGTACATCATTTCTCCCTTCGATTGATGGAATCGTATCATGGGTATAAATATCACCTATATTGGTTCGCGTCCCAAAACTATATACAGATGACAGGACATTTGCGATTTTATCATGCGGTACTATAATATCCCGACCCTGTGGATCGACTCCTCTTAACGCCTGAGTAATCTGTTGAGAAAGAACGTCCAATGTGGCATTTGAGAATATGTAGTCCAAGACACTTGAATTTGACGATGTATAATCCCACCCAACATGGGATAAAAAATTTTGGTCCATACCATTGGATTTGTACGGGGGTGATTGCATAATGAATCGAGTCTCTTTTTAATATACAATTCATAAAAAAACAAATTATTTATGATGGATACTCGTAAAATTTGAGACACCTTATAATATCTTCACGGAGTTGATCCTCATTAGGTGCTTCAGTCAAATCGTTAATATCTGCCGGAGTAAATGGCGAACTGATATCGTCCAACGCAACAATCTCCAAATCTTCTTCAGCAACCGAAGGTGCTACGTCTGTTATAGTTGACGCTGGAGCGGGAGCAGGAGCAGGAGAAGCAGGAGAAGCAGGAGAAGCAGGAGAAGCAGGAGAAGCCGGATTCATAGTTGGAAGTGAAGAAGGACCTATTTTTAGCAACAACATTACGAGATCTTCTTTCTTCGTGGTACCACTTGGGATTTTAATTGAATTCTTCTTCAGCAATTCCTTGATTCTGACGATCGTCAGAGCCTTTTTAATTTTATTCAAATCGGATTGTGATATTGGGAAAGTTAATTCAGTTGTTGTTGTTGGAGGAGGAGGAGGAACTGTCGCAACAGCACTTGCACCTGAACTTTTCTTGGACAAAATATACTCTACCAAATCTGATTTCAGGGCTTTCTTTTTGAGTTCGGTATTGTCAAAACCAAGTTCGATTGCTCTTGATAGCAACACATTCTTGGATAATTTAGACAGATCAGATTTTTTCTGAGTAGGTTCTTCTTGCAAAACCGGTAATGACGTACTACCAGCCTTTTCGAGAATGCTCGTTATCAATTGCTCTTTACTCAGTTTCGATATTTTAATTTTTAATTGTTTGGCCAAAGCCTTCAGATAAGTCAAAGATTTTATTTTTAATTCATCGTAATTCTTCATTGTAGAACCCAGTGTCGTTGGAGACGGAGACGAAGACGAAGACGAAGACGAAGTTGAAGTTGCCGATGGATTCATCTTGTTTAAAATGGCCACACGTAAAGCCTGTTTTACTTTCAGACCAGAAATGTCAATATTCAGTTCAACAGCCTTGTTTCTCAACTGAGCGACAGACATCTGCGCTAATGACGGCTCTCCATAAAACGATTTTCCTTGGCGTACTGCTTGAAGAATAACACTGCTTAACTCAGCCTTATTCTTACCACTGATAGATATCTTAAAACGTTTTCCAATGGATTTTAGCAAATCAATTTTACTGTTTTTCATAAAATTCTTAATCTCTTCTTCATTTTTGTTTTGTAGCAATGTCTTGAAATTTTCCATTTTATATTATTAATTTATTAATTTGACAATATATTTTAAATTGATTTATACGTATCAAGTCTTCTTGTAATGAAGAGTAAGTGGAAAACAAATGGAACGACGTACTTATGAAGATCAATTGTTTAACAATATTCTACCTACTCTTTTCAGAGACGTGTCGACCATTTCAAATATTCAGTTGAGTTCTTACAACTTTTTTCTCGAGCACCGTCTCCAAAGAATTATCGAGGAGGACAATATCATTCACGTAACAGTTGATCGACAAAATAGTATTAAAGTACGTTTTGGGCAGGTTTATGTTGATTTTCCGTATATTATCGATAATAAGAGAGATATCAAGTATATTTCACCACATGAGGCGCGAATAAGAGAATTGACATACTCGAGTTGCGTATCAGTTGATATTCAACTTGAAACTTATCAGCATCACCAATTGCTAACTACCGACAATTATTCAAAAGTATTGATCGCTCGTATCCCAATGATGGTTCGTAGCAAGAAATGTAATCTTTATCGAGAAGACTTGAAAGAAGAGTGTAAATATGATTCAGGGGGGTATTTTATTATCAAGGGAAAGGAACGTGTTCTTATTTCACAAGAACGTGGAAACTTGAACCAAGTCTATGTGTATCGTCATAAAAATATGGGCAAATATAATTATTTCGCCGAATTGAGAGCGGTCTCGGAGGAAAACGGACACTCTGTTCTGACACAAATGAAATTGTCGTCAGATCTGTACAAGATCGTTTTGAGTACTCCATTTTTTCAACAAGATATAGATATTATTTACATTCTCAAATACTATGATTGCACGGCTGAGGATGTCTCGAATTTCTTCAGAGAATTGCAGTCTCATAATTCAATGATCAAGATGTTTGTCTATGCGATAACCACAAAAATATCCAGTTTAGATATGGAAAATGTTATCGAGCATTTATCCGAGAACTTGATGCATTCTATGATGAAAGAATCAAAAGAACAGTACATCGAACAAATTATGACAAATGACATTTTTCTTAACCTTGGGATATCCAGCACGAAGCAACAAAAGAAAATGTTTTTGCTTTTCATGATGAAGAAACTGTTCATGACAGCAACTAATTTAAGATCCGAAGACGACAGAGATCATTTATCCAATAAGAGATTTGAAACAGCTGGGTATTTGGTGTCTGAACTTTTTAGATCTCTATACAAGCGATCACTTAGAGTTATCGAACAACAATTACAAAAAAAGCAGGACCTACTTACTATTATTGGGCGTATCAACATTATCACACAGGGGATTAAATCATGCTTTTCGACTGGTAATTGGGGGATACCCAAAAGCAATTATATCAGATGTGGAGTTTCTCAAATTCTTAGCAGGCTATCTTACAATTCAACCCAATCCCATCTACGACGTATTCTTATCCCAATTGGAAAAGAAGGCAAGAATTCAAAGATCAGACAGATCCATTGTTCTCAATTTGGTTTTATCTGTGGAAATGAGACCCCAGAGGGATCAAGTGCTGGTATTGTCAAAAGTTTCTCTTTATTTGCGACAGTATCCAATAGAGTGGATCCATGCTGGGTTCGAAATATATTAGAAGATCATTTCAATGACATTTATCAGAACCCTACGATCGTGTCGTCCTCTTCGGCTTTTAATGTCTTTTTGAACGGTATATGGATTGGTACTTCCGATCAACCCAATAACTTTTTACAACTATTTTATAAATACAGGAAAGACCAAATTATTCCTTCGACAGTTTCTGTATCTGTTTCTGGAATGGAGTGCGCGATCCATATCTTTTGTGACGATGGTCGTATTCTAAGACCATTGTGGAATCTCAAAGAATTTACAAAATCTGATATCGAAAACACGATCATCAAATCAGATATTACGTGGGAAGATTTATGTTCCAAAGGTGTCATTCAGTATGTAGATTCACATGAACTGGAGAATGCTTATATCGCCATGTATCTGGATGAATGCACCCCACAACATACATACTGCGAAATCCATCCTTCCTTCATATTTGGTGTCTGTGTCAATGTTATACCATACGTTGATCACATCCAAGCACCCAGAATCACTTACCAATCCGCCATGAGTAAACAAGCAATCGGTCTATTTTGTGGAAATGCCCAATATCGTGCGGATACTGTATGCCATGTGCTGTGCTATCCAGAGAAGCCGGTTGTCCAGACGCATCTATCTGAACTGTTGAATTATGATAAGCTGGCCTCGGGTAATAATGCCATTGTGGCAATCGCTTGTTATGGAGGTCATAATCAAGAAGATTCAGTTATTATCAATAAATCAGCAGTAGATCGGGGATTGTTCCGGAACTTTACCTACAAGACTATGATGATAGAAGAAAAGAAGAGAGGTAGCTATTCTTCTGAAATGATCGAATTGCCTGAAGACTCGATACGAAACAAACTCTATAACTATGATAAATTAAATAAGAAGGGTATTATCAAAATTGGAGTCTATGTTGGAACCAATGACGTGGTAGTCGGCAAGACTATTCATAATCTCAAAAAGACTTCTGGTTCGTCTCGCGTTGATAGTAGTATTGTTATCCGAAACGGCGAAGAAGGTTATGTCGATTCGGTCTTTGAGTCCGTCACACCTGACGGCTACAATATGGTAAAGATAAAAATAAGGAGCCTCAAATTACCCGAGATGGGAGACAAATTTGCTGCGCGCAGTGCCCAAAAAGGAATTGTCGGTTTAATCATGAATCAAGAAGATATGCCGTTTACACAGGAGGGAATTGTTCCTGATATTATTATTAACCCTCATTGTTTTGTTGGAGATACCTTGGTTAGTTTTGTCAATGGAATGGCAAAGAGAATTGATAGTATTATTACAGATCATAATCATATTTGGTCTTTCAACGACCAACAGCACAAAATTGAAAATTCCTTTTCGACAAAAGCCACTTGTTATGGAATAGAACAAACCATTAAATTAACCTTTATTGATGGGCGAGAATTGATATGCACACCAGACCATAATATTCGTATTTTAGATGACAAGAATAATTTTGTATGGAAAGAAGCCAAAGATATAGAATATGATGATAAGATTATCATGGGAATGATGGGAACAGAGGACGTTGTTGGCGAGGATGAGAATGAATGGAATTTGATCATGGGAAACTATCATTTTCATATGAGGGATCATCATAATAGAGAAAAATCATTGGCATTTGCAAGAATACTAGGTTATCTAATGACAGATGGGTGTATATCCAAAGTCACCACAGAAAAAAAAAATGTTGGGTATGTATCACAATTGAGCATGGGGTGCATGATAGATTGTGAAAGTATTTTGGACGACATTGAATTAATTACTAGTAAAAGGCCAAAGCCTTGTGATTCATATAGTGTAAATACAAATTCAAATGTGTTCACCATTCGACTGCCAAACTATTTTACAAAACAGTTGGTATGTTTGGATGGTATATCGGTTGGTAGAAAAACCAATCAAGAAACAAATTACCCATCATTTTTAGAAACATGTCCTCTCTCCATTCTAAGAGAATTTTTAGGAGGTTTATTTGGAGGAGACGGATGGTGTCCGTATTTTTATAGAGGTAAAAAAATTACATTTAGCCGAGTATCATTTTCTCAATCGGTTTCCGTTGAACATTTCGAATCGTTACAAATTAAAATGGAAAATTTAGTAAAACTCATTAAAAAGTTACGCATAGATTCTTATATTAGTCAAATAAAAGAAACTCCTGTCAGCACTTTAAACACTTTAGAAAATCCTCGTGTATCAATTATTGTGCATGTCACTTCATCCAACCGAGATTTCCGTGAAAAAATTGGATTCAGACATTGCATCCAAAAGATATTAAGATTAGAAGTTGCGTCTGCCTATGATGGGTATTGCGAGCAAGTCAGAAATCAACATCAAAATATTATTGATCGGACCAATGAACTTATCAAAATTCATAAACGAGGTATCCAACATGTATTGGATAGAGCGCGCAAAGAGTTGTATTTAAATATGAAGCCGTTAAATGATTACTATTCATTACTAACATTGACACTGATGCACAATAAGCGAAGGTCTGATCGTTCAGCAATATCACAAAACTTTAATTATAAATATATGACAACCGCCAAACAATTTTTAGATATGTGTAAATGCCCTACTTGGTTTGATAAAAAAACATATATTGTAAATCGATATGATACGCAGATTCCTTATTTTTGTTTAAGTATCATGAAAAAGGAAGACTGGGTCATAGAACCTGTTTATTGTGTAACTGTAGATAAATTTCATAAATTCATGGCTAATGGAAGCCTTGTTCTTAATTGCATGCCTTCGCGCATGACCATTAATCAGCTGATGGAGTGTGTTGCGGCCAAGTCAGCTGTGATTAGAGGTGATACTGTTTATTCAACTCCATTTTCTACATATTCTCATGACATTGTCAAGACGTTGACCTCTCAACTACACGAGTGTGGTTATCAGGGGCATGGTAATGAAATGATGATGAATGGGATGACCGGAGAGCCCTTCAAGACCGATATTTTCATTGGACCCACTTATTATCAGCGCCTGAAGCATCTCGTGTCTAACAAAATTCACGCCCGAGACCACGGTTCTGTGCAAACGCTCGTTCGACAACCTCTAGAAGGTCGAAGCAAGGATGGTGGCCTTCGATTTGGAGAGATGGAACGGGATGCTTGTATGGTAGATACCCCCATATCTCTTACATGTGGATTATCTATAAAGATTCAAGAGATGTATGATTGTGGATGGGGGGTTTTGGGTTGGGATAAAGAACAAAATGGGTTAATTCCATCTGTTCAAACGGAGTTTTTGGATAAAGGTGACAGAGAGTGCTTTGAAGTTACATTTGAAGATGGAAGAAAAATGTATCCATCTTTACGCCATCCTTTCTTAACAAACGATAACCAATGGATAAAAGCAAATGAAATTGTTCCTATGCAGACTATATTGAAAGTAGGGGTACAGTATCCTGTTATAGATATTAACAATGATATTTGTGAATGTAATAACTGGTCCATGGTTGAAATTGGATTAGAGACCAATAATGTAAAAAATATGTTCCGATCGTTTGCGTTTATGAGAATACTTGGTCTATTAACAACAGATGATGGGCAAACCAAGGGACAAATATATTTGGGACACATTTTGGATGTAAATAGTTGTTTAGATGATATACATACAGTTTTTGGTAAGATGCTTCCATATCAAATGAATGACAACTATTATTGTATTTCACTACCATCTGAAATTATGAAAAATATAGTATGTATTAAAGGTGATAAAACTAGACAAAAACCTATTTTTCCTGATTTTATTACTGACCCTAATTGCCCAGTTCCTATTATTAGAGAATTTTTAGGTGGAATGTTTGGTGGAGATGAAGGTCATACTTGTATTCTCGGTATGCATAGTGATATACTAACATCTGTCAGTTATTCCAAATCGATTTCATATCCTTTTGTAGAATCATTGAAAGAATATATGCTTCAATTGCGGAATTTATTACATAGATGTGGAATAAACCAAATATCTATTCAGGATGCCCAAGAAACCACATGCTCGAAGGCAAAACAAGATTATAATAAAGATAAAGTATTCTCCATTACATTACATATTGAACTTGATGACCTGATTACATTTTATGATAAGATAGGGTTCAGGCACTGTATTTATAAATCACAGAGACTTGAGGTAGCTGTGTCATACCGTCGTCTTCGACAAGAAGTTATTAGGCAACATGATTGGCTTGTCGAGCGAGTTAATCAAATTACAGATTTCAAAAATAAAAAAAAGGCCAATCCAGAATGTAAAATACCGACAGAGACGGCTATTGAGAAGGCTGTTCAAGAATTAATCACAGTTGAACCTCTTATTCATAAATATGCAGTTCCAACGACACACGATATTACAGATCATTTAATAAAAGGAACAAAATTTGGGAAATTTCGATCAAGGGTATTTCCGAATGCGAAAGAGTTTGTAACACATGTCGGTGCACTCGATTGGTTTGATAATCCCAAGTTTGTTCATAGGGATTTAAAGTCCATTCCAACAATGAATCTACAGGTTATTTCTGTAAAACCGATTGGACTTCAAAAAGTATATGATATTCAGGTGGATAAAACAGAATCGTTTTTGGCAAATGGTGTGGTCGCTCATAATTGTATGATTAGTCATGGTGTTTCAAAATTCTTGAATGAGCGTCTCTTTGATCTTTCAGACAAGTTCCAAATTCCTGTTTGTCGAAAGTGTGGATTTCTCATTCACCGGCAACACGAATGTAATATATGCGATCATACCGATGATGATAGTATTTGCAACGTTCCAATTCCATACGCCTGCAAACTGCTTTTCCAAGAACTGATGGCAATGGGTCTGAAGATCGGCATGAATGTAGAAAAAAATTGATTTCAATCGACTATTTTCTATCAGAATTTTATCAAGACGATGATTAATCATCCGTTTATCAGACGCGATAGAAAATGACATGTTTGTTTTTTTTTCGTTGTTATGAATAAATTGTTTACAGGTGCCTCGACAACAATGAGTTTGAAAATCACAGACGACGTCACCAACAAATTCAAAAGTCTATCTCTGGAATCGACGGAATATCCTTTTATGGATAAAAAAATCACTTATAAGAGTGTCCTACAATATGTTTATTATCAATTGTGTCCAAATAAAGAAATCTTATGGGAATCTAATCCCAATCGTTTGCGGGTCCTTTTCAATAGATTGTCCAATATGGACTTCAGAACACGAACTCAAAAGACTATTAAGGATATTGTGACCAAGGCTATGAAATCGGATCCCGATTTTTCGGCAAATGTCCGTTCCTTGTCCGATAACGGTAAACGGGGTTTATATTATATTACTAATGAGAACCTATTATGGGGGGTTGATGAAACGGGTCATGGTTTTAATTTTATTGGGCTGGCTTACAGTAAATCTCTGAATAGACTCTATTCTAGTTATTATGCTCCTAGGCCAGAAGTCGCGCATCTGATTTATAAAGCATCCCAGTTGCTTATTACGCATTTCCAAAACGGTCATGATATTGAGAGTTTTATTGGAAAGCCTTGTCCGGAATATGTAGATGAATTAATGGAATTGTATAAAACAATCGTTACATTTCCTACCGAGGAGACTATTTGGACAAAATTCGTTAGTGGGTCAGATGAACTTGTAGCATGGGTACGGCTCGAAATGGACTATCCCTGTAATTTGGCTGGATTTATCAGAGCAGAATATATCCGCTACTTCAACTTTTATCTACGAAATCGTTTCCATCATACCATGATTTCAAAATATTTCCAATATTTATTGCGCGACAAATATTCAGAGCAAGTAGCTGATATTGACGTTGAATATCATGTGGAACGATTGTTTAAAAATATGACAAATACATACAAGGAAAAACTCGCAAACAAATTGTATTATTTGTACAATGATCCAGGAACCACTTCGAAGTTGGATGATTTTTTGGATATAGATACCCGCCAAAAATTGTACGATATCGAGATCCAGTTCAAGAGTGCGGTAGATATCGAGAAGATCGAAGCATTCACACCCTTCCTACATTTTGCTCCAAAGGAGACGTCCTTGTTCATCTACAACACACGTGAAGAGTTCTTTGAGTTGTTTGAACCATATACAACGCAATTATCACCCTTCACCCCACACGAATTTATGAAGCCTCGTCTATCATTCATGCAAGAGATTTATGTTCGCTTGATTTCTAATTACGGGGGGATAAGCGCCGAACAAATTTTTTCAGAAGGTAAAATCAATATGTTGGAGACCGACGCGCGTGTATTTGACAGACTCCTTCAAAAGATTACAAATCTTAGAAAATCTTATTTTGTAAATACTGGGTTCTACAAAAAGGTAGATCAAAATGTCCTGCTTAAGTTTCAGATCTACAATACTACTCCGTTCAAGAATGAAGTTGTAATTGTAGATTCGGATCCGATTTTGGAAAAGTCTGCAACGAAGGAGTTATTCCGCATCCGAAGTACATTGACTGAATTGTATTATCCAATCACATTATACTTGTCCGATGACATTCGTATCCAAGACCGTATTCGATATCGTCTTGAAGATTTTCACCGTAGTCTTTCCAACTACCGCAAATGTCTGTCACGTTTCGGGCCTACAGACGTTCTGATTAATATACAGCAATTTGAGGATTTTGAAAATGCGTTCTATCAGGACCCTGAAAACATGTTTGAACAAGTATCCGATGAAACACCCATCATGATTTTTAAACGGTATTTTGAAGATGTGTGCGCTTCGGCCGTTCAAAAGAGGATATGGTACTTTTTACATAATTATATAGGTTCTTACCAACAATACTGTAGAGATGATGTCTGTGATATCAGTGATGATCCAAATATTGGGTCTCTTCGAACGATTAGCATCCTAACCGCCAATGTCTTGAATAGATTTTCTGCTATGAAGCAACTGACTTCCTCGAATCTTGTCATTCTTTTTGAATTTGTATGCGATTTGTTAAAGATTCCCAATGGATATAAGATTCAAAATATATCGACGATTCACGTATCCCAGCATGTCAAACAAGCGTTTGATATCATGCGAGCATTTACCGACTTTTCGAGAATAAATGCGGTATGTGTCTGGCATATCTTACATTTTGTAAGTTGGGTTGCCCGTCAAAATATCTCTCGAACTCGTCTGGTTTTCCTTGCTGGGGTTCAGAATGTGATACTTGAACCGACTCCTTCAGAATATGAACTATCTGTTGTGTTCCAAACGATTGTTGTCAAGAATGCCGATACTAATCTGAAAGCCATAGATATATCCACCAAGACAGCCAAGCCAACAAAAAAGAGTGCGATTAAAGAGGTGATCGCAAAAGATAATACAGGAATTCATGATGGGGAGCAAGAAGAGGAAGAATCAGAAGAATTATCCGATCTTTTACAAGAGCTTGGTCTTGAGGAAGAAGATGATGATCTTGTCGAAGGATCCGAAGATGAAATACATTTCGATGAATAATTAATTTAAAGGACGACTCTAGGAAAAAAAGAAAGAAACGTTTTAATGCTGAACGCCTCGGGAGTACGTACAAGTCTTTTAAATTCGAAAATTCATTCTATTACTCGACCGCATTATCAAGATCCAACGATGGGGTGGAATAAAAAAAGAAAGATTGGATTTTCACCAAAAGAAGTCCAAGCAGTCGGTCAAGCTTCAAGAACAATTGTTGTTCTTTATATCATAGATATTGTTCGTCATCTTCCTTGTCATGATGCGCTAATGATGCAACAATTGAGCACAATCTTAATTAACAAAAATATTAGTTTTACAAAAGTTCTATTCAAAAACCATAATCAGGATAAGGCCAATTTTAACAGGATTTATAACCTTATTCGTCTGAATATCCCAGATGCTGTCATTGACGTTTTACCGGATGAAAATAAAGATATTTATGATTATATTTCGAAATTGGGAGACGACGATAATCATTATATCACATTTCACCCATATATCGAATCCATGGATCTTCTTGATTTGTTATTTGAAAATACCATCCTGAATTTTCAGGAGTACTTGGCTTATGTTGAAAGCTTCGAACAGGATAATAATATGAAAACTACACTGATTTTGGGTCTTTTTAAAGACAAGACATACGCAAAAATTCATTTTGATTACGCTTGGATAACGACGTCACATTCAGACAAAGAAACAATCGGCCACAAAAAAATTTTTCAATCGATTTTTGAATTCGATAATCAATGGGAACCTCATTCCGATCAGGATTTTGACAAATTTGAATTTTTTCGAAAATCATAGTCATAATATAAATAATTTCTATATTTACGAATCGAGACAATATAAATATAGAAATGACACTTACTAACCACGCGGGCCTCGATAAACGGAAGCTCCACCTGGTGCTGCAGACGAACCACCACGAGTAAACTGGTTTGTCATGATGGGAGATTGTTTTTGTTGCCACGCGCGGTTGGAGTTCTTCTTCATGAGTCGTTCTTGGAGTTCGGTTCTGAATGTCAATGCGTTATCTAAAAATGATTGTTGAGCCAATTCTCGAATTTCCATATTAGTTTTCATATTCTTGGGGTTAGGTTGAGGGCCGGTTTGGAGTCCAAAATCAGTAAAGTCGAGAGCGTTACGGGTAATAAATTGGTTTTGACGTATCAAATTTACATCATCGTACATGTATCGTGGTTGGGCTGTCAAGGGATCAAGATAATATCGATTCGATGCTCCATACCCTGTCAATCTTGGATCGTACATGTCCGATTCAGCTATCGAGTCTGGGTTATCACAAGATACAGACAGATTTTCATGTCTCAATAGATTGGGATCCCATTCTGTGAATACAGTTCCACCATTTTGTGTTAATTGTGAATACGTTGGTAAAAATGGTTGAGTGTAAGAAATCCCCAAATTGGCCATGACACTATCAGGCTGAACAACCTGCGATCTGGAATACACATTGGGTTGTAAGATTGTTGTGAAAATATTTTCATTATATCTCGTTGCCATTGGATCAAGTTGTTGTGGGTACTGTGGTACATAATTTACAGGCAATCCGACTTTTGCTTGATTTGGAAAATATCCAAAACTATTGTCTATAGGTGTCTGCATTCGAAAGGAATCATATTGAGTATGAGAATATCCCTGATCTTTTTCATTCACAGATGGATAGCCATCGAACAGTGGTTTATTCTGCAATCGTGAGGATGACCTGCATTGTTCTTGAATCAATGGCTGTGTGAATTGATTTGATTGATCGAATGAACTGTAGGATTCTCGTATTTGTCGTGCGTCAGCGACCATATAACCATTCTGGTACAATTCTTGCCTAGGTTGGGAATTAATGTTTTTAGGAACCATAAAATCGTTTGGTCTCCAATAGTCTGTATCAAATATGGGAGGCATAATTACAGGTTCAACAAGCGTCTTTGGGTTAGGTATTCCTGTCAATTTGTTGTTTAATGAAACGTCAATTGTCATATCCTCATGACACCATACATTTGGGCCGGTATTCACGTTATTTTTTGGTTGTACGACCTGATTCAATTGCCTATACTCCTTACTGTTTACCACGGGATTCGGCTGAAAAACCTCGGGTAGATTGGGATTTATACTTGATGTAAAAGTAGAAACCATTTTTTTCAGAAAGTGTGTCTCTGCCTTATGTATTTATTATATAAGACGACAAAAACAAAAATTTTAAACAAAAGATATGATGATACATCGTGAGTTGAAACCAAAACGTCTTATCCAATATTTTTCAGTTACAGATGAACTTATAGGCATTCCTCTACAAGCAGTTTGGGCGATGGACGGAGGTCAAGACATTGCTATAAATTGCCTGTATCAAGCAGTCGCAATTTTGAATTATATATCATACACGAATAATGTATTCTTTTATGAATTAAATCTTGATGCAATCTTCTTCAGGGCTTTTACTCCATTCAACCAACAATATTTTTTAATTGCAGAAGAGTTTCAAGTTGAAATTCCGCTCAATATTTATAATGTATGCTTTGATTGGAAAAAAATCCAACCAAGACGAAATTCGTCAGACCAAGTTTTTCGTTTTAATTCGACTCGGTTTGATAGCTCCGTGTTTATGCAATTATTCGACCATCCGTTATTGGGTTTCACTGATCATCTCTCAGATGATCATCCTCTTATCAAGCTACGAAACAATCTTCGAAACTCCTCCAAGTTTTCAGGAATTATTTCTCTCGATATATTTGAAACGCCTGGGTATGAAGAATGGGTCCCAATATTGTTAAGTCTGATCACACACCCTATTCAACAGTATAATGATTGCACTAATGATATGATGGTAATAAGAGATCTACAAGCTCGTATTATTCGTCAATATAACCTCGTAAAATCACAATTTCGAGACCAAAAAAATTGTAAAATAATACTGGATAACTGGCATACTATTTTACGCAACCATGACCGCGAATTTTGGACCATCGTTAATACGGGAGACTCGAAGATGTTGGTCAATCTGACGGGACGATTGCGAAATTATCTATACCAATTATTAGTCGAACATCAATATTCACATATTCGTTTGAATGATTTAAATTTTAAAGAATTAATCGTGTCCTGTTTCTTTTGGGCAAAGGAGTGTCAATCATGGCTGGCGAGTCATACAAGGCTTTATAAGCAGGATCACAAAGCAGATGAAATATTTATAATGATTATGAATCTCTTTGTTGCGAAAGACGATCCTCATCGAAATCGCAATAATAAATTGCAAATTTTTACTGAAAATAAATTATATTCGAAAACCATCCAAGATGTATGGGGAGTTCATCCAGCATTGCGGGCAAAATGGATAGCCGATTATGTTCGGAAGACCGAATAAATGAATTTAACGACCCGGTCATTCAGTTTTCTGGAGTGAATGGTTTTCCAATACAGCTGAAATTCGGAATCGTCATGCTCATCCACATAATCTATGAGCTTTCGAAGTGTCGGAAACACGATTTGAATTTGAGTTGCCATCTTATAGCTCACACCTGGAATACCTGTTAAACAATTAAGAAAAAACATGCTCGAGTCATAATTCAGCTTCTTCTTATTCATAACAGTGTTCTTGTTATGGCAAGACGCTAACAACGCCTTTTGGTAATTTGCTGGAACGTCTTCATCACGTCGTTTATTGATTTGTCTGCATAATCGCAGAACAGTATCCGATGTCATCTTGACGTCTCTAACTAATAGAAATGAGATTCCATAAACGACCAATAGATTCGTGATTGCGTTCCAACCACTGTCCGCCGTTATCGATGAAAATGAGTGCTTGTTATGTTGAGCCTCATTGACCGTTCCCATATCATTCCACAAATCATCACCTAATTCAATAATATACAAAAATTTATGACTGGGAATTCCTTTTTCAGAGAGAAAGGATAATCCTCGAATTTTTTGTTCTGTCCAACGACCATCTTGAATTGAAGACAAAAGGTCTTGAAAAGTTTTTCGTTCAATAATCATTTCCAAAGTTTCATCGTTTTTCCAAATCTGCATATCGGCATTATCTAAAGATTTAATTTCTATGGGGATTTCCCCAACTTGAAACAATTCCAACAATGCTCGTTCTCGGCAGTCAACAAACAATCGACATGACATTATTTATTTATTGTGTATGATTTGTAACAATTAAATGCTATTATAAAAAATAAATAAATAAAATGTCCAAATCCGCGTCCAAGCTCATGCCACCAAATATCGTCTTTAGAATTGTTTGGCCTATACTTTATATTAGTATGTTTATCGCGTTGATTTTGTTCTGTTATCATCTTCCAAGGTGGTGGATTTCCACGGGTTTTCTTCTCTTTTGTTTGCAACTCACTGTAAATCTATTATGGCCGTACATATACTTTAAGATAAAGGCGATTCCTTTATCCTTTGTTCTGATAATTGTGCTCGACATATTGGTCTTATGGACGACAATTTTGTTCTTTCAACAGAACACCATGTCAGGTAGCTTGATGATACCATATCTTGCATGGTTGATTTTTGCGACGTATTTGAATGCGACTGTATTATTCATTTAAGTCTAATGGATCCGTTTCCAAAAAAAAAAGAAGAACATGGCAAGTAATAACAAGAAATTCTGGACACCAGTCGAGGAAAAACAACTGATTCAAAACTACAAGGAGTTTCACGGGGATTTGGTCAAAATCAGCGAGCGCCATGCGAGAACCGCACGAGCCATTGACATGCGCTTGACCAAAATTATTCAAGATTTAAAAGCTGAAGACGTACCGAAGCAACACATTCATAATCTTTTTGGTACTGATGTCATGACGGAATCAGAATTTCACGAACGATGGCACACTAAAACTCAAACAGAACCACCCCGTTCAAATTCAAATTCAAAATCCTTGATAGATGTGATAAAAGCCGTTGACGAAGTTAAGAGTGAATTGAAGAATCTTTATCAAAAACAATCGAGTGTAGAACAACATCTTCAACGAGTTATCAAAATGTTGAAGAAAAAAAAAAACACATAACGGAATAAATATAATAGGAGAATTAAAGAGACTGACTGAAATGGAAATCGCCGAATTTATCCCATCCTATCCTGATGTAGCGTTCCCCGAATTCATGAACATTATTTCCGCAAAAAATGAATTTCTTGATGATTCGGATACCGTATTCTTCAAACATCAAAAAAACATTGCTCGGTTTTTATCACCCAAGACTTTATACAATTCCATACTTCTTATACATGAGATGGGGACTGGCAAGACCGCGACTGCCATTGCGACCATCGAACTTATCCGCCGGCAGGATGCTCGTTTTTCAAAAATAATTGTTTTAGCAAATGGAAAGACACAATTGAATGTATTTAGACAAGAAATTTTTGATCGTGTTCCAACTTTATTAGAAAAATATTCCAAGACGAATATTGAAAGAAATACGATTCTTAAGAGGGAAGGATACATATTTGACACTTACAGAGTGTTCGCAAAAGATATTATGGGATTATCGGAGACGCTCTTGAAACAACGTTTCGAAAACACCATTTTTATTATGGATGAAGTCCATAACCTTACCTCGAGCAAAACCGTAACGGAAACCGCTGAGTCTGGGGTAAGCAATAGCAAAGCTTACCGTGTACTCCATCGTCTATTGCACATCCTGAAGAACCGGAAACTATTGTGCATGACAGGAACTCCGATTCGCGACCAACCGTTTGAAATTGCAAAGCTACTAAATCTTGTACTACCTTTAAAAACTCAACTAGAGACCGGTCAGTCTTTTATAAATAAGTACTTCAAAATTACCAAAGAAGTCAAACTTCTCGGTGATGTGGTATATCCTATTTACGACTGGAAAATGGGAGAAAAAGAAGACTTCCAATCAATTGTAAAGGGTTACACATCATATTTAAAAAAAGAATTACCAAAAGAGTTGGTGGTTGACTATATGAGAAACCCAGAACTGAAGATTCCTCTCGAACATTTTGCCGTTTACGGTCACGCCATGTCAGAGACACAAAGCCTTTTGTATTTTCAAAATTTCGCAAAGGATCTTGAGACTGCAACTGTTGGCGAAGAAACTTCTGTGTCATCATTGGCTTATTTTCGCTCTAAACAGGCATCTTTATTTGTGTTTCCTTCTGATGATGAAGAAGGTGATACGATTGGAAAACAAGTAGCCGAAGACCATATCAAATATGTGTATAAAGTCACCGATAAATCCAAGTTGAGTGGTATAGCCTGGAAGTCCAAAATGCGTACTTTATTCCCTACATCTTTAAGCATAAAAGAACGTTTGGATAGGGTCAAACAATATTCAGCTATTTATAGTTTTGTGATCAATGAAATACTGAGAAATCCATCGGAATTGGTTTATTTGTACTCATTCTTAAAATCGGGTAGTGGTATCTACATTCTGGTAAGCTTGCTTACACAATATTTTAATTTCGAGCTCGTTACAAGTATCGAACAGATGAGGAAAAAAAGTACTAAAAAACGAATTGTCGTCTTAAATGGAGACTTCTTTTCAGATACACAGCTCCGACAAATCATTGTAGAATTTAATAGAGATACTAACAAATTTGGGGAATCTGTTCAAGTGGTGATTGGGACGAAACAGACCAAGGAAGGTATCACACTTCGCAATATTCGACAGATACACGTTATACAACCAGAATGGAATTATGCTGATATATCTCAAGCTCTTGCTCGTGGAATTCGGGTAGGATCGCATAAAGCCTTACAGGAACACTATAAGGACTCCGGTACATCTATTCGAGTACGAGTGTTTCAACATGTTGCCATTCCCCTATCCTTGGAAGAAGATGAAGGTGATGAAATATCCTTTGGTGTGCCAGATTTTAGTAGCTCTATTGACGTCGAACAATATCGACGTTCAGAAATCAAGGATATGAATATCAAAGTGATAGAAAGAGCACTGTTGGAAAGCTCTTGGGATTGTCTTATCAACAAGGATCGTAATGAAGGATCCGTTCAAGGATCAAGAAATTGTGAGTATACGCAATGTAAGGTTACATGTTTTGAAGAAAAACCATTATCCGACACTATGGATTTTAGTACATTTAATCCTTTTGAGTATTCTGATAATGAACGTCGATTCATTTCCCAGAATATCGAGCGCTTGTTTTCGGAAAAAAATGGTGTGAGTACAGATTGCATTCTCGATCGTGTATTCGAAGACTATCCTAATCGTTCTCTCGTTTTGCAAGTATTGAGAGATGAATTCGTTCATGGTAATAGGCTGTTGAAAGATCGGTTAGGTCTTTTCCGATATTTACGGAAATGGAATGACCAAGTCTTTCTGACAGATGAACCTTTCGACAATACAGCATACGATAATTTTTACTTTTTAAATAATCATGTTTTGGAAATGGATACTTCTTTGGATTTACTTATTAAAAATACAATGTTGTTTCGTTTTCCTCCCGTTTTAAAACAGTTACTTGGATTATTTTACAAAAATCCAATGAAAAATGGTGATTCGTGTATTTCCAGAATTTTACAATTTTCACCTAAAGTCCAAGAACTTCTTGTAGAATCCATCATCAGTCTTGAAAAAGGTCAGCCACAGCATTTATTTTCAAAATTTGTAATTAACCATTATGAAAAACAAAAAAGACTCCGTCGTGTTGAAAAGAATTGGATTTCAACAATAATAAACAACCGAGCCCGTATATTTGAATCTGGCAAACAAATTTGGATCGATAATGATGACATGGAAGAATCTGTCACCGTCCCCGTTCCCGTCCAAGCAAATGTACCCTCATCAACAATAATAATTGAAGGGAGTTCAGAATTCAACAAAAAATACATTGACGACAACCCTTATGGATTTTATGGAATAGTCGAGATTGGAAAAGCTGTGACAAAATTTAAAATTAGAGATGTTCGTGATAAAACATTGGTCTATGGCAAGAATAAAGCCAAAGTTCCGAAAGGCGAACTATGCGGTCAGTCGTTCAGTCGTAAAAAAGATGGTCTAATTATTATTCTATTTCAGCTGGAGTATACAGATTTTGATAAAAATGTGACGGAATCAGTAGTACAATTAAAAAAATTGTTTATGGAAAAAACTGTAAACACCATTTTCACAAAATTATATAAAAAATTACAAGAATCCAGAGAAATCGATGTTTCCAAGTTCACAGAAAATGAGTGGAAGACATTATATGTTTTATCCAAATTAAAATTGCCTGAACTTTGCAAGTTAGTACAATCGAGGCTGGCTGAATTGGATTTAATATATACAAAAACTACCTAATCAATTATACTCATAACCTCTCGCTGAAAGGAAGCTTTCCAGAAGACATAACTGTTTATCATTACCTTCAGACATAAATATGCCGTTTGTGTTGGGAACTATTTCGAATGTTTTGGAATCTTGCATAAAACACAAGGGAATAACAATCAGATGGATACCATGTTTTCGGAAAAATGAGGCAAAGATATGATCGTCGTGAAGGGGGATGCTGGATAACTTTAAAGCGTATTCCATAACTAATTCGTCAACAAAGGCTTGTAATGGAGGAAGCAGGGGTCTTATTCTTTCCAAAGGATAGAGAATTCCTCGATACCCACCCAAAACCCTGACCTCTTCATTTTTATCGATATACTGTGAATGAATAAAATGAGGTGCATTGACGCCCATACAACCCAAAATTTTGTCAGGGAAATGTCTTCTGGATAAGCATAATTCGTCAATGATACGGGCTGGTATGATGGTGTCATCGTCCAATGTTAATATATGACTCCCCGTTTTTATAACATCTTCACCGTTAAGACCGTAAATCTTTAAACACGGCCCAATGTCTTTGGTATGAATTTTAATCTGGTATGGTTTTTGAAAATCATGAAAATATTGGTAGAGTCGAACTAACTCTAATGTCGGAAAGGCAATATTCAACCGATGATAATATGTGCATATATGGACATAAACCACACTGACTTCTGTAGATTTTTCAACTTCATCCATGACTCGTTCGAACGACTCGATTCTGTTGGGAAGGAGAACGACACTTGCTACAATCATTACTTAAAGATTTAATAATGTGTGTGGTCTTTATTAAATCTTAAATCAATTATCGATTTTACCACATGCTTGTATAGTCTTTGACAATGTCATTTCAGGTTGTCGGACAACATCAATGGTATTGCTAAAAACAAAAGTACATTTGCTCATAAATTTGGTAGAGTCAAAGTCCTTGTTGGGTTCGTGCATCTGCATGGCGATGAGGCTTCCACTGCAATCGCGACAATTTTCTCGTTGTCCGTCAATCTTGAGATACTGTCCTGGGAAGAACTCAGCGGTCGAAAGCTTTCGTAACGAAAAGGCTCTATCCTTTCTCAACCATTTTATCAGCGTACCAGATGGTGATAAAAGTTCTTCGTATATATACGGATCATCCTCAATGTTTATGACAAAAATACCGTGTTCGAAATCGATTTTCGCGTTAGGATGATCCCAATCAGGTATTAGATTCCCATCATCGTCGTGTATATCCTTTCCATTATCGTCTTTTTTAGGTGGCACATAGGCATTCTCTGGACGAAAACAAGGACACAATTCTTGATTACAAAACGTGCCTAAACCTGTAAAGTTTCGTCCATAGCCGTCATCACCCAAGATCACCACAGTATCATTATCACGTATCGTGTACTCACCATCCGTTGAAGGAGTGATGGAGATCACTTTACCAGAGGTATCCTTTTTAATAGCAACGCGGTAAATGCGGAATTTATTGGGGAGTGTCTGACAAATGTTATTATCATAGCCCAAATGAGCAGACCATTTACACCTACTACCTCCCACATTGATCACTTCTTTTTTGGAGATGATGCCTCTATTTTGTGAAGAGCAGTTCCCTCTTTCAATATCAAACGAAGGTTGGTACAAATTAAACACTTGTCCGTCGCCACTGTTGATAATGAAATCCTTTACATTTTGAGGTAAAGGAACAATAATTCCATAATCATGAACAATTTGTTCCCATGAGACACCGGTGAAACAATTGGTCTGCTGTTCGGCACCAAATTGGATATTGCATGTATTATTTGGCTCCAAATAAATGTTTTTAAAGTTTAGAGGATAGTCTGTTGGTGTCGTAAGAGAAAAATATTTCCCAGATGTTTCAGAACTCTTCTTCTGAACATGACCGAATTTGGTGCAAGCATAGGTATTGTAAAACTCATCAGAATTGACTTTAGTCCCCACACTCTGAATTAATATTAAATCTTGTGGGCAATTCGTATAAGTGCAATTGTCGTCTGGCCCAGTACACCCTGTTGGGAGGAATTTGGGATCGATGGGTTCCATTGGAGGACATGTTGTTTCGTAAATGTAATGTTCATCGATGGGATGATTCGGCGGAATATACGGTGGCTTTTTAACACTAAATTTAGAGTTATCATCAGGGAGCTCATGTTTGGGGACCTCTTCGATAAACGCGTCATAGGTCTTTTTTATATCTCCAATGGAAAATTCTTTGAAATACTTTCCTCCCTCACGATAACGCGGATTTTGGAATCGATTCTGGTTCTCTTTTGAAAAATCACGACAGTCAAAAAACGTGTTACAGTACCGCCTCTTCATTTCTGGGTTAAAGAGATTAGTGGTCTCTCCATAAGCAATGTATTTGGAATCGGAGTAAGCTCCCATTTGCGCACACGCAGTTGCGGCTTCCAAAGGCGTGCAATTATTACTCACTGTGTTATTGATTATACGATACGCAGGGTGCCCACAAAATGTCCCAGAATAGGAGCGATAGTCAATATCATTGGGATCAGTAAGGTTGAATGTGTTGGTTGCAATTGTTCGGTAGATGATATCTTGACGAGATGGATTTGAATAATCTTCATGCAATAAATTTACCAAGATACATTTTCCATCACCCGTGTCACAGTTTCCAGCTTCTTTTGGTGAACCATCAGCTGGACGAATGCGTTGAAAACATTCAAAATAATCTGGGTTGGTATTTTTAATATCGTAAGGACTTTCTGGTGGGGTGGGCACACATACATTCAAATCATAAGGCGTCTGATAAACCTTACCATCTGTTGGTGGTGATAAAGGACCCAATTTCTCGCTGATTAAACACGGATAGTAATCCAAAAGAGGCCCTCTACCCTTTATAACAGTTGGGAAATACTGAGGTTCTGACGTGAATTCGCATAATTGAGGTGGTGCGCAGTAAGAAAGTTGAATATCCCCCGCGTCATTATTCAAAATTTCGATATCAGATTCTGAAATTTCAGTGTTTTGTAAAATATTATCTTTAAATTCTTCAATCGAATCCTTGGAACCGGTCATCGTGACACATGTGCTACCGTTCTTGCAAATCAAAGTTTTTCCTTGGCCACAATACGCTTGACATATTGAGTATTTCGGATCGTCAGGGTCGGGGACACACTGCTCATTCAAATTATCGCAACAAATAGTCCCCAATTGTTTTGTTAAACAAGGTTTTGTAGCGCAACAAATAGATTTGGTCTCATCTTGGTTACGGATACAATAAGAATTGATTCCACAACAAGATTGACCACATGGAATCTGATCGACGTTACAACATTCTCCAGTAATGAAATTACATTTTAATTGATCCCCACATTCGGCATCCGAACGACATTTTTTGGTGCAAAAATATGGTGCGTTGGGGTCGCGATGTTGATTGTTAGGACAACCACAAGCACCATTAATCAGAGTAAGGTTTCCTACGCATACGCATTTACCGTCGCTTGTTTTAAATTGTAATGGGTCTTTACACGCGTTGTCTGGCAATGGAGTTGGTGGATTTATAAAAATGTACCAACTGTTACAAGATAATACGACAATGTTTGTTAGTAAAATTAGAACAATGAATAAGTAATTGACAATTGGTTTTGATGCGGAAGAAAACACCGAAACAAATTTAGTTAGTATGTAAACCAGACAAAACATGGATACAAAAACCAGACATGAGCTCAATACCAGCAAGGTTGGTTTAATGTTGTCGACATAACTGATTTCAGTAACACTTGTAGGGACTGGAGGGTTTCCGGTTTCATCAATTTCGTATAAATTTGTCGTCTTTTTTTGTAGAATCACTACATACCAACAAAAAAGTATGATACTTCCCATCAAAGTCAAGACAGAAGTCAAAAATAATATCCGAATCGTTTTATTTTGTATTTGGACAGGATTCGGCATAACAACAGTATTATTTATTCATACAAATAAATAATAAATTTAAATGATTCCGTTTTAATGCTACAAAATTATGATCGTATTGACTTGTCCGAGGTATTGTGTCAATGTGTTTCAGCAAGTAATTCAAGTATTTGAAGGTGAATTGCGACAGCATCTCTATTATGATGTTCGATACGAGTTGACTGAGAATCTTTCCTTCTTGAACGGTCAAAATGTCACTTTAATGATTATTTTTGGTAGCCAGCATATTCCCAATTTGAAGGATCTGACAACCAAGGCTTCTTATACTATTATTTATAATTTAGAGCAATTGCATTTTCAGAAATGGAAAAGTTTAATGGATCGTTGGAAAAACGAAGATGGAGTTGATGAAATCTGGGATTATAGTAATTGCAACATAGCTGAAATGACATCTTATGATGCTTCTCTTGGAATGAAATGCCGTAAGATGAAATTGGGTTATAGTCCTTTTTTTTCGAATGAGTCGATGAAATCATTAGGTCTGGATAAGCGTCTCGCGTTTATAGGCAATATTTCGGACTATAGGTTGAAAGTTATGGAAAATATATCAGCTCCCTTTAAAGTTTATAATCAACATTATTTCAATGACTATCAACAGATTGTGGCACAGCATAACGCATTCCTAAATATTCATTTTCAAGAACCAGCGATTCTGGAGGTAGTTAGAATCCTTCCATTAGTTTGTAGTAGGAAATATATCTATTCTCAATCCAGTTGTGATTCTGAATTAGATGAAATATTTAGCCCGCTCGTACACTTTTCAAATAACGTATCTGATGTCCGACAGCTGGGTCCAGAAGATCTTGAGGAATGGAGATTAACAAGCGAACCAAAATTTCAAGAATTTCGAATGAAACATGCGCTCAAAAATATTTTATCAGATGTATTTATCCAACATCCTCAATGGTTATTACCAAAGACTTTGAAATTCTGTATCGCGACTTTGCATTGTAATAATCGACAAACCATTTTCAAAACCATTCAAACCTTTTTGGATAATACAAAAATTCACCCCGTCATGGAGTTAGAATGGGTCATCCTATCGCAAGGATGTTCGGACGAACACAACGAGGAAATTGAAGAATGTTTTAAAAAAAGTGGGTGGTCGATACGTCTAGTGATAATACCTCTATTGGTGAATATGGGTTGGTCGAATGGGATGAATGAACTTTATCAGTATATTAATGAGCAACAGTTTACCTTGGTACTTCATTTAGAAGATGATTGGATATGTGATTCGAGTACAACGGGAACAACTTGGTTAATGGATAGTTTAATTTTCATGACGCATCACAATTCAATCAGTACCATGTTCTTGCGTCAGTATCGGTCTGATTCTGAAAAACAACACTATGGTTGGACACGATCATTTAGATATAATTGTTTTAAGCAAACAGGTGAGCCCTTCAATTACCAACATAAAATAAAATCGACCTCAAAATTCCATTTCAGAAGTTTGGAATTGAGAGAGATACCATGTTTCATGTATACTGCGAATCCTACTCTTTTCCGATTGCGACATTACTTTGACGCTGGTGTATTTCCATTTCCAGTTTACAGAGATGCTTCTAATAATCAAATACATTGGAGCACAACAACTGCCATGGACGCCCCAGAATGGGGACAAGCCGAAGCGATCAGCATGGAGAAATTGTTACCATATCGTTGCATGAACGTCGGTAAGGGCATATTTTATCATCATTTTTAGTTTAGTTGAGTATATGACTATACTGATCCTTATCCTTCTCGATCATCATCATTTCATCCACATGATCTTGAAGAGAGGGTTGGTGTGAAATAATGATAATATCATGAAAAAACGTTTTCAAAAAATTAAATATGATGGCAATGTTTTGTAAGCGCTCCTCGTCCAATACAGAAATGTTTTCGTCCATAATAAATAGCGTAGGTCGCGCCAGTGGAGCGAATTTGGCAAACACAATTTTGACAGCAAGATCCAACATGAAAGACTCCATCCCACCATAAAAATTAAAACCAGAATCTTTAACACCTCCTACCGTTTGAAAAATTAATGTATCATCTTCATAACATAATCGAACCTTTCGTTCTATAAAATTTTCCAATAGTATATTCATTTCGGTCTCGAGATATCTCAAGGAATTGCGTATATAAAATAACGGAAAAGCATCTCTGTGACACACTGTTTCGAAAATTTTTAATTCCTGCGACTGAATCTCCAGATCTTTGTATGCTACGTTCCACGCTTCCCATTCCGAATTTTCCTTCATCATTGTATCGATTTGAATCTGAAGGCGTGTTCGATGCTGTATCAGATGGTTATAATGTACCCTTTTTGTTGCTAATGAATTCATAATATTATCTGATGACACCAAACTTGTTTTTATATGACGGATTTCATCTTGTATTTTTACAATCGATACTTCCAAATTTTCATTGTTTGATACATCTGCCATAATTGAAATTATTTCCTTGGTCTTCTTTATCTCTGCCCGTAGAATATCAATTCGTCGGCGTAAATACCCTCGTCGTACTACAAAGCCTATTCGATGGTATGACATACTCAGAAAAAAATGGTAATTCTTTAAACATTCTTCAAATATAATGTTCCAATCACTCAATCGTTTCAAAGCCTTATCGAGCGCGTCCATCTGTTTATGGAAATTGACGGTTGTTGAGATATCAACAATTAATGGGAGTTGGCACTGTAGATAAGCATAATTATTACATTTGTCAAGGATTTGATTCAATTCATAAATACAAATCGTGTGTTCTTTCTGATTCAAGACAATATTTTCGCATACTTGCTCCAACTCAAGTTCCAATCGACATTTTTCTTCTCTAAACGGATTCGACATGCACGCATGACAGTTTGGATTATATTCCACAGTATTATGGCATATCAATCGATCATTCAAGCGCTTCTTATCCTTTACCAAATTCCGATATTCGGTCATGATTTCAACACATTCATTAGACCGTTTATTGAAAGCATGACTAATATCGCGCAAAAATTTGTGTGCCGATTGGATTTCGCTACGGATGTCTTCTTCTTTTTTAGGAAACCATTCTGATAATGGGAATGATGCGAGTGTACTCAATTTCTGAGAAAACGATGGCAAAGATTCCTTATCATAATCAGAATTCTTCAAGAACACAATATATTCAAAAGTGAACGGTTCCTCTTTCAAAGGCGCAAGTTTTTTATCTGTATCTATTATCAACTTCCATAAAAATTGTGATTCGCCTTCATGTTCGTGTAGAACAGATTCCATATTTTCGAGTTGTGCTTGTAATGTTGGAATATCCACCAATTCGCTTGGAATTTTAGCTTTTGCGATAGTGCTTCGCTTTAGACAATCGACTAGTCTTGCCTTTTCATCAATCAAACAATTTAAACGAATCCGATGCGTATTCGACACCTGTATCTGCCGTTCTAGACGATCAATCTCATCTTGACATGCGCTAAATTCAAGGTTTTCTTTCGCCAAGATCGTTTTCTGAGACATGATCTCATCTTGTGTATGATAACAACGCGAATCCATCCGTGCTTGTAGCGAATTCATTTCCATATACAATTTATGGGAAGCCTTGTGAAACTCTTGATATATATTTTCAAACTTGTCAACTTGAAAGAGATGGAATAATTCATCCTTCTGTTCTTTAGGTGTTTTTTCCTTGAAATTTTTCCCACCATGTCCCTGAAGACAAACGTAAGAATTTAGGAATTGTTCGTAGGTGCCAAATATACCAATGACGGTCTTTTCAGTGATCTGTCTGACCGCCATACTTATATTTTGCTCATTCTTTTTCAGTACAAGTCGAATGGGTTTAGATTTTTCAATGTATTTCGATATCTCATATTTATCAGCTCCATGGAAAAACGTCAACGACACCTCAGCAGAGGACTGTTTTTCGTGGATCAGTTCTTTAGGTGTCTTGTTTCCAGATGCGTACCTTGTAATCCTATTGAATAGTACAAACGTAAGTATATCAATGATCGTGGACTTGCCAACCGAATTCTTGCCACAAACCATTCTTATCAAAGGGCGTTCAGCCGAACCAGAGAACTCGATTATATTATTCTTTCCATAACCAAACATGTGTGAAAACTTTAGGACCTTGAAATGCACGTCCGCGTTACTCCATTCTCGATTGTCCTTAATTAGACGCAATTTTTCCAATATTTTTTGTTTGTATAATACAGGGTTCTTAACAGGAAATGTAGTCCCAATAAATTGTTCCAATAAACTGTCAAGGTGAACTTGTAAATCGCCTTTTGTCTCGACATCATTATTCCTTTTCAACGATGATAAATTCTTCTTGTTGGAAATCTTTATTGTAATCGAACGGGAAAATGTTTTTTGAAACAATTCCCTAATTGTTTGATCTGAGAAGTTAGTATCATGTTTATAAACAATAATATCTTGTTTTGTCTTGATTGTGTCATGTCGTTTCAATTTCTTGACGAGTATTTCGATACTTGAAAAATTCAATTCGCGAAAACGAATAACATCATTTTTGATAATATCAATGCGTATTGGTTCAAAATGATTAGGAACACGAATAAATTTTGAACCACTCCCACCGACATTCCAAACTATAAACCCATGGGCATACATTGCTTCGGATATATTTTGACACAACAACGAGCCAGCGTAAGCCATATTGGAAGAAAAAAACTGATGACGATGGATATCACCAAGCAATATCAAATCGGCCTCCTTGAAGTGATGTGGTTTGAAAGGACTCGACAATCGTATTCCATTATCAATAAGACAGGAATCCACCTGACCGTGAAAAAGATGAATAAGTTGATCTTCTGGATAACATTTCCATATAGGGTCAGCATAAATCCACGAAGCCGGCGTAGCATCAATCACCGAATTATGGATGAAAATTAAATTATAAAAACGATAAACACCGGAATTCCGTAAATAATGAATACGTAAATTGGGCCTTTCGTACAAGACAGCCGAAATCGTATCCAATATCGATTCTGAATTATGGACGAGCACGTCATGATTGCCCATAATAAGGACGACAGGAGCTATTCTAGATAAGTCCTTTAAGAAACACACAGCTAAACTTTCAGCATTGGGACTCAACCGATCTTTTACATGGAAAAAATCACCAGTTATTACAATAACGGCCTCGGACACAGATGTTAAATTCATTTTTATTTTTTCCAATGTGTTGGCAAACACGTGATGATACTGTGCTTCGAAGGAAACATCTAAACGTATGTGTATATCAGAAAGATGAATAATTGTTTTTATGATACGATTCATATCATAGGCAACAAGTTCTTTCATATTTTATTTTATTTGACTTGAATGTCTCGCATGTTTTATGGAAAGCAAATCAAAATTATAATAAAATTGATTGTTGAAACGATTATTGCTGGCTGACTTTAAAATCGAGCATTCTTTAATCTGGTATACTAATCCTAACTAATTATGTCCGTTAGATTAAGTAATCTGCAAACCCATTTTCAGCCTTGGAATGACTCAAAATGAATTCCATACCTTTGACCCCTGTCTAACTCCAAGGGGGGATCTCTAATCTTTAAAATTAGATCCCATGACATCGACACTTTGGTTCCTTTACAGATGTCAAAACATCGGATTTCCGATGTGGGGTAGATAAATCAACTTGGTTTTCATTGACCTTCTACCTTACTTTAAAGTAACCAACTCTTTAATTAAATTTTTTGACCTTGATGTTTGATTTGGTGCTTTATTCTATAAACAGTTATCACCCTTATCATCAGGTGCTTTGCTTTGATATGGAGTCCCTATCATCAATAATCGCCGAGCAGGTACTTCCGTATCTATCCGAAAACGTTGTACATATCCGCTTGTCGATTCAAAACAAACAAAAGAAAAACAAAATATTTAATCATATTGTCGATGTCTATATACCAACAGCAAAAATTCCTTGTATGATTCATCATCTACAATCGGTAGATGAAACGTATTTTTACATTTACAGACGATATGGAACTCTGCAATTGGGAGGTAGCAGATTTTACCAAATATTAGAAAGCGAATTGGCGATATTTCTTGAGTTTCCCTTCAAGGGGCCTGACAGCGTTCAAAACCAATACCGCGATTTGGTGAATAAAACAATTGAAAACAGTTTTACCATGTATATTCTATATTCAGATACAAATCGAATATAGAATGAGATACTCAAAAATGCCCCGAGGGTCTCAATTGCCATGTAGCCCAATGGAAAGGACCCTTTTCATGTTCTGGTCGATCCAGTGTATAATAATAAAACGCTAAACTATATCTTGAAATATCTTTTGGCGTTTTTAAAGGGTCTGGATGCCCATGATACGCATCGTCGGTGATTCTAAAAATTACAGCTCTGTTCAAAATCGGTGACACAACCTTGACACATCTTGTCATTTCATTATCCCATAATTCTAAATGACCACCCCATTCTTCCTTCCATTTGGGATTTAGAAAGAGTAATAGATTTAAACGTCGATGCAGTCCAGTGTGGGGATGGATATTAAAATCCGCGTGAATCGCTAAATGACCCCCAGTATCTGTTTTATGCACACCACCACCCAACAAAGAAGGATCGGGTAATAAATCCTTTATTCCAGTTAGATTTTCAAGGTATTCAATCATCTCACGGGATTGGAAAAAAGCTACCAACTTTTGGGTTGTCTCTGGCATCTTCTCAACCGAAGATAGACCTCTTTTCTTGATTTGCACTTGAGCATGTTCGTTGAAATCATAATCGCTATTCGGAATCAAGTTCACTTCAGATACAACCTTATCTATGGGACCCTCGACAAACCTATCAAGAACAATATGGTGAAAAGGTGTGTTGTTTTGAAAAATGATTTTATCGATATGAACCGATTCTATGTGATTATTGGAAAACATCAGACAGAAGCAAGCCAAACCTATTTATTTTATTTTATTTATTTATACGAATAATCAACGAATTGTTTAAATTGGATTCATCCATTGAGGTTGGCTTCGTGTCTTTTCAAGAACGCAACCAACAATTTTTTTGTTCTTGTCGCGAGTTTATCGTAATCTACACGAACACAATGTTTCATTTGTTTAAACGAAAATTCGCTTGCGCTACGATTTTGAATCAATTCGTCTTGATGAATGATGGCATAAAAAACTTCACGTCCATTCACATCAAGGGTTTTGGCTTGTTCCAACAGATAATTTTTTTCGACATCGGATAAATCAGTGGTATCTGTCGTGTCGGACAAGCCTATTTCCTGACATAGACTGTCATAAATCGGAAACCGTGACATTTTTATAATCTTATCTTCTCTTATAACTCTATGTTCTTTATTTTTTTTTCGATTTTTTAGATGGAGGTGCGACAATTGTGCCTTTATGTTGCTGCAAATATTTCTTTTGATTATTTTCAACACGATAAGTAAGTTTTTTGAAAATGACTTTTGAAAAATTATACGAAATAATGATGACAACAATTACAATAAAGGCAAATATTAGAAATCTGATTAGTTTCTGAAATGCCGTAGCTGGGTCATTGAATAGATTTGGCCAATTATTCACGATATTGGATAACAAACTTCCCCAATTCCATTCTTGAAAACTATAATATACCGTTCTTCCATCCAGATCACATACCAACGGTAATGTATCATAACAGTGGTTGTTGGCTAAAGCACATATAGGATTCAATCGAAAAACGTTATCATATAAACAGCTGTCTGATTCACGATCTGCCTCATTACATGTATTACGAATATCACCGAGAAGTGATGATTGATCGAATAACACATATGCTCCAGTACAACCTTTCACCTGATTAGACGCTAGACATGTGCAATATGGTCTAAGGTCTTCTTTAGTTGCGTAGTCATATTCGGAATCACAAACTAATTTTACGTATTTCGTCTTATCGTAATACAAACAACATCCCGACATTGCTTTTGCCAAAAGCTTCAGATAGTAAATTCCGAGTCCTAAAATACTTACTGTCCCTAAAATTGTAATCAACCAACGCGCTAATTGTTGTAACACAGAACTCCAACCTCCTTCCAAAGGAGGCGTTTTTTTAGCCATATTTTCAATCGTATCGCGTGCGAGTTGGTCTGTCACTTGAGCCGCTTTTTGTTTAACTGGGTCGGGCTCATTCGCAATCGCATCAGCTGTTTTCGTAGCTTCTGTTTTGGCTTCAGTGGTCACTTTCGCGACTTCTTCGGGGGTTGGAGTCTTGTCTTGAATAACATTTTCGGCCGTTTTTACAGTTTCAGGACTGACACTGACATTATCAACCAGTGGATTAACAGTCGCAGATACATCTGAAGCATTCACCACCTTGACATCCATTGTGACAAGGATTTCAACTACTAACCGGTTTATCGTGGTTTCGCCTTTGGCTTCAAGATCATTGAAATATTTGTCTATTCCTTCAGTAGTGCTTGTGGGGTCAAAACCTTGGTCCAAAAAATTTTCAAAATCTTTCAAGTAATTCATAAATTCTGGATCCTCATTTACTATGCGATCCACTTCGCTCGGCTCTATTTCTGGGATTTCGGGAAGTACATCAACCATATTAAATTTAATTTATTATACAGAAAACATAATAAATTATTTGTTATCTATTTCGCTCGGTTGTGATACCTCGATTTGATATTAGACCAATAATAGATACTAATAAGTGTCAGAAGAGCACCAACAGATAGATACAACAGTCCGAACGTACGATATGAGGTATTCCCATAGATAACGGAAGCAGGATTTTTTGGATCGTATTGAATATATACAATATCACCAGGTTTTATATTTGGACCAATCACATGATCGACTTTAACAAAATATATTTGTAATGTCCCATCTTCACCAATAACTTTATATCGCACCGTGAACGAACAGTCATACATACTATTGGTGTTTTCAACAGGCACACAATCAATCTTATTGCCATATGTCACAGTTCCAGTTGTAAGCACCCAGTTACTAAAAACATAAACAAGACCAACGGTAAGTAAAAAAATAGACGTAACAATCAGAATAAGAAACAGGCTATAATCCAGCATCAACCATCCACGTTCAATAGATACATTTGACTTTTTTGAAGCTACGATCGATGACATGATTTTTTATTTATTTTCGCAAGGAAAAAAAATGTTTTAATTAATTTCAATTAAACATTTCCAAGGACAGCTTCCATATCAGAATGAGGAGTGCCTAGGTTTAAAAAATCTGGAGGTTGTTGCAATATATTCCAACAATTATCAAAATGTAACTGATATGGTACTTGTATCTTACAAATGAGCATCTTACTTGTGGAATAATCGTAGATAGGAGAGCCACCTGTATTTATACAATCTCTTGACGGCAACTCCCTCGCGACCCAGTCCTCGTAATAATGGCGTCTGTCTGTTTTTACAGGTGTCTCTAACTTTTTCACATATTCGGAACGAATCCACCAAAAATTACTCCAAAGCCATCCATAATGACTGGCTGAAACCCCAACCTTGTCAACAGACAGGAAATTTTCAAAAACAAATAGAATCCATTTCCAATTGGAAATAACAATATTAAATGCCGAAATTTCATGAGTATCTCGGTTTCCTTGAAATCGTGTCACCCCTTTTGAATGAAAATATAGGATTATAGAATTTGGACCATCTGATAATTCATAAACTTTCAATATTCCAGGGTATTCGTGTGCGTTTTCTTCGGTTGTCTCAATACACAATTTTGATGATAATCCATATTTTTCAAATAGATTGATCAGTCTATGACAAACAAGATCTTGGTCTGTTTTTCCAACAGACAGAATAACATGTAATTTAGCATTTGTAATCTCTTGAAGCATTCCAGTTTTTATGAAAGCCTCCAACTGTAATACTACCAAGTCCATTGCGTTCGGATGCATGTACAAATTCGCAAAATAGACCACACAAACATTTATAAAAAGATGATTGGGTTTTTGAAAAGGAAATCGCAGGACAGTTTTATCTAAAACATATTCAGACACCGTAAAGGTTTTTTTATGAAACTCATTGTCATCGTCTTGAATGATTCCTTGAACATATTTTGGACAAAAGGGTTCAACATCCGTCCATTCATCATTTGGACTCGACGGTAAATAATACTTATGTGACTCCATCCACATCGTAATATCAACTTCGTTTGTTAGACCTTTATAAAACCATGTAATATCCATTTTGTCTATACAGTTTTTTTTTCAAATAAAATCATTTCTTTCATAAATTAGATTATATGTCGTCACAGCAACAACAGCAAGTAACCAACAAGCCAAAACCTGCGTCTACCATTAAAAAAATGTGTGTTCTTATCCAACCGATCCACGCGATTCAGGTGCTGATTGGGTTATCAATTCTTGTGTTTTACGCTTATACAATAGGGATGCTCTTTACTATCGACAGTACTTTGAACGGTAATCAAGGTATTACAGATCAAGAGTTTAAAGATAAATACGATATTTCCAGATTGCAGTTACAACAACTCAGAGACACATTTATATTTATTATTGTAGCTCTATCGTCAGTGATTACAATATGGGTCTGGAATTATCTCATACCTCTTGATAGAAAAGTCGCCCTGATTGAAAATAAATTTGTAGGTATCATGGTGATACTCTTCTTCTTTATCGTGAGTTTGGTATCATTTTTTGAAATAAGCAAAAAATCTTTTGCGAGCGAACACATTAGAACATTGAACACCGCAACAATCTTCTTTTCGATTCTGATTTTATTCTTGTACGCCATGGTATATTTTTACAATAAATATTCTTCAAAAATTTTTGGATAATATAAAATAAATAAATGTAGAAATAGCTCACAAAGTTAAATAAGCTCTATGCCTATTTATACATTCGAACATACTTGCCTGCTCACAAGAGGCCTTACCAATCAGATTATCATTTTATTATCTGTATTAGAATCTCTATCAAAACAGGGTTGTGTGGTTGCATTGGCGATAGGTTCATTTTATGAAGACCTGTACAATAGTGATTTGAAAAAAAGTTGGTTTAGTATTTTGAATATGAGTGTTCTTAATCAATTTTACCCCAATATTTGCTTGATTGATAAACACCCAACGACCAGAATTTATTATTTTGACAAAAATGAAAGTAATACCAGTATAGACCAAATTATAAGTCAAACACAACGGCACTGTCCTGTAACCATTACAAATCAACCCACCCAAGATCATCATAAGATAGTATACACATGGACGGATGGAATTGTCCGTAATGCTCATTGTGGAGCTTGGATCAACAAGACAGAAAAGTTCCGACATATAATAGAATCCATGGTTTTCAAAATTCACCACGATTCTACAATAAATGAAATGAGGACTATTTCAAATAAAACACGCATCCATCTCATGCATCTCCGAAATGAAGTAGATGGCATCGCATGGTGGGCGTCACAAAATAAATTAACACGCGGTCAATATGAATTCTATTTGCAAAACAATTATTTGAATTCCGTTCGTACTCACATTCCAAAAGATGAACCGATTATTATACTCACAGGAAGAATTTCAGGCAATCCAGTCATCCAAATACTAAATGAGGAAGGTTTCCAAATAATATTATGCCACAAACGAGAGACCAGCAGAGAGTTATGCGCACTCGAGGATTTAAGTTTTGCTGAGCGTTATGTGAACAACGGTATCTTTATTGGTTGTAAAAAGGGATCGACATTTTCTGATTGTTTAATTAGGAATCGTATCAAATTCATAAAAGAGATTCATTTAGATCTGGATAGAATTCGGAACCCACCGATTGTGCTCTAAAGACACGCGCAGGATATATAAAAGTATAGTATGCGTATTTCACAACGTATATTGTTTCGAGTTCGTGGAATAGAGTTACCTAATATCGACATCTACACAGGTCGAGTTTTATCGATTCCGAATTTATCCAAAGAACATCTTATACCTAAAAAGTTTTTCAGGAATAAGAAACATGCCAACCATCCGTTAAATGTTGTTCCATGTCATAAATACATTAACAATCAACGTTCAGACTATCGCTTTGGAGATGTTTATATTGATCTTTCGTCCAATACTTACGATTATGATCCGATTCATATAGGTGTCGATGATTCAATAGGAATTATTAATCATCGACATCGTGTATTCTACCCAAGTCATTACGCAGACAAGGGTCTGATTGCCAGAAACTGTTTGGTCGTTTTAGACGATCACCATTATCTTTATCGATATTTAGATGAAATCATAGAGCATCCGGCATTATTTGATATCTGGAGAGATCTTTACCCAGTTGTCTCAAAGTATGAGAGATCACAGAACCGTCTTTTAGCCAAATTGAAATGTGTAAAATAAAAATTAAATTATTAAATATAAAATAAACCATGTATTCATTCTGGAAGACTACTGCGCTATTTGTGGCAAACCTTATTTTTATCTACATTATGCTGGTTGCCGTCAGATCTCGATTGGATATTAAATATATTCATCTATCAATTATCATTGGTGTATTACTGTACTCCATTATTATTTCATCTATTCTCACATCGAAGTATGAACCCTTTTTCTTTGAGGTTTCTCCACATCGTAAAGCTTGTCTCGAAAAACAAGTATCATTAAACCAAGGGCCTCGAGATGGATCCATTACTGGCTCTTGCCAAGGATGCTGTGGGAAAGGTACGAAAGGGGGGATACCAGCAAGATACAACGAGTATGGGCTACTATTAGGTACAAAAGAAACAGTTGATGCTGACAACGAAGTAAATGACAACTGGATTCGCAACGATTGGTTCAAGTCGTGTTAAAGTTAAGACAGGCATTGCTCGAAATACGATTTGATGGGAGACTTGGGTAATGATTTTAGTAAATCCTCGTAAATGGTTTTGTTCTTCAGGATGTCATTAGGAGTTGGTATGTCCTGACGTCCTGTAAGATCTTTTAGTCTAACATAAGTCTTCCAATGCTCCGATTCTAGGTGATTTGTCTTACGGGTCATATTTTTCTCAAACAGGATACGTTTCATCTTGGTTTCTGGTGACTGTTCATTCTGTCTGAAGAGCAATTCGATTTTACACAATTTATTTTCAGCATCCCAAGTAAGTTCCGCATGATTATATTTTGTTTCAGTATCACTTGTGTATTGAATGGATGGTAAGATCTCCTTGTAAAGTGTTTGGTTGAATCGGATTTTCGCGTCTATTGAATGATAAATCTTTTCCGAAAACGATGCTTTTAACGATTTCTTCAGTTTGACAATTTGATTTTTCGATAATAAACCAAGGTGATCAATCACTTGCACACCAAACTCTGACATATGTGTATTTTATATTCATTCAAAATTATTGCTTAATTCAATTTAAAGACATAAATATTGTATATGTAAATATTATATCTCGACCCTTAGCTCAGTTGGAAGAGCGTGACGTTGTAGCTGGTTTAAAAACAATACCGTCAGGGTCATGTGTTCGAATCACATAGGGTCGATATTTCCCCAATTTTATTCTTGTATTGTATCTTTATCGAATAAAATTGGATTGTTTAAACACGAATTTCATAACGACTAGAATCTTGGAAGATAACCATACCTGTACCAGAATGATGTCCTACCTTCGAGATATCATACTTTTCTGTATCTGGAATCTTATTCCAAAAATTCACCTTCATTCCTGGGAAAAAGATATCATCAAATATAATTATACCACTGTACTTGTTGCGTTTAAGCCATGCGTATAGTTCGTATTCCATATACCCATCGTGAGGATCCAGATCCACAAATACAATTGATGATGACAAGATTGTATCTTTCCACTCCTTTCGTACATTTGCGTTCCACAGATTTTGCTCATGAAAAATAATATTTCTCGATAACCATTTGGTCTTTTTCTGCTCCTCTGTCAGCTTTCCTCTAGAATCGAAAGTGTGAATCGTATTTGTCTCATTATAACTAAGTGCCAAAGCGTTTTGCCCGAGCTCTGTAGCAACATCAATTATAATTCCGTTGTTGAAAGCTGTACTTAGGTACGACAATAATCTATGATGTTCGACTCCGGGATTCAGGAAAAATTCGCTAATTTCAGATGGATATATTTTGTTTAAAAAATGTTTAGCAAATGTCTTTTCGAATTCAATGGAATTCTCAATTTTATCAAGACTGATTTCAAATTGATTTGCTGGTTTAGAAGAATTCGTTTCCGTCATATTTTATAATTATACATCAACTCTTAAATCATATAAATGATCGAAGCATACTTTTTTGTAAATCACCGCACTCTCTATGAAGGATTATAAAACAATCCAAATGACGTGGAATTGGAATACAATTACACCATTAAATCCAACTCATTCATTTTTAATAACGTCTCGCATGGATCATATGCTTTGTAATGTTCCCTTAACGCTTTCCGTTCATTTGCATCTTTAATACCAGCAACCAGATATCTTGATCTTGATATCTCAAAGTTGTAAATGTCCTTTAAATCTTGACACACTATTTCAATGGATTGAACAGACTTTTTGTAAAAGGTAATAAGATATTTATAACGTTCTTTGATGGAGGAAGGCACTTGTATAATGCTATCTGCACTAAAATCAGTTTTGAAGTAATTCATGACAAACTGGATCTGAAACAATAGACTCCACGTCTGACAAAATATATCGTCTGTCGATGTCTGAGCTGGATTTGACAATTTCACGAATTGTGAGGAATAGCCACTTGAATTGAAGTATGGCACAATTACATTCAGAGCGATATAAGGATGATAAATTCCAATTTGTCCGAGTGATGATGCTGGGTCGACAATCCAGAGACGTTTTTCTTGGCGATCCATGATAAATGCCTGATAATGGGTTTCACCATCTTTAGCGAGATTAGAAGCTGTAAATAATACCAATCTTTTTTTACCCCGAATAATCACATCTAAATAATCTTCCAATTGGTGTAATTTAGATTCTGACCCAAAAGTCTTTCCAAAGTCTATATAGTGGTGAAACCTATCGGAGATAAAATGCTTTAAAACTTTCCTTCGAATATCATCCAAACCAAACACCTTACGAATAGCATCCAACACCCACGATGTCAGCACATCATCTTTGATTTGCTTCTTCTTTGAAGCAACATCATTGTCTATTTTTAAAAATAATTGCTTTTTCATTCTTTTATTAGAAATGAAATGATAAAAAAATTTACATATAGATTACCAAGATATGATGAAGAATATGACTCAGAAACCAACCAATTATTAGCTCGCCATAACTCAAGCCGTAACGCTTTTGAATACAATTATAATTGAGATAAATAATCATCAATAGATAACAAGGTATTAAATCCGAATCTACGATTCTAAAATGATTCGTTAAATCACTTGTAAATTTATTTTTAAAATACCAATACAGTGGTAGATGATGAGTAATAGTATCAACTACAACTAATAAATATCCTGATAGATAAATATCATTTGGGAAGAAACCGCGAATTATAAGTCGTTTCTTAACATAAGTTATCCAAATACCACCGATACAAGACGCGCACAATGCCAGCAACAATGATTTTTCCAACAAGTGATAATGATAAAACCCATTACGAATTAAAAAATTATGCAAAACCCACCACGTAAGTGTCCAACTCGTCCAGTAGGATGGATACCATTTAACAATTCCACCAACCCACGCCTTTATTGAAAATTTATTCAATAGGTTATATGTACCCATCATGTTATCGTGATATTTTATATCTATTCCAGATATAAAAGTACAAGTATTATATTATGACTTTATTTTTTATCAGTTCAATGATATCTCTAACCAATAGATTATATGCTCAATGTTTTGTTAAAAATAAATCCATCCCAACTGTCAAGACTCCCTGTAAAAAAGCAAACAAAAGCATGATAATCAATATCCGAAACGAATCTCTCTGAGTTGGAGTCTCGATTATAAATATTTCGTCTTTGTTACTCGTGCGACCAATATTATAGTGAAGAATATTTTCAAACGTGTTTAGAATCAGAAATACCAGAAAACTCGCCAAAAATATAATCCAATTGGATGAGAGCATAATAATATTTTATTGTATGTATCAAAACAAACAAATTGTTTTGATTAACTGACAATCAAAGCTATAATCAAAATTGTCTGACTAATACAGATAATTTTCAAAAGTCCGTTCTGAGATTCAAGATGTTTTATATCTTTGTCAAGTTTCTGGAGTCTTTTCGCGTTAAGAATATCATCCATTTCTGAAATATCCATCTCAAACACTTGATGACTATCCTTATAGTCATCTCTCATATTCTTCAAGTCTTCCAGATCCTGAAGCGCATCTTTATGGCTGTTAAAGATTGGACGATCGTCGGATTTTGGATTTTCAGTTTTGGAAGTGGATATTTCACCAATGGTGAATACAAGACCTCCCTGATCTTCAATGACCGTCTTGAACGAACGAGCTGATTCAAGCGTGCTAAATATATACTGCGTCGTCTTGCAATATTCATCATCCAAATAGTCATACCCAATTGTAACTATAAAAGACGATGGATACATAATTTTGTGCTTTATATTCGTTATTCAAAACAAAACATACTAATCAATTTTCTGTTCAATATATAAAATGAATCTTTGTTATATACTCTTGTTATTATTATACACATCATCATCCATCGCAATTGGAATGAATGCAACATTTACATCTGGATTTAACTTACAAAATTATTATCGCAATCTTCATCATGTGTCGTCTCTTAAATATGATAGTGATGTTGCCCAACTCGCGCAAACTCACGCAGATTACCTTAAAAAAACAAATAAATTTGAGCATTCGCATCTTGTAGACGCACGCGGAAGGACGGTTGGTCAGAATATTTTTGTTGTATGGGGTGCTATTAAAAATAATTCAGAGATTATATCATTGGCCGTTAAGAAATGGTACCGAGAAAAAGCTCTGTATAACTTCAATACCCCTGGGTATTCACAACAAACCGGCCACTTTACACAATTAGTTTGGAAGAATACGTCGTTATGTGGCACAGGGTTCGCACGCGATAATGACAAAGCGATTGTTGTTATGAATTATTATCCTCCGGGTAATTATATCAACGAATTTAGGAATAATGTGTTTCCGATCTAAATGTAACTAAACTAAATAGATGTGTATAATATAATAAAATAAATAAGTAAGTTATGACAGAAGAAAATGTTGTAATAGAAGAAGAAATTATTATTCCTTCAGATATTAATATTACAAGTAGTTTAGACCGATTAAACGGCATATTGTCTTCGTTATTACTATCATCATCACGTGAGATTCGACTCGACGCAAATACGATCGATCCACTATCCTTGACGGACTGGAGTATCGATTCTTTTAGACAAATGATTAGAGGTATCCATCGGCTTATAACTCAATCTGACTCAAATATTCATGTATATCTTCCTTTAAAATGTCAGGATATTCGTCATTCATTTGTTACAAATGAGGCTCTCTTTCGTTATGAAAGGGCAGTAGACTCATTGACCGTCGAAATCTTTTACCAAGTTTTCCATACAGCAAAAAAAAAGGAATTCACACACACGCATAGTTTCCTTTCCGTGTCTGATATAAATAATTTAGTAGATCAACTTGTTGATTTTATCATTGGAATCTACTTCAAGATGGTATTGTGCCCCGAATGTTTGAAATTGATTGATTCAGCCGATGAACTATGTCATTATTGTTCTTTTCATAAGCTTAGAAACGAATATGCGATTGAGCGTCAATGGATGACAGATGGTATCGACATGAATGCCGATTGTTGTATATGTCAGAATCCGGTGTATAATACGAGACTTAAATGCGGGCATCCTATTCATCATACATGCTTGATCCAATTATCACCTTTCCAATGGTTCTATTCTGACACAACCGAAACTCGCAAACTCAAATGTCCGATGTGCCGACAACCACTCACAGAATATGATATTAATAGATATTTTAAATGTAGATAACTTTGACTCTAAAAAATTGAATTAAACAAATTAACTACCTTACCTTAGGTAAGAACGAAACAATATGACTGATAGTTTTTTTACTCAATCATACATTGTGCTTGGTCTATCAGGAAAAAAGGGTGTGGGCAAAAACTATATTAGCGAAACTTACACTATTCCACAGTTATGCTCCAAGGTCAGAGAAAAATATCCAGACAAAACTATTATACCTTATTTTTTCAGTTTTGGGTCGTGCATCAAGGCTGAATTGTATTCTCGAAACGTTTCTTTCAAACTGGATGATTTCTTATCGAATCAACCCAAGACAAAAGAAATGAGGATGCTCCTCCAATCATACGGAACAGAACTCGGTCGAGAACAAAATCACGATAAAATTTGGATCAGACAGATTGAATATTGGATGGCTAATCAATTAATATACCTGTCTCGTAGTCCAATTAGTGAACATTTAATCCCACTTTTTGTCATACAAGACATTCGATTTAAAAATGAATACGAATACGTTTCCAAATTGCCAAACTCTATTATTATACGAATAGTATCTGACGAGAGACATTCAAAAACTTGTCAGATTGAAGGTATAAAAGATGATCACGTCTCCGAGACGGATCTGGATCATCATCTCTTTCCATATTATATTTTTAACGATTCTTATCATCAACCAGAAGAACAAAGCATGGATATCATCACACATGTTTTAGAATCAATTGGGCTCTAATTAATTATGTGGCTTCGGTGTCGGTTTCAGCTTCAATAGAAGACGACAGATTGTTGTTTGTAGAAGTGTCTTCGTCATCAGTAACAGATTCATCATCAGAGTCCGTATCAGTATCAGAATCATCATTATCTGTAAAATCTCTAACAATGTTCATGATACTTTGAATATCAACACGCGTACGCCGTCTTGAAACAGCTGTGTTCAAAACTTGCATAATGCCTTGTGTGAATTGGATGAATTTTTCTTGTTCCTCGAGCAACTGGTTTCGAAGACGAAGTTCTCTACCCATAGAAACAAACGATTGTGGGTCATTATTATTCCTAATTGTGATACGCACACGTTCACTTTCTCTGTCTCGTCCTTGGTCATGAATTTTTTTAAGAAGATCACAGCAATGAATATAATCACCATCACCCATGATTTCCTTTTTTTCGAAAAGAATCGCCATAATCTCCTGTGTCATATGAGGAATCTCAGTTCTTGGCACAACAGTTGGCCTAGAAACAGGGACAGATGATGACGACATTATATTGTTGTTCAAATAAATTGCAATAGCAATTCAATTTATTTGGAGGTATGGTCTTGTGTGTTGTACTGAAAATTGAATAACAATTTAATTTTATTCGTCATCAAAATCAATTTTTTTTACGATTAAACCAAGAATATATAATTTTGATTAATACGGTAAAAGTATTTATATTTAGATAGACATTGAAATTTAATATGAAACCAATTCGGTGCTTTACATGTAATAAAGTATTGGGTAACAAATGGTGCGCTATCGAGCACATGCGTTCTATAGAGAACATGTCATGGAAAGACATCTATGACAAGCTTTGCATAACTCGTTATTGTTGTAAAAAAACGATCATGACATCTATAGACGCTTCAGATTATTCCAATTACCCTGATAAACAATGTCAGGATCGGAATGCTTATCAATTATCCGAAACTTCAGACACAGTCAACTTCTTGTTGGCGCGGTAGCCATTTTACAGAATCCAAAAAAAAATAATAAATTATAATAAAAAGGTTAATTCTAAAATGAGTTCTTACATGAAGTTCAGCGATTTTAACAATGACGATCAGGATGATATGTATGATCGAATGGATCCACCAAAACTTCCCATAAGAGAAGATATGTCGCTACCGAGAAACCCTCCATTATATTCAGACCAATACAGTTACAGACAGACATCATCATCACCTTTGTATCTGAATCCGTATAACACAAAAACGCCATCGACCATTCGCCCAAGTTTTTCGAATCATTACGAGTCACAACAACCAATGACTTCAACAGAATATTATTCACCGTATTCCAATCGTCAGGCAATATCCTCGCAATATAGATCCCCAACTTTCTTGTCCAATAATACGGATAATTACTTTCATACTCCACCCACCACCAGCACACCGCAAGTAACAGAATTATTTACGATGGATAAACCAAGTACATCGGATAATAATTATACTACATCGTCTCAGCCAATATCCTGTCTTGATGTGAATGATCATATTGTAACTTGTCCGTTGTGTAGTAATTATTACAAGTCGTATTCGTATTTATATGTAGGAATCATTGTTATATTGCTGATTATTATTCTGTTCTTGTTCAAGAGCTTGTCAGAAAAAAGATGAAAACATTTTTATTGGATTTAAACGCGCTGTCAATAAAAATGAAAAATGTATGATACGGTCGTCATAAGCGGTGGAGGCCTGAAAGGAATTGGATTTTTAGGCGCATTACAGTGTCTATCCGATCTTGGGCATTTACAAAATGTTCATACTTACATTGGAACATCGATAGGAGCGATTATTGGCTATTTGATAGGCATTGGGTACACACCAATCGAGATTATGGTGATTCTTCATACCGAAAAAACAATGGAAACATTAATCCAAGCCATGGATGTTACTTATCTTACCACGCACGGTGGTATCCTAAATTTTTGTATATTTCAGGATGTTCTAGAACAACTAACAATTAAAAAAATAGGTCATCTCATCAACATGCATCAATTATTTATCGAACATGGAAAACGTGTGGTTTGTTGTACATATAATATGACCTTGAAACAGGTGGAATACATAGACCATTTATCTCACCCAACGATGCCATGTATAACAGCATTGCGAATGTCAAGTAATCTCCCTTTCTTATTCTTTCCGTACCATTATAACAATTGTTTATATGTGGATGGAGGAATATACGATAATCTTCCTGTTTCACAAGTAGGAGATACCGCCAAAGCAATCGCACTTTATATTGATCAGCCGGTAGAGTCACAATCCCATGGAGAATCACGCGATCATTCAAAAGCATTTAATATTATGAATTATCTATTTGAAATTTTGCATATTCCGATATACCATTTACAGACAACCATGACAACACCAGAATCTAATATTGATATGGTTGGCATCCGTGTATCTTTGCCTATTTTCAGTTGGGTTGTGTCAAGGTCATCCAGATTCGATTCTTTTTCATCGGGTTACGAAAGCTTGCGTCAATTCATTGAGAATAAACTGACAAAATCAGAATCAGATGTGCTGGATGAGATGAATGGTTAGATTATCTATCTGAACATCATATTTGATAATTTCCCATTCATTATTCAACATTCCGTTATCAAAAAACAGCGTTTCTCCATATTCTAAAGTAGTTAATTGCTGAATTGGGGAAGACTCGAGTACCTCTTTGTTGATAAACCCTCGTAAAACATGACGATTAAAGAGAGTTAAGCAGAAGTTGATATCAAAATTCATAAGGTCCTGAGTATTGAAAGTTCTATTTATGGGCACAAACATTGTATAGGCATGTAAATTATCCCTTTGAAAAAACATGTCACGTTTCGCTTTTTTCATGATCCACCACCAATATGGATGATGCTCCTCCATAAACACCGACAGATTGTCTATAAATGAATGTGACTTTGGCTTTTGAAAATCAAGAGTATTTTGAAGAAAAGAATCATCGAAATATTGGTATGCTCCTATAAGATATGCCATAGTGGTGTGCAGTCGTCTCGTTTATTTTAGACTCTGTTTTTTATTTTGATATAAAATTGATTTTGAACGCCAGTCTCCGTTGTAATGAATCAATTTTCAGTCGCGTCTCCTTTCTTACACACATACAAACACAACACAACACAAAATGTTTTCGTTTCAGTACCCAGACCCCACTCGCAATTACCCTTACTACCATTGCGATGACCCAGAAGAGTTTTTGAATCGAAGCGCAAATGATTATGATTATAATTATGATGATTCATATCAGGTTCAGGTTGACGAAGGAGAGACTGATGATGCTGAGGTGTTGAATGCGCACGAGATTGAATCCATTGCTGATACGACTATTCGTTCTAGGACAGTAGATGTAGATCGCAAATATATTAGCGCGAATCTGACACCATCAACAGTTAAGCATTTTTATAATCAGATGAAACATGATATGACATCAGACACTTCTTGTTCGTCGTCGTCAAGCGTTGACATTGACTTGTCCGTCACAAATCCTTGGCATGTTGTTAATGCCAGCAAGACAGGAACAGGAAACGATCAACCATCCATTAATCTTAGCGAAATTATTGAAGAACAAATACATGAAGAAAAACAGTCTAACCTTAACAAGGATTTGTCCAAGCGTGATCACGATTCCTTTTCTGAACATTCAGCGTCGACTACAACTCATAATTCCGAAAAGACTCGTTTGTGTATCTATGGGAAGCACTGCAAAACGAACGGGCAGTGTACAAGAGCCCACACTCTTGACGAATGGGAACCCAATATTTGTCGTTTCAATAAACGTTGCAAAAATAACAAATGTCTCTACTATCATGAAGGAGACGACAAAAAGAGTTATCTTTCTAATATTATTGAGAGTAAGAAAGACAAGATGGCATTTTATTCTAAATCTAAAAACAAGGCCATGTACATTAAAAATTATCAATTGGCATCATGACAAACAACAACAGATTTCATATAATATTTGATGACAAAATTGAGGCGTTTATAAATAAACATAAAAAAGAATATAGAATTAGAACTTTCAAGAAATTATTGGATCGTGGTCCTGGTTGGTCGATACCAAATGAATTCAAATATATTATAGAAAAGGAGTTGATTAAAGCACACCAGAGTCCCATATTAAAACATGACAAAGAAACTCAAGTGAATGAAAACGATTTTCTGATATATAATAATAGTAGTTTTCCTACAGAATACACTGTCGATATACCAGATCAAGTCAAAGATTTTTTTAAGCAATTTATAAACTAAGTTATTTATGTTTGTGCAAGAGCGCATTCTCGTATTTTATTTTTTTGTTAAAGTATCTGTACAGGAGATAGAAAAAAAGAACAATTATTACCGACAATCCCAATGATACGACTATAGCTTTTGTTTTTTTGGCGTGTGCTTGGGCTTCGATTATACTGTTTTGTAAGATTTCAATCTGAGTATAGTTATCAGTTATCTTTTGAACGGTTGCGATATCCAAAGCCTCCACATTTGCTAAAGCATCTCTCCATTGATCTTGCAAGTCTTTTGCTTTTTTCAATGTACTTACTGCGTTTTTTACAGCATTACAAGAGTTTTCAGCGTTATTATATCCGGCTACTCCAGCACCAACCCCCATACCAGCCAATAGTAGGAGATTGAAAATATTGAAAGCTCTAGTCGCTAAACTGACCTCTGCTACGACTGCTGCCATTACTTATGATTTATTCATCAACAATAATAAAATTTATTTATTTGACGTAATAAATAAATGTCGTGCTTGACAGATATACAATCTTACCCTGATAAATTTAAATTGAAAAATATGTACGGCGATGAGGAGGATGATGATATTACTAAAATGATACAAGAAGGTGATGATATGGTGAAATACTTATGTTCTGAAAAGGGAAAATGGGACTCTGGTGGTTATGGATTTCTGAATGGATTGGGCGGCATGTTTGGACTCAGTGGAGTTAAAGCCTTACAGACTGTCAATGGTAAGAAATCGACGGATTTTTTAAGTAAATCGAATTCGATCTTACAGCAAACCACTCAGTATTACACTCTGGCATTTGCTAACAGTCAAGTACAATTAGACAAGGATTTATTTACTTTGATCAATACATCGACAAACGCTGTTTTGAAAAATATGGATCTCATGAATACAATATTAACAGAAGAAGATCAACTTCTTCAAATACAGATTTATGGTGTTTACCTAATCTGTAGCATTATTATTTTCTTTCTCATATTATTAATGTGAGAAAGATTCGGAACTCTCATCAGTCAGAAAAATTCCGAGTCATGCATAAGATTGTTTGATAGACTGGGTCATTTCTCAGAGAAAATCTCAATACGTTCTTTGATTGAAACTGTTTATACATTCCTAACTGTTGTCGAACTCTTTGTATATTAAATGCCATTGGGTTCCTTATTGGTCCAAATCGATCGATTAGTAGATATACAAGGCTCGCAAATTTCATGGCAGAATAATCTTCAAAATATTTGGGTCCAAAACGAACCGACACATTATTGGGAAACAACGCTTCGATGTGGTTTGATTGTCCATAGTACACCTTGAGATATACTTTCTGTAATTGAATTTGTTTGGAAAGCGTTCGGCGTGGTTGCCCTGCAACGAGGTCGCGTGTAATGCTCCAATGAATATCTTTTGCGATCAACTCATGAAAGTCCTGTTGAGTCATACTATCAATTTGTTTTCTTAATTGAAGTGGTAGAGAGATACCAGTCTTTTTTTGTTTCTGAACCATTATTTATTTATATTTTACAAGATTATAATTAAATTTATTACCGGATAAATGCAAACGGTAGTATCAAAAAGACCCCACAGATGATTCCAAAAACAACGTACAATATGACGTATAACACGGACAATGCTATACAAAGACCAATAATACTGGAAATAATTTCACAATAATCATTATTTCGATTCATGTTTTGATATAATATAATTCGCATATCAAAACACACACTTTCAATTTTATATTATAGCTTGTCAAAACATTTACTAATTAATTGAAAAGATTGTTGTACTCGATTGATGAATGCTTCTTGACTGATGGTATCGGTTATTTTGGAATTCAAATAATTTTTGAATTCTGTTATAATCTTTCTTGAATAATTATCTGTACCATCTTCTCCAAATTCGAGAAGATGCTGGTAGGAATTAGGAATATACCGTCTCAACATATTTCCTCCAGCTAATAAACCCAAGTAGAACATATAAGCATGTTCCATTGGGTAATCTCGACATGCCTGAAGCAATTCTACCCATTCTGGGCAATCACAGTATAGCAATCGCATACATTGATCTGATGTACAATCTCTGAATAGCAGAGATTCGAGTGGCTTATTATCACTCATATCAAGTGTCTGTTGGATATTATGAATACAACATTCATTGAACAGCATATATTTGATCGCTTGATTAGGCGACTTTCGAATTTCAGAAATAAAAGGATGAGCGTCTACACCTTGATGTGAAATCTTGGTCTCATGGCGCAGTCGATCTGTGAAGAGCATAATTATCTTAATTAATAATTATAGACTCGACTTATTTATATTTCTAAATAAAATAAAGCAATGGTAGGCAAACACATCAAGGCATTTCCCAATATTGGAAATTCATGTTATATGGATTGCGTCATATTTTGTTTATTCGCAACACCAAATGAATTTGTCCAGAAACAAATTCTTAAGAGCCGAAAGTCTTTTGTAGAATGTTCGTCAAACAATATTAACAAACTCTTTTTCAAGCAACTTAAAAGTACCTTGGCTGATCTACACACATCTTTAATGTCAGGTCATGATGATTCAGACAGAAAGAAAAATTCGTGCACATCACTAAAAGCACTCATTCGTAAATTCCGACCAGAATGTGCTTGGATGACAACGACCTATCCAAATTTTGGTAATTCTTCACAACAAGAGGCACTTGAATTTTTACAATTTATCTTCAGCCCCTTTGGCTTGAATGGGACGAAAGATTGTGGTAATCACCTCCAGACGACAAAACGGTATGGCGTTGCATATTCAAAAACCCAAATAGAATGGTTACCATGGTTCAATAGAATCGACAAAAGGTCTTCGATAATATTTTTTGTTAATCATGATATTTTTAAAGAATCCAAGAAGTCGATTGGCAAATTTATCAAGCCTTCACAAATTAATCTTGGACTTGAAAATACTAAATACAAGAAATGTATCGTCAATGCTTCACATGAAAAACAAGAATTTATACATTTTTCAGATCTTGTAGTCATTGCTATAGATAGAATTAACCCAGTTACGAATCAAGTGCTCCACAATCCCGTCAAAATTGATAAAAGTATTGTATCCTCCTCATCAAAGAGTCTTCACCTTGACTCGGTCATCGTTCACTTAGGAGAGACAAAAACAAGCGGGCACTATATCTGTTTTAAAAAATGTGATCGAAAATGGTTACTGTACGATGATTTAATGGAAGATGTCGTTAACATAGGCTCGTGGACTAAAGTGTTGAAATACAGGAATGGTCTTGTTGAGAAAAATGGTGTTTTATTCTTCTACACAGTGCAGTACTAAAATTGATTTCTGGGGAAAAATGTCGAAACAAACACATATTAAAATATGAATATGCCCTATCTTACTGTACGCGACATTGAAAATAATATTCCAGAAGATAGCACTAAAGTTTGTTATCGTCGTTTATCGTTGTTTTTAATATTTATAGCTTTAACTTTATTTACAATTGCTGTGTTTTTATCATCATCTATTATAAAAATCCAACTGGTTGTTACAGGAAATGTAATATTTGCAATTGGAATTATCATACTTTATTATCATAGGAGACCAGTTTAAAGATTTGGTGTTTTTATTCTTTACACTGTGCAATAAAATTGATAATCCAGATTTATGTGTATTCGAAGCAAGACTGATGCCAATGCTAGTTCAAGTTCAACGACTCCCAGTTGAAATTTCTAATAAGATATTTACATATCTTAGCAATCCTGTCGCTGAAATTCTCAGATCTTCCGTATTCTTCCAACGACCTCTATCTGTTTATTACGAACTAAAACATGTATTCGCAACGGAAGTTGAAAATATAATGTTAAGACATGATATTATGCTAATTACATTAGATCTTTTTCAAATGGGGCATCCAGTAGATATGGAAGAATTGGATCTATTTTATGATAATAACAATCAGTCCTCCTAAATCTCTCTTTACTTTTGATTTATAGGTTGATAATATTACAACAAGCTTCAAGTCAAGTCATGGGGAATAACAATAGTTCAGCCCATACCAAGCTACAAAATATGGATACAGGAGATCAAAAGATTGAAGACGGTTATATGCTGACGGAATTATCAACTGCTTTTAAATTGCTGATTTTTCGTAATGAGTATGGCGATATTTTAATTCAACTAAGTCCAATGTCTCTGAATTGGAAGATTGTATATACTTTTTTGCAAGGGAATATATTGTATATCGGTGTTTCGCTTCCTAGCATATTGGGAGTTCATGACATTCGGGAATTTCGATTCATGAGAGATAATTTTCATCGCTATATGACATGTATATATCCTTGGGTGCATATGAAAGATTATAACTACAATGTCATAAACCGACATGTGGTTTTCAAAAAATTCCAACGTGGAATTACAAGCGAAGAACACGAAACGTATTGCGATAAAAATTTTAACACGGAATTTGAAAATGATATATTTACGTTTTTTTCAAAAATGGTTCCAGATGAATAGATTCCATCACATCCTGTTAATTATAAATACACATTATATAATGTTGTCTATCAAGTAAAGCATGTTGAGCATACGTATTCTTCCTAACGAAATTATCAGTTACATTAGAAAGTTTTTATCGGTGGATGACTTCTGGGGCTCAAATATTTTATCACGGATAGTCTGGTGGCATACTCAATGTAGATTTCCCCTATATTACAATAATATTAAATTAAATCGAGCATATGGTATTCGTTGGAGACGAATGTCTTTATCAAGAGATTTTCACTCATACTATCATCGGACACTAAAAGACAAAGTTAAATTTGTAATTGATATTGATGATGATTGCCGGTTTTACTCTATAACGGTATTGCCAAACTGGAAAAATGAATTCACAGACTACGAGATGATGGAAATTGATGATTATTTTTTTGAAACATATCCAGATATTCCAACCATCGTAAGTAACCGTTTTGTAGAACTTATTTTCTATCAAGATATTAACGCATATTCAAGATTTAATATTGATGCGTCGCCATTACACTTATTTATGAAATGTAATTCCATGGTAAAAGAGATCAAACAAAATATTAAATTTTGATAATTATCAATTTGAATTAAGTAACGTAAAGACGAAAATAATAGAACATAAATGAATCCATCTGGAAAAAAACAAGATGCATACTGTAAAAAGTGTATAAAAGAATTCGGTGATACACACAAATCATTATGGTTCAAAGCGTATTTCAATGAGTCTTACGGGCAACCTCCAATATATTGCAGGATACACGCTACACCTCAAATGGTAGATGTCGTTCGAGTAGGTGATGATGATGACGCAAGAAATAAAAATAAAAATAAATTATGATGTTTTTGGCTTCCACACCAGTTTAATAATAGAATTGTTTAGATCACTTGCGTCTTCAAGCCTGTTCAAAGCAACCTCGTATATACAAGGCTGTTGAAAGAAATCATTATATTTTTCTTTTACGGCAATGATAGCATCTTCTAAGACTTGAAAGAGACCCAATACATCTCCTGTGCCAGTTCCGAATTCATGGTTTCGTGGTTTGCTCTCTTCTAATAGAATCAAGTACATTATTTTAGATTCTGATTTATTGTTTATATGCTAATACGTCGTAAAAAAATTGATTTATAAATGAGTTAGGTGATATAATTTGATTATAAATATGACAAAGTCATATATACTAACAATATTTTAACTCACTGTGATGATGTGTGATAATACATCAGGTCTTCAATCAATCATGCCAATCGCGTTCGATCGAAAGAGGATGCTATGGAAGGTGTTGCAAGTAAATAAAATGCCTGCTGTAATATTCAGTATTGTATATGGCTTTCTATACAATACTCAACTACAGGATCGAGAAACCTTTGAAAAAAGACAAACAACACTTAACTTCTATATCAATGTCGCAAAATCAAGGAAAAACGGATTTGATGGTCAGGAAGACCTTGATAGTGATGACCCCCATTGGATTTTTTTCATACCAGATTTTAAAGAATCCATTGTCACAAATGATGACATGGGGTATGCTTATGAGGTCAGTCTCCAAGCAATAAACTGTAGAACATGTGGTAATTATGAGTACGCAAATACCATGGGTCTTCCAGATACTATTATGTGCCAATGTCCTAAAATGTATTAGAGTTTTTCCTCATTTTCATTGCAAACATTGAAGCTAGGATAATTCCAAAGTACCAAGGCAATGATTCAGATGGAAGTACAAGACATGTTATAAAACTCATGAATAAAATATGCAAAAAATCCATCTGTACCTGCTTTTGGATTAGAGTGTCATATACACTTAGAGCATAAAATTCATCATATGGTGGTTTTTCAACTTCATCCTCGTCTTCGTTCTCTTCCTCTTCCTCTTCGTCGTCTTCGTTCTCTTCCTCTTCGTCGTCTTCGTTCTCTTCCTCTTCGTCGTCTTCGTTCTCTTCTTCTTCATGTTCTTCGTTCTCTTCCTCTTTTTTTTCCTCAATCTCGTCCTTTATGACTTCTTCGTGGTAAAATTTGCTGGTCTCGTTTTCGTTATCGTCATCTTTGATCCCAACAATGTCTTCAATACGCATACTTGATTTTCAATTGAATTTATTATATTTTATATAAAGTCGTTACTCTTCTTATAATCATTTTTTTAAAAAATGACTATAACGGAATAAAATTCAAGAATTATTAATGCGACAATATTGTTCGATCGGATTATACGAATAGACAATCCGTAGTACCTATCTATCTATACCCAGTTCTTAGGTTTAGGTTAGTTTTCACCGGACAATCAATAAAATCCCATGAAATCTTCCATCGACCATCTCCACCCAGACCTAAATCGATATCACCAAATTTACATTCTGGACATTCGTTATCGATGGTAGCAAGAATCGGACCTATTATTGGAGTCTGTCCAGAACCAATCCCCTGACCATATATCGTCACACATTTTCCACATGATCGTCCATCATCATATTGCGCTTTATTCATAGCGACTGTTGTTGCCACACCATTAAATCCTCTCTTCAGCATGCAGGCTCCTTTCTCACCAGCACCCCCATCACCATAAAAAGTTCCATCACCATCAAATGAAGAAGATATGTTTTTCAAATAAATTCCGATTATTATGAATCGATATATTTGAAAGACTTTCATGTAAGTGTTTTGTTATAACTATTATATCGTAAACTTTAGATTGAATTACTTAACTAATGGTCCATAAGAATTGTATTATATTATTTTAATTAATCCAATCGATTCTCTCTATAAGATCATCAATAGATAGATAATTCACTATTCGCAAAATATCAAGGTTTTTATGTAAATCAACACTATTTAGTAAGCTCAATTTGATTTTGGAAACAGTCGCTATTGCTGTTGCTAGTTCATGAGATGACTTGTGTACAAACAATTTGCGTTCCACAAGTTTATCCATTCTATTAAAATACAATTTTTCGATTTCTTTAATAATGGAATGTTCCATACTACAATTTGGTTCGAACGAGATATAATAATTTTTATTGTATAAACGATATTCCACCATCCTTGCTATATTATAAGAAGACAAAAGGTCTGCTTCTCTTATGATATGGAATACAGTAGCAAAAGCCGACATTGATATCCAATCTGGAAAACACACTTCACCATCATGAGATACGATTTTGCTGTATGACATGGTGCCCATGATATTCATCATGACATCGACATATTTGTTTTCATAAAATGACAATAAATGGGCTCTAATTTCTTTTGAAAAATCCACATATTTGGCATCCATGAAATCGTGAAGCAGACTGCAGTGTCCTACCATACTTACTTCCAAAGCAGACAATGTATATGGTAACCGTTCCATTATTTCGATAGACCAATAAAGTACCTCTTTTGAATGTTCATGGTTATGTGAATTATCAATGTTGCCTTTGATGCTTAACTTTTGAGCTAATTCGTAAGATGAATGTAAAGGTGATAGAAAAGTATGAACTACTGGTATGCTAATAAAAACAAACAGCAAAAGAATACTTGTGAATCGCATTTTAATTGCTTCACACGATAACATTTAGATTAGAATTACATTTAACAAGACACATTTGGTTTAAATAAAGTATGGAATTATTCGAACATCATTTTAGCACCTTTGATGGTAACCTTTATTACGACCCTGAGAATAACAAGTATGAAATGTTTGGGAATGTCGGTATTCCTAAACATATTAATTATTTGACATTTAAAGAACTTTTCAAACAGATGGTTTCTATAAAAGAACCTGTAATTCTTGAAACTGGAATCGCGTCCGCTGGTACATTCTCAACTTATTTGTTTAACGAGTATATTAGAAAATACGGTGGTAAGATGTGGTCGGTAGACAATAACCCCGAATTAGTAGCTCGACATATGGGAAACATGTGCCCCGCTACAACTTTGGTGTGCGAGGACTCTGTTGAGTTTCTAAAAGAGTGGGTGGATGAAAACAAAGGACTTCAGGCCAATGTAGTATATCTAGACAGTTTTGATTTGGATTGGTATAACCCACATCCTTCTGCAGAACATGGTCTAAAAGAGTATGTAGCACTCACACCTTCTTTAAAAAAAGGAACTTTGTTGTTGATTGATGATACCCCCATCAACCCATATTGGTTGGATACACGCGATCAGTTATATGATGACATGACGATTTATTACAACAAACATCACCATCTACCCGGAAAAGGACAATATGTCTTGGACATTGAAAAACCAGCCAATCTATTGCTTCATAATTACCAAATTCTTTATAAATTTTTCTAACATATTTGAGTGTCAAATAAATTCGGTCAAACGGAATCGTCGAACCCTTGGGAAACAATAAGATGTATTTAATCCAAATCGTTCGCAAAGGATTTCATACGGTATATTTATAGTTTCAGGGGTAGTAGTCGTGTACATCCATTCATATGAGAGATTATTTTTTTCGTCTAGGCCCCATATATAGTTTGCCAAATGGGTATTATGAAATGTATGCGTTATTGTGCATTGTTTATAAGCGCGCTTATTGCGAGTAAAGACGGCAATATCACCTGTTTGAATATTGGCTACATACGCCGGTTTCATATTAGCATCACGTTTGCCGGAAGTATTTCCCCATAAATGAACTTGTCCGTTTGGATGTCTTTGTAGAATAAGTGTTTTGTCATATTCAGATAACAAATCCAATTGTATGATATTAATTGGATTTGTGGAGTCCATTGTGATAGATTCGTGGCGTCTTGCGTCTCGACTATTACACGGTTGAATTACAATATTGAACATGTTATTCAGAATACACACGCGTACAATAATTCTCTAATTAGGTTGGTATTAAAATCAATTTCATATAATATAACGGTTTTTTTGAACAAGATGTCTTTTATATATAATCGCATTCACTTAGATAAATGTCACTATTGTCAATAGTAAATTCAACACGAAAGGGCTTGCCACACCCATAAATAAGATTCTGTTCCACATAATTACGACATTGTTCTTGTGAAGAATGTGGATCTATCTGTTGTAAATTTGATCTGAATATTCCATGTCGATAGATACGACAATTTATTTCTGATCGATATAATATGACATCCTGATGGCAATGTGGACACTTTTTTATAAAATACTCTGCCATATTACTTTATTTTATCTATCAATCTTTACTTTCTTTTTTGTTGTACGTGGAATCGAGCCAATTCTGTAGCATGTGTGAATAACGTATCTAACATAGTTTCTGGGGGGAGACAACAACTCGAATTCTCAATAAATTTCAACCAAATTGGTTCACATCGGTCACAAATTCCATCAACGGTGACTGTAATTTCATCACAAATTTTACATTTATCTATTGGCACCGGCTTCTCCTCATAATCTATGATTTCGTAAAACGATGGATCATTATGTCTAAGTCGAATAGTAATATATCTGAATACAGACTTACCAAGTGTAATATACACGCATTTATCAGTATTGGTCGCCTTTTTAAAAAGAAAAGATGGGTTGTCAATCAGCATATTTCTTCGAACATCCTCTTCATCATTATCCGACGAATATCCAACCCAATCAATGCTCCCTAAACCTTCATCTACTCTAAAAACTGAATGACAATCGGCTTTAAGAACATCTATTACATGCGTATATACATACTGTTTAGAATACTGGTTATTATTATCCACATAAAATTTCCAATTGATTTCGTAATTGTCTTTGTTAAAGTTGATATAATCGTAATATGTTTGCGCCATATTTTTACCTATTTATTTTCTTTTTTCTTTTGATCGTATTTCAATTTTTTGTATCGATTCCAAATATAGAAACCAATATCATTGGGTTCTGATGCAAATATAAAGAAGACTTCCAAAAGCATACGCTGATAATAAATACTACAAGCGGGAGATTGGTGACCAAATTGCAAATCTTTTCAAGAAGATAAAGGACTGTAAATACCATTGAAACGTTACGAACAGCGTCAATGTTGTAAATACTACCAATAGCACAAGTCGTAATTAATGATAGAATCATCAAAAATTGAGTCTGCCAATTGGAAAAATGCGTTTTAATCAGTAATGCCAAAAAATAGGTTACACTCCCAAGAGTATTCAGAGCTGGAATGATTGCCCTTACATCAGTCAAAAATTTAGAATTTAGAGTGTGTCCCAACATTAGTACAATTAGAAGAAATAACGATGACAAGAGACACCGATTGAGGGCATGGTCATTCTTAAACCCAACGACATAACAAAGACCGAAAACGGATACACTAAAACCCAACGCGTTGTATAACGACGCTACACCCAAAAATCCAATCAAAACAGAATTAAAACGGATGGCCACCGTGAGTGAGCTTACAGAAAAAACCAAACTGACGAGTATATTATAGTTTTCTGAACATATTTTTGGTCTGTGAAGATACGTTGTATAGCTCATTGCGATAATAGATCCCAAAAGTCCCGTAATACATATGAATACTTGTGAATCCACGTCGTTATATCGGAAAGCATGCGCGATTAAGATGTAGCAGAACATCCATAGCATGGCCTCATATACAGGTTTTATTGCGCGTAGGAATGGTAAAATGATTTCCATGGTTAGATATTTAATAAGTTGATGTACAGGTTCGGCAATAATCATCAGAACCGGTGATATGGTTGTCAGCATACCAATAATTGAAAGTAGCCAAATGGAATTCACGAATGTAAAGCATCCACGCACGTATTGTAATGTAGATTGGCTTGACTCAATTGTAACACGCATCTGAATAAGTTCGTCGTACGTCAGACGCACCATTTGCCCATCGATGCAGATTTTAATTGAGGACACATCTTTATTGTCTTGTAACATACCAGCGATAACTCCCAAATCCCATGCCTCCAGTATTGTCTTTGGATAATAAATAATAGGTTTTGTAATGTTGTGGGTATATATAGACCATGGTTTGGGGGTCATATCGAGAATGATTTTGGGTTGCTTGATCAACATAAGGATGCCTATGTTGAATAGGATAGGCCACGTCGTCCATATCATTTGTTGTTGTAATTATTATAACAATTGGCTTGTCCTTGTAGTATACCAAAATCAATTTTCAAAAAATTGATAATGCTAAACAATAAGTTAGTGTCCAAAGTCAAGCTAACTAAAATTATGGCATATATTGGCGAGTTCACACTAACAACCAACGATTTACTCAGCTTTGAATCTTTTTATAACCAAATTCTAACGCAAATCGATGATGATATCCCGATCGAAGAATCTTGGTACAAATACGCAAAGCGGATTGATAACGCGGTCTTTCTGGATGATTTCAAGTATAGTTTCCAAATTGTCGAATATGAAGATGATGACACACCAATCGGTTTTACACACGCTGTTCGTTTGACAAGAGCATGGGTTTAAAAAAATACTGGTAACGCCATGGAAAATTTAGTTATATCAGACATTTTACTTAAATTCAGTCCTATAATTTAAACCAACTAAACGGTTTAAATTATAAATAATCGGAAAAGGCCAATTTATCTAATTGGCAGTTGCGCATGCGTGCAAGTTTTGTATGGAGGCGACAAGAACAAACCAAGAAGTTCTAATATCACTCGCCCATTCCATTATATCTTCAGGCGTGCCTTCTACCTTTGTATAAGGATTGCAACTGTTTATTATGTTGTTAAGATCATCTTTCAATTTATATGTTATGGTCCGATCGACAATCGAAGAATTCTCGTCAATGGAAAACATGTAACTCTTTAATTTATTCTGAATGGGTGGTGTCAAAGAATACCTATAAGAATGAAAATTAGATGTATGATCCGTCAGATTATTCACATTATTACGAAGTACTTGGCACTCAATGTCATTATACCAGTAGTCGATAAATCGTTTCAGATTGTCAGCATATGTCGGAGTGATCGTTCTTGATGGTGTTTCAGAGCAGGATGTCATAATTCTTTGTCTGTGCGTTTCTATACTTTTTTCAAGTTAGTTGTTAAGAACTATCAATTTTTTAATTTCGTGTTTGAAATTAATTTATTTTTGTTGGATGAATAAAAATGAAGCCTCAAATCGTTTTGCGATTCACCGAGTATATTTATTCGATCAAAGCGACAATACCACACTTGGCAACACCATGCCTTTATTGAAAGATCAACCATTCTATATACAATTTCTAAAGTTTTCAGATAATTCGTATTCTCCATTTGAAGGCTTTTACCTCAACGTTATTGATAATACCCAATATTATGCGGATTGCAATAGCGCAGACGGTCGTCTTCGGAACCTTCTTGGCTATTGGAACAACGCTGAGAATTGGATCACATCGACATTTATATTAAAGAGTTCATTGCAATGCCAAAATTGTTTGCAACAACTCACGTCAGATGAGAGATCGAATTTGTGTCCGTGAGTTAAGTTTAAGTTATTCTAATTTTGATGGTGATAATGTAATAACTCGGTCATTAACATGCCAAATATGTTTGTAGCAATCAAAGTTGATATAGGAACATTGACATCTGGTTCATTTACACGAACAGATCTAACTAAATGGTAATGTTCTTTATTACTCATACTTAAAAACAAATCGTTTCTATCTACTACATACAGTTTCATATCAACATTGATATGATAGTTATCTTTTCGCGTTAATGATATATCATCAAAACCTATCCCTAAGAATGAAAGTATCTTGTATTCCTTTTCATTGTACTGGATAGACACTAGGGGTTCTTGATCGTTCTCGCCTATGATATAGAAATGCCCGATCTTACGAGTCTGAATTAACCAAGGTCCTTGGTATTTCCTATAACAGATTTCAATGTTCGATTCAGGATATAATCCTACCACAATTTTATTGGAACCTTGTTCGTGAGAATGCCATACACTCCATTCTCCATATAATTGGGATTTCAAGCTTGTTATTCTAAAACTTTGAACGAGTTGTATAAAAACTATTATACAGAATGCTCTCATGATGCTTTAGAATAAAAATAGTTGATATGTATTCGTGTCATATCAATTTCTTATTCAAGAAATATTGGAATTGTCATCTCTATATCTTTTACAGACATGGAACCATTCCCTAAAAACAATTCGATAAATTTCTTTGTTCTCTCATCGTTAAAACTCTTGAGGATCCTGCCCAAGTATCGAACAGATTGCGGGATTTTAGGGCTTTTAACTGTTGAAACGTTTTCTATTTAAATTTCATATTTTATACTTTTCAA
>ERZ1066133.56-NODE-56-length-62908-cov-10.758611_pt1 | contig 62908 bp, 100 predicted proteins | sample MGYA00382780_ERZ1066133 | MGnify/ENA primary metagenome ERZ1066133 (study PRJEB33369, sample SAMEA5778363) | biofilm metagenome | biome: Industrial cooling water; feature: Water cooling tower basin; material: Biofilm | place: United Arab Emirates | collected... | reverse complement strand
CTTCTAATCTATTGTGTTCTCCTATCATTCGCAAAAAAGATGGCGGCTTTCTCCAGGTATGATATTTTAATGCTACAGGCCGTCTATTATTAATGACACCATATTGAGCATAAGACCACACATTTTCATAAAACCATCTTCTCTGATTGCCTTCTGTGCGAAAAGAGGGCAATTTACCTTCATCGTCTAATTTTCTAATTGCATCTTGTGACAATCATTTTCTTCCTTTATATTCGCAACATTCCAATGAAGATGATTAATTGCTCTAATTAACGAAAATTTGGCTTCTATCATATGTGGATATGATGCAAGCAAAGAATGATGAACATCTTCACATGGGATTTTCCTAGATTTATCCAACTGAATTTTGATATTTTCGCACCTAGCAATAACACCATTGAGAACTTCTTCTAAAACAGTTTGTAATTCGTTTCTTTGATCCATCATCATTCCCCTCCTGTATCAGATTTTTCTTGTTTCTTTTTCCATGATTCAAACTCTTGATTTAAAAGATTGGCTTTTTTATCCAACTCTTTTATTTCAGAAGTAGTTCTTTCATAAATTTCCTTTAACTCAGCTTTCTTTCTTTTCTTTTCAAGATGAAGCTCAGAAATTTTACTTGAAAACTCAACAAATTCGTCGGTCAAAAGCCAATTACTCATTTTTGTTTTCTCTCAAAAACTTGTGGTATTTTATCTCTTTGTTTTCTTTCAGTAAAGAGGGTGGAATAAATCCAAGCAACTTGGGGCGACCACTACTTCTGTCGAAGTGAAGCCAAATTTCACATCCTTCATGTTTTTCAGACCTCAACAATTTCACTGCCTTGCCTTTGTTATATGGGGGTTCAGTCATTTGAATGTCTAAATTCTTGTCTTCTAACTCCTGCCAAATATCTTGGCAGATAGCATGTATCTTTTTTCCGCTGGCTACTCGAATGGTTTCTTGATCTGGTGATAAAGTAATATATTGAAAATACTCTTGCAGCATATCTCGACCCATAGTTGTGTCCTCATGGTCAAATCCATAAAAAGGATCACGCATTGCCACCAAAATGTCATTTCTACTAAATCGCACTTTAACCGCTGAAGGCAATAGTTTTCCAGTAGAAGATTTTTGCCAACAATCTATTTTGTCTTTTCTATCTTCTTGATTAGAACTAGGAGTTAAATCATAATTGTGTTCTTTATAATGAGTATTTAGACAATCAATAACTTCTTCTTCAAGTGTTTTACATACCTTATATCGGTACGAAGAAGGCTTTGCATCTAATAACATAAATATCTCCTTTATTACCACATATTTTCCATATGTTGTTTTCGAGTAACTCGTCTCACTTTGCTGGAATCATTACTGAAACACTCATAAATGATTTCTGTGCCGTCTTCGGCAGCAGTTGCCAAAAATACGTCATTACCCCAGACGAATCGCAAACCTGTCAAAACGTCTCTAACATAAGGATCGTACAATTCACGGCCATCAGCATTGTGTTGAAGCAAGAAATATCCTTTGCCTCTATAGTTGGGTTCGACCAACTTAATATCTGGAAGTCCGCCATTCAAATGCCTACGCATTAAATTCTTTTTGATTTTCTCATAATCACGAGACTCAATTCGAGTTTCTCCATTATTGTATTTTTTCCACTCAAAGTATTCTTGTTCTCGACAAAAATCCTCAGTGAAGAACTCGTGAATCAAAGTTAGATCGTCATAATACTTTCTAACTTCAAAGACTTTCTCTTTGCCAAGATTAGCTCCTGTATCCCAATTTTCTTTCTTACGATAATCCCTGCACTCTTCCCACTCTTGTCCAAATCGGCCTTTATTCCAACGATCACGAATATCCAAAAGCAAGAAGTAGCCAAGCTTATATGGATTCATAGAATATTTGCCCCCCAACACGCCCATTTTGTGTGCGGCATATTCAACAATTCCACAATCATGTGATTTTTGGCCAAGTCCTACATAACCTTGTTCGGCCATAATTACATAATCAGTCAAAGAAGCCCAGCCTTCATTCAAAACCTTAGTTTGTCTCTGTGGAAAGAAATAAAGTGATTCTTCATAAATCATAGATAAAATATCTTGCTGCCAAGGTTTTAATGGAGCATTGTCACGCAAGAATCCCAAAATATCTTTAGTGGGTTCTGTAAAAAAACTCAACTCGTCAGCCAAATCTTTTTCTTGTATTCTCGTATTTTCTCTCTTTTTAAAATCTTTTGTATTGATATAAGGGTCCATGTAGAGACGTTCCCTATCAACCTTTAATCTACGAGGTTGACGATATATTCTAGCATCTGTAATTATGGGATTTTTAATTGTCTTTTGGTGCCAAGCTTTAGCTCCATCAATTAAAGTATCAATTCTAAGAAGATAGTCTAAAAATTCTGTAACTTTTTCCTTGCCCCATCGAGCCATATATTTACGAATACGAGTTCCATGATTTGCCATATTATTCAGCATATTTGTATCAGTTGCTGAAAAATGGATGTTATTTTTGAAGAAATCATTATGGCCTGTTGCATGTGCCACAACAGTTAAATCATCTAACAAAGTATTAGAACTTAAAAGCCACTGATAGCAGGGGTTGGTATTGATAACCATTTCATAAATTTTATGCATTCCATATTCATATCCTCTTTGCAATTCCTCGTATTCCATTCCGAAGGACCAATGAGGATAACGCACTGGAAATCCGCCGTAGGCGGCAATTTCAGAAATCTCATCATATGTAAGTTTTTGTATTACGGTAGGATAAAAATCCAAACCATAATCTTTGCATGCTTGAAGAATAATCTGAGCATTTTCCGCCAATTCTCTTGGCAAACTTACACCAGGAACAGTGTTATCACCTAAAAGAATTGAAGAACCATGAAAAAATTTACTTGCCATTCTTAAGCTCCAGCTTCAGCTTGTTTTTTAGCTTCCGCCCCCATCAGAGTGGCGATAGCATCAAGAATTTGTTGATCTCTTTCCTCATCACTCATTGATGCCCCCCATCCTACTGGTGTTCCAGAAGCATCTTTAGGGCCAATTTGTACGGTACGAATGTTCTCGGAACTTAATTCCCCATTTTTAACTGCTTCATCAACAGCTTCCTTTACACTGCCATCATAATTATATGGCATAATCTGAGTTATGCCAACTAAATTTACAGCGTTAGGACCAAATTCTTCCTTGAGCGACTGAATAAATGCGGGATTATCGTCTCCCCAATTATCTCCATCTGTAAAGTAAAATACATAAATATTCCACTTCTGAATTGGGTAACGATTTTCAAATTGTTTGGCGATGAATTTTAATGCCGAAGAACATGTCGTTCCACCACCAAAACGATATTTGTAAAATTTTTCTTCGTCTACTTCCATGGCCACGGAATCATGCCAAACAAATAAACGATCTACTCGCTTATAAAATCTACGAATCCATACATCTATCCACCAAGCCATATCGGAAACGACATCACACTTAAATGAATCCATTGAGCCAGAACCGTCACGAGCATACACAATCAAAGCGTTTGTGGATGGGTATTTGATTTCACGATATTGACGATATCTTTTATCCTTTTGGATAGGCTTAATTGTCCGCATTGGAGTAGGACAACCAGGAACAAATTCGACTTCATTAATTGTTCCTTCCGCAGCTTGTCGTTTCAAAGCCTGCAAGAACGTGCGTCGATTATGTCGAAGTGACTCAGGGCCAACTAAAGAAATATTGTTATATTTGATTTTGACTTCATCAAAAGTATCCGAAGGTTTTGGTTTAAGATTTGGAAGCTCTAATTCTTCAGCCAAAAACTTTAAAACTGCTTCTAAATCTAAATTAATCGTAATTCCTTCGCCTTCTCCTTGGCCTGCACGATCACCCTTGCCTTTTTGTGGGTCTTTACCAATTACATCACCTTCATCGCCTGGACCTCTTCCAGCTCCTTGATTGTTATCACCAAAGGTAATATGAGGAATATCAATTTTGGGAATTGATATAGAAATTTTACCACGTTTTCCACGATTTCTGACAATCTTGCCGCTTTTAATGAATTTCTTCAAAGCCTTGCGAAGACGGCCAGATACAACGTCAATAAAATCTTTATGATCTTCTTCAATCCGTCGTGGCATTTTTCTTCTCCATTGTTTTGTCCATTACAAATCGTAAAAGACAACTTCCAATTGTTCTTTCCAAATCATTTTCATTAATTGTATGACAAACACTGCCTATGACTGATCTTTCGGCATCAATAGGAATTTCAACGCCAAATTTTTTTCCATCATACTTGATTTTTATACAAATTGGCTCTTTTTCTTCAAGAACATTAAAAGCACTTTCAATAAGATATCTCACATTTTTCATTGTTCAGTAACCTCAAAAACAAAACCCAATTCTTCTTCATCATCACTTTCAAAGTTCTTGAGTTTCATATTATACAAAAACTGAATTTGTGCATCATCTAACACAGATAAAAGTTCGCCTAAAGTCCCATCTTCTGCCCAAACATCTAAAGCCAATTCTTCAATTTGTTTGTGCAAATCTCTTTTCATTTTTTTATTCAACCAAAAATTGCCGGACATTTTTATGACTTTCTTAAATCGTCAAGAAATGGTGTAGTGCCCGGCATTCCTACTTTTGGCTCTTTCTTTTCGCATATTGCATCAGTCGGCTCAAACTCAGAAAAAACATCTCTATAAGAAATTTTCTTTTTTTTCTTATTTTCTTCGGCTTCAATATAAGGTTGTGCAGAAAATATCGCTGCTGAAATCTGCCCTGGGACAATGTTATTGTAACTTCCACTTATTGTATATCCTGAGACAGAACTACTTTGTGCATATCCCGAAACAGAATTATTTTGTGGCGGCCCAACTGGCCCTGTGTTTATCATTGTGACCTCAACAAAAACTGCCCTATCAGCCAGCAATCCGACTGATGACTGATAGGGCAGTGGCGGTTGTTTTTATTATTTATTCGTCGTCAGCAAGATCGCCACGAGCGAAGATGCCACCAACAAAGTCAAGAACATCTGTGGCAGAACGGTCGTTATAACCATACTGCTTGATAAGACGAGTCTTGATAGCATCAATCTTTTCTTGAATATCTTTATCTACAACTGTTGCCCCACTTACATTAAGAGCAGACAACTTAATTGTATCTTTGACATCTTCAAAAAGCTTGGCCTCAAGAGCCTTTCTCAACTTTGGATTGCTGTCATATCGGAATTGCTTCTGTTTCACAGCTAAATCACCGATAAAGGCAGCGATTGAACGACGGAAATCGTCGGCTCCCTGATCTGGAATATCAATCTTCGATTCAATCTGACGCATCAATCTTTCATCTGGCTTACGATCTTGACCTGTAATTGGGTCTTTAATCTTGGACTTATTGATATAAGCCATGATGTTGTCGATGTAATTGCCACACAGACGAATAATGGCATCTTCATCTCCAACCAAAGCCTTCTGAACTTCTGCCTTGAGAATTTCAGTCAGCTTCTTAAGAGCCAAATCGACACAAGTGATATAACGACCAACTTCATCTTTATTGTTCAAAAGTGATGAACCTTCTAATCCTTCTCGAATCTCATTCAAGACCATGAACATGTTCACATATTCATGATTGTTGGCAAGACAATTAGAAATCTTATCTTGAACATATCGAACTGAGATGCCAGTTGTCATACCTTCATTATCATATCGGTCACGAAGTTCTTTGACCTGTTCTTCGGTCCAACCGGGCAACAATCGACCATCATACAATTCAGCTTTTGCCACAAGATCAATCTTGCCATCTTTATCATCATTAAGACGAGTCAAAATGGCCCAAAGAGCGGCAATTTCCAAAGTATGTGGGGCAATATGTTGACGAACTTTGTCAGGACCATAATCCTTTTCCAAAATCTTCAATTCCTCAGACCACTTGAGGGTATAAGGAACGTCAACCTTTACAGTACGGTCACGCAAGGCTTCCATATACTGATTGCTACGCAACTTCTCATACTCAGGATTATTTGTATGAGCGAAAATAGCTTCGTCAATTGAAACTTGGCTAAACTTCTTAGGTTTGATATTTTGTTCTTGAGAAGCACCAAGCAAGTCATACAAGAAGGCTTGATCTAACTTGAGGGCTTCAATGAACTCAATCATTCCACGATTACCAACGCAGAATTCACCATCGAAATTAAAGCTTCGGGGATCAGAATCAGAACCGAAGTGGCTGATACTTCGGAAATTGATATCGCCAGTTAATTCAGTGCTATCCTGATTCTTTTCGTCCTTTGGCTGGAAAGTTGCAATTCCGCAACGGTCAGCTTCAGAATACACCTTTCTTACAACACGAATATGATTTTCCAATACCTTCTCAATATCGCCATCATTTCTTCTGAGAAGTTCATTCATAAAAAACTTGCAACGTGGATCAAGTTCTCCATCACAACGAAGATTATACAAATCAATTCTAGTTTCTTCGTCAGCCATTTCTCTATGGATGGCATTTAAGTCAGCCATAATAGGTCCACGCATTTCCAATGGCAGCAACTTAAGTGGCTGCTCATGCATTGGGCAATCATCCTCTGGATGCGTATAAATACCATCCGTACCAATTGGAAGATTTACCCAACGGAAGGAATACCAAGCACCTTCATCTGTTCTGGAATAATTTTCCAGTTCTCTCTTAAACAAACGGCACAAAGTCGATTTTGAACTACCGACAGGACCATGCAAAAGTAATATTCGCTTTTCAGTTCCATATCCCCCCGCAGCACCCCTGATGAATTTCATCAGGGCATCCTTCGTGGGCGTCAGCCCAATAATGGGGTTTTCAGGATTATCAAAAAAGTTATAGTGTGTATAAGTCTTACGATATTCTTCAACAGGGGTAGTCCCCTTAGAAAGCACCATATCCCAAATCATTTGCCAAGCATTGCGAACTAATTTAGGATTTTTATAGCATTCATCAACATATTGGACAAAACTCATTTCTGTATTTAGAATACGGAATTTGTCCCTATCAAATCTTCCGATTACTTTGCTCAATGCACTCATTTGTTTAGCTCCGAGTGGAACGCTGAGAAATCTCACGCTAAATTAAATATAGCAACAAAGAAGACACAATTCAAGCTTTGAAAAAAAATTATAGATTTCGTGCATCAAGAATCTTTTTCATGATATCTTCTGGGGTTTCCAAAACATCAATTTCTGTTCGGTTCACAACGATTGTTGTGTAATTATTTAGACTTCGATAAAAACAAGATATTTTCTCTACATTTACATAAACTTCTTCTTCATTTTCACGGTTTTTTCTGCTTTTGAATTGGACAAACTTCATTTTACTTTACCCCAATTTTTGTCATTATCCAGGTCATTTATCTTTTTATATGGGGTTGCACCTACATGCGAGCGTTCTTCGGCTATTTTTCGTTGATCCCTTACGCCACCTGGCTTGTCCATTTGGTGTTTAAAACGGTAATCATGACCTGAAGCGTCACTATTCCAGCGATCACTGCCTACAGGGTTGCCAAAATTAAAACTTGGACAACCCACAATTTCCGTCTTTTTCTTTGACTTACAACTTGGGCATTTACCTTTTTTGATGTTCTTTTCTTTTTCAGCCATTAATGAATAAATTTCATAGATTTCCTGGCAATTTTGACACTCGAACTCATAGTGCGGCATAAAACCCTCTTTTTCAAACTTGATCTTCGATTTTTCTCATCTTTTGATAAGCTTTTTCGATATAACCTAATTGAGTTTCAAGGCTCAAAAATTTCCACCAAAAAGATTTTTCGCACATGGACATAACACGGGACAATAATTTTCGATTCAACTCACGATGAACCATGCCAATTTGAGCATGTTGAATCGCTCGTTCTTCTTCAACTAATTTTTTATATTCTTCTGGTGTCAAAATAGACTCCGATTCATTAAAAAAGTTTTCAATATTGTCATCATCATCGTAATCAAATCTTCTCATGTTTTATCCTCTCGCAGCCAGAAATAAAGGTATACAGTCCCTCCATAATCCTGATAGCCGCCGTTCATTGGTACTCATTTCTACATCGTCATATTTCCAAAGTGGAGTAAAAGGATGCATATCTTTATTTATCCACGAACTCGTAACAAACTTTCCCCATCCATTTTCATAAGTCACAAATGTTGCAAAATCTTGCCCCTTAACGTCAAAAACTAGCGATTTGTCATAACTTAAAACTGTCTCTGTCATTTCGGTTAAAAAAGTTGCTTTTTTTTCTGAAAAAGAATTATCGAAAGCCGAAACATCATTTAATTCTCGAACAACAACAACATCTGGGGATAAAATCAAAACAGGAAAAGAAATTATCTTTTTATCGATAAAATATCGCAAATGGTTAAAAGAAGAATCTGGTTTAAACAACGAAAAAGGTACATCGCATCGTTTAGTCCAATCAAATAACTGATGTTTCATTGGCAACCTATTGCATGCCACAACCACTTTAGCTTCTGGAATATTTCGATAAAACGAATACCATGCCAAAAAACTCATCCAACTATGACATGGCATATAATCGCACGAAATTAATATGTTCAAACCTTTTCCTGTAGTGGTAATCATACAATAAAAGAGTTACTTATTTGTCTTTACGAGAATAAATTTTCCCAGGAATAAGCATGCCTTGATAAGTCTTGCCAATAGATAAATTGGCAGGATTCACAACACGAGACATTAATCGTCCCGGCGTATGACCCCCTCTTGAGCCTGTGCCATATAATTTCACAGTCTTTTCTTTAGATTCAAGAAATTGTCGAAATGTTTGCATAATACACTATATAGTTTTACAGGAGCTTATTATGAAATCATATCAAGAATGGTCTTTACAAACACTTGTTGAACGAACTCAAGAAGATCATGATGTATTACAAGCCATGTTACAATATGGTGGCACTTTTATCCAAAAATTAGCACAAGCTGCACTAGTTGCTGATCCTACTAATCTCGAAAAAATAAAAAATGCTTTCCCAGAATATTGGACAAGATATGCACAAATGGCCGCCTCTTTACCAAAAGAAACAATATGAAAACTTTCAAACAATTCTTAGAAGAAATGAATGCAGGCGGTATGAATAATACCTCTCCAGAAATTATGCAAGCAGCTACCGAAATTAGCAAAAAAAATAAAAAAGCTATAATTGGAGCCACTGACCCGAAAGAATTATCAAATATTATGAAAGATAGATCGGCCAGCGATTTAGTAAAAAATGATCCTAAAAATGCTGGCAAACTAGGTCAAATTTTTACTGGCCTAGATGCCAACGATGCCCAAAAATTAAACATGTAGGAGAAAATATGAGCGACTGTTGTAAAAATTGTAATTGTTGTGCTTGCTGCAACTGTACTTGCTGCGAACCAAAAGTTTGTGAGTGTTGTGCAGATTGCAAATGTGGCACAGAAACAAAGTGTGATGGCAAATGTTGTGATGCTTGCACTTGCCCAAAAAACTGCGGTTGTTGTCACAAATAACTTAAAATTTTTGTAGTTGATAAATCAGGGATAAAAGGAGAAAGCAAAACTCTATCCACCATATCAACACCGACTACTTTGGATAGATCATAATCTCCTCCTTTTACCAAAACATCAGGCTGTAATTTTTTGATAATTTCAATAGGAGTGTCTTCATCAAAAGACACTACATAATCTACACACTCAAGATTGGCCAATAATGCCATTCTATTGGCCAAATTGTTGATAGGTCTTCCGGGCTTTAATCTAGCGACCGAAGCATCAGAATTAACAGCCACCACCAACTTGTCTGCTTGAGATTTGGCAAATTTTAAAGTTTCAATATGACCTCTATGTAAAACATCAAAACAACCATTTGTAAAACACAAGCTGTAATTTCTAGGAAGTAATGGAATATCATACTTGGCTTGATCTGGGAAAAACTTTTTCAGAATTTTTGAAATATCAACGGGAGAATTATGTTTCTCTTGCACATATAAAGCACCCATTTCAAAAGCAATAATTGCTGCCCCTGATACATCGAAATCATGAGCCAACGCCATTGCCATAAAAGCCATGAAACAATCTCCTGCACCTATTACGCTATTTGGAGAATTGTTAATGAAAGAACGATAAATGTTATTGTTTTTAGATGGCCCAAAACAAACCCCCTTATCGCCCATAGTTATAACTACTTCTTTGACGCCGGTTTGTTTAATTAGCTCATACTGTTTCTCTACTTCATCTACGCCTGTCCAAGCTTTTGCTTCTTGATAATTAGGTTTAATTACATCAAACCCTTTCCATAAAGCAAAATTTTTCTTGGGATCAACAATCTTATATCGGGCACGAGAAAATGAACGAAAATAATCAACAACTTCTTGCTTAAAAAATCCTTTGTCATAGTCTGAAAAAATCAAAACATCAAAAAAATCCTGAGAATGATCTAAAGCATTTTGAATATAATTCCAAAAACCATCGGGCAAAACGGAATCTTCAACATCCCACCTATATGTTGGGAAATCATCACTATAAAATCGCTTTTTTCTAGGAATATTGTAATCAAGCAAAGGAGTGCAAAAATAAGTGTTAATTTTATGATCACGAAATATTTGTGCTGCTTCGTAATCTATGGCACTAATCAAATAAACATCGACATTGAAATGCTTAAACTGATAGGCTACATTTGCTGCACCTCCGGGCAAACTATAAGTTGGCTGACTAGTTGCAGAATGCATAACGGGTATTGGAAACTCAGGCGATATTTTTTTGATATTGACGTAATAATACTCGTCAACCATTGCATCACCAACAACACCAATTTTTAATCGCTTTTCTTTATTGTTTTTCAAAAATTCTTCAAGTCTTTTCATGCCTTATTTTGTAACCTTTATGTTATACAAGCCATATTTCCTCATAATTTATCTCTTGGCATAACAACTATTTCGCTACCATCCCAACACTTCTCGTACCGAATCCCTTGAAATAAACTAGGCATTTCAATTTCCATAATTTTAGCTATTTGAACATAAACATCACGAATTACTGCTTCGGAATGTTCATTGCCTCTTAAAACTATGCAATTCCAAATAGCTCTAGCATTGGCACTCATAGTCATAATTGCTTCTGTGGCTATCGGCAAAATATCTCTCGCTGCCCCACGAGCAGCTTTTCTTAAAATTCTCTTTTTTTCACGCTCATCATAATTAGAAAGAGTATTCATAAATTCAAAATTATTTTGTAAATCACTCTCAATAGCTTGTAGAAGATCACAATACATTTTCTGACTATTTCTAAGTTTATCTGCGAACAAAGATTCTGTTTCTTCACTTAATTGAGCCAATGGAGGTATGCAAAATCCTGGCTCCCATGTGCCTTCTTCTTCCTCTCTTTCAAAATCACAATATCTTGTACTAAGTTGTGAATACGCCCATCCTGTCCGATGGCGAACTTGCTCATGAGAGAATCCTCTTCCTGATCCAACCACTAAAAAACTCCAACAAGGATGCTCACACACACTGCCGTGTGCAGGACCAGATTTCCAAGAACCATCTTCATTAATCCCCAAAAGATTTTGAAGATATCTTAAATTAGTTTTACTACCCGCCTTTTTCCCAAAACTCATATAACAACAGCGGCCCGCCGCTTCTACAAGTCTTTCAGCATCTTTCACTCCGTCAGTTGGCGTAGGCCAAACTAAAGATTGATCCTCTAAAAATTGATTTAACCCTTCTTCAACTATTTGTGGTCGAGCAATCAAATACACTTTCGGCGTTTTCAAAACTCTCATGTTTTTCTCCACTTTTTCCAAAAATTAAGAACTGCCTTGATTGAAGTTTGAGCTTCTTTTTTGTTAAAACCATGTCCCACCATTTCATCAATAGTGTGAACAGTTTTTTCATTAAAGTTGGGATGAGTTTTATATTCCTCACCCTCCCAATACCACATTTTAGGGACAGAATAACAAACAAAACAGATATGCTCAAGCTTTTTAGCAAACAAAAAAGGTTCTGTCATACGAACGAAAACATCTATCGGTTGCCGACAAATAGGACAGACTTCCCCTACTGTTATTTCTTTAGCCATGTTGCCATTATAGGTGAAAATCAGGCTGGATCAATTTTCTTCTTAGACTTCTTTTCTTTTTCTTCATCAGAATCAGCCACCAATAATTTTGGAGCTACACGACGAGAAATAAATCCACCGCCCATTGGGCTGGCAAAAAGAGCAATTGCATTAGTGCCGGTGCCAACTTCTTGTAATTGAAGCCATTCTTTAAATTTCATAGTTCCTCACATCATTGGTGGAGCAGCACCCATTCCACCACCCGCTGCTGCTTGTAAAGCGGGACTCCAACCTGTGGTTAAAAATTGAATTAAATTCTTTCGGTCCAAATGATATCTTTGTTCATCTGGCATCCCTTTATTGAGTTTATTGCCCTTTAAATAACTTCTATCGTTCTTTTGAGGTTTGAGACGAATATCAGCACCATCGGGCGTTAAAGTGCCGGGAACGACCTCCCAAGCTGATAATTTATACAGTATTTCTTTTCCCGGTTTGCCGAGTGAAAAATGAGAAGAAACCCAAGGTTGAGCAGAAATCATTTTAGCAACATTTTTCCATTCAATGCCAAATTCATCCCCCAAAGCAGAAAAATAATCTTCCGGCTGAGAATCTTCTGCCGGTTCTCCTTCACTTTTTTCAGCCTGTTTTTGTGGGTCTGAATCCATTTCTTCAAAAAAATGTTTGAACCCATTCAGTAAATACTTCATGTACTTATATAGATTGCATAAGGTTAAATATGTTGCCATTCCAAAAAGACAATACTAAACGAAAATGGATGTGTTTTGTTTGTGGGAGAGAATTTGAAGAATATGATGCTTACAAAACTCATATTGTTGAATCCCACGAAGAAGGACGAGAATATGTCATTTGTCCTCTAGTACGTTGTGGTGCCCCAGTAAGAGATGTCAGACTTCATTTCAAAGCTAAACATCCATCTGAAACAACTCCCAAAATTGGTCAAATGAAAGCTTTGGTGTGGAAAGACCATAGCACCCGTACTGGGAAGATGAAACAGAGAAAACCTAAATTTCGAGAAGGCTATCTCATATCTGCAAAAAATGGCGGCAAAGAAATGCATTATCGAAGTGGTTACGAGTGTGAAGTATACGAGTGTTTAGAATGCCTTCCAGAAATTGTTCAATACGATGTTGAACCATTCAAAATCCAATATTTTTTTGAAGGCGAAACCCATGAATACAACCCGGACTTAAGCGTATTGTTTGCTGATGGTCGTGTTGAAATATGGGAAATAAAACCATCTAATCAAACTTCATTGCCCCGTAATACAGCCAAATGGGCTGCGTGTCAACAACACTGTGAAGCCCGAGGATGGGACTTTATTGTGATGACAGAAAAAGGAATTGGAAAACTTAAAACAGCAGCAAAAGAAAGAAAAGTCTAATTTTCCTTATACACTCTTTTGTATTGTGGCAATAATTTCTTCCAAAATTGCCACCATAATTTTGGTGATTCTGTCTTCAAAGCCATCAATCGATATGCATGTCGTGTAGTATCAAGTATAGAACCATATGCTAACCGCCCACAATAAGGACAACACATTGCATAAAGCCTTTGATTATCTAACAACTCATTTTTGCAATCTACACAACGATGTTCTACTCGCCAACCAGAAGCATATTGTTCTTCCATCATCAATCTCCAGAAATCAATTTAATTGAATCAGATTCTTTGTGATGTGTTGAAAATTCAATTATCTGTGAATTTTCAATGGCTTGCATCTGATGTCGAAGCCCAGTTGGAATATGAAAGGACATTCCTGGCGTTAAAATCATAGACTCTGAACGCACAATATCATCTACCCATCCATACAATAAACGTATTTGCCCTTCAGATACATATAAAACCTCATCTTTTACCTTGTGATAATGCCACGAACACTTTTTGTTTTTTTCAAAAACCAATATCTTGCCACAATATTGCGGGAAATTACAAATCCACGTTTCATGACCCCATCCTTTTTTAACAAAAGTGTTAGGTTGAATAAGAATATTTTTGTTGGACATATGGTATTAGAAGCCTATCTATTTTGGAATAAAAATCGTCTATAGTTCCATCATTCATTAAGAAATAATCATAAAATTCAATTCCATCTGGACCATTCCCTATATTGTGGTTGATTGCTCCTTCTTTTTGAGTGTTTAAGCACCATTCGACAATTGGTCTAATTTGTGCTTCTGATGGGTTTGGATCATCATTCAAAAATCCAGGCCGATAAAGCACAACATTAATTCCACCTTTATGATGCACATGACGAGCTTCATTAATATAGCGTGAATCGGACAAAACAAACTGTTTATTTTCCTCCCTTAAAGCTATTTCAATCCAAATATCCCCTTGAATAGTCCGAAATCCATCCCCTATAAATTGCAATGCTTGGCGGACATTCTTTTCCATTCTTGGGGGCGGTTCAGGATTTCTTTTCCAATTTTCAATAAAATTGCGGTCTACGCCAAAAGCATTGCAAAAAAGATTTTTAACTGCATCTGCAAATGCTGTTCTCTCCCATCTTCCGAGATTTAAATCGTTCAGTTTAGGACATAGATAATCAGCAGCAACATCTTTGCCAGTGCCCAATTGAGCCGAAAAACATACTAGTTTCATAAAATTCTCTCCCATCTCTGTTATTCTTTAACTATAATAGAGTTCGATAGATTAATCAAGGAATTAATTCAAATGTGGAAAAAATCAAAAAAGCCTAAAGAGATTTGCGGTAATTGTCTGTTGTACAACAATATTCAAAAAGAGTGTAAAGTTGCAATCCTCATAGAAGGAAAAGAATATCACATGCCCGTTTTTCCAAATGATAAATGTCACATGGAAGAACTTGGAATTGAAGTTCAACAAGTTCGTTGGTGGGTAGAAGATGAAAAAGGACAACAAACAGACCAAAATGGAACTGTAAAAATTGAATACCCAGAAGGGTTTTTCAAAGAAGAGGAGAAAAATGAGTTGTTGGAGTGATTGTTGTCCTGATTGTTGTGGCGGACCTTGTTGCACTAGCATATCATTTAATTTTAAATGTGGAACTCCTGCATATGCTTATGTGGGTGAAACTGGTGAAGGATGTTATGACTGTTGTTGTCCATCCCCACCAGGCTCCGGTTATTGGTCAACAGATTATGGGGATAACTTCAATCCTACTTGTTGTGCATATATTGAATTTGTTGTTGCATACCCATCAGATTGGGGATATTGCCTTAATGGAGTAGATGTTTCAGGTCAAAATGTGACATTTAAAATCCCATTATATGTCAATGGAGTATTTTCTGGCGCAGAATGGTATACTTATAATGGCTGTAATATCTCTGGTGGGGTAGCTGACAGAGAAGCCTCGATAGGCAATTTTGATTGGGGGGGATTTAATTGGTATACGCCACCATTATCATCAGGCTATTCCGATTATGTCTATATACAAGGCGCTCTTGACCTTTATATAGAATTGCCATATGGACCAGATTGTTGCCCTGCCAGCCTCTCTTACAGCGTAGGAGAATATGAGGGAAGTGTCACCCTTGTTTCTGTAGAATTAAAAGAGGCACCGGCTTTCCCGACCGGAATCACCATAGAAAATGGATTGGCGTATGGTTACGATTACTATTTATGCAAAGCATCTCCACTAGGACATTGTTGCCCAGATTATGGTGAATATGGGGCTATTTGGGATAAATGGAGTTGCGAAGGAGCATATGGTGTATACAGTGCTGGATATTTCTCTTGGTTTCCTGACACTGAGGGTTTTGTATGTCCTGAGTGTCCTGAATGCACTGCATGCTGTATTGTAATTAATGATCGAGATACTTGTGATGGATATGGTTCAGAAGGCACAGACCCTATTGAAGAATGGGGAAATGGACCAAAAGACATCTTTTTGGGCGCATATTGTCAAGCTACTCATCTAGGGGGTCTTGGTGGATGGTGGACACATAGCGAACTTGGATTAGGAGGAATAACACAATTAATATGTGTAAGCGGACCTTATTGTAAAAATGGAATTTGGTATATCAACGTCTATGCTTGGGCTAGAAAAGCTCAAGACACACTCGGACACACAGTAGTTTCTACTAGGTGGAAATCGTACATATACACAATAAGCACAGATGAATCAGGTTGCATAAGTGCCTCTTCAAGCTTAACAGAATTTTATTATAGTTGCGGCTCTGGAACATATGAAGACCTTCCAACCGAAGAAGATGTCCCTAGTGTGGACAACATTACCTTTAACTGCTCTGTTCCTTTTGCACCCAAAATACCTCTACCTGAAGGGCCAAATAATCGGGAGAACGACCTATCTGAAGAAGTTGAAAAATCCTCATCCCCACAAAAATTCATCAAAAACTTGCCCAATTTCAACAAGAATATAGAGAATGAAGAGTTTGTTTGGGCTTTAACAGATTGTTCAATCCCTTGTGCTGAATATGTGGTAGAACTTACAACCACATCATGTTTTTATATTGATGCACACAATAATATTTATCATCAAGGCATAGGAGATGTCACAGCTACTTTAACAAGCCCATTGACTGGTGATTGTGGCGATGGAATATTAACACTTAATGCAGTAAGTAGCGTCCCTCCTGCCACATTCGTAACTACAACCATAGCAAACAATGTTCTCATAGAAATCACATTAGAACCCTCATCTACTACATGCTGCGATTGCAATTTGTGTTCTGTCGGAGTATGTAACACATATTCTTTATCCTATTTTGACAGAAGCACAAATAAATTATATCTTAACAAAGAAAATTTGTTAAACCGAGTCAAAAAACTACTAAGACGTAAGAGATAACTTGCTGGATTCTATCAACATTGCCTTAACAATATCTTCTTTCAAATTCAACAACTTACGCAGTTTTTCTTCCGACACTTGTGAGAAATCATCGACAGACTTAATCCCATAATCATATAATTTCTTGGCTCGAACTTTTCCAATATTTGGAATGCGACACAAGTTAACCAAATGGGCTGGAACTCCGCTGCGAATCCTATCCTCAAGCGTGTGAAGGTAATCTTTTTGCCCCCATTTTCCACTCATAGAATCAAGAGCCAATAAAACTTGAGAAAGTCTTGGATAATCGAACTGATAATTCCTCTGAATGGCCGATAAATTCATGCTGTTATTGCCAGACAACAAATTGAAGTAGCAATATCCAGCCTTAATAACAGGGTCTGTATAAGTAAACCCAGCCCCACTTAAATTTCTGACACGGTTGGCGAACAAACTCATCTCGGCCTTTTCAGCTTTCGACACAATATTAGTTCTATTGGAATCAGTATTGGCAAGAGCCATTGCAATATGATAATCGTCCTCTTGTTTGCCGCCAGTAAATAATCGCCAAAAATTATTTCGCAAATCTGCAACGTCAAAAGGCGAAAAATAAAACATGCTGGCAATTTTACCAACAGAAGTTACTTGCCAAACATCATCCTCAAATTTCACACATCCTTTGTCTTCCAATAATTCTAAAGTTCGGTCAACAACAAGTTCATGAAGATTTTTGTCTTGAAAATAAGCCAATGATCTTTCATACCAACGATGGACATCCTCATTTGTTTTGATATATCCATGATGAATTTCACTGACTAAATGGAAGGCCAAAATTTTATTGTGTTCACCTTCCTTCTCCAACAATTGAGATTCAATCTTTTGAGGTTGTTGAAGCTTTTTTCGCCACTGTTGTTCTTGAGATTCTGGCACCAAAATATAGGCATCACCAGCAGGATCAATCCCTAATCGCCCAGATCGCCCCACCATTTGAGTTATATTGTATGTCTCTACCTCCTGCATGCCTCGATGAACCCCCAAAATGATGACTCTACGGGCCGGAAGATTTAAACCCCATGCCAAAGTGGGAGTGGCCACTATAACTCTTAATGCGGGGTCATTACGAAAACTACGTTCAAGTTTAACACGACTGTCCTTGTCTAAATCAGCATTATGAAACTCAGCTTTTACTCCAATACCTCGTAAGGCAGTTTTCATTAATTCGCCAGTGCGTTTGGTGTGAGCAAATACAAGAAATTTATCATCAGGATACCAATCACCAATAATTTCCAGAGCTTTTTCAACCTTGTTTTCCTCTACCCGATCATACCATTTAGGTGAATCGTCATATATTTCATAATGAAGATTCAATGGCACTGGGCGGTAATTGGAGTTCAAAACATAAGTTTGTTTCTTGGTCAAAGAATACGAAACCCATTCAGCAATTTGATCGACATTAGGCATTGTTGCCGAGAGCAAAACAATTCTTGCCTTCGGATTGATTTCTGTGAACTTCATCAATCCTACTTCCAAATGATCGCCTCTGCCTGGAACCGTCAGTAAATGTGATTCATCAATTACCAATGTTCCAACGTCAAGCAACCAATTATTTTGTTCAGATTTGAAATTGCGAGAACGGTGATTGAGCATTTCAGAAGTCATGATAATCATATCAGCTTCCGCAAGCTCTTTAGCACGTTCTTTTGTGAGACGATAATCGCCTGTACATATAGAAATTTTTAAATCTTTGAAGTGATATTGAAGGTCAGTCCATTGGTCGATTTTTTCTTGAGCCAATGCCCGCAAAGGGGCTAGAAACATACCTTTTCCGCCACGCTTACGGATTTCGTGGGCCAAAAACATTTCGGCCACAACGGTTTTGCCAGCACTTGTACGAGCAGCAATTAAGGTATTAGCATCTTCTTCGTAATATTCAAAAACTCGACTTTGAACTGGATTGAAATTCTCGAAAGGCCATGTAGCTAGAGGATATTTTTGAGAAGCAATTAATTCATTTTGATCTGTCACTTTTGCAATCGGCGGCATCTTTTTTTTACCTGGGGTTTTACTTTTTTTCTTCTGCGTCATCGGCCTCCAGCATAACTATTTCATTTGGATAAACAATACTAATTCTATTTTGTTCAAATTTATCTAGAAGTCCTGCTGCCAAATCATATGCAAATTGATGAATCACAAAATTGTCTTTTGGAAATCGAGGATAATTAATGACGGCAATTTCCCATCCAGCCTCATGATAATCATCAAAGACATACGCTGTAGGAGTAATACGAACAGGAGAAGTCAATTCTTTCGGTCGCTCATGTTGAAAATCTTTCAAAAAAGCTCTTAAGTCTGTATAAGAAAAAGCTTCGCCATTATAATGACGACGAGAACCAATATAAATTCGTGCCTCATTAAAAGGCACTGTTTTTATTTTCATGCTGCGGCTCCTTCATACCTTTTTTGATATTCCTTTATGACATAATCTGTAACCATGTCAACCATATCATAAAGTTCTATAGGACCAGCGGCTGTACTGAGCCATTTATCCATTTCTCTGGTCATACTCATAAAATTCAAAGCTTCAGCTAAATCGCCAGACATTCTATAGTTTAGACATTCGTACAATTTCTTTAGGTTATCTTCTGAAAGGCGTCCGCAATACTCTTTTAAATAAACTTCTGGTTTCTTCATTTCAAAACCTCCAAAGGAAAAACATGAGTCAAATAACTGATCTTATCGACACTGAAAAATTAGAAGAACTGTTGATAGCAAAGTGGTCACAGTTCGTAAACGTCTCCAAATTGTTTGAATTCATTGAAACAAATGTGAAAGAACGCAAAAACTCATTTGGTGTAATTAATGATACCACCATTAAAATAAAAAACAAACAACTTATGTTGTCCCGGTTTCAATTAACGTCACAAGGTTTTATTGTATGGGTAGAATTCACTGTGCCTGTAGATATTGGAATAGCCACAGGCACGACAGAAATTCTCATCGCACCCAAGGGTATTATAACGCACATTCAAACACTGGGCAATATTTATTTGCCAGATAATCTCAAACAACGTCCAATCTTCTAACCGGCTCTCCATTTTGATCGGTAAAACTGTCTTCTAAAACCAAAATATTGTCTTTATCTTGAAATTTAAGGCCCAAATTGTATGAATCAATGCTTGTGGAGCGATCATCACGGCTTGTAATTACCCAGCAATAATCATCTTTTTTGACAATTTCGCCATCTTTGCCTTCTTGAGTAATCCCAATTTCCAGGGTTACGCCATCGGGCAAAAGAAGCTCAATTTGTCCATGTTTTAGTAAATGAGAAACTAGCAGAGACTGAATTTTATTCTTGCTCATTTGGACCTCTTCTTGTTAAAAATGTGCGATTTAAACTGTCGCAACACCGTATATAGTGGTAAGGATTTTTGATTTGAAAGCACAAGAAATGAAAATGACCTCCTTTAAATTATTTGTAGAAAACAGCTACCAAAGCATTCATGCTGACATACCGTTACCAAAAGCGGTTTATACTTTAAGTGATTTATTCACAAAAAATGGAAGCACTTTATTTGCTGTTGGAGGAGCTATTCGAGATTTTTTGCATCACAAATTTCACGATCCAGAAGGAAAATATTCTCCCAAAGATGTAGACTTGGCCACAGAAACACCACCCGATAAAGTTGTGGAAATTCTCAACTCGCCAGAAGCAAAAAATCTTGGAATTAAAGTATTTCCAAAAGGAGCAGCATTTGGAGTAATTTCTGCGATTGTAGATGGCGAAGAATTTGAAATTGCCACCTTCAGAGAAGAATGGTATGACCCAGAATTAGGTGATGGGAGAAGACCTGATAAAGTATCTTACTCAACGCCAGCAAAAGACGCACAACGTCGTGATCTTACAATGAATGCATTGTTTTATGACATTCACAGTAAAGAAATTCGTGATTACAACATAGATCATCAAGGTAAAGGTCAAGGCATTGATGACATCAAAAATTTAGTAGCTCGTCCAGTAGGAAATGCTGGTGATAGGTTCCGAGAAGACAAATTAAGAATACCAAGACTCATTCGATTTTTTAGTCGATTTAATCCTGGGGAAATACGCCAACATCTAGATGCTCAAACATTAAGTGCCATAGAAGAATTTAAAGATTTAGCAGGAGTTTCGCCTGAAAGAATTGCCAATGAATTTCAAACAGGACTAGAAAAATCTCGTAATCCAGTCAATTACATTTTAAATTATCATGCTGTTGGGCTTTTGCCTGCTGTTTTTCCGGGGCTTCAAATAGACTTGGATGACATAACCAATATAGGCTCAAACAAAAATATTAAAGCAGTTTTAGCTTGGTTGCTAAAAAGTAATCCTTCTCCACAATATGTCAGACAAAAATTGAATGCTTTAAAATATCCTAATGATATTTCAGATACCACTGGTTTTTTAATTCAATTACTCAATTTCAACCCAGACAGCATCTTAAATTATCTCAAATATCGTGACGCTCGATCTCATTTGGGCATTAAAAAAGATATTGCCGATCTTGCTCAAATATCTGGTTTGATGCATGAATTAGGTCATTTTGCCAACTACAACCAACGAACAAAATCTCAAGATTTTTTACATCTAAAAGGTCCAGAAATTAGTCGTGGTATGGCTCAGGCAGAAAAAGATGCTTATCAACAATCTAAAAAATATAAACCTGCGTAGGTTGCATATATGAATAAGTGATTCCATCAAAATCACAATTTTCAACAGGAAAGTCAAAAGGAAATTTCAAAGGTCTTCCCTCTCGATCCAGATAGACTGTCCATACATAAATCTTTCTTCCATCTTTGTAAATTTCTACCAGGGAAAGATCATGCCCACCCAAAAACTTCTTGGCTAGTTTTACAACCACATTAAACGGCAAGAAAGGAGAATATTGAGAATATATTTGAAGAGTTTCTGTAAGGTATTCTTCAAAATCAGATTTTTGATAATGAATATCTATGTTGTAACCATCGACTATCACACTTCTTTTTTTAAAAATAACTAAATCATCTTCTTGCAATAATGAAGCTGGAACTTTGGGAAAATTAAAAGAGATTAACCTCTCTCCTATTCTTCGCATTGACACAACTACTTCGTCTATTGGTCTTTGTTCTAACATAATTACCTCACATGTATATAGTTAGATTCTAAAGTTATCCGAATAAAGCTGTTCCTCGTTTCTTGCAATTTCATGCTGTAACTGTGATGCCAATAAAAGCGTTTCATCCCAAGCTTTGCTTCGGGCTAAATCGCTCATTATTCCTGGCAATTGAGTATTTGTAGTATTCTTTAGCAATTGGGATAAAAACCAAGACCGTGTTTGGGACAACCCTTCAGATAAATCATATTGATCTGGTAAAAATCCAAGAAATTCAAAAACTTGATTTGGGTCTAACCACTGATATCCCGACCAAGGATTGTTTTCTTCATAATCCTCTGGCATCCCCTTTTCGACACATCTTTCTACAAAATGAAGCAGAAGACGGGTCCAATTTTTAACAGCAAAGGCATCTTTACATGCTGTGTAATCCATAATTCTAAATTCAACTGATTGTCTTTTCTTTCTAAAAATGTGATAAAGATTGGCAGAATAATATTTGTACTCTCCCAAATTTCTCACCAAAGAAGAAGTAGACATAAATCCTTTTTCAATATCGTTCATAAAATCAGCAAGACCAATACATTGACAATAACGATTTCTTTTTCTAGAAGCTGGTACGGAATCAAGAAATACTGGTTCGCATTTAATCCACCATGTCATAATGGTGGAAATTTGCTCCATAGACAAATCAGCCACTTCAACATGAATATGCAAAGAACACCTGTCATCAGCCAAAACTTTTGGATCATTCGCAAAAGCATCTACAACTTTGCAAATTCTTTTCAAATCGTACCAACCTTTACAAACGGGTGTACAAACCTCTAAACCACAACTAGCATCTGGTTTAATAATCCATTGACTATTATGGTGATCATTCCCCCATTTGTGGATAAGAACATTTTCTCCTATGATTTTTTGAACCAAATTTCCTATATAATGTATCCCTTCTGGCAACTTGCCGTTTTCGTATCCTATCGGTCGATTCCTTAAATCGAATGCATTTAATTCCAATTCGATCCCATACCTCCGAAAACAGTCTAAATTCAGCTTTTCTTTAGGATTGTCCATGTCCAATTTCTCCATATAATTATAGTAGTTAATATGGCATTGTGGCACAATGGCAATCCCTAAAAAATGCAGTCCATCCTCGGAGTTAAACCATGAAATGTTTATTGATTGAAACTAAAAATAAGAAATATATCACCCATGAAAAATATTTGTCACAATTGGTAGAATTTGCAAAAACTTTTGGGGCAACTATCTCTATTATTGATGCTGAAGGTGTTAATCCTTTAAAAATCGAAGATTTGGTCCCCGCCATTTGCGACCAAAATTATAAAAGCCAAGATTTCACTTATAAAATTTTGGAAACAAAACTAAAGAAAGACGCTCAAAAGAAGAAGAATCGTAGCAAAACGCTAACGCTTGCTTCTAAAATTCAAGAATACATCTACAGCAAATTTTTAGATAAAAAAATCGTGTCTTTGAAAGACTTGAAAAAGAAATTCAAAAAATACGAATTATCTGATGCGGCTTTGTGCAACCATATCAGAAAAATGAAAGAAACCCTCGAAAAAGAAGGATATATTATCCAAAAAGTCGGGGTTGGAATGTATAGTGCCACTTGAGGGCACAATTAAATCATCCAGAAAGAAACGAAAGAAGAAAGTATCAAAAAACCTCGCCATGCGTTATGGCGAGGTTTTTCTTTTAATATCTGTGACGCCACCAGTTACTACCGTATCTGAATCGTCGCCAAATATATGAAAACCATTCAGACCAGTAACGATCCCTATCAGGTGGTCCCATTTTTATTCTTCGTCTTCGTCTTCGTCACTTTCAATGCTTAATTCATCGTCAATCATTTCATCATCTTCTTCACCAGTGACATCGGTTTCAACAATATCACCACCAACTTGAAATTCAATAGCCGCCATATAAGGCTCTAAATACTCTCGAACTTCTTCCTCGGTTTCTGCATCAATTAATGCAGGGCATTTATAAAGAATGTCAATAGGAACGTCATTCCGCTCCACTGATGACCTAAAGCTAATATCAGACCCACCAGCCCAAGGCTCTTTAACCGTAAAGCTCCCTTTGCCTTTGATCTCAATACGGCCAGCGTCCAGCAAACAAGAAAGCAAGCCGCTAATGGGATCAATTCCATAGTCAAATAAGAGACGTATATTCTCTGATTCAACAAATGGACGATGGGTTTTGTTTTTCACGTTTTTAACACGAACATTGATGCCAAGAATTTTCTTCTTTTTACCAATGATTTTTTGTTCAATCTTTTTCATGGTGGAAGTTTCAAGACGACATGATGCATAAAATGGCAAAGCATTACCGCCACCAGCCGTAGTCTTGGGATTTCCATACATGACACCAATTTTATCCCGAGTTTGATTCAAGATAATAACTGTGGCTTCATGTCGTTCCATTACAGAATTTAATTTTCGCAATTCTCTCGAACAAATCTTGGCCCGTTCTCCAGGTTGTTCATTTCCACCAACGATTTTCTTATGTTGTTCTTTGGTATACTTTTCTGGAAGTTGAACTTCTCGTAGCTCACGAGCAGATGGACTCACGCCAATCGAATCATAAACAATAGCAATTTGTATATCTTTGCCCTTTTTTTGTCGAATAAACTCGATAGACTTGTACATCTTCATGAAAACATCTTCAAGCGTTTGCGGAGTGTGACGAACCACTCGTTTCAAATCGCAATGAGAAGCTTTCTTGATAAATTCTTTATTGGCAGCATTTTCACAGTCTTCCAAAACTGGAACACCTTCTTTTCTTTGACAACCATATAAAATATTTGTTCCAATCAAAGATTTACAAGAAGAATTAGGCCCATAAATCTCAGTAAGTTTACCCCCAGGAACACCTCCTGTAATAAACCGACCACTACAAATATAGTTAATTGCCAAATTGCCTGTATCGACAAAATACTTGACCGAATCTATTGCATCAAGAATATCACCATCAGTTTGTTCTGCGAATTCCTTAAAAAAATCATCTTCCCCGCCACCATTTGCTTTCCTTCTGGCCATGATATTTGCTCCATTAAATGCCCACCCTAATCAAAATAAGGGGATGGCTGTAACTTTACATATATTACAGCCATCCCCCTACTAAACAGTCTTTAAACTGCGTCTAGCTCTTTCATAAAGTCATCGTCAGCCAGTAATTCTGACTCTTCAGACGACGATGGCGAACTCTCAGTTTGTGAAACCAACTCTTCACGAACTGAATCTTCTCCAACGACTGCTGCCGCTGAATTAGATGGGACACCACCAGCATTTCGGAATTCAGCAAGATCATCTTCCTTTGCTGTTTCCCCTTCTTGAACCATGCCCAAATGGACACGCAATGCATGCTTTAATTCATCTTCACTTTTCAACTTGCGAAGAGTTTGAAGATCATGAATATCCTCAAGCCACTTATCCAAATCAGCAGTTGTGCCAGCCGCAGATTCCGCTTCAAACTTCGAGAAGTCATAATTCGGAAACTCACGATTGCCACTCTTAGTGATTTTCTTCACTACCTTAAAATCACGCCCAGTTGTCGGATGCGTAATATCTCCCAAAGGAGCCTCGCCAGCATCCTTGTCGCCAACAATCGCACGCATAATTTTTGCATGAAGTTGCTTGCCACAAGAGAAAATCTTAGGACCGACGTTCTTTTGAACCTCACCTGTCTTCGGGTCTTTTTCCTGACGAACAATTACATTGTAATAATAACGCTCAACAGGTTTGATTTCTCTGGCCTTGTTCTGCAAATCTTCTTGAGCTTTACCACTCAAAGATTCCGACTTCTGCCATAGATCACTGTAATACTTACAGATGATACAATCCCCTTTCCACTGAGGAGTCGGCTTGCCATTTCGCTCAGTTTGAACAAGTTCTTTCGGACAATGATATGCCCGCTTTTGTCTTGTCACAGGATTCGTCAAAGTGTGAGTGCGAGTCGCACAGAAGAGTTTGGTGCCCTTTTTACGAGGCAAAAATCTCATCAAAACGAAGCCTTCACGCTCGGGCATCTTCACAAACTTTTGAAGATACTCTTCATTGTTATTGACTCCGGGTTCGGCGTTTACACGCTCGGACTCCATCATCACTTCTGTCATATCTAACGATTCATAAGCGGCACTCATATCAGTTATCTCCGTAGTTAAAGTCAAGTAAACAAGTTGCGTTTCAGTCAGTTCGTCAACGTCTTGTTCACGAATTAAGTTCTAGAATATATCGGCAACTCGATCAAGCAACTTTAGCCACAATTTTTTAAAATTTTTAATTTCATATGTACAACCAAATTTTCCCATATTCTGAACACTATATATGGAAAGCCAAGGAGGGGAAATGAAGCACCTGAATACTAGACTTGCAATGTTGGTGTGTGCCATAGCTTTAGGCTATGTAGATTTTTATATCTGGAAGGGTATCCTCACCCCGTTCTTAATGCCAAGTTCACCCAATACAACAGATGCCACTGCTGCTGTAGGATTTTTGGTACTTTTCTTTATACTTTTTGCACCAGTTCTTTTTTATGGCGCAATACTTCTAGGATTTTTAACCTATTGGTTTTTTGCCTGCTGTTATTTTATCATCTTCCCAGAACAACTTGAATTACCACCAAAAGAACCAAAAAATTTAATTTGATTTTTCAGAAGCTTGATATAAAGCATCTAATTTTGTTTTCATAGATTTATCAATATTGGCTTTACGCATAGCCTCTTCCTCTTCATCTGACATTGCTGATATGTCATCTACGAATTCGTCAACTTTTCCGGCTTTTTCCAAAGCTTTTTGTTCTAAAGCGTCAAGTTTTTCTTTGATGGTTAAATGACCTTCAGCTTCCAAATTCTCATTAATTTCTTTTCTTGCAGCCTGTTCTCTGTCGTATTCTTCTTCCAAGGCTTGAAGTAATTGAAGATTTTTTTCAATTTGAGCTTTTACTGTGTCTACACGAGTTTTTTCTTGCATCTCTTTCAAAAAAGGATCAGACACAATTGGTTGAGCTTTAGGTGATAACTCCCGTTCAAGTCGAGCTTTGTTGGCATCTTCTTTTCGCATGGCTCGAATTGCTGTACGTCTACGAAGCACACGTTCTTTCGCCACCTTTTCACGATTTTTCTTTTTTCGTTCTTTTTGCTTTTTGCTGGTCATTTTTTTATCCCCTTATGTTCGGCATAGCATCATCATGCACTGCCCCACTCCAATTGAGTTTCCCGCCTTCTCTTTGTGTTTGAGTTTCAGAAAAACCTAATTCTTTATCACCAAATAACTTAATGTTTCCTGGGATAAAATAAACATCTGAAACATTTTGTGGACGACCCATATCATCCACTATTCTCAAAATTGTAAAGGCTCCCATCTGCTCTCTGCCATAAATAGCATATTTTTTGTCAGGAGTCAACTTTAATCCTTTGCGTTTGACTTCTGGTATATGTCCTATTTCTGGAGAGAAAACCATGTAATCTATGACTCTTCCCAAATCTGCTCCATTTGTTTCGGGTTTAATCAACTCATGTGGATGCTTCCCAGGCGGAACAAGAGCATTATTTTCAGCAACCTCTACAGAATTTTCCATTGGAATTGCTTGATCAAATAAAAATTTTCTATTCTTAATGACAACTCCACCACTTGTTTCTTTAAAACTAATTGGTTTGCGAGAAAGTTCTACAATTTCTACATCTGTGACAAAAATATCTCTTCGAGCAAATTGAGCCATAACAGCACCGGCCAACTTCTCAAGCGGAACCTCTTCAAAAGGATCACCCACTTTTTTCTTCAAAGATTTTAATTCCTCTTTGTCATAATTCCCATCTTTACTTCTTTCGTGATATTTATAAGTAACTTCAAAGCCCATGATAATCTCCCTCTAATTAAGTGTTTTTTGTAAAATACCTGTCCCGTAACGAGTCTCAAAGAAAAGTGGTGTGCAATTCACACTTTCGCTAAATGCAAAAAAAGAATCACTGGCAGATTCATTCCGTTTGACATATTCTGTAACAATCATACCGTCTTCCGCTATAAATGGCCAGATAAATTCTAAATGTGCCAAATGATTATCATATGTCATTTCATCATTGATAATCACCATATCCCATTTAATTGGTGATATTTTCTCCATAAACTCATCATCATAAAGATTATGTAGATAAAATTCAATATTTCCTTTGAAATTAAGCTTGATATTTTTAATGCCCATTCTTGGCGAATAATATTCGCTAGAAGGTGCCCTAAACGCTAAAATAGTCTTAACTGTTTTGCAAGACGCCAAAAAGCTACTTTCCAAAAGACCCAGGCCAAAATTCACAGACAATAAATTTCTAGGTGATATGAACTTTCCTAAATGATAGTAAAAAGGAGCATATTTAGGATCAGAATATGCTGGGGCACGACGACAGGACTCATTAACCATTGCCATACGATCAAGCAAAACCTTGCCATTAACATATTCTTTATCTAACAATTTAGATATTTGCCTTTGAACATCAAGTAAATCCACTTTTTCCATAACTCTATTAGAGTTGAAAAGAGAACAAACATGTATGATTTTTTAGTAGTCGGTTCAGGCTTTTTCGGAGCCACATTCGCTCGTACAGTTACAGACGCTGGGAAATCCTGTCTGGTGATCGAGAAAAAACCTCATATTGCGGGGGCGGCTCATGACAAACCTGTAAATGATTACTTTGTGTCTAGTTATGGGGCTCATATTTTCCATACCCACAGCAAAGAAATATGGGATTTTATTCATCAATTTGGCTCATTTATTCCTTTTATAAATCGCCCCAAAGTTGTTTCAGGAAATCAAATTTTTTCTTTCCCAATTAATCTTATGACTCTTCACCAGTTATGGGGAGTAAAAACACCAGAAGAAGCACACCGTAAACTTCAAGAAGTAACTGCCCCGTATAAAACAAATCATCCAAAAAATTTTGAAGAATGGGCATTATCGATGGTGGGTCAAGAAATATATCAAACATTTTTTTATGGCTATACAAAAAAACAATGGTTAAGAGAACCCAAAACTCTTCCGACTTCAATTATTCAAAGATTGCCCATTCGCCTCACTTATGATGAAAATTATTTTACTACACCATATCAAGGCATGCCAGCAGAGGGTTATACCAAAATTATTGAAAATATGCTTGATGGCATCCCAATAGAAACAAACACAGATTACCTTGCCCAAAGAGATGCATGGAATAAAGTAGCTAAAAATATAGTTTACAGCGGCCCCGTAGATGCTCTCTTCAACTATGAATATGGACCCTTAGAATACAACACGCTCATGTTCACACAAGAAAAGAAATATGGCGATGTCCAAGGCAATGCCGTTCTCAACTATACTTCTGAAGATGTGCCATATATTAGATCAATCGAATATCGTCATTTTTACAAACATGGTGATTTGTTAAAACATTATTCACATAACACAACTAATTCAGAAAGTATTATTTCTTACGATTATCCCGTAGCTTATAAAGATCATCCTGATCCTTTGTATCCTATTCGAGATGACAAAAACTCAAAAATTTACGAAAAATATACTAAATTAAAGGACAAAACTATGATCCTTGGTGGCCGTTTAGGGGAATATAAATATTTAGATATAGATCAGTCTATTGCTTCAGCAATATCTAAAGCTAAAAAGGCATTAAAAAATGTATGACGCAGAATTTCATGTAATGTGTTCTGAAAGAGATCAATATAAAAATCGACTTATAAATTTTCTCAAATATGGAATACAGAATTGCGAAAAAACAAAAATACGAATGGTATTTTTAATGCAAGAAAATCCATTTAGTGACATTGAAGAAATAATCAAACAATATGAAAAAGAAAATCTACACCTAGAAGTAGCACGATTTGATTCTGATGCTCCTCCACATAAGAAGTGTGATTATTTTTTAAACATAGCTGCTCATCGTTTAAATGAAGTTCGTTGGTTCATTGGAGTAGATGACGATTCTATTACTGATGTAGATAGACTTATCGAGCATCTTGATGAAGATTATGATTGGCAAGAAAAATTCTATGTTTCAACTGAACCTATGAGAAACATTCAACAAGCAGAACATGATTTGGCCCTTCTCTTTGGAAAAAATCATTGGTATACCCCTAACGGTGGACCTCATCATGAATGGGAAATTTGTTGCATGAGCAACAAAACCATGAAAACAATATTTGAAAATGCCAATTCCGTAAAAGCTATCACCACCCGAAGAAAAATGCCCGGAGGATGGGGCGATCACTGTTTGGGATTAATTGCTAAATTTGCGAAAATATATCCTGTAGGGTCTAATTTGCTAAGTGGGACACACATGTTAAGTGAACACAAAGTTTTTGATGGATGGATATTGCATTGTCATCACATTTACAAATTGCCCGGCACAAATAATATATTGCCTATTATGAACAACAGACAAAATGGACCTTTTGCTGACCGAAAAATATTCCTGTCCGAGTTAGGAGAAGAAAAAAAAGAAGGTTTCTATACATTGACAAAAAGAGGAATCATTATAGGACCACCCAATAATAGACCAATAGGAATTTGGAATTATAAAGAAACAGAAAGCCAGCTTGATTTACACTTATTTGATAAATCCAATCCTATATCATTCCAACCAGAAAAAAGTGACATATCATTAGAAACTCCCGGTCTAAATTCATTTCAAATTATTACCTCAATGGCATAAATATTTCACACACAATGAGGTATTTACAGTGAAATTTAACGAATGGATTGTACTTCGAGAAGGCAAAACTGAAAAAGATCGTCAGGCTTATAACGATTTTATCAATGGAAAAACTGATAAACTAAAATTGCCTAGCAAACCTGTGGCTCGTGGGCATCAATCACATATCAGCGGAGCCGGTGCCCATGATGATCGCCCTCGCAAAGAAAGAACCAGAAGCGGTCAAAGAAGAGCATGGCAAAAAGAACAAGAATAAAAAAAGGGACTAAACAACAAGTTTAAGCCCCTTTTATCTTTGGTTTTTAATTTTTGAAATAACCTAGCAAATGACCCACGATCATCTTTGCTCTGCAATGGGATAAATTTCGCTTTCAAGACACGATCAAACATCCTTGCAGACAGTCGGAACGTGCGTTTCCTTAAAAGCAGAGATTAGTCAACCCAAAGACACTATATTTATGCTTGTAAAGGCAAAAGCTTTAATTCGACTCCCGCCTCTTCAAACATTTGGCAAGAAAGCTTCATATCTTCTTCCCATCGCTCCTTCAAATGCTCTGGAATTTCAGGAGCAACACATCTCGTAATTCCTGATTGAATCACCATTGCAGCACAAACAGAACAACTTTGAAAAGGAAAAGTATATAAACAACATCCATGTAAAGGTTCATGAGCGAACAAAAGAGCGTTGCGTTCACAATGCACGATTTTCAAATACTTAAGTTCACGATTTGCATAATCTTCAGGACGATCCTTAACTCCTTTTGCAAAACCATTATAGCCCGTAGAAACAATTCTTAAATCGGGAGCCACAATGACTGCGCCTGTTTGAGTTGATGGGTCTTTAGACCATGTTGATATGTATCGAGCCAAATCAACAAACCGTCTATCCCATTTATCTAAATCTTTTCCTTCGCCAAATGTCATGATTTTTTCCTGTATGAAAGCCAAATTTCTAAATCAAAATCGGCAATACTTTTTCCAGACTTATCTGCTAGTTTCAGAAACTCTTGCTCAAGTTCACGATACTTTCTTCCAGTAGGCGTAGACTTTGGAGCATCAATTCCATTAACTCTTAAATACTTAAGTGCATGTGTGTCCAACCCAGCCAATCTCTGATTAGGACGAGTGTGAATAAGGAAACATCTTGCAGTCTTTGGGCCGCAACCCTTTATACACTCTAAATCCTCCACTGAACAAGCCCCTAAATCTAAATTTGATTTAGCTAATTGCAAAAAAGTAACAGACTTATTATTATAACAACCAATTCCTGCCAACTTCATTTCTTGAGCCAAAAACGGTATTTTTCTGACAATTGCAAAAGGGGTTCTCCCCAATCTTTTCCACTTTTCCAAAAGTTTTTGTAATCCCCTAGCAGCGGCATTACCATTTTTCCCAGCCGCACAAACCCAAAAAAGAATGTGTAATTCCAATTCTGGAGTCGTGCATTTATAATTTGTCACATCATCTGGGTCTACAAAAAAATTCATTTTTTGGCCCTTAAAATAAAATCTATCTTTCTGGCTACATTCCAATAATGTCGAAGAGCATAAGATTTTTCTTCTTCTGTTTTATCTTTCCACTCATCAAAATATGTTAGAGACACACTCTCAGTAATAAACTCTGCTTTTGTATTTTCATTTGCACTGCCTTTTAAATCATTGGAATCAAAAAACCGAAAAGAGTGTTCATTAAAATAATTTTTGTGATAAGGATTTACCATATTATACTGTGAAGAAGAAATATAAGGAACACCTATTTTTACAATTGCATTGTGCTTACAAACTCTCCACATTTCATCTATAACAAACAAATAATTGTTGCAATGCTCCAAAACATGATAGCAATAAATTTCATCTACAGAATTATCGGGCCAGGGCCAAGGATTATCACAATCATGACAAACATCTAGTTTAAGTTTAGGATTTATATCAACATTAACCCAACCTTCTCTATATTGTTTGCCACAGCCAATATGAAGTTTCATTTTTTAATTACTTCCACAAATGCAAACAAATGTTTCAACTCTTCTACTTCTGATTTCTTTTTCACATCATTTTTATGTTGGCATTGAGGACAAATCCAATGGCCATTAATCCAGTAACGCCCACTACCGCCATACCCACACTCTTCTTCAAAAGTATGAACTTCCTTATAGGCCAACTCTCTAATTTCATACCCTCGTAGACAATCAATATTCTCACATCGCACTATCATATAAGATAGTTTTTGATTAATTGCGGCGTCAACAAATTTTAATTCCTCTTCTAATTTTTGTCTTTTGTCTCGCAACTCCTTAAGTGTTGGCATTATTCTTTCTCCTTCAGAAAGTCTTCATAAACTCCTGTGGCCGCATCTTCTGGATTGTAAATATCACGATTTAACTTATCCATTTCCTTACGCAATGTGTGCCCTCTATTTTGAGCATTATCATGATTCTTATCCCAAGCTCGCAAATGTGATCTCAATAAACCAACAACAAATTTACGTTCTACCTTATATTCATATGCTTTTGTTACTTCATCATTAGACAAAGCTTTGGCCTTTGCATAATTATCTGATCCTCCTTCATCTTTTGCCTCTACAAATTTTTGATTGTATAAAGCTTCATATTTCCCCTCTGCTAACGCTAATTCTTTGGTGGCATATTCAAGCTGTTTGCCAAAATAATCTATCCAAGCATATTCATCGGTCATATATTCGCTTAAGTTTGATTCATTAAACTTCATGCGATCAGGGTCTAATACAACCGTGCGACCCGCTACTGTCACTTCTGTTTTTTCAACAATTGGCTTTTCCATTATTGACCTCCGGTTTCTTCATCGTCTGGATCAATGATACTATTCTTTTTCTCTTTTTTCTTTTTAACAGGCTGATATTTGTCCAGAACAAATTCATCCTGTTTCTTTTCGGCTGCAATCGTCATTTGACTTGCGTAGCGTTCTTTGGAAATTTCAAACATATCCAAAGTTCCCATACGATAATCAAAGCCAATTTTAAAAGGAAATCTGGAAGAACCATCACGATGTTTGATGATAAATCCACGACCTACTTCTGCATCTTTTTCTCTTCCCTGTTGATTAATCGACCAAAATGCATCCAAAGGCTTAAACTGGTCAAAGGATGTACCAATGTTACTTTCATCGATATATTGACCAATTTCTAATTTGGCAGCACTTGCATTTGGCTGTACGCAAGTCAAAGTGCAATGTTGCTTTTCAACTCCAAAACCTCTTAAATCTCGAAGTATACGATAAGCCGATTCATATTTCTTAACAGATGGATCATCCTTCATTTCACCAACATAGTCAATAATAACCAAATTTGGTTTCCATCCACGAATAGCCAATTGAGAATGGTAAGCTCTAATTCCATTCACATCCATCTGGCCACCGGGAAATTGCTTGACTATAAGCATATTTTTATCATCTTTATCTTTCCCAAATTCTTCCACTGTTCTAATGATTTCATCCTTATTTTGCCGCAAAAGGTTGATATCAACTTTCGCAAATTGGGAAGTAAATCGTTGAGCAATACCCAATTCATCCATTTCCATTGTAACATACAAAACTTTATGACCCAATAAAATATTGGCTACTGCCGATTTAACTAAAGCCAAGGATTTGCCTGTACCGGGCAGTCCAATCCAGGCGGCAATTTGTCCCGCAAATAAACCACCGCCCGTTAGAGCGTTATCTATCGTCTCAAAAGCGGAAGTAAACCGATCCAGACCCTCATACCTTTTATCCATCCGATTAAACATTTCTTGAATATTAATGAAATATTCCAATCCTGGTTCATAATGCCGGTCAATTGTCATGGCCTGTCGCATTTCCTCATATACAAAACCCCATGTTTTTTCATCTTCTGGGGCTTCATTCATTTTTTCCAAGCAATTATGAAAGGCTACTTTAATAGCTTGAACCTTGGCGAAATAAGTGATTTTGTCAAGCAAATATTCTCTGGTGTCTAAACCAGGAACATAATATTCATACAGTGTGTTAAGTTCACCTGCATAATATATTTGGATTGCTCGTTCTCTGTCTTTTAATTTATCTTGCAACTCTTGATGCAAAATAAACTTTTCTGGAATGGCATGATGCTTTGAAAAATATTCAAAAAGCAATGAACAAATTGTGACATGAGCTTCACTTGAAAAATAAATCGGCTTGATTTTATCCACGCTCTGAATGAGCATGAATGGATCAGTCAAAAGCATCCCCAATAATTTTTTCTGAAAAGTCTCATCCCATGCAAATTTGGTTTTCGTGACATCTGGATCGGTCAATAATTCTAACTTTGCTTGTTCTTCTGGTGTCAATTCACGCATCTTCTATCCTTTGTGTTTTTGTATAAAGTAAGTATACACCAAAACGCAACAAAGTGATAATCAGTTTTTTACCGGGGGTTTTGACAGTAGTTTCTTAGGCAAAAAAACTTTTCGTGCTTGTCGGACAACAGGCAAATTTTTTGACACCTGTTGTGATTTTAAAAAGTGAGACAACCAATTATGTGAAAGTGTGTGAAAAATTTTGGTTGGAGGCCGAAAAAATTCTTTATCGACATGCTTTGGATCAAAGTACACATATTTCAAGTCATAGTCCAGAGCAAATAATGTAAAAGCTAATTCCTCTCTACCAGAAGCTTGTTGACTTACCTGATAAATCCATTCTCCCAATGGATGAACTTTTTTCTTCAAACTCAGACAATAATCATAAACAAGCTCTCCATATTTACACAATAAATGATTGTTAAATAACACTACGCCCGAATTAAAAGACCGCACCGATTGATTCTTCCATTTGGTATAATAATGATCACCAAATGTATTGGTAGTAGCAGCAAAATCACAATCCTTATAAATATCGAACAAACATGTTATATCATCATAAATAAATGTGTCAGCATCAATAAGAATAACTCGTTCAAAAGGACATTCTGCAAATACAATTCTTTGTGCAGAAAAATATCCTTTTTCTTCTTTCAAATCCAAATCAGAATAAACCTTTACTTCAACATTAAATTTTTCACACAACTGCAAGAATTCTTTTTTATTGATTAACTGAACTCTTCTTGCCAAAAAATCTTTATCAGTAATGCCTCTGCTATCTCGACACTTATCTTCAATAAAATAAATCAATACAGGAAGAGTAGGGTTATATTCTCGAAGAGTTTTCAAACTATATGAAGCCATTGTCATATAAAATGGCTCTTCATTTACAATATAAACAGCTTGCATTGTATTACCTAAATAAAAAGAATGTGAGATTGTAAAACTAGGCTTTTGGTCATTAATCTAATTGTTTCTAAAATAATCTATTTTTATCCTTGACAATCAACTATCCCATTCTTTCCATTAATATAGTTTATTTCTTCTTTTTCATTTTTGAAACCATCTTGCACATATCTAAAAAATAATCATGTGAAAAACAATTTTTCATTAAGTTTATGTGCTTATGAACAAATTGAATATTATCTAAAACATATCCCTGTTCATTATCAATTCTATCCACCGAGGCAGACCAATTTTTATTTCCTAAAAATAACAAAATATTTGTATATGGACATCTTCTCCCCTGTGCTTCAAACAAAGAAATTAAATCTTGTTTTGTAATTGCAAATAATATATTCCTTTTTTTGGCTCCATTTTTTAACTTTTTCCAAAATTTTTCTGGAATAGTTTTATCCCATTGTTTATCTTGTTTACAGTCATCTCCATGAATGTTAATGGAAAAACATCTCCCTCTTGCTTTCTTCAAATCTTTATTTTTACATTTATAACACTTAGTAGATTTGCCGCTTAATAAATTACCAGAATTTACAATAGATTCTTGCCCACAAGAACAACGAACTTTCCATCTAGTTTTATATTTGTAAACATCTTCAAACCTCAAAACAGTCCATTCACCAAATTTGTCCCCTACGGGCACATTCTTTTTCCCTCTGCAATGTCGGCAAAAAGAACAATTGTTTTTCAATCTAGTCCCAGAAACAATATTTTCTTTTCCACATGCACAACGACATCTATAAGAACTTTGTCTTTTAGAAGAAACACCAACATATTCAATAACTGTATAACAACCAAAAACTGAACCTTTTTTTAAGATAATTTTACAACAATTTTTACATTTTTTAGTTCGACCACCTTCTAGCTCGGAAGCCAAAATTTCTTTAATAGTTCCACATTTACATTGACATTTATAGCATTTTCCATGTCTCGGAAAACGATCTACAACACCAATAATTTTCCATGATCCAATTATTTTTTTCATACTTTATATAGTATATGTATCAGAATTTTTTGCCCCGAGGAAGGAATATTCTGACAAGGAAACTTGTCCTGATCGAATAACTTTTTCCTTGGTAATTTTTTTGCCCATATTTTTCTGGCCGTTCCAAAGAATGGCTTTGCAATATCTTGTAAATTTACCATCCATTTGCAGTGGGGCTTTTGGGTCTGGTCTGTGTTCCTTGGGAACGATTTTTTTCACAATTCTCTCCAACATAGCCTCTTGATGTGGACCAAACTTCTGGCGATTAGCACCATGTCTTGTTCGATTTTCCCACAAGTCATTCAAATTATCAACAATCTTGAATAGAAATTTATCTTTTTTCGCATATTGTTGAGCAAGACACAAACACTTTTCAATATACACCTGACGTTTGAAATACGATCCTGCACGAATCATATCTAAATGAAGATTTTGACTAATATCATCAAAATCATCTGTATAATTATTTCTGGTATTCTTCCTTTGCAATTCATGAGCAGCGTGATAACACAATTTTGTAAAACTAGTGCTTAATTTTTCAAATTCCTCATTAGTAATTGGATAATTACGACATATATCCTTCATATTATTCCTTCCTTTTTGATTACATTCTTTAATTGATTGAGATTTTTTCCTGCTTTCGCAGAAACCCTTAGCCTCAAGCCAGGACACAACTGACTTTCGGACGCAAGAGCGAGCATAGCTCTTTTATAAACTTCTTTCCATTGGTCCTTGGTCGTGTACACCATGTACCCGTCATGAACGTGGTAAGCAAGTTTAGTAAAAGGAACTAAAACTTGATAAAGTTGAATAAGTTTTTCTAAACAAACTATTGAGGCGGGAGATTGAACGCTAAAATTGCGTCCTCTGTATTCTTTTCCATCGAAATAACGGCGTTTGCCAAATATATCATCAGCATAGCCTTTTTCTTTCACCTGATCTTGATAAGCCTGAACCCATTTAAGAGCAGGTGAAAAAAGTTCATATATACGTTTCACAATTGTTTCAGCGGTCGCTTCTTCAATTTTCAGTTTTTCGGCCAAAGTGGGAGCCGACATACCGTATATAACCGGCAAGAAGAATTTTTTTGCTTTATCCCTTGCCTCTTTCAAATTAGTTTGTTCCCCAATTATTTTCTCATAAAGTGCAAAATATACGTCTGATTTTTGACAAAGTTCATTTAATAGTGGGTCTTGAGTCAACCAAGCAAGCATGAAAACTTCCATGCTGTTAAAATCAAAATACATAAAAAAGTGGTCTGAAATAGGCTTTAATTTAACTCGCTTCTCTTCGGTTAAATTGTGAGGCACATACCCCTTAGAATATGCATTGTGGCATTTTAAACGGCCATTTTCCTGCCCATCTATCTCGTAATAAGCATAAACAAGCCCCTCAAAATCCGGGTCAATAATGCCCACAGTTTCAAGATGAGGAATCACCGTAGTCATTAGGGGCAAATGAATACTTCTATAAACAGTCGCAGATTTTTTATAATTAGGCTCCGCAGTCGCTTTTTTCATTCGACTTAAAGCTTCACCTAAAGTTTTTGGCGCATTTCCTTTTAAACCCAAATATGATTCAATTATTTTCAAATCAATAATTGCACCTTCACACACCAAAGGCTTTTTTGTTTTAGCCAAAACATAACTTGCAAAATTTTTCCAATTCCAAGTGATAATTCTTGAACCTTTGGCAAATAATGAAACAGATAAAAGTTGAGCCACTAATTCCAAATCTTGAGGATTTTCAATTTCCAACGAATAGGAAAGCCCTCCTGTTGCAAAGATACTCAATTTCACTGTTTCTTTCTCAGTAAAATCAATAATTTCAGGCTCAAAAAGAAAAAGACAATTATTCGATTGTAAACTTCCAAGAAACTCGGAAAAATTCAAAAAGTCCATTGCGCCATTCTCTTATTTGTTTTCTCAGTATAGTACCAATTTGCCCATAAAACAAGAGGATGTTTCAAAATACTGTATATTATTTAATCTGCGCAGACCAAGAGCCGAGGTAAGGTATGTATATGTAACTTAGAATAGATAATATAGAATCAATTCTAAATTTACTTTTTTACCAAGTAATATACATACCTAACATATGCCCCTTATTTTCATAAGGGAAATTATGTGTACCCAATTTGTGTGCAGTAACCAAACCAGAGATTAGTCACTCGCTCGTTAGAGTGATACGGCATTTTGTCTAATCTTGGCACACCTACACTGCTGACACGGATGGTTCTTGTGGGCCATCCTGATACCTGGCAAGGCTGTCGGTTTTTTCAATCAAATTTCTCTAAGGGGGTACTCTTAGAGAAATTTGATTGAGAGGAAACGGTAACTAGCCGTTTATGGCTTTCGCCACTGTGAGCCTCCATCTCAGTTCGTTTTGAAGTTAGTGTACGAGACTTTTCCTTATCATAGCAATAATTTTTCATTGTTCAAGTCCCTTGGCATAAATATTTTTGTTGATTGTTGAGAAAAAAAGAGGTAGAATGCCCAGGAAGAAAAAATCACAAAATTCTGAAGACAACTTTATGCCTCTTTTAGATGCAATTGCCTATTATGGCATGGATAAGCTTGAATCTACTGCCTATAAAGTGTGCATTATTTGGATAGAAAAAAGTCGAAAATTTTTTCCAGATTATGACCATACCAGATTGCGCAGTGGCGATCCTAGAAAATCTTTGATGTTTAAAGTTTGTTATAAATTGGTTCGAGAAACTCAAGGTTTACTCGAAGAAGAAGATTTTCCTTTGTATGTTCGTGCCCAGCTTGATATACTTAAAAATATCAGTTTGACAAGCAATAAACATCCTCTTATTGAACCTAATTGTCTTGTTGGGGAAAAAGCTTGGAAACGATGGAAATTATGGAAAAAGAAATATGACTCCGTTGTATCTGAAAAAGGTTTCGCCACTAAAGTTAAAGCTTCTTCCCAAAAAGTTTTGGATGCACTTGAAAAAACCAAAGAATTCATTTTCAAAAACATTGGACCCAATCCAACCATCGAAAAATTCCAAGAGTCAGTCATTAACAGAAATTTATTTCGATGGATCAGTTTCGGGAAAATATCGCCCTATTACCTCTGTCTGTCTCCATATTTTGAAAAACTTGTCTCTGAAGAAGAAATAAAGAAAATCAATTTTGATTTAGACATTTACCGTGTTTGTATTGATGATGATGTAAAAACAGTTTTTAGAAAGAAATTTGATTATGAATTTGAATAATCTATTTCAAATTTGCTTAGAACTAAATGAAGCAGAAAAATTAAACGATCATGAATTCTTTTGGAGATACATGACTCTTAGGTTGAAAATAGAGTTATGGGATTTAGAGGATTCGGAATTTAGTGAATTGCTTTTTAATTTGTTTAGGATTCCACTTCTAAAACATCAAGATAGATTTGAGAAAATTGATTGGCATGTTTCTGATATAAAATTTAATGGTTTGGAATCCGACTCAGAAGAATTTATACAATTAACAAAAAAATGGTCATTCACATGAAACTATTATAGCATTTGTATTAATGAAATCTTCTATTCTCTTCCATCCATTTTCTTATGAAATCTCTTGCATACATCGTTTTGTTTCTTGTTTCTCTATGTCCTCGTTTATCAAAATAATCATAATGATCTGGATTTTCATTGTCCATTCTTGTGACACTATCACTTAATTGTTTTAGAAGATATTTCAACATCTCGTCTGAAATATTTGTATGGTCTAAAAAGAATTTAAGACTTTTGAACCCTTCTTCCTTGGTAATAGCTAAGTTATTGATGATATTAATCATTGCTTCTTTGTCATTAAGATCAATTTTTTTGATTGCATAATTAAATATATCCATGTTCGGATTTTCTTCTCTAGATAAACCTATAATCCCATTATACAACCATTTTTGTGGTTCTAGTTGATCGCCTAGAAATTTTACAATTTCAAAGAATTTTCCATCTCCAACTGCTAAGTTATAGGCATGTTTTATATCTGATTTTGGATTTTTGGATTGCGATAAATACATTTTTATTTTTTCTAAGTCCCCATTTCTCACAGCGTTAGAGAGTAAAGCACCTAAAACTCTTTGGGTGGGTTTGGTTGCGTCCCTCATCGCCTCCGCAGCATTTTGAGATGAATCTTTGTGAGGATCATTTACTAAAACTCGTTCTTTTCTTTTTAAGTCAACATTTTTAGATTGTATCGCTGCCAATTCTGCATTTTTTGACAAATCTTCATATTCTTGTGGTATATCTGTCCAAGGCACATCTTCCAAACCGGCAGCTTTTTTTGTAAGCCAATTTGCTTTTCTAACTCTATTTGCTACCCCTTGAGTTCCTTCTACTATTTTCCACATTTCATAAAAATTCTTCATATTTTTCCTAATGCTATCAAATAAGATGTACTATAGTTAGCATTTTCAATGTATAAAATTTAGACTAATTTAATGCCAAATATTTGGCCACTTTCAACAAGTTGTTTCAAATAAACAGCATCCAAATTTTCTCTAGTGAATTGATCGCCATGTTTTCCTTTGACAAAAGGCCGACCCCCAGATTTACCTACAGGTAAATATATTGTTTTTTGACGATTTGTGACATCCAGCTTTTCTTCTTCGGTTTGAAAGCTGTTGCCAACGTGTAATAGGTCTATTTCAAAAGTTACTGTGTACATTATCCTCCTTAATATATGTCAGCACTTCAATTAGATAATCTCTAACTGTTTTGTAAATGCCGGGGCAAGTCTGTTCTGAATTGCCTGCAATATTTAGTGTAGATATTTTGTTTTCTATAATCCATTTTGCAACATCTTTAGCATCTGGTGGTTCTGATAAATTTATATCCAAATGTAATTTGTTATATTCTTTTATCGCTTTAAGAGTGCAAATTTCTCCTGGGGATAAAAAGTCATATGCCAATCTTAATGTCGCATCACTCTCTTTGACGTTTTGATATGTCCGTGGGGCGTAACTAGAAGAACTATGTTCTTGAACACCAAACATTTTAGCATATTCGGGTTGTGGACCTTCAAGGGTCTTGAAACCTTTAGGCATAGTTCCGCCTGTAGGAATGCCTAATTTTTTCGCAGCAACTAAACCAGCAATATCTGCCCCCGACTGCGCTCCTGAAATGATTTTCATTTTACTTTCTATCTAAATTCTGTTTCAATATTATACAAGTTTTTCATGAAATTCAAAGTTTTGTTTTGGCCACTTGATAAGTTTTGAGTATTGTAGTAAATGTAATCGCTGATAATTATTCTAATATTGCCAAGTTCTTTCATAAAACGATAAATTTTATCATGCTCGACTGGATAAATTTTGAGTATAATATTGAAATTTCTTAAATTGTTTATTACTTTAGATGCTGCTGCCGAATGTCCATATGGGCCTACTTTGATAAAATTGCCATTCTTACTTATCCAAAATCCATATGGAGGATTTGTAGGAAGTTGATTTAAGTCCCCTGTATATCCTAATTCTGATTCAGGAACAGATTTAATTTGTTGAATCAATTCATTATTCAACAAAGGAGGCGATGGAATTTCTAATTCTAGTAACAATTTGTAGAATGTATAAAAATTCATAGTCCAAAAATCCAATGTAAAACACTAGCATTTTTACCCCATTGTCCTGATAACCAAGCAATGAAGTCTTCAGAGTCTTTAAACCCTGATCCGCTTCTTAATTCTTTTTCATCTTTATCTACTAAAGCGTAAGCAGGAATCCCTCTTACTCTATATTTTTTGGCCAATTCTCTTTTTTGATCTGTGTTGATATGAACTTCTATGATGTTGTTTTCAACTAATTCACGTTGAACTTCTTCACTTTTCAAAGTTTCGTTTTTAAGTTTTTTGCACCAATGACACCAATCTGCACCGAAAATAAGTAGCATTTTTTTATTGTTTTTCTTAGCTTCTTTTAATGCTTCATCATAGTCACTAAAAATAGCAGGAGTTGTAGGTGTCTCAGGAACCACAGGTGGAGTAACAGATGGAGGTTCGGTAGGTTCTACATTCCAAATATCTTCTTGTGGTCCAGAATGATTGAAACTTTCTTTACTAAAATAGACTGCTGCAATCATCAAAAGTAATATGGCGATGATGAAATTAAGAATATTTTTCTTGAACATTGAATTCTCCTTTAATATGTCATCAGTATGGTTTTTACTGATTCTACTATTTTTTTGATGTTTTGTGTTGGTGCGAACCATTCTTCCCATTCTGAAGGTTGTACTTTCCATGTGTGTTGCCTCAAATTTGAATCAATATTGTATCCCCAGCACTTGATAAGCCCTTTATCTTTGTCCCAAAAAAGATCAATATTGAATTGTTCTGCTCGGCCTCGGGTTGGAGCTTCTACACCAGCTCCTCTAAATTCATAAATTATTTTGTAATATCCCTCATTCATTTTTTTCATGCCTATTGGAAACATACAATAAGCAGGATAAGTTCTTTTGACTTCGTTGAATAAAGCGTGAGCTAATCTATCAAAATCTTTATATTCCGATTTAGGGGAATCATGTTCTTTTTGATGTAGTTCACTAAGAACATCATATATTTCGTGAGCTAAAGGTATTTCATTATCGTTATGTTCGTTTTCATTAAAATCAACTACTTCTTTGCAAATCCAAGTTTCAACACCTTGTAAATCTCGTGTTTTTCGACGAATTATGGTTTTGTATGAGCCAAGTGGACTAATGAAAACTTGTAATGCTCCTACATCATATCCCCATTCTAAAATGTTTGACATTTTTTGACGAGGAGAAAAATAACCTAATGGTGGAAGACGCCTTAATTCATCTGTAATAAGTTCAGAATTTACTGGATCAATAGGAACAGAACCTTCATGTGGAATGGTTCCGCCTAATTCGGATTTAGAAAGTTTTTTTTCAAATCCGAAATCAGCCCATTCTTTTAAAATCGTCCATTTTTTAAAACTTAATTTCCCCATACAATAAGTATATATCCTTTGAATAACAGGATAAATCAATGACAAAAAAAGATATTTTTGTAGCTATTTTCATGGTTCTTTGGGCTTTTATACTTGGATGTTACCTTGGATATACATTTTAAACATTGGTTAGAAAACGAAGCAAAAGATTTTGATTTCTATCACAATCTTATTGTAAATTATCTTGGCCTTGATAATGACAAGGGTTTGTCTCAAAATCTTGATACTTTTAACCAAGAAAACTTAAAACAAAAACTACAGGCATTAGGAGAATTTTCTGCATTGCCTGATGATGTAAAAATGGAAATATTAGCTCGTATAGATAGCGGGCAAGGGACAGTTGGTGATCTAATCAAAATCATGGCTTACAAAAGAGATTGAAATATGCGACCGAATTTTTTGATGTGCGATCCGCATTTCTACAAGATCAGTTATGAAATTAATCCTTGGATGAAAATTGAAAATCAAGCGTCAAATTCTTTGGCTATTGAACAATGGAATAAGTTAGTTGAATTAATGCGGAGCCTTGGGGCAAAGGTCAGCATTATGCAAGGAGAGCCACATGTTCCAGATTTAGTGTTTACTGCCAATGCTGCTCTTATACATAAACATAGAGCTTATTTAGCTCATTTTTTCCACCCAGAAAGACAGCCTGAAACTGAAATTTATAGAAAATGGTTTCAGCAAAATGGATTTGAAACTATTGATGTGCAAAATTTTGAAGGGGCGGGTGACGCCCTTTTTTCTTGGAATGATGACAAAAATCTTTATGCTGGTTATGGTTTTAGATCAAATCAAAATTCTTTATATGAAGCTTTTCCAGAAACTACGATTCATTCTTTGCAATTAGTTGATCCTTATTTTTATCATCTTGATACTTGTTTCTGTCCTCTTAAAAATGGATACAATTTGGTTTATCTTCCCGCTTTTTCTACAGATAGCATTGATAAAATAAAGAAAACCAAATATATTGATGTTTGTGAAGAAGATGCTAAAAAATTTGCTTGCAACGCAGTGTGTTTAGGAGACAAAATAATAATGCCAAGTGGATGTGAAAATACTTACAAACAACTTGAAAAATTGGGGTTTGAAGTTTATCACACAGACATGTCAGAATTTATAAAAGCGGGCGGTGCTTGCAAATGTTTGACTTTAAGACTCGATGAATTCCTTTCTTGGGGGATGAATCAATCGAAAAGGTTCGATGCATAGCTTTACGACTCATGTTTTCTGTGGTAGAATACTACTACCTATTATGACACCTTTTAACGTATTATTTCTCGATGTAGATGGTGTGCTAAATTCGCACGATGATCCAGAAGATTTCGTAGATGCTCAAAAAATCATCTTGTTGAAGAAAATTGTAGATGCTACGGATGCGAAAATAGTTCTTTCCTCCACTTGGAGGCATAGCAAATTTGATCTTATCAAATGTGTTTTATTTTCGCACAAACTTGAAATCTATGACATTACAAGTTGTAGATTTACCAGCACAAGACCTCAAGAAATCAATTGGTGGGTAGTTGCAAATAAAAGAAAAATAAAGAGATTTGCAATTCTTGATGATCACCCTTGGTCAAAATACGACCGAAATGGTCGTCATTTATTTCAAACAAATTCTTTTGTAGGTCTGACAGAAGAGATTGTAGAGAAAGTTATTGCTCATTTAAACAAAGAAAAGATTGCATCTAATGAATGAACGTCTTTTTGTCCGTCATGGTCAAAGCAAATACAATGCTGGTTTCACAAAAAATCTCGATAGTGATTTGACCCCTATCGGTATTCAACAAGCCACAGCGGCTGGAAATTATTTAAGAGATAATATTCCAGACATTAAAGAGTTTTCTGGTGTCACTTCTCCATATCATCGATGCCTGCAAACTGCCGAGATTATTCATGACATTACAGGGATGCAATTTCAAGTCAAAGCACTCCCCCGAGAAGATATGACTACCTATGATGAATGTAGGGTTGTTAATCGCAAAGATGTTTTCGATAAATTTCATTGGGATGAAGATCATTCAAACGATTTTCATTTTCAAAAAGAAACTATTGAAGAATTTTTCGATAGAATGAAAAAATATATTGAAGGCGAAAATCACCCCAAGTTGCTTGTAGTTTCTCATGCTTCACCAATTCTTTTAATGCATCATATCCTTTTAGGGCATGATGATGTTTGGAAAATCATGGATAAAAGATTGAATTTCCCAACCAATTGCAGCATATCACATATAAAAGAAAAAGAATCTGTTCGTTGGAATCATGTCCCGTGGGACACCTCGATTTTGGCGTGATTTACGTCAGATATTCTCTGTGGTACAATTCGATATATGGCACAGAGATTTGTCGAGGAAAAACGAATATTGCCTGAATTCCCGAGGACTAGACATCTTCCGTGGAAGCCAAATACGGTACGGGGTGATCTTGTAGCCTCTGAAAATGAAGCTGCCGTAATTTTTGAAAATCCTCACACATATGCCCAGGAAAAAGTTGATGGGGCAAATTCTGGTATGGCTCTTGTGAATGGAGAGCCAATTATTCGGAATCGGGATTATATTCTACGCAAAGGATTCATGAAGGATACCCCCGCCAAGAAACAATTTGCTTCTATTTGGGGATGGTTTTATGACCATCGTGATAATTTTGAAAAACTAAATGATTTGCTCGGTTCAGTTTCTGTATATGGGGAATGGATGGTGCAAATTCATGGAATGAAATACGAAAGCCTTCCAGATTGGTTTCTAGCTTTCGATGTATATGACTATGAGGCCCGACAATTTGTTGATCCAAAGTTGGGCATGGCTGCTTTGCAAAAAGCTGGATTTTCTGTTGTGCCAACATTGAGAGTTGGCATTTCTTCATATGAAGAATTGGAAAATTTAGCAAATGAAAATTCTTTCTTTACAAATCATCCACGGGAAGGTGTTTATGTAAAGGTTTCAGACGGCAAATGGCAAACAGACCGATTCAAAATGGTTCGTCAAGGTTTTGTGCAAGGCGGGTTATTTGATAACAAAGAACTACAGAAAAATCTTTTGGCGAAATAACTATATAAAATAAGGTCATTTTTAAGGAGTGTATAGTTATGTTGCTAATAACCAAAGAGTTTTTGTTGGAAGAATATGTTGACAAAAAGAAAAGTACAATAACAATTGCTCAAGAGTTAGGAGCATCTCGATCTACTGTTAACAGGCATTTAAAGTTACACAAAATACCTGTAAGAACTCAAGGAGAGCATAAAATTAAAGATTTGACAGGCATGCAGTTTGGTCAATGGACAGTGATGGGCAAAAAAGGCATCTATAAAAACAGAGAAAGTCTGTGGTTTGTAAAATGCAGTTGTGGAGTAGAATCAATTGCTTATAGAAGTCATTTGATGCATAATCGCACCAATAGATGCAAACAATGTGGATATGAATCAAGAAGAGATAAAAGAGATATTCCTAATATAATTTGGCGTCAATTACAAAAATCAGCAAACTCTAGAAATTTAACTATTCGTGTTTCAAGAAAATATTTATTTGAAGTTTATATTTCACAAAATAAAAAATGTGCTTTGTCTGGATTAGATATAGTTTTTGCAAAAAGACAACAAGATCATAATCGTGGTGGAACCACAGCATCTATAGATAGAATAGATTCCAATAAAGGCTATATTAAAGGTAATATACAATGGGTACATAAAGACATTAACAAAATGAAGAACAATCACAATGAAATTTATTTCAAGCAACTTTGTAAAATGGTGGCAGAACATGAATGCAAAAATTGAATGGTTGCAAAACCAAACAGATAAAGTTATTTATCTTATGAGAGGTTTGCCTTCTTCGGGAAAATCTTATAGAGCTAAAGAGCTTGCTAACAATAAATTAGATATCATTTGTTCTGCCGATGATTATTTTGGAGAAGGTCAAGCATATTTGAAAAATTGGCGGGCGGACAAACTAGGATTAGCACATGCTTTTTGCAAGAAAAAAGCAAAAATTTTAATGCAAAAACAATCGCCTTTTGTTGTAATTGATAACACTAATACTCGAATATATGAAATTTTGCCGTATTTTGAAATGTCTTTACAATATGAATACAAATTTAGCATTGTAGAACCAACTAGTCCTTGGTGGGTAGAACAAATTGCCCCATATTTACTTGATAAAGAAGGCAACAGGAAACATCTTGAAAAGATGTGTGAGTTTCTTTGGAAAAAGAACCAAGAAACTCATTGTGTTCCTTTAGAAAACATTAAAAAAATGTTGTTTAGGTATCATGTAAATGTTACTGTAGATGATCTTGCAAGGTGTGCATGATGATTTTGTTTGACAAACCACATTTTGTGTTTAAAAGTTATTTGGGAATAGAAGGACATTGCCACCTCAAAGTTGTGCGCAGTCAAAATCCACTAATAGATATTGTAATATTCACTAATCCTCTAAACTACACTGGCCCGAGCGTAACTAATTGTATTGAAAAAATCATAGAGGAATTTGAAAAAATTGCGAAAGAGGTTTATTGTTCTTTTAATGAACTATCAATGCGGCCTATATCTCTGTATCTTGAACGATATGCAGATACACCAAATGAATTTACTTGGGTGTCATTAAACGATGAAAACAAACCTTCTTGGAAGAAAGCTACGCCCGAAGAAACTAAAGTTATACTAAAATATTTGGAACAAAAATGAATTTTCCAAAAACATTACGACTTTTTACATTTGAAGGCATTGATCTAAAAATCAGTGTTTCTTTTCAAATTTTTCTTTGTTTAATATCGGTTATGACTTTTATTGCTAATGCATCTATTGGTTTGATAAACGCATTGGCAATAAGTATTTTTGTAGTCACTATGACTTTAGTGGTTTATTGTTTTGTCACAATTCATGAATATGGACACGCATTAGCGGCAAAACGTCTGGGATATAAAGTTCGAGATATAAGCCTTTATCCTATGGCTGGCTTGGCTTCTGTTGATGGAGAATGGCATAAACGTCCGTGGGATGAATTTATCATTACTTTTTGGGGACCATTTACCAATGTAATAATGGCTCTTTATTTTTATGCTCTTTTGTCTTGCTATCCTTCTGATAGTCCTGAAACATTTGATAAAATACTTATAGAGTTTGCCGCCCACATCAACACAGCATTAGTTGTATTTAATCTCATTCCAGCATATCCAATGGATGGAGGAAGAATTTTACGATCTTGTATTGGAATGTTTTGTAAAGATTGGTGGACTGCAACGCTATGGTCTACTAGAATTTCTTTTGTTTGTGGAGTGATCGCCATACCACTTGGTTTTTATTTTGAACATGCCATTGCTGGATGTATGGTGGCTTTTATGGGGCTAATGATGTCTCAGCTAGAAAAAGAACATTTGCAAACACACAAAGAAATTGAAGACCTTGAAAAACAACGAGATGAATCACTGAAAGACATGATGGAATCATGGGCAGAAGATGTATGGCCAAATGATTTAACAAAACAAGATGAATTTAAAAAAGTAATGGCTGCATATCGTGAATTTGTTCGCAAATTTACTGTTTGGTCAGTCGAAAAGAAAATTTCTAAAGATATTTTTAGTTCCGCAATTACGCATTTATTTTGTGCTTTGAAAGATGAAAAAATTCGTCAAACAATAGATGAAATTATCAAAACAGACGAAGAATCGGTGTTTAAGGAATTAGAAGATGCAGCTACAGAATGGCTAAAAAAGAAAGAGAAGAAATGAAAATCAATGAACTTATTGTGACGCATAATTATCTTCGCCACGAAGATGATGTTGTAGAAATGATCCATTATGTAAAAAATGGTGGGTTATGGACAAAAGAATGTTTAGTAGAATATAGCAAAATTAAAGGCTTCGACAGAGTTTCACCTTTAATTCAATTAACTCAATTTGAAGATGGCAAAATTTTTGTACACGACGGACATCATCGTGTTGTAGCAACATGGTTGGCCGGGAGAGATTTTCTTTATTCCGAAGAATTTAATCTTACGCAATGGAAATATGCAGATTATCTTGAAATTAATCATCAAAATGGTTGGTATACTCCATTTGATCCTCGAATTCATACTCGAACACCTGATTTTGCTCAATTTAAAAAGAAAGCTAGAGAGCTATTTAATAGCGATCTTGACAATGCCGAAAAATGGATTTTGGAAAATCAGCATATGTTTAGGGAAGAACGAAAGTATTTATTTGTGCCAGAAATGGCACAAACACTTTTTCCAGAAGTAGCTTTTATGATGCTTGACTATACAACTGGTAAATGATGGGGTATAATACAGTTGTAGGTTGACAAATTTGGCTCATTCAACTATGATAGATTTCTTAGTGAATACCAAATTGGTTGGTGTTTTTATTACTTTAGGAGGTTTTTGATGAAGAAGTTTGCTTTGATCGCTGCATGTTTCGTGGGTCTTTTTGCCCTCTCAGCAACTGCTGACGCTGGTTGGCGACATCGTTGCTGCCAGGAAGTGGTGGCATGTGACGCATGTGACGCATGTGACCCATGTGCATGTGAAGTTCGTGTGGTTGGTCAGCCTGTTCGCAATGTGCTGAAGGCTTTGCTCCCGCCGTATCGTCGGTGTGTTGTAAAGGTTTGTCAGCCATCTTGTGAACCAGTAAAGTGTTGTGATCCATGCACATGTGATCCATGTGGATGTCGCCGCACTCCTGTTCGTAATGTTGTAAAGGCTGTTCTTCCGCCATATGGTCGTGTTTGTTCAAACGGCCAATGCAGTCAGTAATTAACTGCAAATCTCTTCTAAAACTCTCTTCTGAAACCGACCGGAGCCTAAAAACTCCGGTCGGTTTTTATTTCCATATCTCTTCTTCGCCAATCCAATAATGCAGCACCCAATTTCCTGATGTAGAAAAATATTTTCTATCTATTTTTATTTGTCCACTATGAACCTTGCGATGACAGTTGGAACACGCAGTAACTGTGTTGTGTTCAGTATATTTTCCGCCTTCTTCACCAGGAATGATGCGGTGACAATCTAGGACAGAATAATCGTCTTGTCCGCAAAAGTAGCATTTTTTGTCGATTTTCTTTTTAATCACTTTGTTGATTAATGTTTTTCTGCGTCGTTTCATAAATAGGGTATGAATAAATTTTTGTATTTCATAGTAATTTTATTGTTTTTGGGTTGTAGTAGCCCACAAGGACACTACAAAATTTATACAAGAGAAATACTTGCCGATTCTGGTGGGCCTATTACACACGAACAACCTTTATTGTATGATACGCATTATGGGGAAAGACCACAAATAAAAAAATATATTGATAAACAAGTATTATGTTACGACAATCAATGCATTCCTTTCCCATTGAATATAGTTATAACTATACTTGAAGAATAATAATCACATATTTTTGAGATAAAGTTCTAGGTCATTTTTCCCACGAATAGCTAAAAGACGATCCATAGTTCTTTCTTTTACAAATTTTTTGGCTCCCTTTTTTGACATAAGACGTATGTTGAGGGCTTCTTTAAATGTCTCTTCTACACCACATAAAAAGACCCAGACTTTATAATCATCATATCCCAAGAAAGCTGCGGCTTTTTCAAAATAATTGTCCCAAATAATGCCTAGTTTTCGAGCCATGTGACTGTAAGTTTCAGCCATGATTCGATTGTTTTTCTGATAAAATTCTATTGGCAAGTCTTGCATATAACCTCAAAAGTCAATTTCTTTTTTAACTGTTACAGTGTGACCTTGTTTTTTCAAGATTCTTATTCTTTTTTGACTGTGTTCAAGTAAGTATGGATTAATGTTATAAACAAAATCATAGTATTCTAAGCCTTGTTTGTCATCAGCAGTACGAAGCCCACGACCCATTCTTTGAATTATTTGATGGTCAGCTTGCCCGCCTGCGGCATTAATGAGGTTGTGGATGAAAACATTGATGCCAGTGTTAAAGATTTGTTGCGTGGCAATAGCAATGACGTTCTTTTTAGATTTTTGGAGGGTTTCGATAACGCCTTTTCTAGTTTTGGAATCATCTTTGCCCTGAACCCATAAAGACCCCGGTAAGAGACTGTGTAGGGCGTCACCATGAGCAATACGATCAACCAATATGAGTGTGCGACCGTTTTGTTTTTTAGCAAGCCGGGTTACTATTTTATGAAATTCAAAATTCTCAGCAATTCCACGAGTTACAGCGTCAAGATAGATATCATAAGGCAATGCTGGTTCATTAATATCATAAAAAGTACAGTTAGATGCTGCTAAAATACCACGTTCTTGTAGTTCTTTAGTAGTCAAAACACCTTCCGCAGCAGAATCAATTTTCAATACTGGACCAAAGAATCCTTTGACATAATGTTTTTGAACTTTATCTGTTTCTCCAAACTTAAATGGTGTGGCACTAAGAGCTACTCGAATATCACAATTTTTGAGTCTGCGATATACTGCTTTTGGCAAAGCACTCATCATATCATGAATTTCGTCTACAATAAGCACTTTGATTTTTGATAATGCTTTTTCTATTTTTGACACCGATTGTACAGAAGCAACTGTGACAATATTCGGCTTTGCATTGCCATTCCCCCAAAGGGTGCCAACATTTTTAACGCCCCATTTGGTAATTTCTGAGTAATTTTGTTCTGCAAGTCCTACTCTATTTTGCAAAATTAAAGTTGGAGTATTAGGCGGAATTGATCTAAGAATTCCAAGCATAATGTACGTTTTACCGGCACTAGTGGGGGCAAATATAATGCCTCTTTTATGTTTAATTACTTTATTGACTAATTCTACCTGATAATCATGAAGACTGACAGGATCATATCCTGGCGGCAATACACTATTGAAAAAATCTTCTTTAATTTCGGAATGAAGAAAATTTGTTTCGGTTCTTGAATCTTCAATATTATAGGGAATATTGAAATGCTTGAGAGCAGAAAGAACTTCAGGAAGCAAGCCTGTTAAAAATTTCCCAGTTTCAAGTTTAAAAAATTCTGTATATCCATCCCACATGCCCATTTTATAACGTCTATTGTGAAAATAGTTTTTTTCACGAAAACGTAAAGCATCCCAGATTTTATGTTTCACACCAACATTGTCTGTTATTAAAATGGAATAATCATTACTGATCTTTAGTATTGCTTTTTGGTTGGTCATTTGTTATCCTTTTTAAGTATCTATTTTTTGCTATTGATTTGCGGATTATCTTACCAGATTTACCCCTGGTCGGTCTAGATACTTTTTTGCCACAACAACCCATATTTCCCCCATGTCAGAAAATTATTTGCCAAATATAGATACTGTTTCTGATTCCATTATTGTCAAAAAGCTTAAAGCCGTATGGACTATAGAAGCAGAACAAGATTTACAAACATGGGGTGCGACTGATGCATTTATGAAAAAATTAATGGCAGACCCGCTCGTGGCAGATATAAAACAAAAAAATGAAAAAATTTTAGGCAATGAACAAAATTTAAGAAAATCTTCAAAAAAGAAAATGCATTGGAATTCTTTATTCGAGGAATGGAAACCCACAGATTCGATTTAGCCTTCAATAATAAATTGTCTTTATCGGCTCTTCTTGTTGTTGGTTATGGTTCTATTAAATTAGAGTTGTATTCTGCAACTAAATCTAAGGCTTCTTGATAAGTACAAAGCTCTTCTTCATTATACAAAAAATTGAGCGTGTCTTTGTAAACAGGAATAATTTGCCCCCCCGTTTTCAAACCAAATTGAAGCATGGTGTCTTTAATGGCAATTTTTTCCAAAATGCCCTTTATTGCCTTATATCGCAAATACACAACAGAATTAACAGGATAAAGAGAAGGATCAACTATTTCTTCATCCTCTTCTTCCACTTCTTCGGGTTCTATAAGATTTGTCCGATATTCAGCAATTAAATCTAAAGCTTCTTCATGTGTGCAAAGTTCTTCTTCATTGTATAATGAATTAAGCGTATCTTTGTAAACAGGGATAATTTGGCCACCTGTCTTTAGGCCAGATCGAAGCATTACTTCTTTGATGGCAATTTTTTCTAAAACGCCTTTAACAGCTTTGTATTTTAAGCAAACTATAGAATTAACAGTAAAAAGAGCCATGCTGTATCTATGTTCAGACTTTAAAATCTCTGGCATTCATGGTATAATTAAGCTCAAGGAGAAAAACATGAAACAAGTATTGAATGCTGGCAAAGTCCAATTGAGATTTTTGAATGAATTTCAAGCTATTCCTACGCCTTATTATGTGAGAATGGCAAAATATTATAATGGTTCTTTGCCTTCAACATGGGATTTGAAAGATTTTTATGTTGTTGGCCACGAATCTCCAATTTTTCTTTTTGTCACTGGTGAAGGGCAAGTAAATATAAATGGCGAAGATATTGGCACTGATGTCATGGTAAAAATTAGCGACACCAATAAAATAACTGTTCAATCAGATAATAAAATCTATTCATTTGTTGTGCATGTGGTAAGATCGCAACATGCATGGTCTTCAGAACCAATACCTGAATCTTATTCTAAATCTATTCGTCAAAATAATGATGGGTGGGTGTTTGAAGAAGCTGGGTTTTTTCAAATCATGTTTCATAATTGGCATAGGACATATGATGATTCAAATGCTGATTTTCAAATAAAGCCTCACAGTTTTTTGCAACCTGAAGCTCCCGATAATCGTTCACCTACCGATTTGCAATTGCATTTAGAATCTTTAGATAATGTAAGTCCACTGCAAGCCGAAGCCCCGGATCATTCAAGTCCAGTATACGAAGCCCCAAGCTACGATAGTGGAAGTAGCAGCTATGATAGTGGAAGTAGCAGCTATGATAGTAGCAGCTATGATAGTGGCAGCTACGATAGTGGAGGTGGAGGATTTGACTGAAGTGAGAGTAATCGGCCTTTTCCCGTATAATTGGCATGTTCTGAGAAAATTTTTCAAGGGGCTTTACAAGCAAGAAAACGGTGGTATAATAGGGTTTAGACGAGAAAAAGTTTCTTCTGAAAAAAAATTTGAAGTCGGAACACTACTATAGTGATACCGACAAAAGGTGTAATCATGAACAAGTTCTTTTATCAGCTTAGTAGTTTATCCTCATTGCTATTTAGCAATGCCTGGGAGGGCTACGTCCGCTGAAAAAAGGACGAATTCGGGTTTAAGAACCCGGTAGCCAGCCCAGACGAAAGTTGGGTTAGCTACCGGGTTTTTTGTTGGAATTTTGAAATGGCGTGGGCCACAAAATACATCGAAAAGCTTCAACAAGGTGAAACTGTAAGTTTTCGCCCCAGAGGTAATTCGATGAAAGGGAAAGTTGAATCAGGTGAATTGTGTACAGTTGAACCTGTAAATGATGAACTTGAAGTAGGTGATATTGTTTTATGTAAAGTTGGTGGAAACCAATATTTGCATTTGATAAAGGCTATCCAAGGCCAACGATATCAAATCGGCAACAACCGAGGCGGTATCAATGGGTGGATAGGGAAGAATTCGATCTTTGGCAAATTGGTGAAAGTAGAAAAATGAATACGGAAGAAGAACGTACCAACATGAACAATGATTGGGCAGTTGGCGCATTTTTGCCCAAATCTATCCCAAGTCGTTCTGAAGAAGAAATATCTCAGTTGGCAAAGGATATTGTTGCAAATTTGGTCTTTACCTCAGACCATGTTCGTAGACCAAATGATTTAAAGTTGGTTTTTATGCCGGTGATTTTAGGCGCTTTTTCTGATATGACCGAAGAAGCAAAAAAGGATATCGGCATGTTGTACGAATACTACAAAGAAGCCAGTCCTCGTTCGGTTAATGGAATGCCGATCTTTTTTTCAGTTAGAATATTGAATGTAAAAGATCGGAAAGCAGTTTGGGAAAAAGTTAAGAAAATAGAGGAAATGTTGGATTCCGTATAAATTGGATTGTGTTCCACACGTCTGACTGTAAATCAGATGGCGTTAAACAGTGTGGTGGGTGCCGTAGAGGTTCAATTCCTTCACAATCCATAAAAATGGCCTCGTGGTGAAATTGGCAACCACGCTTGACTCAAAATCAAGTGCCGAAAGGCTTGTCGGTTCGAGTCCGACCGAGGCTACTTAGTTGATTATGCCCACATGATGAAATTGGCAGACTTCTCAGTTTGAGAGACTGAGGCCGTATGGCGTACAGGTTCGAGTCCTGTTGTGGGCACTAGACGGGTGGTGAAACGATCAAAAAGGAAAATATAAAATGGCTGATTTTACAAATGAAAAATTTATGGAAGATTTGGAAAAAGATTATCCTAACTTCGATTGGGATAACTTCGATATAGAAACTTATCCAGATGTTTGGAAAATCAATGCCACAATGACAACACGCAGAGTGTTTTTGAAAACTGGATCAGTTTTACAAAGCGTAGCCGGATATGGAATAGATACAGAATTTCCATCTCAAGAAGCTGCGGAATTGTTTATCGAACAACTAAAAAGTGAATGGACTGAAGAAAAACTGCAAGTAGAAAAGTTAAATCGCCCAATGCCATACAAAGAGTATTGGACTATGAATTTGGAAAGCATAAAAGCATATTGCACAAAACCAGCAGATGCTTTGCATTTGAGTTTTTGTAAAAGATGTCGTGAAGAAATTTTGAAAGGGGAAAAAGTTTTCCCCATGTACTTACCTTGAAAATTGGAAGCGAACCGAAGTGGTTTAGGATGCTGATTGCTAATCAGTTGGGTGTAAAAGCCTTGCAGGGTCGTCGCCTGTCGCTTCCGCTTAAGGAAATAAAAATGAATGACATTAGAAATTGGAATGTTGTTTGTGCTGAAATGAGAAAAGCATGGACAGAAATTCACAAAATTGAAAACAAAGAAGAGAAAAAGAAAGCTGAAAAAGCAATGGGGATAATGGCAAACATAATTCATAAAATTCATGGATGCATCCCCGAAAAATAATGTGGCTCTGAAGCTGGTCCGGTGACAGCACTTGTCTGAAAAGCAAGAAAGTCCAGTTCGACTCTGGAGGGTCACACCATTGGGACTGTTAGCTGAGATAGTTTAGCTAGTCTGAAGAACTAGGGACGAGGATGCGAGCGCCTCACAGTCCACTTGATTGATAATGCCCAGGTACGCAAATTGGCAAAGGCGGCGAAGCTCAAACCTTCGTGTTTTGTGGGTTCGACTCCCACCTTGGGCACTGGTTAGTTGATAATTATGCCCAGGTGCGCAAAAGGCAAAGCGGCGAAGCTCAGACCTTCGTATTTGTGGGTTCGACTCCCACCCTGGGTACTGCTCAAATGCTCGAAAGGTTTACATTTTCTGAAACAAAAAAAACTTTTCAATTATTCGTTGAGCAATTAAGGTCGGATACGCAAATTGGCAAAGGCGGTCTGGTCGAGGGCCAGATGTTTTGTGGGTTCGACTCCCACCCCGACCACTGAATTTAGAAACTAGGCAAATGTTGGGTTGTTGCGCTTGTCTCGAAAACAAGTCCGGTTTAAAATCCGGCGAGAGTTCGATTCTCTCAGTTTCTGCTTTGGAGAAGAACATGAAGAAGATTAAGACGGTGAAGAAAAAGAAAAATAAACTTGCTTGTAAAATGCGAAAAGAAATGGCAAGAGCTATTGAAAAGTCATCTGACATAGATCATTTGCTCGACAAGCTTGTAAGGATCGCTCAAAGATATTAATTGGCCCTGTGTTGAAATTGGAAGTACATGCTAGACTTAAAATCTGGTCGTAAGGCGTGTGGGTTCGAGTCCCACCAGGGTCACTGAAAGGAGATAAAATGAAAAAAATATTTCAATGGTTTTTAGATAAAGTTTTTAGTGAGCGAAAAAATCTTGGCGAAAAGGCTTTGCAAGAAGTAGCTGAGATGGTTTCACGAACTAGTTATAATCGGGAAAGATTGATAAAAAATGGTTGGAAAATAGTCGTAAATCCTCCATTAGTTGGTAATGAAATGATTTGGGAACATCCTCAATGGCGTGTTCAACTTGAAAGCAAAGCAATTAAAATATTGGATTTAGAAGGTAAAAAATAAATAATTGGAAACTAGGCAGATGTCGGATTGCTGCACTTGTCTCGAAAACAAGACCGGGTAAAACCGGCGAGAGTTCGACTCTCTCAGTTTCCTTTTTGGTCCTGTGTTGAAATTGGTAGTACATGCTAGACTTAAAATCTGGTGCCTAGTGCGTGTGGGTTCGAGTCCCACCAGGACCACTAAAAGTGGAGGGTTGGCAGAGCGGCTTATTGCATCGGTCTTGAAAACCGAAGACGCCTAAAAACGTCCGTGGGTTCAAATCCCACACCCTCCTTTTTCTCACAAATGCTAATTAGGAGTACATTATTTTCTGTAAAAAATTGGCAATTTTTTGGTGAGCATACTATAATATGATATGAGAAAATATCGTAAATACACCCAAGAATTACTTACACAGGTTGCAAAAGAATCAAATTCGATTGTTGATATGATGAGAAAAATGGAATTGAATGTAGCTAGTGGCGGTACTCATAATCATATTTCCAAATTACTTCGACAATTTGATATCGACACAAAACATTTTAATCCAAATCCAGGTGTAAAAAATGGTCATGGAAAGAAAAAATCAATTAATTTAATTTTGAGATTGAGAAAAAATGGCACAAGAACTGCGGCCTATCAACTACGACGATCACTGATTGAATCAGGAAGGGAGTACAAATGTGAATGTTGTGGTCAAGAACCAATTTGGAACAACAAAGAATTAAGATTACAAGTAGATCATAAGAACGGAAACTATCTTGATGATCGATCAGAAAATTTACGATTTATTTGCCCTAATTGTCATACACAAACCCCTAACTATTGTCAAAACAAAGGCAAAACAGGTCTTTGTAATCGCTCAAAAAAAAGGAAGGACAAGCCAATTGGCGATGGCACTCGCTTGGAAAGCGAACGAGGATAAAACCCTTGGGGATTCGACTTCCCCTCCTTCCGCTTGACTGCGGGATTGCATGGTGAGTAGATTTGGTAAGGCACACAGTTGCTCCAAGTCATCGAGGGTTCGATTCCCTCCAACTCCACTGAAAGGGTAAAAGATGAAAACGATTTGGGAAAAGGAAGTTAAAAGCAATTGGTCTAAAAGCGGGATGGCTTGTATTCGCAAAGTAAAATATTCTGATGGCTCTATTTTTTATCGAATTAGCAAATCCAAGAAACGTACAAGTTGGTATGGTCCTTTCACCAAGTATCACCATGCACTCTCTTTTGCTAAGAATGGGCATTATTGGGAGGTAATTAAGGTTTAAAATGAAAGAAATTCCAGCTAAAGGTTCTAAGGGATTTTTGTTATATTCTCCTTTTACAAAAAGACATTTCTTTCGCATTTACGAAGAAAATGGAGAGTTTAAGGACTATGATATAAGGGCTGAAGAAGTTGAAATTGAAATCACCTCTGAATGGGTTTCTTTATATGAAGACAAAATCCTAGATTTTAACAGCAAAGCTTTGGGGAGAACTCCTAAAATAGAAACTCATGTTTGTGGTCTTCAAGGGTATGATCCTATGATCGATCCGCCATGTCCTAGTTGTAAAGAATTTAGTGAAAAGTTTAGTGAAAAATAAAATAATGGTCTTGTGGTGTAATTGGCAGCCACGCAGGTCTTAGGAACCTGTGCCGTAAGGCGTGTGGGTTCGACTCCCACCAAGACCACTAAAATAAATGTGAATTTGTCATTCAAAAAGTAGTTTTCAAAAAGAGTCAAAAAATGAATCCAACATGGTTAATTGAGGCCGACACTTTTCCTGATAAAGATCATCAATTGATTGAGGAATTGAAGCATCAAAACATTCCTCATGTTGTAATGAAATTTGGAAAATCTTACGAGGAATATCTTAAAGATTTCCATGAAAATGATTGTATTATTTTTCATGGAAGTTTGCAATTTGGTTCATTGATTCGTAAAAAGACCAATTGGACGGGCATTTATTGTAATTTGCCAAAGTTTGAATGCTCTTACTATTATTCTCGATTTGGGGAAGAATTGTTAAATAGCAATTATGTGATGTTGCCATTTGGTGAACTTAATCGACGCAAAGATTGGTTGTTTGCCAATATTGGAATTAACAATCAAATTTTTGTTCGCCCATCAAGCGGATTTAAGACATTTACTGGCAAAGTGACAAGTCTTGAACATTGGGAAAAAGATTATAAACTATTTGGGTTTTATGGAGTTGATCCTCATGCACTTGTGGTAGTTGCGCCACCTTCACAAATCAAAAGAGAATGGCGGCTGGTAGTTGCAGACAATAAAGTGCTTACCGGAGTCGAGTACAAAACTGAAGAAGCTTGGGACAAAGACAAGCCTTCTTGTCCCCCTTCTGATGATGTAATAAAATACGCACAATTTGTTGTAGATAAAGCAAATTACAAACCCGATCCAGTATGGACAATTGATATTTGTGAAACAGACTCAGGTTTCAAAATAGTTGAGGTTGGCTCTTTTTCGTGTGCTGGATTGTATGGTTGTCCTTCTTATTCTATTGTTGAACAAGTAAATCGTATTGCAAAAGAAGAGTGGGCGACAAATAAATAAACTGGAGAGGATTAAGTGTGTTCCCACTGGATATCCTAAACTAAAATGACTCAAGAAAAATGGCGATATTCGATTGAAGAACTTTATAAACTTTCTCCATACTCAATAATTACAGGAGGACACCCAGGCTGCACTAATGATCTTAATTGCAGCTATTGTCGAAAAGTAGTAGAAAACGATATTTTAGAACAAAAATTACCACTACTCTCAGCCGAGATAGACCGTTTCGTGAAGGCGAGTGCAGAAGTAGAACCAGAAAAAATTCCCAAATGGCGATATATCACAGAACCCTTTGAGTCAACGTGCCATGTTAAGTAAAGACAAAAATGGTCGATCATACAAACAATTAACTTTTCCTGAGCCAACAACTGTCACCCGTAAAAATGTTGATGGAACAGAAGAGAAAATTCGTTATGGATATTACGAATCGGTTTTGATTGTTAAAGAAAATAATCGTCCGGTAACAGCAACAATTACTTTAGAGGTTAGTCCCAAACCCGTCACGGAAGTTGAATGTTTGGATGGATCGAAGCTGTTTTTCGATCCGCCATTTTACACGATTTCTGGGGAAGAAATACCGATTTAAAATCCTAGAAAGCCGTGGTATAATCAGGCATGGAGGTTACTGATGGCCGCTACTAGACAAGACCTACGACGTTGGTTTGAGCAAGGTGTAAATAGCAATCATCAATTTATGATTGTGGTTTGTGACACCTTTGATTGGGAAGACTATCCAGTTTATTGCAACCCCGTAGACTTTGCGGAGCATTACAAGCAAAGTACAAGCAATATGCAAAAAGTCATGGAAGTCTATGATTTAAGTCTCGACCCAGATCAACAATTGAACAGTAAAAGTAAAGTTTTCAACTATCCAAAAGATTTTAAGGCATAAAAATGATTAAGAGTTTCATTTCTTTTTTTGAATCTATGAGTGAAATTTCTTTGGTGTTGTTGGTGTTATTTGTTTTTTTTGTTCCAATTATTGTTTCTCAGTTGTGGTTTCGTTATTTCCCTTCTAAATCTCATTTGCTGCATTGAGTAATAGAAACAATCAAAAACAAGTTCCAAAAGAGGAACCTAAATTAACAAGTGAAATAAAAGCTGAGAAAGAGCAGCCTTTGCCATAAGCCCGCATTTGCGGGCTTTTTTGACTTTACAGCTTCATTTTTTGTGGTAGAATTATTCCATGAAACCTATAAAGTTGATCGAGTCTTGCCGATATGCCATGGATATGGGTATTGGAGGCGATGTATGGAGAATCCACGGCAAAGTTAACGGAGAATGGGTTTGTCCTGCTTCTCCGATAAAGATTGATGAAGAAAACGATCAATTTGAAACAACAAACTCCATTTACAAAATTCAAGATTATGATCAACCTAAAAAGGAATTTTGGGATCAAATCAAGAAAGATGTAGAAAATAAAGGATTTGAAGTTCATTAATGAACCAAACCAGAGTTGTTAATTTGCGAAAAGAAAAATGTGATGTAAAAATCACTAGAACTCCCAAAAATCAAATTCCTGATCCGCCTGCTTTTGGTTGTTTTGGGAATCCATTTCATGTAGAAAAGTATGGTCGTGAAAAGTGCATTGAGTTGTACAAGGAGTATTTTTATAAACGAATTAAAACTGACAAAGTATTTCGTGAAGCAGTATTGGGATTAAGAGGCAAAGTATTGGGGTGTTTTTGTGCGCCACTTGATTGTCATGGGCGGATTATTGTTGAATGGCTAGAAAGCAATTTGGAGTAAAAAATGAGCAACAACAATGATGGTGTGGGATTTAACCCTGTGGCTTTTGCCTACATGATGGGAGCCATATTTCTTGTGTGTTATCTTATTTCTTTTTTGGTTGGAGTAGAATCAAATTCTACATCTACATACACTCCATCAACTTCAACTTCATCTTTTGAAGAAAGATATGTAACAGAACGACTTAAACAAGAAGGATACAATCAATCTGATTCAGAAAAAGCGGCCACGGCTATCATGAAATTTCATGAGGCTCAACAAGCACGAAAGCGATAAAATGGAAGCAAAAACCACGACAACGGTTGAATATCCAATTGAAGAGTTTAAGACTCTTTTGCAAGACAAGCTTTTTGTTCGCAAAGATGTTAAAATTGAATTTGTTGTGCAAAAAGTTGGTGCCGATCCTTTGGATCGTCATCCCGGCCATAATGCAGTTACGAGCGTAAAAATTTCATTTAATGGAATGCCATCTGAAAACTTATTCCGATAGCAAACATTCTTTTTGTGCATCAATGCAAAAATTGTAAAATTATTTATTGTCCCGTTGGTTAGTTCGATTTTCCTTTGGAGGTTTTTAAATGGCAACGAAATTGACAAAGCCTGTGACACGAGTTCTCTCGGTCAAGGATTCAAATGGAGTTGAAGGCGAGATTGCGGTAACAATCAGTGAAGAAGGCGTTCAGCTTTTGAAAGGTCGCCGTAAGTTGAGCGTGGTGGGCTGGGGAGAAATCAGCAAATTGACAGAACTGCCAGAAAAGGCTCCTGCTCAATACGCTGATAACAAGCTTGGCTGGCT
>ERZ1066133.55-NODE-55-length-63353-cov-10.805128_pt1 | contig 63353 bp, 47 predicted proteins | sample MGYA00382780_ERZ1066133 | MGnify/ENA primary metagenome ERZ1066133 (study PRJEB33369, sample SAMEA5778363) | biofilm metagenome | biome: Industrial cooling water; feature: Water cooling tower basin; material: Biofilm | place: United Arab Emirates | collected... | reverse complement strand
TGCGTGGGGCGCCGGGCCGCGGCCCGCGCTGGCTGCAGCCGCGACCCGCAAGCCCCGGCGCCAGGAACGGCGCCGCGGAGGGACGGCCCCGCACAGGGACGGCCGCGGCGGCGCCGGAGCGGGCCCGAGCGCACGCCGGCGGCGGCTCCCGGGCGCGCCGATCAATCCCGCAGTTCGCGCTTCAGGAAAGCCATGTCCTCGGCGTACTGCTTGATCTGCTGGGCGGTCGTTTCGTCCAAGGATTCGAAATCGACGCGCACCTTGACCCCCTCCGGACGCTCTTCGATCTGCACCACCCGGGCCAGGCTTTCGTAGCTGCCCTTTTGCAGCAGCGGCAGCCGGAACTTGATCGACAGCTCGGTCCCCAGGGAGAGCATCTGGCCCATTTCGAAGGGGGACAGGCCCGTGTTGCCGCCGCTCCAGGTGAAGGCCAACCCGCGCGGATCCAGGCTGGCCATGCGCCCGATGCCGCGCCAGTTGCTGCCGAAGGAATGGCGATGCAGCGGGTTCGAGGAAGGTTTGGCGACACCCAGGAAATGCTCGAGGCGCTGGGTATCGGTCAGGGTGAAGAGCAGGCTGCCTTCCTCTTCGAGCTGGGGCTCGGCGCCGGCCTCGCCCTCCGTGGAGCGGCCCACCAGGGCCGCTCCGGCGGCCTCGTCCGAATCGAAGATCGGCACGCGCCGGTCGAGGCCGATCTTCTGGATGATCTCGCGCACGAAGGGCGAGGGCCGCGAAAGCACCATCCTCCCGGCCTTGCCTTCGAGGGTCTTGGCGGCCTTGATGATCGCCCCGAGGGCGGTCGAGTTGATGAACTTGACCAGGCGCAGGTTGAGCACCACCCGGCGCTCTCCGGCCTTGATCAGGGTGTCGATCTCCTGGTGCAGCAGCGGGCAGTAGTAGGTATCGAACTCCCCGCGCAGGTGCAGGATGGTGTAGTCCTCGCGGGCTTCGGCGCTGGCGTGCATGTCGGAGCTTGGGAAGGGGGCCCGCCGGCCGTGCGGCGGCGGGGGGGACTGACGGGGCGGCGAGGCACTATCCCGAGCGCGGGCCTGGGGTGCAAGCCTGTAGCGGCCCCCGCCGCGGCCGCCGGCCTGCGGCCCGCAGGGGCTACACTGCGGCCATGTTCTTCCGGCGCAAAAAGCCGCTTACGCCGCCCGAGGCCCCGGCGGGCCAAAAGGCCCCCCCGGGGCCGACCGGGGCGGGGCCGGGCGCGGCCCCGGCCAGCGTCCCCGCCGAGGCCGCCGCTGCCCCGGGCCAATCCGCCGGAAGCGCGGCTCAGCCCGGACCGGCCTCGACCCAGTTCCTGACCGGCGATCAGGCCACGGACCGACGCACCGTGCAGGTGCTGCTCGAGGCGATCGCCCGGGTGGCCAACGCCCCCGTGTCGACCCCGGAGGACCTCGAGTCGCTGCTGGTCAAGATCGTCGACCTGTCGGTCGAGGTCACGGACGCCGAGCGCGGTCTCTTGATCATCGAGGACCAGGCGGAGAGCTTGGAGCGCGGTTCCCTGGCGCTCGAGGTGCACGTGGCCCGCTCGCGGCGCGGCGAGCACCTGCCGGAGGACCTGCGCTTTTCGACCAGCATCGCGCGGCGCGTGCTCGAGGCCGGCGAGCCCGTGCGCGCCACGGTTCAATCCGACAGCGAAGCGCTGGAGTTGGGGCGCTCGGTGTTCGATCTCAAGCTGCGCGCGGTGATGTGCGTGCCGCTGAGCCGCGGCGCGGCCGGGCCCGAGGGCGCCGCCAACCCCGGCGAGGCCGAGGCGCCGCGCCGCGCCCGAGGGGTGCTGTACGTCGATTCGCGCGCGGCCACGCGCCAGTTCAATCAGCGCGACCTGTCCCTGTTCGCGGCGCTGGCCAGCCAGATCTCGGCTTCGATGCAAAAGGCCGAGCTGCATCTCGACAGCCTGGAACGCCTGCGTCTCGAGCAGTCCCTCGAACTGGCCAGCTCGATCCAACGCGGGCTGATGTCGAGCGTGCCCTACACGCTGCCTGGGTTTGAGGTGCATGGCTGGTACCGACCCGCGGAGCGCACCGCCGGGGACTTCTACGACTTCGTGCGCGGCAAGGACGGGGTGCTGGGCGTGGTCGTGGGCGACGTCACCGGCCACGGCATCGGACCGGCGCTGATCACCGCCAGCGCCCAGGCCGGCCTGCGCTCCTACCTGCGCCTGATCGCCGATCCGGGAGAGGTGCTGACCCTGCTCAATCAGGACCTGTCCGAGCGCATGGAAGAGGGCCGCTTCCTGACCCTGTTCCTGGCCTTGATCCGGCCGGACGGGCGCCTGTGCACGCTCAACGCCGGGCATCCAGCGGGATTGCTCTGGCGCGCCGCCACGAAGACCCTCGAGGTGCTGCCACGCCACGGCCCGGCCCTGGGCATGTTTTCGGACGAGCGCTACACCACGGACCACGCCGGACACCTCGGCCCGGGAGACGCCTTGCTGGCGTTCAGCGACGGAGCCACGGAGGCCCGCGCGCCGGAGCGTCCCGAGGGTTTCCTGGGGGAGGAGGGACTGGCCGAGGAGTTCCGCCAGGCCATGCTGGCCGGGCTCGATGCGCGCGCGACCGCGCTGCAGCTGGCCGAGCGCATCCTGGCCCACGGCCAGCAGTCCGCCGAGGACGACATCACCCTGGTGGTCGTGCGGCGCTCACCCGCTTGAGCGCCGACCCCGGCGCGCGTCCCGGACAGCCGGCCCCGGGCCGCGCCGCCGCCGAGGCCCCCAGCCCTCCCGGCCTCCCCCGCAGCCCCCTGGGGAGCGCCCGCCGCGCTGCTGCGCCGGGCCCGCGAGCATGACTTCCAGCGCCGCCGCACAGCCCGGTCCCCTCGATCGCGAGGCGGCCCGGGTGCGCTTCAGCGCCGACCTGCCGGGGCGCCTCGAGCGCGCCGCCGCCCGGCTCTCCGCGGAGCTCGGGCGGCGCGAGGGGCCGGGGGGCGCGAGCCTGGCCGGACGCGGCCTCGACTGGGTCGGATTTCGCCCCTATCGACCCGGGGACGATGCGGCCCTGATCGACCCGAGCCTGCTGGCGCGCCTGGGCCGGCCCTTCGTCCGCGAGACCCGCCGCGAGGCCTCCAGCCGCTGGCTGGTGGCCCTGGACCAAAGCGCTTCCCTGGCCGTGGGGCGGCCTTCCAAGCTGCAGGCCCTGGCCGAACTGGCCGCCGCCCTGTGCGCCCTGGGCCTGCGCGCGAAGGCGCGCGTGACCCTGCTGGCCCAAGCCCCGCCGGGAGAACCGGCGCGGCAGCTGACCCTCGAGCGCCGCGGCGATCTGCTGCGCGGGCTGCGATTCCTGGCCGCGGGGCAGGCCTCCGGGGTCGACGGCCCCTGGCTGCCGCCCAGCGCCTGCGCCGATGTGGGGCGCGTGTTTTGGCTTTCCGATCCCTTCGCCGCGGCGCCCAGCCAGCTCGAGCGTTGGTTCGCCCCGGGTCGGGAGCTGTTTGTGGTCCAGTGCCTGGCGCCGCTCGAGCAGGACCCGCCGCAGTCCGGGGGCTGGCGCTGGCGTTCGCCGGAGGACGGCAGCGAGCAGCTGGTCGAGCTCAACCCCGAACGGCGCCAGGCCTACCTGCTCGAGCTGGAGCGTCTGCATCAAGCCTGGGCGCGGGCGGCCAGCGTGCGCCGCGCGCGTCTGGTGTGGTGCTCGAGCGCCGAACCCTTCGAAGACGTGGCCTTGCGCCTGCTCTCCCCTTCGGCGGGGCGCGAGCGCGGCCTCGGGAGCCCAGGGCGATGAGCTTGGCCGCTCCCCTGTGGCTGGCGCTGTGGGCCCTGCTGCCCGCCTGGCTGTGGTGGCGCCGCCGTCCGGGCCGGCCGCCGCTCGCGGACACCGGCGCGGCACGGCTTTGGCGCCCGTTCTCCGGACCGGTGCGGGGGACTCTGCGGAGCCGGACCCCGGTCAGCCCGGCCGAGTGGCTCGCCTGGTCGGCGGTGTTTGCCGCCAGCTTGGCCCTGGCGGGCCCCCAAAGCCGCCAGCGGCCGGCTCCGACCGCGCTCGAGGTGTGGGTCGAGCGGCTGCCGGGCGCCTATCTGCCGGCGCGCGGGGCCGGCGCTCCCAGCCGGCTCGAATCGGCCCTGGCGGAGCTCGATCGGCTGGCCCGGGAGGAGGTCCGGGGACCCGCGGCCTGGCTGTGGCGTTCGCCGGGAATGGCGCCCTTCGAGAGCGCCGGCTGCGCGGAGGGGGCCGCGATCCTGCTGGCCCAGGGACCGGATGCGCGGCCCCTGGGCAACGGTCTGGCGGACGACCGGCCCGGAGTCCTGTGGCTGCTGCTCGATCCGCCCGAGCCGAGCCCCCGTCGGGCCAGTTTCGCCCTGCTGAGCGGCGCGGCGGTTCCGGGGCCGGTGGCCATCGAAGAGGCCCCCGCCCCCGGGCAGCCGCCGCGCTTCGTGGACTGGGATGGGGAGCGGCTGGCGATCGGCGCGCCGGCCAGCCCGGGCCCGGTGTCGATCGATCCGGAACTGCCCGCTTGGCTGCAGGAGTTCGCGGGCCTGTGGGCCGCCTCCCGGGGGGTGCCCGTCCGCCGGGAACCGGGCGGTCCGTCGCCGACCCTCGAGCTGGCCGTGGGGGACCCGCTGCCCGCGCCGATCCGCATGCGCTGGGCCGGTTTCGAGCTGGATGCGGCGCCCGCCTCGGCCCTGCCCAGCAGCGCGGCGCCGCCCGCGCCCCAAGCGGTGGAGTTGATCGGCGGGACCGAGTTTCGCCTGGGCCCGAGCGCTGCGCCCTGGGCGGTGTCCGGTTCCGCGGGACGCCTGGCCTGGGCCCGCGCCGACTGGCAGCCGCCCCGGGGCGATCCGGCCCGCGTGGCCCTGGGCTTATGCCGCCTGTTCGACCGGGCGCGCGCCTGGCCCCGGGAATGCGTGCCCCTGGAGCAGCGCCTGGGCCGCCCGCGCGGCGCCGCCCCCGGCGAGCTCGGCGGCGCTCCCCCGGCCGAGCTCCGCAGCGCATTGGAGCTCGCGCTGGAGCGCGCCCGCGCCCAAGCCCCGGATGCGCCCAGGTCATGGGCGGCGCTCCCGGCCCTGCTCGCCACCCTGGCTGGGCTGCTGGCGGCGGCCCTGTGGGGACGCTCCGAGTCCCCCGGCTGAAGCCTGGCTGGGCGGCGTCGGCTCGGCCGTGCGTCCGAGCAGCAGGACCAGCGCCAGGAGGGCGGCGCAGCCGGCCCCCAGGCACAGCGCCGGGGAAGCCCCGAGGAACAGCACCGGCAGGTAACCGCAACCCAGCGCCGCCGCCTGAGCCGTGAACGCATAGGGCAGTTGAGTGCGCACGTGGTCCAGGTGATCGGCGGCGCTGGCGATCGACGACAGCACCGTGGTGTCGGAGACCGGCGAACAATGGTCGCCGAAGATCGCTCCCTCGAGCACCGCGCCGAGTGAGACCAGCATCAGACCGATGCCGCCGAGAGCGCTGCCTTCGCCGAGCTCGAAGGCCAGCCCGACCACCAGCGGCAGCAGGATGCTCATCGTGCCCCAGGACGTGCCCGTGGCGAAGGCGATCAGGCTGGCCAGAAGGAATAGCACCAGGGGCAACAGCAGCGGCTCCAAGAGGCCTTCGGCCCACAGCGCCAGATAGGGCGCGGTGCCGAGGTCTTCGCAGCAGCTGCCGATGCTCCAGGACAGGTACAGGATCGCCAGCGCCACGCCCATCGAGCGCAGCGTGGTCCAGGCGGACAGCAGCACCGCCCGGGCTCCGAGCCCAGCGCTGAGCGTGCCCAGCATGGCGAGCCCGAAGCCCGCCGCCGAACCGATCATCAAGGGCGCGTTGCCGTTGTTTCCCGTCAGAACCGCAGAAATGCCCTGCAGGCTGAGCAGCTCGCTCAGGGAGGCCTGGAAGGCGCCGCCGCGGCGGGCGATTTCAAACAGCGTCACCGCCAGGAAGGCCGCGATGGGGACCAACGCTCGCCAGGCGGCCGGTCGCACGCCCGGCGGCATGCGCATGGCCGTGCCGTGCGCCGCGACCATCGGGGTCGCGCCGGGCCGCAGCACCTGCCCCAGTCGCCGCGCACGGCGTTCCGCCGCCAGCATCGGGCCGAAATCCCGGCCCGTGATCACCAGCCAACCCATCAGGGCCAGGGTGAACCAGGAATAAAAGCGGTAGGGCAGGGTCTGGACGAAGACGCCATAGCCCTGGTCGCTGGATAGCCCGGCGGCGGGCAGTTGGGCCGAAAAGGTAGAAACCTCGAATGCGATCCAGGTCGAGAACAGCGAGAGCCCGGCCACGGGCGCCGAGGTCGAATCCACCAGATAGGCCAGTTTCTCGCGCGCGACCTTGAATCGGTCGGTCAGCGGGCGCATCGTCGATCCGACCAGCAGCGTGTTGGCGTAGTCGTCGAAGAAGATCAGCAGGCCGAGCAGGTAGGTCGTGATCTGCGCGCTCCGCGGACCGCGGGCCAGGAATTTCAGGCGTTCGACCAGGCCCTGGATGCCTCCGTTCAGCGTCAGGTTGCCGACCATGGCCAGCATCAACACCACGAAGACCACGATGCGCTGCTGCTCCGGGGCGGCGAGCTTGTCCCACAGGTAGTGGGTGAAGACTCCGTGGCCGCCCTCCAGGACGGCGTCCAGGGGCGCCGCCCCGGCCCGCGCCCGAACCAGGATCGAACCGATCAGCACCCCGCCGAACAGGGATGGAATCGGACGCCGGGTGGCCAGCGCGAGGGCGATCGCGATCAGGGGCGGCAGCAGCGAGCGTCGCTCGGGGGCCGTCCAGGGGAGTTCGAGGGTTTGCGCGGGGCCGGTGGGGGGCCGCCACGTCAGGCGCAGGGCGCGGGCCGAGCGTTCGAGCTCGAATCCGTGGCCCCCGGGCACAGCGGCCCGCTCGCCGGCGATTTCGACCGCGGGCGCCCGAGCGCGGCCGGCGCCCGCCGGGCCGGCCCGCGAGCCCGCCGCGCTGCGCAGGCCTTGGACCAGGCTGCGGCGCAGGGCCGGCTCGAGCTCGGGCCCGGGGCGCCCCAGGGGGTCGCGGTAGCGGACCTGACCGAGGGCCAGCCGCGCGGCTCCGCCCGGGGAGGGCGCGGCCTCGGCCCGGTCCAAGACCCGCTGCCCGAGGGAACGCTCCTCGTCCCGGCCCACGCGCAGCAATGCCCGGTAGGCCTCGGAGCAGGCCAGTGCGTCCCGTTCGGGCTCCGAGCCGGCCGGCCAGAGGGCCAGCCAGGCCGCCAGGGCCAGCAGCAGGGCTGAGCAGGCCAACGAACCGCGGCGGCCCGGGCCCGTGGCGACCGCGGCGGGAGGGGAGATCACCGTGGCGAGACTCTAGCGCCGCGGGCCTCGCAGCCCAGGCGCAGGGGCTGGGCTATGCTCTCGCGATGCCGAACATGAGCGTTCCCGGGGGCCTCCCGGGAGGCGGGGGAGCGGCCGCCGCCAGCGGGCTGTTCGAATCCGCCGCGGCCGGTCCGGGCTGGTCGGCCCTGGCGCCCTGGCTCCTGGCCTGCCTGCTGGCGCTGGGGGCCTACGGCGTGTACCTGCTGGCCCGCCTGGTGCGGTCGGGCGAGGATCTGCGCGGGATCGCACGCCAGCAGCAGCTGCTGCTCGGCGAGCTGCGCGACCGCCTGGCACGCCTCGAACAGGAGCGCGCTGTCGTCGACCTCAGGCGCATCGAGCATCTGCTGATCGATGCGCGCGATGGGCAGGTGCGGCTCGAAGACGCGCTCTTGCGCAGCGTCGAGCGCGCGGCACCGGCGGTGGCCCAAGGGCCCGGTCGGCCGCCGGCGAGCGCGGTGGAGGAGTTGATCGAGCGCGTCCACAACCGACTGCTGGCGATGGGCTACGAACGGGTCCAGGTGGTCAGCGCACGGGAGCAGCTCGAGCCCCTGACCGCGGGCCGCGGCGAGGTGCTGGTGGAAGCGCGCCGGGGCGGGGTGATCCACAAGGGCAAGCTGAGCTTGGCCGAGGGCCGCATCCTGGACGTGGCCATGCTGCCGCCCTACGCCCTGTTCCCCTGAGGGGCGGTCCGCCCCCGGGGCAGCCCCGGGCCCACTTCCCCGGCGGGGCGGCGGACGGGCTCGGGCCCGGGAACGGGGCCCGCTCCCCGGCCGGCCGCGCCCCTTCGGCTTGACTCGGCGGCGCCAGGGGCCATCTTGGTTGACCCTTCGAGCACTCCCTTCAGCCCGCGACCCGACCCATGGCCATCGAAACAACCATCTCGCACCTCGGCGAATACGTCGGTCAGACCGTCCGCCTGCAGGGCTGGGTCTACAACCGCAGCTCGAAGGGCAAGCTCCATTTCGTGCAATTGCGCGACGGCACCGGCCTGTGCCAGTGCGTGGCCTTCCAAAAGGAGGTCTCCCCCGAGCTGTTCGAGGCTCTCGGACGGGCCGGCCAGGAATCGTCGATCGAGCTGATCGGGAGCGTGCGCGCCGACGAGCGCGCGCCCGGAGGTTTCGAACTTGGAATCAGCGCCGGGCGGGTGCTGCAGTTTGTCGACGGCTACCCGATCAGCCCCAAGGAGCACGGCCCCGACTTCCTGCTCAGCAACCGCCACCTGTGGCTGCGCTCCCGCCGTCAATGGGCGCTGATCCGCGTTCGCGACGCGGCCATCACGGCCATCCGGCGCTTTTTCGACGAGCGTGAGTTCGTGTGCGTGGATTCGCCCATGTTCACGCCCAATGCCTGCGAGGGCACTTCCACGCTGTTCGAGGTGCCCTATTTCGACCGCACCGCCTTCTTGACCCAATCGGGTCAGCTCTACGCCGAGGCCTCGGCCATGGCCCACCGGCGCGTCTACACCTTCGGCCCCACCTTCCGCGCCGAAAAATCGAAGACCCGCCGGCACCTGACCGAGTTCTGGATGCTCGAGCCCGAGGTGGCCTTCTGTGACCTGGCCGGGATCATGTCCCTGGCGGAGGACCTGGTGGCCCGGGTGGTCCAGGAGGTGCTCGAGCGCCGCCGGGAGGAGCTGAAGATCCTCGAGCGCGACCTCTCCAAGTTGGAGCGGATCCAGACTCCCTTCCCGCGCATGACCTACACCCAGGCCGCGGAGATCCTCGCCAAGCATCCCGAGTCGACCTTCAAGGCCGGGGACGACTTCGGCGCCCCGGACGAGACGATCATCTCGAACCTGCATGACCGGCCCGTGATGGTCACGCATTATCCGGCCGAGGTGAAGGCCTTCTACATGAAGCGCACGGAGGAACCCGCGCCCAAGGCCCTGTGCTTCGACATGCTGGGCAGCGAAGGCGTGGGCGAGATCATCGGCGGCAGCCAGCGCGAGGACGATCTCGACCGCCTGCTGCACCGCATCCGGGAGCACGACCTGCCCCAGCAGTACTTCGAGTGGTATCTCGACCTGCGCCGCTACGGCAGCGTGCCCCACGCGGGTTTCGGCCTGGGACTCGAGCGCACCGTCGGCTGGATCGCCGGAATCGAGCACATCCGCGAGGCGATCCCCTACCCGCGCATGATGACCCGCATCGAGCCGTGACCGGTTGAAGCGAAGTTGAAGTCAGCTCGACCCGGGCTGCGCCCGAGCCGAGCTGCCAACCCGGCCGATGCCACCGGGCCGCCAGCCGGCGGCCGCACAGGCTGGGCCAGCGCCGCCCGAGGGGCCCTGCGCCGCAGCGTTCTGTCCGCCGTGCTCGGGGAGCCCGGGTGCGGCCGCGCCTCCGGGGTCCTTTGGGGGGCAGGGCCCGGGCGCCGATGGATTTCCGGGCGGACGCTGGTCCTCGAGCTTCGCCTGCCCGGGACCGCGGGTTTCCCGGGCCGCGGTCAGCGCGGGAGCAGCAAGGCCTCGAGCCGATCGGCCTGGGCCTGGCGCTCGCTCAGGGGGCGATCGCTCCAGTCCACGAAGGGCACCCCGGCGGCGCGGCACAGGGCTTCCCCCGCTCGGCCGCGCGGCCAGGCCGTGGTGGCGGAGCGGGTCAGTGCGGGTTGGCCCTGGGCCGAGGGCGTATCGATGCGCAGCACCCGCAGCAGGAAGGGGATCGACTCCCGCCTTCCCAGGGCCAGGGCGGCGATGGCGCATTCCGTGCGCACCTCGAGGTCGGGGTGGGGCTCGGCGCCTTCGACCAGTCCGAGCAACCGGTCCGCACAGCGCTCCGCACCGGGGAAGCGCGCCAAGGCCGCGGCCGCGGTCAGGTCGGCCGCATCGCCGTGCCGCGTGGGCAGCTCGATGCGGGCTTCGAGCCGCTGCATCAGCACCTCGCTCGCCGCCGGGCTGCGGCTGGCCGCCAGGAGCAGGGCCGCCCGGGTGGCCCGGTTGGGGGCCAGGGAGAGGGCTGCGCCGAGGGCTTCCAGGTCCGCGCTCGACAGCGCTGCCCGGGTCGGGTCGGCGGAGCGTTCGCGCAGGGCTTGCTCGAAGCGGGGCGCATCGAGCCCCAGGATGCGCTCGATTCCGGGGCTTTCGGGGCGAGTCCAGGGGAGGTGGGCCCGCGCCACCGCAGCGAGCCCGAGCAGCGGGAGCAACAGCAGCAGCACCGAGCGGCGTGCGGACGGCGAGCGCCACGGGCGCGGATCGGTCGCTGCGCAACAGCGGCGCTGGGGTCCGCGGGCGCGAGCGGCGACCGCCGGCGGGGTCTGGGCAGCCATGCTGATCAGGATAACGCCCGCGCGGGTCTGCGCCGCGCTCGGAGCGCGGAAGGCGCGCCAGGCGCAGGCCGGGCCTCGGCGCGGGAAACCCGGGTTTCGATGACACCGGCGCTGCGGGGGTCGGTCTTTGGAGCTGACGGGCAAAGGGCCCGTCCCAGTCCCACAGCCGCTGCTCCGTTTCGACGGATGCTGCCGACCCGCTCGCCAGGCGAGCGACCCACCATGCCCCTTTCGATCCTGCTCACCTTCCCCGCTGCGCCCGAACCCCAAGCCCTCCAGCGCGGGGCCGCGCGCCTCGTGCGTCTGGCTGCCTACCTGGGGGCCAGCGCCTCGATCGCCGCAGCCCAGACCAGCCACCCCTTCCTGGTCAGCACCACGACCGACGCCGGCGCGATCTCCCCGGCCTTGCCTTTCCTGGAGGACCAGCATGCCCTGCTGGTCGGACCGGGAGCCCCGCCGCGCCCGTTCCTGACCGACGAACACTGGCGCGCCCTGTCGAGCCTGATCCCGGGGGACATCGATGGACTGAGCCTCGACCGCAGCCAGACGCATGCCTTTCCGGCCCTGCGCTTCTCGCTGCTCGCCGATGAAGGCGGTTTCCTCGATGGAGACATCCTGGCCCTGCGCCCGGGGGGCGGCTTCGACGTGATCGTCTCGGAGTCCGCGCTGACCAGCGCCCTGGGTTTGCCGACCAGTTCGATCGATGTCGATGCCTTCGAGTTCGACGCCGTCGGCGGCCTGTACTTCAGCCTGCAGAACGACCTGCCCGGCAGCGTGCTGGGCGATCTGGCCGATGGCGATGTGCTCTACTTCTCGACCGCTGGCCAGCTCAGCCGCCCGTTCACCGAAGCGGCCGTGCAACAGGCCCTCAACCAGGCCACCGGCAGCAGCTCGGTGGTGGGGGACGTGCAGGGCATCGCCTGGTTGGGCAGCGGCATCGCCGTGGCGGTCCAATCCCCGAGCGCCTTCGACGGCGCCGTGCTGCAGCTGACCCCGGTCGCCCAGATCCTGGCCACCGAAGCCGAACTCGGTTTGGGCGGGGCCGAGTTCGATGGTCTGACTGCCTGGCCGGCGCACTTTCCCAGGCTCTCGGTCTGGTTCGAAGCCCAGGGCAGCCCGGGCCTGGGGCGGGGCGTGATCGAGGGCGCCCCCTTCGAGGTCGTGACCCTGATCCCCGCCAGCGCGCCCGGATACGAGGCGGCCATCTACCTGCCCGGATTCGGAGCTTGGTGCATCCACCCGAACGACCCCTTGATCGGGCTCGGATTGGCCCAGGGACTGCCCCTGTTCGGCTTGGATTCCGGCGGGCGCCGCGAGTTCCAGGTCAATCTGAGCCCGGCGCTGGCGGGGCTCGGCTACGACTCGAAAATGGGCTACAGCTATCAGGCCTTGAGCCTGACGAGCGGAGAGCTTTCGGCGCCGCTGCGGGTCGAGTTCTGACCGGCGGGGGCTCGGGCGACCCGCGCCGGCGGGTCGTCCGAGCCCCGGCGCTCGGGCGCCTGGCGGCTTTCCGGTCGTGGGGGAGCCGAAGGGGCTCGCTGCGGCGCCGGAGTCGCACCGCGTCCAGGGCAGAAATGCCCAGGCCAGGGCCCTGCGGCCCCTAGACCGGCCCGGTCCGGGTGCGGTGCGACCCGCGGCTCAGGGCAGGAACGAGCGCAGGCCCGCATCGTCCGCGATCCACAGCCGGCCGCGGGGGCACAGGGCGTTCGGCCGTTCCCAGGCCACGAAGTGCCAGCGGCCCGCGCGGCTGATCGTGAAGGCGTCCGGCTCGTTGCCGCCCCGGCGCACCAGGTAGTGATCGCTCAACACCTCGATGCGCCAGGGCGTCCACGGATTGCCCAGCTCCGGTTCGTTGCCGGTGCCCCGGCGCAGGGCCACGTAGTGATCGCCGCGCTCGCTGGCGAACGAGCCATCGTCGGCCCCGGGACCGCGCTCGAGCAGACCGCGGGCCGAGCTCAGGGCCGGGGTGACCGCATCCGTCCAGGTGGCCACCTTGCCGTCGGTGAACAGGGCGGCGACCCCGTTCTGCAGGAGCACCAGGCCCTCTGCGGGCGCGCTGGTGTGGGTCCAAGGACCCTCCAGGTCCCCGTCCTCGGCATCGAGGATCCAAGCCTGTCCATCCTCGGACAGCAACAGCAGATGGCCGGGGCGGGCGCGCAGGAAGACCGGGGTGCGGGCGATACCGGCCAGAGTCTCGAGTTCCCGGACCCAGACCTCCTTGCCCTGGGAGTCGATCCGGCGCACCTTTCCGAAGCGATCGGCCACGATTTGGTCGCCGCCGATCGGAACCGGAATCGCTTCGATCTGGCGCTGGGCGACCCACAGTCGCTCGGGCTGCTTGTGCAGGCTGATCATCAGATCCTGGGGGCGGTCCAGCTCGACCTTGACCAGCTCGCAGCCCGGGTAGCTGAATTCGAGGCGCACGAAGGCACCCACGTTGGATTCGAGCGAGAACGGCGTCGTGCGCTGGGATCCATCGGAGAGCCGCACGCTGGCCCCGGGCGGGTTGCTCTGCACGCGCCACGGCAGGGGGCAGATCGACAGATTCAGCTTGGCGGCCTCCAGCTTCTGGATCGCCGAGCCGTGCTCTCCGGCCCGCGCCAGCTCGAGCGCCTGTTCGAAAGCCTGGCGCTGGGCCCGGACCTGATCCAGCTCGGGGGTCAGGAAACCCATCAGGCTCTCGGAGCCGTCCAGCTTGAGCAGCGCCTCGTAATCGTCGAGCGCGCTGCTGAAGTCGCCGGTACGGGCATGGAATCTGGCGGAGGACAGCAGTTGTTCTTGCTGATTCTCGAGGTCCCGGATGCGCAGCTCCTCGCGATCCCGGGCCCGGGCCGACATGCGCTTGGCCAGGGACTCGACGAGCACCGTCAGCCGTTCCGAGAAGGGCACGAATCGATCCTTGTTCGCCTGCGCTTTGGCTTCGGCTACCAGCTTCTCGATCACGGCGAGCAGTTTGCGCTCGGCGTCCAGCTCTTCATCCGAGGCATTGACGCTCGGATTGCGGCGCTCGGCCTCTTCCTCGCAGCGATTTCCGAGCAGGGCCAGCAGGTCTTCGTGGCTGCCCCAACCGCGCTTGTAGGACAGCGCCACGTCGGGCTTCTCGGGCAAGGCCACCACCATGCGGAAAGCGTCCGGCAGGTCGCCGCTGCGCACCTTGGCCTCGGCCTCGTCGAAGCGGGCGACCCAGGCTCCGGCGCGCTGCTCCTGGTCCTCGGCGTGGCGCTTGAAGAGCCCTTGCCGCATGGTCTGGATGCGTTCGGACTCGTCCCCGGGGAAGTACTTCTCGAGCAGCGCCAGGGCCTGGGACGGGGTATGGAGCAGCTCGGTGATCTCGATCAAGCGCTGCTCGCGCATCTGGTTGCGTTGGAACCAGATCACGCCGGACCCGGAGAGGACCACCGCGAAGGCTGCGCCGATGGCGATGTTCCAGCGGTTTTTGGTCTTGCGGCGCAGGCGCTCGCGGGTCTCGAGCAGCATGCCGTTGGCCACCCGATGGTTGGGGGCCGACTGCAGCAGCGAGTAGAGCACCTGCGTGGCTTTCTCGAGCTCTTCGTGGACCAGCAGCTCCTGGGCTGCTTCGATCATCCAATCGGAGCCCATCTCGAGCAGGCCGGCTTCCAGGAGCCGAGTGCCCAGTTCGATGCGGGTCGTGAGGGAGTCGGGCGCTAGGGCGGCGACCACGCGCAGGACGCAGCGTGCACGGAAGGTCTGGTCGTTGGCCAGGAAGCCGCGCGCCAGCCGCAGGAGCTCCCCATCCGAGCCCTGGTGCTCTTCCTTGGGCAGCCGGGTGCGCAGCGCGTGGTAGTGGAGCTTGGCCAGGACTCCGGCCTGGGGATGCTCGGCCAGCTCGCGCCAGCGCTCTAGCTGCGTCTGCAGGTCGGTGTCGAGCGCATCCAGCTTGCGATACAGCGCCCGGGCCTGGCGCATGCCGAGCAGCTGCGCCGCCCGCTGCAGCTGCCCGCCCTCCCAGGCGCTCCACAGCAGCTGGGCTTCGTTCCGCAGGGGCGGACCGGCGGGGGCGGAGGCCAGCCAGGCCGCCAGGTGGTGCGCCGCGCGGTCGAGGCGCTGGCCCTCGAGTTCGGCGTTGGCCAGGGCCAGCTGCTCCGTGGGGGTGCACAGCCTCAGGAGTTCGCGACCAACCCCCTCGGCGATCAGCCCGCGCACCTGCCGGCAGGGCCAGCCCAGGCGGTCGGCGATCTCCATGACCGTCGAGCGGCCATCGATCTGATCCAGCAGCGCATTGGGGTTCTGGCTGCGGTCGTCCTCCGACAACAGCACCGGCACGTCGTCGAGCCGCACCTGGACGCTGCCGGAGGAGCTCTCGTCGGCGATGCGGGCGTGCTCGAGCAGCAGGTACTCGACCGGCATGCCCTGCCCCCAGGGCGAGTCGGAAGCCTCGGAATCCTGCTGTCCATGCTGGACCCGGCCGTGCATCGGCTGCGGCAGGTCCCCGGGTTCGAAGCGGAAATGGAGGTTCTGGGTGTCGAGCAGCTGGAAGAAGGCTTCCCGGCGGGCGGCCTTGGCGATGGCTTCCCGGCGCTCGAAGTCCCGGGCGGGGTCGGGGTCGAAGCTGAAGGCGCGCTCCGCGCGGGCACGCCAGACCTCCGGGTCCTCCTCGGGGTTGTCCAGGAGGAACACCAGGCCGTTCTCGAGGCCCAGGCGCAGGGACAGCTCGTTCCCGTAGAGCGTCAGCACGCCGTCCTTTCCACCGCGGGCCAAGCCTTGCAGCAGCTCGCCCAGGCCGATTCCGGCCACATCTCCCTGGAAGCTCATGGATTTCGTTGCATTCGGACGGGGCGAGGCTCTGGCTGCCCCGGGGAAGCGTCCGGGCAGCCCTGCGGAGCGCGGGCCAAGACCCTCGGCTTTTCGTCCGCTCGCTTCCGCGCGCTCAAGGGAAAGCTGGACGCGCGGCAGCCCCGTCGAGGCGGGGCTGCGGGCCCGCGGCCAGGGCCAGGGCGATCGCTCGCCGCTCACCGGCCGCCCGTCGAAACCTGCAGCCCCTGCGCTCGGGCCCGGGCCCGGCTCCGTACCCGGCCGCCAATGGAAAGAGTTTCCTCGCGGCGGCGGCTTTCCGCCCCCGCGCCGCCACCCGGCTGGGGCCCGGCCTGAATGGCACCTTGGCTCCGCTACCCCGGACCGCGAGCCGGGCCGCGGCAGGGACTTTCGAGGGTTAAGCCCGGGGTCTGCGCGGCGCGGTCCGCGCCCACCCGCGCCGCTCCTGGGGCGGCCTGGACCCCCGGCGCTCGGCGGGGCTCAGCCACCCGCCTGGCCGTCCAGCCGGCGCCGCAGCCGGAGACCGTCCGCGGGGCTGTCCAGATCGTCCAGGATGGCCTCGTCGTCCACCGCCAGCAGCCAGCGCGGGTTGGCGCTGGCGCGCAAATCCTTGAGCGGACGGTCGGCCTCGAAGGCCGCGAGCCGGGCCAGCAGCTCGCGCCCGATCAGCACCGGATGGCCCGCGCGGGCCGGCGCGTTGGTCCCGAGCCCCGCAAACGCCGGCGCCAGCCAACCCAGGGGCGGGGCGCCGGCCTCGGCCCAGGCCAGGCGCAGGGCTCGGTGGGTGCCGGCCGCCACCAGGGGGACATCGACCGGCGCCACCAAAAAATCCCGACCCGGGAAGCGCTGGACCGCCAAGCGCAGCCCGCCGGTTCGGCCGCGCGCCCAGTCGGGGTTCTCCACGACGCTCACGTCCGCCGGCAAGGCCGCCCGAACGCGCTCGGCCTGCGCACCCAGCACCACCGCCCTGTCCGCGCCCGCTCCCGCCGCGAGCACCTGTTCGACCGCGGTCAGCGGACCCAGGCGGTAGAGGGCCTTGATCTCGCCCAGGCGCCGTCCGGCCCCGGCGGCCAGCACCAGCAACAGGGGCGCCTCCATCAGAGCAGCAGCCGCTCGCAATGGGCCTGGGCCAGGTTCAGATCCTCGGTGCCCTCGACCAGGCAGCGACCGTCCGGGAACAGGGTGAAGCGCAGCCCCTCGTGCAGGAATGCCAGCAGCGGCCCCGCCACCCGCAGTTCGCGGGCTCCGCTGCGTTCGAGACGCTCGATCAGCCTCGGCCGGTCGGGCGGTTGTCCGCGGCCGGGAACCTGCACCGCATTGCGGCCGCACAGCGCCAGGGGCTGCTGATGCTCGGCCTGCTCGAGGTACTCGAACCGCCGCCCTGCGCAGCACGGGCAGTCGGGGTCCCGTTCCGCGCGGACGCTGGCCTGCTCGCCGGTCCAGACGTCGCTGCACAGGAACCTGCCCGCCGCCTGCGCGCGCTCCGCCGGCTCCGCGGCCAGATGGCGCAGGGCCAGAGCCGCTTGCCAACCCGCGGCCACCAGCACGGCCGGGCCGAGCACGCCGCCGCTCTCGCAGGTCTCCAGCTGCCCGGGCAGCGGCGGCTCCGGGAACAGGCAGCGCAGGCATCCGCCGGTCCCCGGAACGATCAGCAGGGCCCGCGTCTGGCTGCCGACCACACCCGCATGCACCCAGGCCTTTGCCTGCCGCACACACCAATCGTTGAGCAGATAGCGCGTCCCGACGTTGTCGGTGCCATCCAAGACCAGGTCCACGTCCTCCAGGCAGTCGCCGAGGGCGGACGCACCCAGGTGCACGAGTCGGGCCTCGTAGCGGGTGGGTCCCCCGGCCCGTTCGAGGGTCTCGACCGCGGCTTGGGCCTTGGGAGCGCGCTGCGCTGCATGGCGGGCATCGAAGAGCACCTGGCGGGGGAGATTCGACTCGTCGACCAGGTCGCGGTCGATCAGCCGCAGGAAGCCGACCCCCGCGCGGGACAGGGCCAGCGCCGCCGCACCCCCCAGGGCTCCGACCCCGACGATGGCCACGCGCGCCCGCTCGAGCCGGGCCTGCCCGGCCGGCCCGAGGCCGGCGAAGGCCAGCTGCCGGGCGAAGCGAGGGGCTCGCGGGGTGGAATCCATGGGCCTGGGTGGAGCGGCTGCCCAATCTGACATAGCCCCTGGGATCCAAGGACCCAAGCACCTGAATCGGGGCAGCCGCGCAGGCCCCCGACCCCGGCGACGCCCTGGCCCAGGATGCCCGGCGGGCCGCGGGCCAGCGGGTTTCCCCGGCCCCGCTTTGGGTCCGTGATCCCGGGCTTCCGGACAGACCCGAGCGGCCGCGGGATCCCCCCGTGACCTAAAGGGTCTGCGCCGGGATCGATCGGGCCAGCGCCGCTGACCGTCGAGGACAAACGCCTCGGGCTGCGCCCGAGCCGCCATACCAACCCGTCGGATGGCTGTGGGCCGGCATCCGCCGGCCACAGCCGCTGGGATCGTCGCTGCGCGCCGATTTTTTTTTCAGCCTTCGAGGAGACGACGGCCGGCCGCAGGCCCTGCAGGACCCCGTTCCCCGCGCGCCGCGGCCGAAAGGGCGGGCCGCGCACGGTCCCGCCTTGGCCGGGCGCGCCGAGCGCGGCCATGGCAGGCGCCGCGCTGAGGTCGGGGGCGGGGCGCCGCGCCTGCGCTGGCACAGGGCCGCCGAATCGCGGGCCGACAGCAGCCTGCGCGCGGCCCCGGCCCGGCCAGGCCTCGAGCGAGGCGATCGAGCACCACCATCACGGCCCCGACGCGGACTTTCTTCGATCACCAAGGACCCGTTTGGGGCGCCCTTCCGTGCCCGATCTGTGGCAGAAAACTACCCCCAGACAGAGTTCTGAGGGCTGCCCCAGACCCCATCTGCCCGCCAAGCTCCCCGCTCCTGGGGTGCCCGGTGGGGTGAGCGAGGGGAATCGAACCCCCGACCCCCAGAACCACAATCTGGTGCTCTAACCGACTGAGCTACGCTCACCACCGGGCGGCTCGGGGCCGCCAATAGGCCCAGAGATGATGGCGGGGGAGCCTGCCTGTGTCAACCGAGCGTCGGGTGGGTGCGGGGCCGCTCCGGACGCCCGGTGGGGATAGGCTGAAGGGGCAACTAGAGAGACCATGCACCCGCGCCCCCGCTCCACCCCCCTCGCCCTGGGCCTGGCTTTGCTGGGGGCCACCCAGCTCGGCTGCCGGACCCCGCGGGTCGATGCGATGCCCCGCCTGGGCTGGCTTCGGTTGGAGGGCGATTTCGCGGCCGGGGTGGGGGGGCCGGGCCAGCCCAACCAGCTGGAGGCCCTGGGCCTCGGCGACCGGGAAGCCAGCTTGATGCCCCGTGTGGATTGGACCTCCGGGCGCTGGGACCACACCGTCGACTGGGTCGGAGCCCAGTACGCCGGTTCCGGCGAGGTCCAAAACGACTTCACCCTCGACGGGGTCACCTTCCCCCAGGGAACCGCGGTCGTCAGCGATCTCGAGTTCGGCGTGGCGCGCTGGCTGGCCACCTATGACCTCTTGGACCACCGTCGCTGGGTTCTGGGGCTGGGCGGCGGTGTCGGGCTGTATGCGGTGGAAACCAGGCTGCTCGACCCCGTGAGCACGGCGCAGACGGATACGGACCAGCTGGGCTTGGCTCCCAACCTGGCGCTGCGGGCCGGGTACGACTGGGGCAGCGTGGACGTGGGGCTGCTGATCGGCTGGCTCGGATTTTCGCTCAACGACACCGACGTCCAGTATCTCGACCTGGATCTCGGGCTGCGCTGGTTCCTGCGCGGCCCCGAGCAGGGCTGGAGTTCCGCCCTCGTGGCCGGCCTGCGCTGGGTCGACCTGGAGGCCAGCTATCGCGAGGAGGGCTCCGACGAACGCATCGACTGGAACACGCGCGTCGCCGGACCCTACCTGGGCTTCTCCCTGGGCTTTTGAGCCGGGTGCGGTCGGTGCGTCCGCCGCCGGGCAGGCGGCCTCCGGTTTCGTCGCGCCACGGTTCCGCGCGCGCTGGGATCCGCAGGCCGCGAACCTCGAGCGCTGCCCGCCGCGCGCGAGCAGCCCGTCCCCGGGGGATGGCGCGGGCGGTGGGCGGCTGGCCGGGAGGGTTCTGGGGCCGGGCGCGGAACGGGCCCGCTGCACCTGCCGTCAGAAGCGGCGCTGGCGCGGACCGGGCGAAGCTTGGCGGCCCGCGTCGGATCCGCTGGGCGCCGAGGAGGAGTCCCGCATCGGCCGGGCCCGCCGCCGGGCCAGCGCTTCTTCGTAGGACTCGTTGATCAGCGGGCTCTCGTAATCGCGGTACTTTTCGCGCAGTTCCGCCAGCTGGCGCGGCGTCGGGTCCGAACCGAACAGGCCGCCTTCATCCGCCAGCGCGCCCTGGAAGTCGGCGTACAGCGCCTTCAACACCGGCCACCAGTAGGGGGCCAGGGCCAGCAGGATCAGCAGCTTGATGAAGGTGTCGAGATTCACGGCGCGCGGCTCTGCCTCGACCGGAGCCCGGCAGAGGATACCCTTCGGTATCGGGGGCCGTCAGGGGCGAGGCCCAGCGGCTACCTTGCGGGAATGCATGCCGATCGCACCGCCCGCCCGCGCCCGTGGAGCGCGCTGCTGCCCCTCTTGGCCGCCCTTGGCCTCCCTGGCCCGCTTGTGGCCCGCTCGCTCCAGGCGGGCCTCGACCCGGCCCCGGCCAGCGCTGCGGCGTCCCCGGCCAGCGCCCAGGAACCGGGCGCCGCACCCCCGGCGGCCGGGAGGCTGTTCCTGACCGCACCGGAGGCCTCGGGCTTTCGGCGCACGTCGCGTTTGGCGGAGGTCGAATCTGCCCTCGAGGCCCTTAAGGCCTCGCCCTTCGGAGAATTCTGTGAGCGCTTGCAGCTGGGCTACAGCGCGGGGCGCGGCGCTGAGGCTCCGGCGCTGCCCCTGCTCGCGCTGCGCATGACCGACCGGAAACCCGGCCGCCTGCGGGTGCTGGTGCTGGCCAACATCCACGGGGGCGAGGTCGAGGGCAAGGAGGCCAGCTTGATGCTGATGCGCGAGCTGGCGGAAGGTCGGCATCGGGGCTTGCTCGAACGCCTCGAACTGCTCTGGATCCCGGTCTACAACCCGGATGGAAACGAGGCCATCGGCCCTTGGAACCGGGTCGAGCAAAACGGGCCCGAAGAGGGGGTCGGCGAGCGCGCCAACGGGCTCGGTCTCGATCTCAATCGCGACCTGATCAAGGCCGAAGCCCCCGAAACCCGCGCCCTGCTCGGGATCCTGGCGCGCTTCAATCCCCATCTGCTGCTCGATCTGCACACGACCAACGGGACCGACCACGGCTATCCCCTGACCTACGCCACGTCCCTGACCCCGGGCCTCGATGCGGACCTGTCGGCCTATGCCGAGCAGCGTTTCCTGCCCGCGGTCGCCGCCCGGATGGCCGAGCAGGGTTTTTCGACCTTCGACTATGGGAATCTCGAGTCGATCGAAGGCGGTGGCGAGGCCTGGCGCAGCTTCGACGCGCGGCCCCGCTTCCTGACCAACTACATCGGGCTCCGCAACCGCATCCCGATCCTGAGCGAGGCCTTCAGCTACGCCGATTTCGGCCTGCGCATCGAAGCCACGCGGGCTTTCGTTTTGGCCTGCCTGGAGCGCGCGGCCGAGGAGGCCGAAGACATCCGCCGGCGCGTGGAAGCGGCCGATCGGCGCTGCATGGACCCGGCCCAGCCCTTGGCGCTTCCGCTGGCGGTCGCGCTCGAGCCCCCCTGGCCCAAGGACATCTGGCTGCAGCGCATCGAGGAGCTCGAGCTGAGCCTGCCCGACGGCGGCAGCGGTCGGCGCCGCCAGGCCACCTGGGAGCTCGAGCGGCGCCCCAGCCAGGCCCAGGTGCGATTCCTTTCGACGGCCCTGCGGTCCCTGCCCGCTGGTTGGGCCGTGGCCGCGCCCAACGCGGCCCTGCTCGAGACCCTGGCCTGGCATGGCGTCGATGTCCGGCTGCTGGAGCGGCCCTGGGATGGGTCCGCGGAGCGCTTCGAGATCAGCGAGTCCCGGCTCGCGAGCCGGCCCTTCCAGGGGCATCGGGAGCGCAGTCTGCGCGGAGCGTGGAATCTGACCCCGGTCCGCCTTCCCGCCGGAGCCCTGGTGGTGCCCCGGGCTCAACCCCTGGCGCGGCTGGCGGCCTGGCTGCTCGAGCCGGAGAGCCTCGATTCCTGGACCACCTGGAACGGCTTCGACGCCTGGCTCGCGGAGGATCCGAGCCACCACCCGGTGCTGCGCTTGGCGCAGCTTCCGGATTGAAGCGCCGCCGGCCGGGGCGGCCCTTGCCCGCTTGCCGCTAGCGCAGGCGCTGGAACTCCAGCTGCGAAGGGGAGCTCCAGAACCACTGGATGTCCCACAGAATCCAGATTCCGACGGCGATCAGCACCCAGGGCTGAGAGCGTGCCAGGGCGGCTTGCCAGCGCGGGGTCGCCGCGGTGCGCCGCGTCAGCCACCAAGCCAGCAGACACCACAGCAGCGTCCCGGCCGAGAAGATCGGCAGGATGGCGGCGGGGTTCGGGAACGCTTGGGCCAAGCCGGGCACGTAGACCGCCACGTTGTCGGAGCCATTGGCGAGGGTCACCAGCGTCACGGCCAGGCACAGGTTCCCTGGGCGCAAGGGGGGGGACTCGCCGGACTCCCGGCCCCCCTGGGGGGACCGGCTCGCGGCGCGCAGCGCCCGCAGCCCCAGTCCCAGGGGCATGAGCCCCAGCGGAGCGAGCCAGTGCGGAGGTATCGCCCGGGAGCCAAGGGCCAGCAGGATGCTCCCCAGGGTCAGCAGCAGGATGCCGGCCAGCTGGCCGAGCACGATCGAAAGCGCCGACAGGCGCCGGTCCGCGAACCACACCAGCAGCAGGACCAGGTCGTCCAGGTTGGTGGCCACGAACAGGGATGCGCCCAGGAGCAGGGAGTCGAACCAGGAAGGCACTGGGAGCCGGGGGATGGGATGGGTTCGATCGGGGCGCGCTCCCGCCGTGGAGCCAACGGCCGCCCGTCGCCCGCCTCGGCGAGGCGGCCCCCGCCGCGCGTGCCGCGTCCGTCATCGCGCGTGCGGGAGCGGCCCGCAGCGGGCCGAGGAAATCGGGTTTCGACCGCCGGGGGCCGGGGCGCTGCGCAGGCCGCCGGCCTGCGGATGGCCCCGCGCTCCCACGCAGCGCGGGGCCCGGAGCTGGGCCCGAGACCCGGGGCGGAGGGCCTGCGGAAAGCGGCCGGGACCGCCGGGCCCGGCGCGCGCAAGCGCTCGGGCGGCGCCCGGGGACGACGGTTTGCAGGACTCGAGATGGAACCCGCTCGGCCGATCCGATCGGGTGCGCGGCCGAGCTGGCACGCCCGCCAGGACTCGAACCTGGGACCGGCGGATTAGAAATCCGCTGCTCTATCCAGCTGAGCTACGGGCGCCTGGCAGCGGGCATGATAGCCCCCCAGGTCGGTTCGCGGCCGGGGGTCGGACCAAAGCTCCGGCCGGAGCGGCGGGGCCAGCGCCCGCGGGCCGCTGCGCGGCGCTCCCGGGCCCCGCCCGGGGCCTGGATTGGGACGATCGATCGGCCTCAGGACGCGGTCGAGGGGGCCCGCGGGCGGGCGCGTGGCCAGCGCCTCGCTCGCTGTGCGCCGGCGCTTCGCGGCGGAGGCGCTCAGCCGCTCGGCGAAGGGTCGGGGAGATGGGACTCGAACCCACGACTCGTAGCACCCAAAGCTACGCCTCTACCAACTGAGGTACTCCCCGTCGCTCCGAGTCTAGCGCTCGGCGGACGCCGCCGGGAGCGCCGGGCAGGGGGCGGGCCGCGGGGCTGGCCATTCCAGCCCCTGGGACGCCCGCGCCCATGGCGCCGCTGCGCCGAACCCCGGGCGGCCGGGGATCCAGCGGCTGCGGAGCGCTGGGGCGGAGGCGGGCGGCTGCTACCCTCTGGGCCTTCGCAACCTCGAGCTCTGTCCCATGAAGGTCCTGGTGGTCGGCGGCGGCGGCCGCGAACACGCCCTGTGCTGGAAGTTGGCCCGTTCCCCCCGGGTCAGCGAGGTGCTGTGTGCCCCGGGCAATCCCGGCACCGCGGCGCTCGGCCGCAACCTGCCGGTGGCCGCCAACGACATCGATGGGCTGGTGCGGGCCGCCGCCCAGGAGCAGGTCGGGCTGGTGGTGGTCGGACCGGAGGATCCGCTGTGCGCTGGGTTGGCCGATCGCTTGCGGGCCAAGGGCATCGCCGTGTTCGGGCCGGGGGCATCCGGGGCGCGCCTGGAGGGCAGCAAGATGTTCACCAAGGAACTGCTCGAGCGCCACCGCATCCCGACCGCCGCCTGGCGTCGCTTCGACCGCTCGGGCCTGGCCAAGAGCTACCTGGAGACGGTCAAGACCTGGCCGCAGGTCGTCAAGGCCGACGGCTTGGCGGGTGGCAAGGGCGTGTTCATCTGCAAGGACCTGGCCGAGGCCCGCGCGGCCGTGGACCTGCTGATGGAGGAAAAGCGCCTGGGCGAGGCCGGGGTGCGCATCGTGATCGAGGAGTTCCTGGAAGGTCAGGAGGTCTCGGTGATGGCGCTCACCGACGGCCACACGTTGCTGATGCTCGAGCCCGCCGTGGACCACAAGCAGGTCGGGGACGGGGATACCGGTCCGAACACCGGCGGCATGGGGGTCGTGGCCCCGGCGCCCTTCGTCGGCAAGCGCCTGGCCTTGGCCATCGAGCAGCGCGTGTTCCTGCCCCTGCTGCACGCGCTCAATCTCGAGGAGATCCCTTTCCGCGGCGTGCTCTTCGCGGGCTTGATGGTCAGCGACGCGGGGCCGAAGGTGCTCGAGTTCAACGTGCGCTTCGGCGATCCGGAGACCCAAGCCGTCCTGCGCCGGCTGGAGAGCGACCTGTTCCCCTACCTGCTGGCCACGGCGGAAGGCAAGCTCGAGGAGCAGGAGCCGCCGCGCTGGAGCCCGGGCGTCTCGGTCTGCGTGGTGGGCTGCGCCGCGGGTTACCCGGGCGAGGTGCGCCGCGGCGATCCGATCACGGGGCTCGAGCGCCTCGACGGGGATCCGCGCGCGGTGCTGTTCCATGCGGGCACCCGGCAGGAGGGACGGCACGTGGTCACCAGCGGCGGGCGTGTCCTGTGCGCGACCGGCACCGGCGAGGACTTGGAGCAGGCACGCGAGCAGGCCTACGGGCTCATGAAGCGCGTGCATTTCGAAGGCCTCTTCTTTCGCCGCGACATCGGCCAACGACCGGCCCGAGTCGTCTGAGCCCTACCCGCGGTCCGCTCTCGCTGCTCGCCGATGCCCCAAGATCGTCTGCGCAAGGCCTTCGCGGCCTACCTCGAGGGCCAAGGCCTCAAGTTCACTCCGCAGCGGCAGCGCATCTTCGATCGCGCCTTCCGCACCCACGACCACTTCTCGGCCGAGACCCTGTTCGCCTGGTTGTCGGCGGACCCGGGCCCGCGCGTGTCGCGGGCCACGGTCTACCGCACCCTGGCGCTGCTGGTGGAGGGCGGCTTCATGGAGAGCTTGGACGTGGGCAAGGGCGAGCTGGTCTACGAGCACATCGCTGGTCACAAGCACCACGACCACATGGTGTGCGTCTCCTGCGGCCGGATCGAGGAGTTCTCGGACAGCGAGATCGAACGCCTGCAGCTGGCGGCCGCCCAGCAGAAGGGCTTCGTGATGGTCGATCACGACCTGCGCCTGTTCGGCTACTGCCGCGTGTGCGTCAAAAAGGGGCTGTGCCCCTTGGTGGCTCCCGGACAGCCCGAGGGACAGGCGCTCCCGGGAACCGGCGACGGTTGGTCGAAGCCCTACGGGGTGCGCCTGCCCGGCCGCGCGCGGCGCGGCGGCGCGGAGCCCTCGGGGACGCCCAACAAGCCCGAGGCCTGAAGCGCAGCCGGCGCGGTCGGTGCCCGTCAGTCGAGGGGGCCGTTGCGCTCCGCCAGCCGCGCCAGGAGGGTGTTGAGCACCCGTTCCGCGGTGCTGCCGTCGGAGAAGCCCAGCTTCTTGGCGCGCACCTTGATCGTGGTGCGGCCCAGGTCATAGGCCAGCACCTCGATCGTCACCTGGGCCCCGTCGACCTTGCCGAACAGGGTGCGCGGGAAGTCCTCGACCTCGAGCGGCACCGAGGAGAGGATGCCGAAGACGTCCTTGGCGACGAACCAGACTTCCTCTACGTCCAGCCGCACCAGGCTCGAATAGACGTCGGTTCCGGCCATTTCGCGGGCCACCAGCACTCCGGCGCCGGCGCCCACGGCGGCTGCCAGGCAGCCGCTGAGCGGGGCGAGCAGCCCCAGGCTGCCCGCCAGCAAGAGGGCTGCGTAGGGCCTGCGGGAGCGGGGGCGTGGGATGCGCTGGAGGAAGGGCACGACCAAGGGGATCTGAACAGACTGGCGCCTGGGGCGCCGCCGGGGAAGGCCCGCAGGCGGGGCGCGGGTCTGGGGAGCCGGATCGGGGATCGGGGGGGGCCGGGGGCCCGTCGGGGCTGGGGGCAGGCCGCGGAGTTGGCGCCGGGGCGGCGGCCTGCGGCACTTCGATGGGGGTGCGCGCCGGGAGCGGCGCAGGGTCAGCTGCCGGCCGCGGCCACCAGGGCGCGGAAGAAGGCCAGCCCTTCCCCTTCGCTGCGGCCGGAAAGGCGGGTCCATTGAGGGTGATGCCAGGGGGCGACGTTGCGCTCCGGGTGGGGCATCAGTCCGATCACGCGCCCGGTCGGGTCGCACAGGCCGGCGATCGCGGCGGTGGAGCCGTTGGGCAGCTCGGGATAGGTCGGGACGCCGCCGGAGGCGGTCACGTAGCGCAGGGCGATCTGTCCGGCGGCCTCGAGCCGTTCGAGCGCTCCGGGCGCCAGGGCGATGCGCCCTTCGCCGTGGGCCACCGGACAGGGCCAGATGCCGGCCGGCAGCCAGGTCGCCTGGCAGCGCTCGGTGCGCAGGTGTACCCAGCGGCATTCGTAGTGGTTGGAGGTGTTGTCGATCAGGGCCAAGCTGCGCCGTTCGGGCTCCCGCGGGAAGCCTTCGAGCAGCCCGAGCTCGCTCAACACCTGGAACCCGTTGCAGATGCCCAGCACGAACCCGCCGCGCTGCACGTGCTCGGCGAGCGGGGCGTACAGATCCTGGCGCAGGCGTGCGGCGAACAGGCGCCCCGCGGCCACGTCATCGCCGAAGCTGAAGCCGCCGGGGATCACCAGCAGGCGCGCGCCGGTCAGTTCCTGCGGAGCGGCGACCAGTCGGTTGAGGTGCAGGATCCGCGCGGCAGCGCCCGCTTGCTCCAGGGCGCGCGCGGTCTCCGCCTCGCAGTTCGTGCCGGCCGCGCGCAGGATCAGCGCGGTCGGCGGGGCTTTCACGGGACGGATTCGGGTGCTGGGGGTGGTCACGGCGGGGGTCTCGGGCTGGGTCGGTGCGGGCGCTGCCGGAGGGGGCGACAGGGGCTGGTCGGGCGGGAGCCTGCGCTGGGGCGTCAGCCTGCGAAGCCCGAGTGGTGGGCAGCGCGCAGCCGCTCGAGGGGCAGCTCGAACCAGGAGTCGCCCCGGCGGGAGAGCACGCGCAGCACCGGTTCGTGCAGCACACGTCCGACCCGAGCGCAGGGCAAACCCTCCAAGCGGCTTTCGAACTCGCGTGCATTCTCGGGGGCGACCTCGACCAGGAAGCGGGTCGCGGACTCCGAGAACAGCGCCACGGTGTCGGCGTCGTTGTTGCTCGATTCCGACGCATCCGGGGCCCAGACGTCGACCTGCTTGAGCTCGAGTTCGAGACCCAGTCCGCCGGCGAAGGCCATCTCGGCCGCGGCGGGGCCGAGCCCGCCTTCGGACAGGTCGTGACAGGCGAGCACCAGGCCGTGGGCCAGGCTGCCGTGCACGGCCCGCAGGAGGCGCGGCGAGAGCACCAGCTCCGGCCGCGGGACCCGCCCGGCGTTCGAGCCGAGCAGCTCGAGGTAGGCCGAGCCGCCGAACTCGGCGCGCGTGCGCCCGACCAGGTACAGGAGGCTGCCGGCGCGCTTGAGATCCATGGTCTGGGCGCGCCCGATGTCCGGCACCGGCGCGATCGCCGTGATCAGCAGCGTCGGCGGGATCGCCAGGGTTTCCGCGCCGACCCGGTACTCGTTGTTGAGGCTGTCCTTGCCCGAGATGAACGGCGTGCGATAGGCCAGGGCGGCGTCGTGGCAGCCCCGGGCGGTCAAGACCAGGGCCCCCAGCCGGTCGGGCTTGTCGCAGTTGCCCCAGGAGAAGTTGTCGAGGATCGAGGCCTGGTCGGGATCGGCGCCGACGGCGACCGCATTGCGCAGGGCCTCGTCGATCGCGCACAGGGCCATGGCGTAGGGGTCCAGCAGGCCGTAGTTCGGATTGGCCCCGCTGGCGATCGCCAGGCCCCTGCGCGAGCCGGGGAGGGGCTGGATCACAGCCGCGTCCCCCGGGCCATCGCCGTGCACCCCGACCAGGGGCTTGATCACGGAGGTGCCCTGCACCTCGTGGTCGTATTGGCGCACGATCCACTGGCGGCTCGATAGGTTGGGGGCGGCGAGCAGGCGCAGCAACCACTGCGCGGGGTCAGGGCAGCGGGCGATGCCGGCTTCCGCCTGGCGCGGGGCCTCGAAGCGCGCCCGGCGCACCGGGCGCGGGGTGCCCTTGTGCAGGAAACGCATGTCGAGGTCGCCGACCAGCTGGCCCTGGTCGAAGATCTCCAGGCGGCCGGTGTCGGTGAACTCGCCGATCACGCTCGCTTCCACGTCCTCGGCCGCGAACAGCGCCAGCAGCTCGTCGAGCTTGGCGGGGGGCACCGCCAACACCATGCGCTCCTGGGCCTCGCTGATCCAGACCTCGTGGCTCGACAGCCCGGGATACTTGAGCGGCACGCGCTCCAGGTGCACACGGGCGCCGCCGTGCTCGCCCATCTCGCCGACCGCGGAGCTGTAGCCGCCGGCGCCGCAATCGGTCACCGCCCGGTACAGGCCCTTGTCCCGCGCGGCCAGCAGGCAGTCGAGCACGCCCTTCTCGGCGATCGGATTGCCGATCTGGACCGCATGGCTGGATTCGGTCTCGCTGTGTTCGGAGAGCTCGAGCGAGGAGAAGGTCGCCCCGTGGATGCCGTCGCGACCCGTGCGGCCGCCCACGCTGACGATTTTGTCGCCGGGCAGCACCTGCTTGTCGACCAGGCGCTTCGGGATCAAGCCGACCGTGCCGGCGTAGACCAGGGGATTGGCGGTGTATCCGCGGTGGAACCAAACCCCGCCGTTGACGGTCGGGATGCCCATGCAGTTGCCGTAGTCGCGCACCCCGGCCACGACCCCGCGCAGCACCCGGCGAGGGTGCAGGCTGCCCTTGGGGAGCTCGCCTTCGGGCAGGTCCGGCGGGCCGACGAAGAAGGCGTTGGTGTTGGCGATCGGCTTGGCGCCCAGCCCGGCCCCCAGCACGTCGCGGATCACGCCGCCGATGCCCGTCCCGGCGCCGCCGTAGGGGTCGATCGCGGAGGGGTGGTTGTGGGTCTCGACCTTGATGCAGACCGCCCAGTCGCCCTCGAAGGCAACGATGCCGGCGTTGTCCTTGAACACGCTCAGGCAGTAATCGCGGGACAGGCGCTCGGTCGCGGCCACGATGGTGGCCTTGAGCAGATTGTCGATGCGCTCGACCTGCACCTGGCCCTGGGCGTCGAGGCTTTCGAAATCGACCACGCCGGTGAGCGTCTTGTGCTTGCAGTGCTCGCTCCAGGTCTGGGCGATGGTCTCGAGTTCCGCCGCGCTGGGCTCGCGCTGCAGCTGGCGGTAATGGGCCTGCACGGCGCGCATCTCGACCAGGTTGAGGCTCAGCTGCCCGCGCCGGCTGAGGTCCAGGAGCCCGGCGTCGTCCAGGTCGAGCAGCGCGACCGCAACCCGCCCGCGCCGGCCGCTGCCGCCCGGCAGGCCGAAGGGCAGCCGCTCGTCCCCGATGCCGACGCGCTCGATGGTCTCGTTGGCCAGCCCCCGGCGGGCCAGCTCCGCCAGGGCGGGACGGGAGACCGGGCCGTGGACCTCGTAAACCCGGAAGGTGGCCACCTGGGCCTCCTCCGGGGGCAGGTGGATGCCGAGTTTGGGCAGCAGGCGCGCGACCGACTGGGCCACGGGGTCCATCACCCCGGGCAGCGCGGCGGCCACCAGGCGCTGCGCGCCGGGGGGCACCTCCGGAGCCTGGCCGGGGGCCGTCAGCCGCAGCTGGTCGACCACGGGATCGCTGAGCACCTCGCGGCACAGGCGCTCGACCTGGGCGCGCTCGAGGCGCGGGCTCAGCAGGTAGCCGCGACCGAAACGCACGCGTTCGAAGCCCGGCAGGCCGAGCTCCCGGGCCAAGCCCAGGGCCTGGGCACCCCGGGGGTCTTCCCAGCGGTCGGCGCGGAAGACCTCGACGCGCCAGGCCTTCGGCAGCCCCAGCGGAGCGTCCTGGGAGCGGCTCCCCGCTCGGTCCGAGGCTGCGGATTCCGGGGCTGCGGGGGGCTGCGGGCGCTGCTGCACGGTGGGGGCGGGCCTCGGGCGTTTGGGGGCCCTGCGCCCGGGCCGGTCCTCCGGCGACGGCCGGAAGCTCTCGGCGGCGGGTCTGCGGGGCCGGGGCCTCCCCGGGGCTCTGCGGGGGGATGGTACAACGGACCGGCCCCGGCCGTATCCGCGCCCGGGGCCCCACCCTGGCCAGAGGAGCTTTTCCGTTGAGCAAGTCCGAATCGAATCGGGAGGCCGCCGGCGGCCTGAGCTTCGAGCGCAAGATCCGCGAGATGGAAGCCAAGCTGCGCGAGCTGCGCGAGCTGGCCCCGAGCACGCACCTGGATGTCTCCAGCGAGATCCAGGCCCTGGAGACCCAGCTGCAGGAGATGCTGGCCAAGACCTACGCCGAGCTGACCCCCTGGGAGCGCGTCAACGTGGCCCGCCACGCCGAGCGCCCCGTGGCCTCGGACTACATCGCCACGATCCTCGACCAATGGCTCGAGCTCAAGGGGGACCGGGCCTTCGGGGACGACCGGGCCATGGTCACCGGGCTGGCGCGCATGGGCGAGCGGCGCTTCATGCTGATCGCGCACCGCAAGGGCCGCACGACCAAGGAGCGCATGGAGTGCAACTTCGGCTGCGCCCACCCGGAGGGCTACCGCAAGGCCTGGCGCAAGATGAAGCTGGCCGAGAAGATGGGGCTTCCGATCGTCGCGCTGATCAACACCCCCGGGGCCTACCCGGGCATCGGAGCCGAGGAGCGCGGTCAGGCCCTGGCGATCGCCGAGAACATCCTGGGCATGTTCTCGCTGCGGGTGCCGATCGTCGTGCTGGTGATCGGCGAGGGCGGCTCGGGCGGGGCCCTGGGCATCGGGGTCGGGGACCGGATCCTGATGCTCGAGCACGCCTACTACTCCGTGATCAGCCCGGAGGGCTGCGCGGCGATCCTGTGGAAGAGCGGCGAGCGCTCGCCGGAGGCCGCCGAGGCGCTCAAGCTGACCGCCCCCGACCTGGCCGGGCTGGGCATCATCGACGAGATCGTTCCGGAGCCCCTGGGCGGAGCCCACCGCGACCGCCAGGCGGCGATGCAGACCGTGCGCGCCACGCTGCTGCGGCACCTGGAGGAACTCGACCGGGTGCCGGTCGAGCAGCTGCTGGCGGAACGGCGCGAAAAGTTCCGGCGCATGGCCTCGATCGAGGGCCGCTTCCCGGTGCTCAGCTGACAGATTGAGAAAAAATCGACCCGGGCCGCGCCCGAGCCGCCATACCAACCCGTCAGATGCCTTTGGGCCGCCATCCGGCGGCCGCACAGCCTGGGATCGTCGCTCCGCGCCGATTTTTTTCCCAGGCTGTGAGGGGTTGAGGGCGGCGCGACCCGGGCCGCGCCCGACCCGCGCTCACAACCTGTGCGCATGCCTGCGGGCCGCCATCCGGCGGCCGCAGCGGGCGGCCTCGTCGCTGCGCGTCGATGGACGCCCCAGCCCCCTGGTCCCCGGCCCCCCCCTGGTCCCCGGCCCCTGAGCCGCCGGGGGCAAGCGGCCCCGGCGCGCCGGGGCGCAGCGGCTTGCGGTCCCGGGCGCGGCGGGGCCCCCGGCCCCGCCGGGCGGAGCGGGGCTGGGCGCGGGCTGCTGCCCGGCCGATCCGGGCCCGCGCCGTCGCCCCCCGGGGGGTAGGGCCCAGCCCGGCCCGGCGAAAATCTTGCGCTCCTCAGGGCGCGTCGATCCGGCGCCAACCTGGATCCGATCCGCCCGTAGCGCCGCGCTATGATCGGTCCCCAGCGAAACCCGGCGCCCCGAGCGGAAAGTCGGAACCTCGCCGCGGCCCCAGCGACCGCGCCGCACGGCACCCGGGAGGGTAGCCCCCTGAAGCGACCCCAAGATTCCCTGCGAACCCCGGGCGCCGGCGATGCCTCGGAGCTGTCCGACCACGACCTGATCCGGGCCGCGCAGCGGGGCGAGGAGTGGGGTTTCCGGGGTCTGGTGGAGCGCCATCAGGGACGGGCCTTCCGGGTCGCCCGCCACATGGTCGGCAATCGGGACGACGCCCAGGACCTGGCCCAGGAGGCGTTCCTGCGGGTGTTCCGCAGCCTGGAGCGCTTCGACTTCCAGCACGAGTTCACCACCTGGCTCTATCGCATCGTCAACAACCTGGCGATCGACCACCTGCGCAAGCGCCGGCCGGTCTCGGGCGCCGGCGGGGAGGACGACGACGAGGCCGGGTTGCCCGAGGTGGCCGACGAGCGCCAGCCCGCTCCCGCGGCGGGTCTCGAGGCGGAGGAACTCGCGCGCGGGGTCCGCGATTGCATCGAGCGCTTGCCGGCCCACTTCCGCTCGGTGCTGGCGCTCCGGGAACTCGAGGGCCTGCCCTGCACCGAGATCGCCCGCATCGTGGGGGCCACCCACGTGACCGTGCGCTGGAGGCTGCACCGCGCGCGCAAGCTGTTCCAAGAGGAGTGGGAGCGGCGTGAGCGGCAGGGCGGCGAAAGCGCGGGCAATTCACCCCACGCGAGCGGCCCCGGCTCCCGCGGCGAGCCCGAGGAGGCCCTGCCGTGAGCCCGCTCGGCGCGGTTGGACCGGCCCGTGCCGTCCGCGGCCCCAAGCCCTGCGGCCCGCGCATTCCCCGGGATTGGCCCCAACGACCGGGGCGGCGATCCGTTCCTCCCGGGGCGGCCCGGAGCGCCCGCGCGGCTCGCTCGAGATCCTCCCGAACCGGGCAGCCCCTCTGCCGGGGCTCCCGTCTGCCCGGCCGCCGTTGGGGCGCCCCCCGACGGCCGCCCCCCGCCGCGGTCCCGCAGGCCGGCCAACGCGGCCTGCGGACCCCCCGCGCGGTTTTTCCCCCCTGCCTCAGCTCAACGTGACCCAAGGATCCGATAGCCAAGGCCCCGAGGCCTGCCAGCGCCTCGAAGCGGTGCTGCACCTGGTGATCGGCAGCGACCTGGACGAGCCGGAGCTCGAACAGGCGCGCGCCCACCTGGCCCAGTGTGCGGCCTGTGCCCAGCTCGCCCGGCGCGCCCGGCGCGCCCGGCAGGTGTATTTCGAACAGGCCTCGCTCGAAGGAGCCGAGGCTCCCGATCTCTGGCCGCGGCTGGCCGCAGAACTCAGCTCGGCCGGCCTCACCAAGCGGGCCCCCGCCCTGCCTTCCGATGGCGCCGATCGCGAGCTCCCGGCGCTGCGCGTCCCGGCGGAGGCTGCCGCCGGCGCCGGCCCGGTGGCCCCCCGAGGCGAGACGATCGAAGCGCGGGCCCCCGTCCGTTCGCCGGCCCCGGGGGTCGGCCCGTCGGCTCCGCGGCCGAACCGGGCCTGGCGACTGGCGGGCCTCGGCCTGCTGAGCAGCGGGCTCGCGGCCGCCGCCCTGCTCTACGCCGCCGGGCTGCTCGGTCCCCGCCCGGGCCCCGGGCAGAGCCCAAAGGGGAGGGCGGCGAGCGGCGGCCTGGTGCAGGTCGACCCCAGCAGCCTGCCCTCGACGCCCTCGACGCCGACGCCCGGGTCGATCCCGGAGGTCGCCGCGGCGGAACCCGAGGCGGCCATCCCGGCCGGCGGGCTGCGCCCGATCCCGGCTTCCGAGCGCCTGCGACTGGCCGAACAGGGCTTCGAGTTCCTGCAGCCGATGCCGGGGCTCGATACGCGCGGCTCCGGCCGCGAGACCCTGGTCAACCTGAGCTATCCGCGCTGAGCTGCCTGGGCGCCGTTTCCGGTCCGGGGCCCGCCCCAGGTCCCCGTCCGCGGGCGGCCAGGTCCCGGGCCCTGAGCCGCGCGGGCCCGCGCGGACCGGGTCTTCATCGGGCCGCCCTTCGGGCCTGGGCAGCCCCGGCGCGTCCGGCCGAGCGCGGCCGGGCCGCGGCGGCCTGCGGCGGGCATGGCCTCGAAGCAAGATCTGCCTCGAAGCAAGATCTGCCTCGAAGCAAGATCTGCCTCGAAGCAAGATCGGCCCCGGGTCTAGATCTGCCCCGGGCCCCAAGCGGCCCGTGCCGGCGCGTCCCGGCGCGTGGCGCCCCCGCCGGGTTGCGCCTCAGGGCAGCTTGCTGCTGGCATCGTTGCGCAGCTGCCAGGCGCGGCGGATATCGGGATCTTCGTAGGGCTTGTCCGAGAGGCGCACGAACTCGGTCGCATCGTCGATGGCGGCCTGATAGTTCCCGAGGTCGTACTGCACCTGGGCGCGGCGGCTGTAGGCGACCTCGTCGTTGGGGGTCAGCTCGATGATGCGGTCTAGGTGGGTCAGGGCGGCGGCGGGCCGCTGGCGCGAGTTTTCGATCGAATAGGCCAGCCAGCGCGTCTCGATCAGCAGGGCTTTGGTTTCGCGGGAGCGCGTGCGCAAACGTTCGTCGCGGGCCGGGTCGGGGGAGCCCGGGGGGCTGCTGAGGGTGCGCGCGATGGCCTCCAATTCGGCTTCGGCCAGCTCGATCAAGCGATCGGAGTGCTGGGCCGCTTCGTCGTAGCGGCCCATCAGCGCGTGGGTGCGCTGCAGTCCGTTGAGGGCGCGCAGTTCCTCGGGGTCGAAGGCCAGGGCGGTCTCGAAGGCCTCGGCGGCCTTCTTCCACAGGCGCTCGGCCTCGGCACGCAGTCGCTTCGACTCGGCCGGACCATCGCCCTTGGGCGCGGCCCGTTCCCCCCGTTCGATGGCCTCGGCGGTGGCCTGGTGGACCAAGCCGAGCCGTTCCAGCGTTTCGCCGAGGCCGATCGCCGCCCGGGGTTCCTCGCGGATGTCGAAGCCCTCGAAGACCAGCTTGGCCTTGAGCAGGCTCTCGGTGTCCCCGCGCCGCAGCTTGACCCGGCCGAGCAGCAGGCGCAGCTCCTTGTCGTCCCGATCGAGTTCGAGGCCCCGCAGGGCCTGATCTTCGGCGCGGCCGATCTCGCCGACCTGGAAGTAGTAGCTGCCGAGCTCGCGCCGGGTGGAGATCTGCTGCTCACGGGTCAGCTTGTCCTTGGACGAACTGCAAGCGCACAGCAGCAGGCCCAGGGCCAGGGCGGCCCACGGCAGAGGGCGAAGGGGGAAGGGGGAAGGGGGCGGCATGGCGGTGGGGGAGGAACCAGGTTCTACCCAGCCCGAGGCGGGCGCAACCGACGCGGGGTCGGAATTCGTGGGATCCGGCGGGGGCTCGGCGCGCGCCCTCGCGCCGCTCCGGCGTCCCCGGCCGGGCTCGAGACCCCCGGCGCCGCGGGCCCGACCTGCCGGGCCGCTCGGGCGGCCGCGCGGGCGGCCGGGAGGGCGCCGGGCGAGGCCGGGTGCCCGGCAACTGCAGGCCCCCAGCGGCCCTTCCGATCCAGGCTTGGCCAGCCCGTTGGGCCTGGGCCGGGGGCGCACCCGCCGCGGGCTGCAGGGCGGGTCAGTCGCGGGCCGAGAGCAGCCGTTGGAGCCGCTCGGGCTCGATGCGCACGCTGCGCGTCTTGCCCCCCGAGAGGGTCACCAGTCCGGCGGGGGCTCCGCGCGGCTTGTGCACCTGCTTGCGGGGCGCCAGGTGGATGTTGACCCGCGGGGAACCGTTCAGCGGCGAGAAATGGGCCGCCAGGTGGCAGGCATCGAGCACGTCCTCGGGATGGGGCTCGGCGTCCTTGCCGCGGCGCAGGATGACATGGCTTCCGGGCGAATCGGCCGTGTGCAGCCACAGGTCGTTGCCGCGCGCCACCTTGAAGGTCAGCTCGTCGTTGTCTTTGGCATTGCGGCCCACCAGGATCTCGCCGCCCGAGGCGCCCAGGAAGCGCCGGTAGGGCAGGCGCGGTGCGGGGGCCTGGACGCGCTTGCCGCGCTCGAGCGCGAGGGGCTCGAGCAGCCCTGCGGAGACGCTGCGGGCCTCGATCTCGGCCGGTGGAGCGCCGGCGGCGAGTTCCGCCAGCAGCGCGCTCAACTGCTCGGCTTGCTGGCCGGCCCGCTCGCTCTCCCGGGCCAGCTCGGACAGGCTGCGTTCCAACTTGTGGTAGCGCTTGAAGATCCGCTCGACGTTTTCCTGGGGCGACAGCTTGGGATCGAGTTCGATCCGCCGCGGCGAGCCGTCGGAGAACCAGTCCGGCAACTCGACCCCGGTCTGTCCGCGGCGCAGGGAGCCCAGCGCCGATTTGAGCAGCTCCCCGTCCATGCGCACGCGCTCGGCGCCCTCGGCTGCGCTGCGCCGCTGCGCCAGGCCGGAGAGCGTCGCCTGCGCCCTCTGCAGGCGCCGCTCGAGGCGCTCGCCCAGGGCTTTGGCTTCGCGGGCCCGCTCGGCCCCTTCGACCAGGCCCCCGAGCACGCATTCGACCAGCAGCGACAGGGGCGCCGGGGGAGCGGGGCTTGCGCGCTGTTCGGCGGGGGCGTCCGCCGGCAGGCCGGCGCCCTGGGCGGCGGCCAGGGGCGCGAGCAGCGCCGCGAGCCCCGCTTCGTCCGGGGTGGTCCCGCTGCCCCGGGATTGACCCGGGGGCGGCACCCAGGGCTGGCCCAGGACCAGGCGCGGCGCTTTGTTGGGCTGGGGGGGCGCTTCGACCAGCAGCGCCAGGAGCCGCTCCGAGCCGTCCAGCAGGCACAGGTTGGCGTGGCGGCCGGTCAGTTCGAGCAGCAGCGCGCGGCGCTCGCCCCCCGCGGTCTCGAAACGCAGCAGCGCCAGGCGATCCTGCCTGGGCTGTTCGACCCCGCGCAGCGTGGCCCCGTTCAATTCGCCGGCCAGCCGCACGAAAAACGGCCCGATCGGTCCGTTGTGGCGTTCGAAACGGCTGTGTTGCAGGTGCAGGCGCGGACCGTCCGCCGCCGCGGACAGACGCAGGAGCCGACGGCGCTGGCCGGGCTCCGCGGCGAAGACCAGCACCAGATCGCGCGGGGGCAGGGCCTCGACCGCTTGCACGGTGGCTCCCTCGATCAAGGGCCGGAGCTCGCTCAGGAGTTCCGCAAGGTGGGCGGCGCTGAGTTGGACCATCGGAAACCGGGAGGGCGGGTCGCCAGCGGGGGCGCTGGGGTGGGCCTCTGGGAGCCGGCCGCATGGCCCGGGCGGCCCTCGGCACGGGGCTGGGCGGGCTCGGCTGCCTGCGGCCCCTGGAAAGCGGCCGCTGCGCTCGGAAACGACCTGTTCGTGTCGGTTCTCTCGATGGCGGGGGGGGACGGGAGCCTGCGGCCCGCATCGAACCGCGCTGCGACCACCGTCCGCAGCCGCAGGCCAGAGGCCTGGAGGGCGGACCGGGCAACCCGCGGACGGCGGCTCAGGGGCGGACCGCTCTCTCTACCGCGGCGCAGCCCGCCCGCGGCCGAGCCGCTCCGGGCCAAAGCGGCGCAGGGGCGCGCGCACGGCGGGGCTTTACCCCCGCCGCGCCCTCACCCCGAGCCGCTCAACGCTCTTCGTCGCTGTAGACCCAATTGAAGCCGGCGCTCTTCCATTCGATCAGGTCGCCGGGTTCCCCGAAGAACAGCGCCAGCTCCTTGGCGGCGGCCTCCGGGCCGTCCGAGCCGTGCACCAGGTTGTTCGAGAAGGACAGACCGAAATCGCCTCGGATCGTGCCGGGGGCGGCCTCGGCCGCGTTGGTCTTGCCCATCAGGCCGCGCACCACGGCGATCGCTTGCTTGCCTTCGAGGGCCAGGGCCACGACCGGGCCGGAGCCCATGAAGCCGACCAGGGCCGGGAAGAAGGGGCGCGCCTTGTGCGCCTCGTAGTGGCGCTCGAGCAGGGCGCGCGGGAACACGCGCATCTTGAGTCCGACCACCTGCAAGCCCTTCTCTTCGAAGCGCTGCAGGATCCGGCCGATCAGGCCGCGTTGGACGGCGTCGGGTTTGAGCAGGACGAGGGTGCGTTCCATGGTTCGAACTGGGCGCCGGGGCGCTCTGGGGGGAAATTGCCTTTGGGATCGGACGGTCGCTGCGCTCTGGCGCGGCCGGCCCTGTTCCCGAGGGGCTTGGCGTGGCCCGGGGCGCCCCCGGGCAGCCCGGTAGGTTAGCGCCCCGGGCTCCCCGATCAGCGGCCCGGGCCAAGTCCCTCCAGCGGGGCGGCGCCCGCCGAGGTCCCGGCCCAGGTGGGCGAGCGAGCGGAGCTCGGGGGCTGGTTCCGGTGGGCCGCTTCGTGCGACGCTTTGCCGCACTCGCCCGGTGGGGCTCGAACCTACACTGGTTGCCCTCGCTTGCGCCGGCTCCCTCCGGCCCGAGCGAGCGGCCCTGCAGGGCGCTCCTGCTCGCGACTTCCGAGCCCAGCGCACGCATGCCCGTAGCCCTGCCCCCGCCCGACGGCCCGCCCGACGGCCCGCCCGGCCCGACTGGCTCCCAGCCCGAGTCCGGCGCTCCCGGAGCCTCCGCCCGGGAGCGCGGAGCGCGGCCGGCTTCCGCCGCGCCGCGCGGCTCGAAGCGCGGCGGCCCCGGCCGGGTGCTGCAGAGCTACGGATCCTTTGCGGGCCTCGGCCTGCAATTCGCCGCCGGTCTCACCGCCTTCACGCTGATCGGCCTGTGGCTCGACCGTCAGCTCGGCAGCCTGCCCTGGCTGCTGCTGACCGGCGTGGCCCTGGGCCTCTTCAGCGGGATGTGGCTGCTGATCCAGCGCTCTCGCTGATCGCGACCAGCCCGCCAAGAGCCGCGGCCGGGCCCCTGCGGCCGGGCGGCGAGCCCGGTCCCGCAGCGCACCCCGCCGCCAACCCACCCGGGCGCAGACCCCGCCGAAGTCCCTTCGATCCCGCCGCCGACCCCGCCCCGACTTCCCCCCCGCGACTTCTCCCCCCGGCCTCCCCCCGCCGCAGATCCATTCCATGCGCGCCGCCGCCCTGACCTCCCTGCTGCTGTGCCTGGCCGCCCTGGGCCTGGTCTGGCTGTTCGGCCGGGCCGGGTTTGGCGGCCAGTCGGCGGACCTGGCCGTGGCCCTGGGGCAGCCGATCGGCCTGGGAATGCTCTCCGGGGTGCTGTTGGGGGCCGCCTGTTCGGGGTTTGGCATCGCGATCCAGGCGCAGCTGGCGGAGTCCCGCCCGGCCCTGCTGATCCCCGGCCTGGCGATCGGCTTTGGGCTCAAATTCGTGGTGCTGCTCGGTTTCGCTGGCCTGTTCCTGATTTGGCCCGATTTGGTCGAGCGCCTGCATCCGGTCGCCGCCCTCGGCGCCTACGCTATCGCCGCCTTCCTGGTCCTGATGGCCGGGACGATTTCCACCGCCCGCTCGCTCAAGCGCCGCGCTCCGCCCACCCCGGCGAGCGCCGCCTGACCTCAGCGCCCAGCAGCACCCGCCTCCCCCCCCAGCCGCGAGATCCCCCGTGCGCGAGTTCCTCCACTGGCGAGTCCTTTGCATCCTGGCCCTGATCGGGGGCGTGCTGTTCGCGAACACCCGCCTGATCGCGCACCACGAGGAGCAGAACCCCTTCATCCTGCTGTTCGCGCACCTGATGCCGGAGCCCCTGCTGGTCCCCGGGTCCGCCCACGGGCATGGGTCTGCCCATGGGGGCGAGGCCGACCATGGCGCGGCCGCCGGCCACGCCGAGGAACACGGGGCAAGCGGGGCACACGGGGACGCCGGTGAGCACCACGACCACGGCGCCGGCAGGCACCTGCTCGAGCTGCCCCTGCCGAGCTTCCTGGGCTTCTTCGACATGACCGGCGATGGGCAGCACCCGCGCCTGATCCTGACCAACCTGCAGCTGTTCCAGGTCTCGGCCATCGTGCTGATCTTCCTGTGCTTCAGCGGGGTGCCGGCCTACCTGCGCAGCGGCCGTGGCGACCTGGTTTCGCGCTTTTTCGCCGGCTGGGCCCACTGGCTGCGGGACGAGGTGGTCTACCCGGTGATGGGGGCCGAGCTGGGCTCCAAGTGGCTGCCCTTCTTCCTGACGATCTTCTTCTTCGTGCTGTTCATGAACGTGCAGGGCCTGTTGCCCCACGGCGGCACGGCCACGGCCAGCATCTTCGTCACCGGCGGGTTGGCGGCGATCACCTTCACCTGCATGCTGTTCTTCGGCATGAAGGAACAGGGGGTGATCGGCTATTGGAAGAACCTGGTGCCGCACGTTCCCGGGTGGATGTGGCCGCTGATGTTCGTGGTCGAACTGATGGGCGTGATCGTCAAGCCGGTGGCCCTGACCCTGCGTCTGTTCGCGACCATGATGGGCGGCCACATGGTCGTTTTGACCTTCATGGCCCTGCTGTTCTTCCTGGCCCAGAAGATGGGCGCCACGGCCGCCTACGCCGTCTCCCCGGCCTCGGTCGGCTTCGCGGTGTTCATCACCATCATCGAGTCCTTCGTGGTGCTGCTGCAGGCCTTCATCTTCACGCAGCTCTCGGTGATCTTCATCAACGCCGCGGTCCACCCCGAGCACTGAGCACCCGAGAACAAGCGGCCACAGCGCGCTGCGGCCCCAACCTCCACCGGCCCGGGTCCCCGGGCCGGAGACAACTAGGCTCCCTCCCACCCCACCCAGGATCTCCCGCCGCGGCCACCCGTCGGCGGCCCTCCAACCCCCCCTGACCGAGCGATGAACATCCCCCTGCAAGAAACCGCGGAAGCAGTCTCCACCGGCGCTGGCCTGGCCAAGATGGGCGCCGCCATCGGCGCGGGCCTGGCGCCCCTGGGCGCGGGCCTGGGCATCGGCAAGATCGGCGCCGCCGCCGCCGAAGCCATCGCCCGTCAGCCCGAGGCCACCGGCGACATCCGCGGCTCTTCGATCATCCTCGCGGCCCTGATCGAAGGTGTGGCGCTCTTCGCCGTGGTCGTGACCCTGCTGACCATGATCCTCTGATCTCGACGGCGCCGGGGCGGGGTCCAAGAGCCTCGCACGGCCGTCGGGCAGCGCCCGGCCCCGCCCCAGCGGCGGCCGAGCGGGTGGGGAGACCCGCCGCCATGCCGGCGGCGGGGGGCCCACCGATCGGACGCGGCCCCTGCGCGTTCCGCGGCCCGCAACGCGGGTCCCCCCCTCCCAACGGATCGGGCGCCTCCGAGCGCCCTCCCGACTCCGCTCGGAGTCCCTCTGCAAGAGCCCAACAGGATGATCCCGAACCCCATCGCCCCGGCACTGGCGGTCGCCGAAGGCGCCGTCTTCAACCCGCTCAACCCGCTGCACGGCGGACTGGCGCTGTGGACCTGGATCATCTTCCTGCTGGCCCTGGTGCCGGTCTGGAAGATGGTCATGGGACCGGTGAGCCGGGCCCTGCTGGCCCGCGACGAAGAGGCCTTCAGCGCCGTGCGCAAAGCGGAGCAGGCCAGCGCCGAGGCCGAACGGGCGCGCGCCGAGGTCGAGGTCAAGCTCGGCGAGGCCCGCGCCGAAGCGGCCAAGATCCTGGCGGCCGCCCGCGAGCGCGGCGAGGTCCGCGAGCGCGAGATCTTCGAGAAGGCCAAGGCGGAGGCCGCGGCCCTGCTCGACAGCGCCCGCAGCCAGATCCGCTCCGAACAGGAAAAGGCACTGGCCACGATCCGCTCCGAGGTCGTGGACCTTTCGCTCAAGGCCGCCGGCAAGGTGCTCGAGCGCCAGGTCTCCTCGGAGGATGACCGCCGCCTGGTCAGCGATTTCGTCGGCCGCCACGCGGGAGTCTGATCCATGGCCGTCAGCGCCGTATCCGCCCGCTACGTCGAGGCCCTGTTCGCCGTCGCCAGCCGCCAAGGCTTGCTCGAGGCGCTGCGCCGGGACGTGGAGAGCCTGTCCGCCGAGTTCCAGAGCCCCAAGGTGCGCCAGGTCCTCTCCGACCCGCGCCGCCCGGCCGCTTCCCGCCTGGCGCTGCTGGCACCGGTTCTGGGTCGGACCAATCCCCTGACCCAGAAGTTCGTCCGCCTGCTGTTCTCCAAGCAGCGCGAGGCGGTGCTGTTCGAACTCGGCGAGGCCTTCCGGGCCAAGCTGCTGAGCGAGGCCGGCGCCGTCGAAGGCCTGGTGGAAAGCGCCCGGCCCCTGGCCGTGCCCGAGCTCGAACGACTGGCGCTCAGCCTGGGCAAGCGCTTGGGCAAGCGGGTGCACCTGGACAACCAGGTCGTGCCCACCTTGGTCGGCGGGTTCCGGGTGCGGGTCGGCAGCCAGATGCTGGACCAATCCGTCTCGGGCCGCCTCGAGCGGCTGCGCAATCAGCTGCTCAAGGCCCCCCTGGCCCAGCCCCGCTGAACCGCACGCGACCAAGACCTCCCGGGCCGCCCCTGATCCCCAGGTCGCCATCCCCCGGGTGAGCCTCCGCTAGGCCTCCAGCCGCTCCCCGGCTCCGCTCTCCGACAACGTTCTCCCCGGCCCTGTCCGGATCCCAACCCACCCCCCGAGCGCCCCGTCCAGACCCCTGGCGGCCCGCGCTTCCCACGCCCCGCCCCCTCCCAACATGGACCTGCGACCCGCCGAGGTGACCTCGATCCTCGAGAAAGAGATCGAACATTTCGATGGCCAACCTGACATGCAAAGCGTCGGCACCGTGCTCACGGTCGGCGACGGCGTGGCCCGTGTGTGGGGCCTCGACAACTGCATGATGAACGAGCTGCTCGAGTTCGAGGGCGGGGTGCGCGGCATCGCCCTCAACCTCGAAGCCGACAACGTCGGCTGCGTGCTGCTCGGCGACGCCGCCAAGGTCAAGGAAGGCGGCACCGTGAAGAGCACCGGGCGCATCATCTCGGTGCCCACCGGGGATGCCCTGCTCGGGCGGGTGGTCAACGCCCTGGGCGACCCGGTCGACGGCCGCGGGGCCCTGGCGGTGACCCAGGCGGATTACCTGCCGATCGAGCAGCCCGCGCCCTCGGTCGTGGAACGTCAGCCCGTGCACGAGCCCATGCAGACCGGGATCAAGGCCATCGACGCCATGATTCCGATCGGCCGCGGCCAGCGGGAGCTGATCATCGGCGACCGCCAAACCGGCAAGACCGCCCTGCTGGTCGACGCGATCATCAACCAGAAGCGCACCGGCGGCGGCGATCCGAAGAATCCCGAGCAGGTGCTCTGCATCTACGTGGCCATGGGCCAGAAGCAGTCCACGATCGTCGACGTGGTCGGCCGGCTCGAGTCGACCGGCGCGATGGCGTACACGATCGTGGTCGCGGCCAGCGCCATGGAGGAGGCCTCCATGCAGTACCTGGCGGCCTACGCCGGCACCACCATGGCCGAGCGCTTCCGCGATGAAGGGCGCCATGTGCTGGTCATGTACGACGACCTGTACAAGCAGGCCCTGGCCTACCGGCAGGTGATGCTGCTGCTGCGCCGTCCTCCGGGCCGTGAGGCCTTCCCCGGCGACGTCTTCAACCTGCACAGCCGCCTGCTGGAGCGCGCCGCCAAGCTCTCGGTGGACGCTCCGAAGATCAACCCGCGCTACAAGAAGGGCGGTGGCTCGATCACGGCCCTGCCCGTGGTTGAAACCCAGGAAGGCGACGTGTCGGCCTACATCCCGACCAACGTGATCTCGATCACCGACGGTCAGATTTTCCTGGAGTCCAACCTGTTCAACTCGGGCGTGCGTCCGGCGGTCAACGCGGGTATCTCGGTTTCCCGCGTGGGTGGTGCGGCCCAGATCCCGGCCATGAAGAAGATCGCCGGGGGTCTGCGCCTCGAGCTGGCCCAGTACCGCTCCCTGGCGGCCTTCGCCCAGTTCGGTTCCGACCTCGACAAGGCCACCCAGCAGGTGCTGCGCCGCGGCGAGCGCCTGGTCGAGATCCTGAAGCAAGGTCAGTACCAGCCCGTGGCGGTCGAAGACCAGATCGCGATTATCTACGCGGGCACTTCGGGCGCCCTCGACAACGTCCCGGTGCGCCGGGTCGCGGAGTTCGAGAAGGCCTTCCTCGAAATCGTGCACGACAGCTTCAAGGCGGTGATCGAAGAGCTCGCCAAGACCAAGAAGCTCTCCGACCAGGGCAAGTCCCTGTTGGACCAGGCCGCCGCCAAGACCAAGGCCCAGCTCGGCCTGTGATCCCGAGGGCACCCGGGAGGGCGCCTAGCGCACCCCCGGGAAGCCCGCCCACCACGATCTTCCGCGTCGTTTCCAGCCCAGCTCCCACCCCAGGCGCCCCGACACCATGGCCGGTATTCGCGAATTGCGCGTACGGATCCGTTCCGTCGGCAACATCAAGCAGATCACGCGCGCCATGGAGATGGTCGCCACGACCAAGCTCCGTCGCTTCCAGGACCGGGCCGTGGCCTCGCGTCCCTACGCCACAGAGATCACCCAGCTGGTCGGCCACCTGGCCGAGCGACTGGGGGAGGCGGCCCTGGACCGGCCCCTGTTCCGCAGCGGCGCCGGCGAGAAGACCGCGGTGCTGCTGGTCAGCTCGGACCGTGGCCTGTGCGGCGCCTACAACTCCAACGTCTTCCGCGAGCTCGAGCTTTGGATGCGCGGTCGCCAGGGTGGGGGAGGGGTCGATTTCTTCGTGATCGGCCGCAAGGGCTATCAGTACGCCTCCAAGCGCGGCTATCGGATCGAACGCTTCCTCAGCGAGCCGCCCCTGGAGCAGATGGACTACCAGTCCGCCGCGCGCACCGCGCGCATCCTGCGCCAAGCCTTCGAAAGCGGTGCCTACCGCGAGGTGCGTGTGCTCTACACCGCCTTCGAGTCGGTGGTGCGCTACGTGCCGCGTTGGATTCCGTTCCTGCCCGTTTCGGGGACCAGCCTGGCCGCCGCGGGCGGCGCCTCCCAGACCAAGGCTGCCCTGCAAGGGGACGTGATCCTGGAGCCCGATGCCGACACGATCTTCGACTCGCTCGTGCCGCGCTACCTGGAGACCAAGATCTTCAATGCACTGCTCGAATCGTTGACATCTGAGTACGCCAGCCGTCGAGTTTCGATGAAGAACGCGACCGACGCAGCCCGCGACATGCAGGGCGAACTCAAGATGGTCTACAACCGCAAACGCCAGGAATCGATCACCAAGGAGCTGCTCGACATCGTCGGCGGCGCCGAAGCGCTGCGCTGATGGACTAGGCAGGCCACGCGGCTCGCGCCAGCGCGAGCCCCCTGCCAGGTCCGCCGGCAGGCCTCCGGGCCGCCCCGGCCAGCCCCGCGACACCCCCAGCACCTCCGAGCCACTCCACCCGCCAGCTCTCCCCCTCGAGCCCCCTCCCCATGAGCGCCCAACATCACGGCTCCGTGTACCAGGTCTTCGGCCCGGTGGTCGACGTCCGCTTTCCCGCCGGCAAGCTGCCTGCGATCTTCAACGCCCTCTCGATCGAGGACCAAAGCCGCGGCCTGCGTCTGACGCTCGAGGTCGCCCAGCACCTCGGCAACGACGTGGTGCGCTGCGTGGCCATGGCCTCGACGGACGGCCTGCGCCGGGGCGTGGAAGTGCGCGACAGCGGCGCGCCGATCTCCGTGCCGGTGGGCGAGCGCACCAAGGGGCGGATCTTCAACCTGCTCGGAGAAGCCCTCGACTCCGTGACCCGCGGCGCGGTGCCGCCGGGGCAGTCGGCCCCGATCCACCGCCCGGCCCCGCGCTTCGACGAGCAGGAGGCGATTTCGGAGGTGTTCGAGACCGGTCTCAAGGTGGTCGACCTGCTCTGCCCCTTCGCCAAGGGCGGCAAGATCGGCCTGTTCGGCGGCGCGGGCGTCGGCAAGACCGTGTTGATCCAGGAGCTGATCCGCATCACGGCCGTCGAGAAGGGGGGCTTTTCGGTGTTCTGCGGGGTCGGTGAGCGCACCCGCGAGGGCAACGACCTGTGGTTGGAGATGACCGAGGCCAAGTACACCACCCCGGACGGCCAGGAGCAGAGCGTGATCGACAACGCCGTGCTGGTCTTCGGTCAGATGAACGAGCCGCCCGGCGCGCGCCTGCGCGTGGCGCTCTCCGGCCTGACCATGGCTGAGTACTTCCGCGATGAGCGCGGCCAGGACGTGCTGCTGTTCGTCGACAACATCTTCCGCTTCGTGCAAGCCGGTTCCGAGGTGTCGGCGTTGCTCGGGCGCATGCCCTCCGCGGTGGGCTATCAGCCCACCATGGCGTCCGAGATGGGCGCCCTGCAGGAGCGCATCACCTCGACCAAGAAGGGTTCCGTGACCTCGATGCAGGCCGTGTACGTGCCCGCGGACGACATCACCGACCCAGCCCCGGTGGCGACCTTCGCGCACCTCGACTCGACCATCATCCTCGAGCGCTCGATCGCCGAGCTGGGGATCTATCCGGCGGTGGACCCGCTCAAGTCGACCAGCCGCATGCTCGATCCCCAGGTGGTGGGCGAAGACCACTACAAGGTGGCACGCGAGGTGCAGCGCATCCTGCAGCGCTACTCAGACCTCAAGGACATCATCGCGATCCTGGGCGTCGAGGAGCTTTCCGACGAGGACAAGCTGGTCGTGGCCCGCGCTCGGCGCATCCAGAAGTTCCTCTCGCAGCCGTTCTTCGTGGCCGAGCAGTTCACCGGCACCCCGGGGGTGTTCGTGCCGCGCGAGGAGACCGTGCGCTCCTTCCGGGAGATCGTGGAAGGCAAGCACGACACGGTTCCGGAGCAGGCCTTCATGTACAAGGGCGGCATCGACGCGGTGCTGCAAGCGGCCGCGAAGATGAACTCCTGAGCCCCGCGGGGGCGGCCCGCGGCCGCCCCATAGGTCCCCGGGGCCGAAAGCCCCGGGGTGCGCGCGACGCCCATCCCCAGACCGCAGCCCGAAGGACCATGGCACAACTGCAATTGCGGGTGATCACCCCGGAAAAGATCGCCGTGGATACGGCGGTGGAGTCCGTGCGCCTGCCGCTCTTGGACGGCGGCGCCGGCGTTCTGCCTCGGCACGCACCGATGATCGCCGCCCTGGATATCGGACGGCTGTACTTCCGCACCCCGGGCGGCCCGGAGCAGGCCCTGTTCGTCGCCGGCGGCTTCGCCGAGGTGCGCGGGGATGTGGTGCGCATCGTGACCCAGGCCGGCGAGCGCCCCGAGGAGATCGATGAGGCCCGCGCCCTGGAGGCGGAGAAGCGCGCCCGCGAGCGTCTGGACAGTCGCCTGGCGAACAAGACCACGGATCCGATCGATGTGCTGCGCGCGGAGGCGGCCCTCAAGCGGGCCCTGTTCCGCCTGCGCACCAAGCAGGGCAGCCGATGAGCCTCGCCGCAACGCCCGGCGCCTCCGGGGCTTGGCGCAGGACCCACACCTGCGGGGAGCTGCGCGCGGAGCACGTCGGCCAAGCCGTGGTTTTGAACGGCTGGGTGCATTCGCGGCGCAATCTGGGCGGGATCTACTTCCTGGACCTGCGCGACCGCTACGGCCTGACGCAGGTCAAGCTCCCCGCGGAGTTGGCCGAGCGGGTCCACTTTTCGGCCGAATGGGTGCTGTCGGTGCGCGGCGAGGTCGTGCGCCGGGAGGCGCCCAATCGGGAGCTGCCCAGCGGCGAGATCGAGGTCCGCGCCGTCGACATCGAGGTGCTCTCGGATGCGACCGTGCCTCCCTTCGAAATCCGCGATGAATTGGGAACGGCGGTCGAAACCCGGCTGCAGTACCGCTACATCGATCTGCGGCGCCGTCCCCTGCAACAGGCCTTGATCCATCGCTCGCGCTTCATCAACGCGATGCGGCGCGCCTTCGAACGGCAGGGATTCATCGAAGTCGAAACCCCGATCCTGACCAAGGCCACGCCCGAAGGGGCCCGGGACTACCTGGTGCCCAGCCGCGTGCATCCGGGGCAGTTCTACGCTCTGCCCCAGTCGCCGCAGATCTTCAAGCAGATCCTGCAGGTGGCCGGCTTCGACCGTTACTTCCAGGTGGCGCGCTGCTTCCGGGACGAGGACTTGCGCGCCGACCGCCAGCCGGAGTTCACCCAGCTCGACATGGAGATGTCCTTCGTGGTCGAAGAGGACATCTTCCGGGCCTGGGAGGCCGTGCTGGTGGAGACGTTCCGGGAGTCGCTCGGGATCGCGCTCAGCACCCCGTTCCCGCGGCTTTCTTGGCGCCAGGCCATGGAACGCTACGGGGTCGACAAGCCCGACACCCGCTTCGGCATGGAGCTTTGCGACGTTGCCGCCTGGGTGCCGAGCAGCGGGTTTGGCGTCTTCGAGGCGGCTCTGGCCCGCGGCGAGCGGGTCCTGGCTTTGCCGGTCAAGGGCGGCGCGGAGGCCATTTCCAGGGGTCAGATGAAGTCCCTGGAGGACCTGGGCAAGACGCACGGCGCGGGCGGGATCGCCTGGTGGAAGCCGGGAGAAGAAGGCGGCGGGGCGGGGCCCCTGGCCAAGTTCTGCGAAGGCGAGAGCGGCCGGCGCCTGCTGGAGCTCACCGGCTCCACGCGGGGGGACCTCCTGCTGCTGTGCGCCGCCAAACAGAAGGTCGCTTGGGCCGCCCTCGGCGCCCTGCGCAACCACCTCGGGCGCCGCTTGGGCCTGATCCCCGAAGGCCGCTGGAACTTCCTGTGGGTGACGGAGTTCCCGATGTTCGAGTACGACGAGGAATCGGGGCGCTGGGCCAGCGCGCACCATCCCTTCACAGCGCCGGTCGACCCGACCCTGGGGGGCGACACCCCGGACCACGGGCGCCTCGCCTCGCGGGCCTACGACCTGGTGCTCAACGGTTGGGAGCTCGGTTCAGGCTCGATCCGGATCCACCAGCGGGAGTTGCAGGCCCGCATTTTCCGCCTGCTCGGCATCTCGGAAGAGGAGGCCAAGCGCAAGTTCGGCTTCCTGCTCGAGGCCCTCGGCAGCGGTGCGCCGCCCCACGGCGGGTTCGCCATGGGGCTCGATCGGGTCGTGGCGCTCAGCTTGGGTCAAGAGCAGATCCGCGACGTGATCGCTTTCCCGAAGACCACCTCCGCCGCGGACCTGATGTGCGGCGCTCCTTCCACGGTCAGCCCGGAGCAATTGTCCGAGGTTCACATCGATCTGGCGGGCCGGGCCCGAGAGGGTCGCTGACCCGCGGGCGGACGAGCCGCGCCGGTTGCTGCGCGGCTGGCCGCTGCGACCGATCCAGCGCTCGGGTCGCTGCGGTGACACGGGCCGCGCCTGCTTCTGGGGCGGCGCAGGCCCGCTGGTTCGCTGGGGGCCAGCAAGGTGGAACGCGCCCTGGACCGCTGGGGGAAGCGGGGAGCGCGGGCTCCCGCCCCCCCTGCGCCTTGGTCTTGCACCATCGCTCGGTGCGCCCGGGGGTGGGGGAGCCAGGGCCCAGCGGTGCCGAGCGCACTGCAACAGGGCCGGCGCCCGGGCCGCGGTCCGGGCCGGGGCCCTCTGCGGCCCCGGGCCTCCGGCTGGAAGCCGGCCTGAGCGGGTCTGTGGTTCTGTCGCCTGCCCCCCTTCCCGGCCGGCCGGCGCCCGTCGGGGCCGCCGAGGACGGGGACCACGGCCCAGGGGACCTGCGGGGCTGCGAGCGCCCGACCGCACCGGATCGCTGCGCCGGGATGGTCCGCTCTTCCCGATCCGGGGCCGGCTAGGCCCCCGGCTCGCAGCCCCACGGACCGGGGACTTGGCTGCGCTCTGGCCTGCGGCCCCCCGCTGCCGCGGCTGCACGGCGAGGCAGGGTCCCCGCCGGGGCTGCTGCTGCAGCCCCGCGGTCGGAGGAGTCGATTTTTTGGGCGCCGTCGTGGCCAAGGGGCCGCCCGCGGGTCCTATCCTTTTGGATGCGGCCCACTCCGCACGGGCGCGGCCTCGACGTCCGCTCCCGACCCCCGCGGCCCCGCGGCACCGCAACGCTTCCGGGCCACCCAACCACAGAACCACCCCTCCCACCTCTTCCCGGGCCGCCGCCCGGTCGAGACGGCCACGCCCCTCCCGCGGCCCCCAACGGCCCCCGGGACCCTGGCTGCCAACGACTCACGCAAACTCTGTGACCTCCCAGCAATCCTACCGAGTCAACCGCCAGATCCGCGCCCGCGAGGTGCGGGTGATCGACGCCGAAGGCAATCAGGTCGGCATCCTCAACATCGACGACGCGCGCAAGGTGGCCCAGGACGCCGGCCTCGACCTGGTCGAGGTCTCTCCGGAGGCTCGGCCGCCGGTTTGCCGCGTGATGGATTTCGGCAAGTTCAAATATGCCCAGCGCAAGAAGGAGCGCGCTTCCGGCAAGAAGACCGGGGGGGGGCTGAAGGAGCTGCGGGTGCGACCGGCGATCGACAAACACGACCTCGAGTACCGCGTCAAGAACGGCCGCCGGTTCCTGGAGGAAGGCAACAAGGTCCAGGTGGTGTGCATCTTCCGCGGGCGCCAGATGGCCCACCCCGAGCACGGCATGGAGGTCATGCGCAAGGTAGCCGAGGAGCTCGGCGACATCTGCAAGATCGAAGCCGAACCCCGGATGGCCGGCAACCGCATGACGATGATGCTGAGCCGCAAGTGAGCGCGCGAGCCGCCCGGTGACCCGGGCGGCGGACGGGCCGCTCCGAACGGCTCGCCTTGGCATCCGGGGCCGCCTCTGGGCGGCCCTGAGTTTTTTATTGAGGCGAGCAGCGCTCGCTGGGGTGGATTTCCTGGAATTCGACGGCGGCCGTCAAGGCGCCGGGCCGGGCCCCTGGCGTCGCACCTCCCGGCCCTTCGGGGCGGCTGCGCCAAGGGGGCAGTCCAGCGTGTGCGCAGGGCGGAAGCCAGGGGCCGCTGAGTCGCTTCCAGCTCGGGTTTCGAAAAGCTCGGGCGGGGGACTTGTCGGTTGGGCAGCGCCGGATGTCCCGATCGGTCCTGGCCCCGGCTGTGAAGCTCAAGGGGGCCTCTGCGGCCCGTGGCCCACCGCCCGGCCCTGTGGGTTGCGGCGCGGCGAGCGACGATCGGCGCCAGGGCCCGGGCGCGCTCTCGGCGCCCCTTGTTGCGGGCTTCCCCGGGCGGAGGTCGAGAGCTCCGCCCACCGGCGCAGTCCCGGGGGCGCCCCGAGTTCGGCCTGGCTGGCGCACGCCGGCATCGAGCCGGGGCCGGCGGTGTGGTTGTCGGCGGGCCAGGTGGGGCCGCGGGGGGCCGACCGCAGGCCCCGTTCGGCGCTGGCGGGCCTTCGCGGGCGCGGGCGGGCTCCGGCTCAGGGCGGCGCGCCAGGCGGCCGGGCGAAATTGGGGATCGCCAGCGCCGGGGTGACGCTTGTGGGGCCGGGCCCCTGCGCGGCCTTTCGGCGGCGCAGGGCAAGCCCGGGAGCTCGGGGAGTGGCGGGGACCAGCGGGGAGGCCTGCGGGAGGGCCTGCGGGGGTGGCCGAGGGGAGCCGCGCTCGGGATCGCCCGGCTGGCGCGCCCGGCGGGGCTGGGGGTTGGAAGGGAAGGCCCGGGAGTCTTGGGGGCCGACGCCCGGCCTGTTATGCTCCCGCCCCTTCAAGTCCGGTGGACGCCCTGTCCACCGGCCCCCGTGAGCGGCCTGGGCTGGCTGGCGAACGGGGCCCGCGGTCGGGGCTGGCCAGTCTGGCCGGCCCCAGAACCCCACTCAGGAAATGCCCAAGATGAAGTCCCGCGGGGCGGTCAAGCGCCGCTTCCGCATCAGCAAGAATGGCAAGGCCATGTGCAGCCGCTCCGGGCGGGGTCACATGCATGCCAGCAAGAATGGCAAGGACCGGCGCGCCAAGCGGAAGCGCCTGGTGATCGATGGCACTTGGGCGGTGCTGATGCGCCGGATGATGGGCTGAACCGATGGTACGCATCACCTACGGCGCCCCGCGCCGCCAAAAGAAGGTCCGCTACTTCAAGCAAGCCAAGGGCTTCGTCCTGGGCCGCAGCAAGCTGTGGCGCACGGTGCGCGAGACCCTGATGCGCTCCTGGTACTTCTCGTTCCGGGACCGCAAGCAGCGCAAGCGCATGTTCCGCCGGCTGTGGATCCTGCGCATCAACGCGGCCGCCCGCATGCGCGGCACCAACTACAGCCGCCTGATCTCGGGCCTGACGAAGGCCGGGATCGACCTGAACCGCAAGCAGCTCTCCGAGCTGGCCCTGCACGACCCGGCGGCCTTCGATGGGCTGGTCCAGCGTGCCAAGGCGGCCCAGGGGAGCTGAGCCTGCGCCCCAGGACCGGGGGCGCCGCGGGCGCCCCGCGCGTCCCCCGGGCAGAACTCGCCGGCCTCCGGTGTACCGGAGCCGGCGAGCGTCAGTTTTCGGGGTGCGCCCGGTGGCTGCCGGTGGCAAGCACCTCCAGCGCGGCCGCGCCCAACCACACGGGAACCCGTTTTCCCCGACCCGATGAGCAGCGAACTCGACATCTCTGCGCTGGAGCGGAGCGCCTTGGCCCAGGTGGCCGAGGCCCAGGGCGACGAGCAACTGCGCGCCCTGGAACGCCAGTACCTCGACAAGGGGGGCATCGTGGCGGGGCTCCTGGCGCAGATTCCCGGCCTCGATCCCGCCCGGCGCAAAGAGTTCGGCCAGCGGGCCAACAGCCTCAAGCAGGCCCTGCTGCAGGCGCTCGCCGGCCGGCGCGCGGAGTTGGTCTCGGCGGCCCTCGAGCGGGAGCTGGCCGCGCCCGAATTCGACCCGACCCTGCCGGGCCAAAAGCCCAGCGCGGGCTCCCTGCACCCGCTGACCCGTGTGCGCCGCGAGGTCGAGGACATCTTCGCGTCGATGGGCTACGGAATCCTCGACGGTCCCGAGGTCGAACTCGACTACTACAACTTCCAGGCCCTGGGCATCCCCGCCGATCACCCCAGCCGTGAGGAGCAGGACACGATCTATTGCGACGCCGAGCACCGGCTGGTGATGCGCACGCAGACTTCTCCGGTGCAGATCCGTGCCATGGAGCTGCTGACCCCGCCCTTCCGGGTGATCGCACCGGGGCGCGTGTTCCGCAACGAGCAGCAGGACGCGACCCACGAACACACCTTCCATCAGGTCGAGGGCCTGGTGGTCGGGGAGGGCGTACAGGTCGGACACCTGACCTGGACTTTGCAGCGCTTCCTGGCCGAGCTGTTCGGCCACGAGCCCAAGGTGCGTCTGCGTCCGGGCTATTTCCCCTTTGTCGAGCCGGGGTTCGAGTTCGACATGGGTTGCACCTTTTGCGGCGGAAAGGGCTGTCGGGTGTGCAAGCACAGCGGCTGGATCGAGTTTTGTGGCTGTGGCATGGTGCATCCGCGCGTGCTGGCCGCGGGTTTCGCCGGCCGGCCCGAAATCCCGCTGGAGAAGCTGACCGGCTTCGCCTTCGGGTTCGGGTTGGATCGCCTGGTGATGAGCCGCTACGGGATCGACGACATCCGCGCGTTCCTGGGCGGCGACCTGCGCTTCCTCGAGCAGTTCTGACCCCTCCCGCCGAGATCTGCGATGAAACTCTCGATCCGCTGGCTATCGCGCCACCTGGACCTGGACGGCATCCCGCCGGAGGAAGTCCGCCGCATCCTGACCCGCCACGTCTGCGAAGTGGAGGGGCTCGAGCCCTTTGCGCCCCAGCTCGCGCGCGTGACCGTCGGCCACGTGCTCGAACGGCGGCCCCATCCCGACGCCGACAAGCTCGGGGTCTGTCAAGTGGATGTGGGGCAGGGCGCCCCATTGGAGATCGTGTGCGGCGCGCCCAATGTGGCCGCTGGACAGCGCGTGGCCGTGGCCACGATCGGCACGGAGCTTCCGGGCGACTTCAAGATCAAGAAGTCGAAGATCCGCGGGGTGGAGAGCCACGGCATGATCTGCTCGCTGCGCGAGCTGGCCCTGGGGGAGGAGCACGACGGGATTTGGGTTCTGCCGGCTGGAGCCGACGGGCGGCCGGCGGAGATCGGACGACCGGTCGCGGAGGCCCTGGGGATCGCCGACCACGTGCTCGAGATCGACAACAAGTCGATCACCCATCGCCCCGATCTGTGGGGCCATCGCGGCATGGCCCGGGAGCTCGCGGCCCACCTGCGCCGCGGCCTCAAGCCGCTCGAGACGGGCCTGCCTGCGCAGGGCAGCGCGGCCCGTTTCCCGGTGCGGATCGAGAGCGAGGGCTGCGTCCGCTACCTGGGCCTGCCGATCCGGGGGGTGCGGGTGGAGGCGAGCCCCCTATGGCTCAAGCTGCTGCTGCTGGCGGTCGGGCAGCGGCCGATCGACGTGATCGTCGACGTGTCCAATTTCGTGATGCTGGACCTGGGCCAGCCCAACCACCTGTTCGACCTGCGGAGGGTCGAGGCGGGCATCGAGGTGCGGACGGCCCGGGCCGGTGAGCGGCTGACGACCCTCGATGGGCAGGAGCGTGCCCTCGAGCCGGAGGACCTGGTGATCGCCGCGGGCGGCCAGGCTGTGGCCCTGGCCGGGGTGATGGGCGGGCAGGCCTCGATGGTGGCCGCGGATACGACCGCGCTGCTGCTCGAAGTGGCCAATTTCCACGGCACGACCGTGCGCCGCACGGCCGCGCGCTTGGCCTTGCGCACGGACTCCTCGGCGCGTTTCGAAAAGAGCCTCGACCCCGCCCTGGTGCCGCAGGCTGCTGGGCACCTGGTGCGCACCCTGGCGGCGATCCAGCCCGGCATCGAACTGCCCGGGCCGCCCAGCGATGTTTGCCGTTGGAGCGATCCAGAGCGCCGCATCGCCCTGTCCGGGGAGCGCGTGCGCCGGGTGCTCGGCGTCGACCGATCGGATTCCGAGATCCAGGCCGCGCTGCAGCGCCTCGGATTCGAAGTCGCCGCGGGGTCCGGCTCGGCCCAGTTCTTGGTGCGCGTTCCGACCTGGCGCGCCACCAAGGACATCAACATCCCCGAGGACCTGATCGAAGAGGTGGGCCGGTCCCTGGGCTACGACCAGATTCCCGGGCGCAAGCTGCTGGCCGAGGTCGCGCCGCCCAAGCACCACCGCTGCTTCGCGCTCGAACGCCGCCTCCAGGATCGACTGGCGGGCAGCGGAGGCTTCCACGAAGCCCTCGGCTATAGCTTCCAGAGCGAGGCGCTGACCCGCGCGGTGCGCGAACAGGATCGGCCCCACGTCACCGTGGTCAACCCGGTGCTCGAGGGCCTTTCCCAGGTGCGCCGCAGCGTGCTGCCGAGCCTGCTGTCCATGCTGGCCCAGAACCTGCGCCAGCGCGAAGAGGTGCGCCTGTTCGAAATCGGCAAGGGCTATCTGCCCGAGCTGAGCGATGCCCGCGGGCTGCCCGGCGAGGTGCGCGAGCTGGGCCTGGTCCTGGCCCAGCGCAGCGGCGCCGCCGCACCGCCCTTCGCCCGCTCTCCCTTGGCCCTGCTGCGCGGGGTTTTGGCGGACCTTTTGCAGCACCTGGGCTTGCCGGCGGATCCCTGGTCGCAGGTCCCGGCGGGGGCCGCGGACCAGGCCCCGACCTGGGCCCATCCCAAGGTGAACCTGGTTTGGCTGTCGCCAGGAACGACGCGGCCGATCGGGCACCTGGCCGAGCTCGATCCGCGCATCGCTCGGGCCCTGGAAGTGTCCGCCTACGCGGCGGCGGCGCGCCTGGATCTGGCGCTCCTGGCGGAGGAGATCGCGCGCGCCGGCACACGCCGGTACCGGCCGATCCCGCGCTTCCCTGGCGTCAAGCTTGACGTGGCCTTCGCGGCCCCCGAGACGAAGCGCGCCGGCGAGCTGATCGAGCTGATCCGGCAGTCGGGCAAGGGCCTGGTGGAGGACGTTGAGTTGTTCGACCTGTACCGGGGCCCCGCCCTGGGGGCGGGCAAGAAGTCCCTGGCCTTCCGCCTGGTGCTGCAGGCCCCCGACCGCACTCTGGACGAAGCCGATCTCGAAAAATTCCTGGAGCGGCTCGGACGGGCCGCGGAGAAAGCCGAAGTCGAGCTGCGCCGCGGCTGAGGCGGTCCCAGCGCGAGGGGCGACGGCGCCGCGCCCTCGGGCCGCGGGCCTGCGGTCGAGGCCCGCCCCCGCGGCGCGGCGTCGCTTCGGCGGGCCTGGGGTGGCCTGCCGGTGGGCCCGCAGGTTCGGAGCCTGGGGCCGCTCGGGGAGCCGCTCCGATCGCCGGCGGCCCGGGGCGCCGCACGCCCCTGAGCCGGGCCATCCGCGCCCCGGGGCGAGTTCCCGCAGGCCTCCCGGAGCCGCACCCCGACCGGGCCAGCGCGGGGGGGGAATTGGGCCTGGTTGGCCCCGGCGACCCTGCCCGGCGCCGGGCCGGGCTGTAGACTTTCGCTCTCGCGTGAGATTCCGTCCCCCCCGGGAGCCCTGGAGCCCCGGGATTCCCCCCCGCCGCGCCGCGTGAAGGTCCTGCTGCTCAACCCGCCCAGTCCCCCCGAGTTCCGCGTCAGCCGCGGGCTGATGGGGGGCTTCGGGATGGCGGTCAACCCCGGGCTGCTCTATCCCCCGATCGAGCTGTGCCACGTGGCGGCGGTGCTCGAGGCCGAGGGCCACGGGGTGGAGATCTTGGACTGCGACCCCCGCTCCCTCGGCCCCGACGCCGCCCTGGAGGAGGTCCTGCGCCGCCGTCCGGATTTCGTCTGCTTGGACAGCTCCAGCACCTCCCTGGACCAGGACCTGGCCCTGGCGCGGCGCATCCGCGCGGGCCTGCGGGTGCCCGTTGCCATCCTGGGCTCCCAGGTGACCTACACCCCCGGCGAGCTGTTCCAGGACCAAGCCGTCGATGCGGTCGTGCGCGGCGAGCCCGAGTACACCGTGCGCGACCTGGCCCGACGGGTGGCCGCGGGGCAGGGCTTCGAGGGCGTCGAGGGCGTCTCCTACCGGCGCGCCGACGGCGAGATCGTCCACGAAGCCGAGCGCGAGAAGATCGCCGACCTCGACGCCCTGCCGATCCCGGCCAGGCACCTGCTCGATAACCAGGCCTACCGCTTCCCGGGCATCGAAGGGCCGATCACGACGGTCAAGAGCTCCCGCGGCTGTCCGCTCAATTGCTCCTTCTGCGGCTACACCCTGGCCCAGGGCCTGCGCTTCCGATTCCGCAGCCCCGACAGCGTGTTGGCCGAGCTCGAAGATCTGTATTTCAAGCACGGGCTGCGGCATGTGGTCTTCCGCGACCCGATCTTCACCACGCGCAAGGACCGCATCCACGCCATCTGCGACGGCATCCTGGCGCGCGGGATGACCGAGCTCGAGTGGCAATGCGAGACCGCGGTCAAGACCCTCGACCGGCCCCTGCTGGAAAAGATGGCCGCCGCTGGCTGCCGGCACATCTCCCTGGGCGTCGAGTCGGGCAATGCCGAGATCCAGAAGAAGCACTGCGGCAACAAGCTCAACGACCTCGACCACGCGGAAGAGGTCTTCAAGGCCTGCCGCGCCGTCGGCATCGAGACGCGCGCCTTCTGCATGATCGGCTTTCCGGAGGAGACTCCGGCCATGGCCGACGAAACGATCCGCCTGGTGGAGCGCCTCGATCCGGATCAGGTCCAGTTCTGTGCCGTGACCGCCTATCCCGGGACGCCGCTGTACAAGATGCTGCGCGGCGAGCGCGACTTCGACTACGCGCAGATGACCGGCTTCCAAGCCATGGAAGGCAACGAGCACATGAGCGCGGCGGAGATCGAAGCCAAGATCCGCGAGGCCTATCGCTCGTTCTACCTGCGCCCGAAGCGCATCCTGCGCGAGATCAAGAGCCCCGGTCGGCTGGCGGGCAAGGTGGCGCGCTACTTCACCCTGTTCCGTCGGCGCGCCTGAAGCCGGGGCGCGGGGCCTGGCCCCGCAGCGCAGGGTCGCAGCGCCCATCGAGGCCGCGGAGCTCCGCTCCTGCGGAGGGCCGCAAGCCGCCGGCGCCCCCCCGTAGGCTGCATCCGCCCGTCGGTGTCCGTGCGGGGGCGATGCGCAGCGGAGCCGCGGGCTGTCCCTGGGCTCCGCCCCGCCCCTTGGGTGCCAGCGGGGAGCCCCGGGGGCGTTCCGCGCGCAGCGGGCGTCCCCGCGCGGCCCCCGGACCGCCTAGACCGAGGCTGGCGGCGTCATCCGCGCTCCCTCGGCAGGCGCTATTCTCGGCGCATGACCGAGATCGACTCCGTGCTCCATGAGGAGCGCCGCTTCCCTCCGCCGGCCAGTTTCTCCGCGCGCGCCCGATTGGCCGACGAAGCCACCTACCGCCGCCTGCATCGCGAGTCGATCGAAGAACCGGAAGTGTTTTGGGACCGGGTCGCCCGTGAACTGCCCTGGATGGCGCCCTATCGGCAGGTGCTCGACTGTCAGCCCCCGGATGCGCGCTGGTTCCTGGGCGGCAAACTGAATGCATCGGCCTGGTGCCTCGATCGCCACCTCGCCGGCCCACAGGCCGACAAGCTGGCGCTGATCTTCGAGGGCGAACCGGGGGACCAGCGCCGCTTTACCTACCGCGAGCTGCACGCCGAGGTCTGCAAGGCGGCCAACGCCCTGGCCGAGCGCGGCGTGCGCAAGGGAGACCGGGTGGCGCTGTACATGCCGCTGGTTCCGGAGCTCGTGATCGCGGTGCTGGCCTGCGCGCGGTTGGGAGCGATCCACTCGGTCGTTTTCGGCGGATTTTCCGCCCAGGCGTTGCGGGATCGCATCCTCGATGGGGGCGTCACCGCGGTCATCACCGCCGATGGCGGCTTCCGGCGCGGCAAACCCCTGGCGCTCAAGCCGGCGGTGGACGAGGCCATCGCGGGCCTCGACCAGGTCCACACCGTGCTGGTGGTGCGGCGCACCGGCGAGGAGGTTGCGATGGGCCCCCGGGACGTGTGGTGGCACCAGCTCGTCGGCGACCAGCCAGCCCAGCGCGCACCCGAGCCCATGGACAGCGAGGACACCCTGTTCCTGCTCTACACCTCGGGCTCGACCGGGCGCCCCAAGGGGATCCAGCACACCACCGCGGGCTACCTGGTCGGCGCTTACCTTTCCTTCGGTCTGGTCTTCGACCATCGCCCCGAGGATGTCTACTGGTGCAGCGCCGACGTGGGCTGGATCACCGGCCACAGTTATGTGGTCTACGGGCCGCTGATGAACGGCGCCACGGTCTTGATCTATGAGGGCACGCCCAACACGCCCCACGAAGGGCGCTTTTGGGAGCTGATCCAGAGGCACCGCGTCTCGATCTTCTATACCGCTCCGACGGCGATCCGCACCTTCATGCGCTGGGGCGATCAGCACCCCGCGGCCTTCGATCTCTCCAGTTTGCGCCTGCTCGGAACGGTCGGCGAGCCGATCAATCCGGAGGCCTGGATCTGGTACCACGAGAAGATCGGAGGCCAGCGCTGCCCGATCGTCGACACCTGGTGGCAGACCGAGACCGGCGGGATCATGATCTCGCCCCTGCCCGGCCTGACCACGACCAAGCCCGGCTCGGCCACGCGTCCTTTTTTCGGGGTCGACGCGGCCATCGTCGACGACGCGGGCCGCGAACTGCCCCCCGGACACGGCGGGTTCCTGGTGATCCGCCGCCCCTGGCCCTCGATGCTGCGCGGGGTGTGGGGCGATCGGCAGCGTTTCGTGGAAAACTATTGGAAGCGCTTTCCGGGCCTGTACTTTCCCGGGGACGGTGCCCGGCGCGACGAAGAGGGCTATTTCTGGATCCTCGGGCGCGTCGATGACGTGCTCAATGTCTCGGGGCACCGCCTCTCCACCATGGAGATCGAGAGCGCTCTGGTCAGCCACGAGGCCGTGGTCGAGGCCGCTGTGGTGGCCCGCCCCGACCCGCTGACCGGCGAGGCCATCTGCGCCTTTGTGACCCCCGCCAAGGGAGTGCCCCTGGGACCGGACTTGGTCAAGGCCCTGCAGGCCCACGTGGTCAAGGAGATCGGGGCTCTGGCGCGCCCGGCGGAGATCCGCTTCAGCGAGGTACTGCCCAAGACGCGCTCTGGGAAGATCATGCGCCGCTTCCTGCGCGACATCGCCGCGGGCCGCGAGACCAGCGGGGACACCAGCACCATCGAGGACCTCTCCGTGCTGGCCAAACTGCGCCAGGACGAGGACTGACGAACTGGGCTGCTGGCGGCGCGCCGACACGAGCCTGCCTGCGGCAACCATGCCGCGCGCCCGGTAGAGGCCCGCTTGGCCGCGCTGGGGGGGTGATCGATCCGAGGCGGCAGCCCTTCGCCCGCGGACGCCCCGGCCCGGCAGAGCGGGTCAGGTCGGAGAGCTGGCGGACGCCCGGATCAGTCGATCAGGCGCTTGCCTTCCGCGTCGAATTTCCACCAGTCGGTGGCCGCCACCTGGCGGATGCCCTCGGCGTAGGTGCGCGGCTGCCAACCGAGCTCGGACACGGCATTTTGGATGTCGTGCTCGTGGTGCAGCGAGAAGTAGGCCGAGGCACGGCGCTCTTCGGTGACATCGGTGAACAGACCCTTGAAGAAAATCGCCAGGTCAGCCCACTTCTTGGAGATGTTCTTGCGCTTGATGCCGCCGCCGGCGGCGGCGATGGTCAGGTCGATGAACTCGTTGTAGGGGATGCCCTTGGGGCCCGCGAGCTCGTACATGCAGTCGACGCCGCGCTCGAAGTCGAAGAAGCGGATCACCGCATCGACCACGTCGTCCACGTGCACGGGATTGATGCGCGAGAGTCCGTCGTGGGGCACGACCAGTTTGCCGCCCTTGGCCCCGCAGCGCCGCAGCAGCGGGGCGGTGTGGCGATGGTCGCCGACCCCGTACACGAGCGTCGGCCGGAAGGAGGCCCATTCGAAGCGCTCGGCCTTGATGATTTTCTCTTGGATGCGCTTGGTGTCCCGGTAGTAGCTGTAGACCGGCGCGCCGATCACGGCCGAGGAGATCACCCAGAAGCGGAAGTGCTTGGGAGCATTGCGCTTGGCTTCCTCCAGCAGGTTCTCGGTGCCGCCGATGTTGATGGCGCGCATCTCCGCATCGGGGATGTGGTCGTGGGCGCTGGCCAGGTGCAGCAGCAGGTCCACGTCCTTGAGGAAACCGGTCAGGGAGGTGCGCTCCTTCAGGTCGCCTGGATGGGCTTCCACCAGCCGGCCATCGGCGCGCTTGCCGGGCGGCACCGGCAGGGCCTGCTCGCGTCCGGGTCGGCACAACATGCGGATGTCGTGGCCCGCGGCCAGGAGGCCTTTGGCCATGTATCCACCGATGAAGCCGGTGGCACCTGTCAGAGCGATCTTCATGGGGGGGAGGCGCTTCGGGGGCAACCACTATATAGGTTGCCTCCGGCGGCGGGGCCGAACTCATGGGCCGGACCCGAGCGGTTGTGGGCCGCCCCAGGCTCCCCGGCGCATGCGGCAGGGCCTGGGGCGGCCAGGACCCTGGGGGGCCCCGCGCGCGGAGCAGGCGGGATGGCCGCGCGGACGAATTCGGTCCACGGCGGCCGCCGGCCGGAGGCCCGGCCCCCCGGGACCGCGAGTGCCCCGACGGCTCGGGGCCCGAAGCCTGCGACTCCAGGCCTGTTCCTGGATCCAGTCCCCTGCCACGGAGAGGGCCAAAGGCCGCCGGTCGCGCCGCTCAGGCGCGCGGCGTGCGCGCGCCCGGGACGAGGCATGCCCCCCGCGGTCAGCGCGCGCCCGGGTTCACCAGGGCCCGGCCGTAGGCCTCCGCCGCGGCCTGCCAATCCCGCTGGCTATCCGTCAGAAAACTCCGCAAAGACTCGCGCAGCTGGAGCGCAGACTCCTGTGCACAAGCCGGCAGCGGCAGCCCCGGGCCGGAAGCCGCGGCCCAAGCCAGGGTCTCCCGGGAGTAGCCGCGGGCGAAGGACAGCGGGGCCCGGAACTCGAGCACCGGCCGGTCCGAGCGCATCGCAGGGACGTTGCCGGCGTAGGCGCGCAGCCGGGCGTCGTCGGCCACCCACAGGGCCGCCAGGTCGCAGCCGTCCCGGATCCCCAGGGGTTCGAGGGCCGCCGCCAGCCGCGGACCGAGGGCCCAGGGCTCCCCGCTGCGTGGGTCCGTGGGGCTCAGCACGCGGTCGTTGGCGCCGAGCAGCACGAGATCGTAGGCGGTCAAGCAGGCGGCGACCTGGGGGAAGGCTGCGCACCAGGTGGCGATGACGGTTTTTTGATCGAGTTCGGAGAGCTGATACAGGGGCAGCCATTGGGACGCCACGCCTCGGGGCGCCAGGTGCGCGGCCATGCACACGAAGTGCTCCTGTGCGTAGAGATCGCTCGAGCCGCGCGTCCAGGGGTGGATCGGATCGGAGGTCAGCAGGTCGAAGTTGCGCGTGTGTGTCCGCAGCCGGTGCCGGCCATCGCCGAAGTGAAGGTCTAGCCGCGGGTCCTCGAGCAGCGCCTGGTTCCAGGGAGCGAACCAAGCTGCGGCAGCGGCCACGGCGCTCGAGATCTCGACCACCTCGATCGTCTCGAGGGCCGGGTCGAGCAGCAGGGCCCCGGCGGTCATGCCGGTGCCGAGCCCGATCACGAACCCGGAGCGGACCTCGCCATGCAGCCAGACCGGCAGGGCTCCCAGCAGCACCTGCAGCCGCAGGTCGATGGGGGCGGTGCTGGCCACGACCTTGCCTTCGATCAGCAGGGAACGCGGCAGGCTCGGGTCCATGGACCCGCGCACCTGCGCGGTGGAGGCGGGTCCGGCGCGGGCGAAGAGCACATCGCCGGGGCGATGTGTCCAGCCGAGCGCCGCGCTCAGTCCGATGGTCGCCAGGAGGGAAAGCAGCCACAGCCAGGCGGCCCTGGCCCGCTTGGGTTCCGGGGGCAGCGCGGCCAAGGCCAGGGCGGAGCAAACGAAGGGCAGGCTCAGGGTGCCCAGCAGGCCGAGGGCCGGGATCAGGACCCAGGCGCTGGCCACCGCACCGACGGCGGAGCCCACGGCATTGGCGCTGTAGATCAGCGCGATGCGGCTCGCGGCCTGTTGGGGGGCCGGGCCCAGGCGGCGCACCAGCGCCGGAAACAGGGCCCCCTGAAGCCAGGTGGCCGGCAGCAGGCACAAACACGCCAGCAGCGCCGTCGCGACCCACTGGGCAGCGGGGCTGCGCACCTGCGGCGCCAGATTGACGGCGTTCTCGAAGGGCTGCGCGCCGCCGCTGCGCCAGGTGACCAGGGCGAAACCGAGCGCCATGGCCAAGGGCATCAGCGCGATCATCACGGGCAGGGGGGCGGGCCGCTCCAGGCGCCGACGCATCCAGGCGGCCCCGGATGCCAGCCCCGCCAAAAAGACCGCCAAGACCAGGGCGAAAGCGTAGGTCGAAGCCCCCATCAGGCTGGTCAAGCCCCGGGTCGCCAGCAGTTCGAAGCACAGGCCGGCTGCACCGAGCAGGCTGCTGGCGAAGGCCAGGCGCCCGAGCTCAGCGGACGCGCCGCGGGTCTCGGCGGGGGGCGGTTCGATTCGAGGTGGGTCCGGGTTGCCTGCGGGCAGGTCGGCCCGCGACCAGGCCCACAGGGCCGCCAGCGCTTCCAAGGCGGCGGCCAACAACAGGCTGGCGCTCAGGCCCAGGGCCGGAAGCAGCACGAAACTGCCGAGCAGCACGCCGGCGGCCGCGCCCCAGGTGTTGGCCGCGTAGAAGCGGGCCGTGCGCGGGCCCGGCTCAGGTTCGGACTGTTCGATCACCCGGGCCATGGCCGGCACGGTCCCGCCCATGGCCAACGTCGGCGGCAGCAGGAACACCGCCGCCAGCAGCAGGCGCCAAGCCCCCGAGGCGACCGGGTCGATCGCAGTCAGCACGAAGGGGCTCGACAGGGCCCAAGCAGCGATGAATCCGGCCAGCGCGGCCCACAGTCGCAAAGGACGTTTCGAACGCCTGACACTGGCAGCCAGGAGCGGGGCCCCGAGCCCGAGCCCGAGCATGAAGACCGTCAGGGTCAGGGCAACCCCGAGGGCGTCCGAGCCGATCAGGCGGCCGAGCAGGCGTGCCCAGACCACCTGGTAGACCAGGCCAGCGGCCCCGCTCACGAAGAACAGTCCGAGGGGGGCGGTCCTGTGGCGGCTGGGGTGCTCCAAGCGGGTTTCGAGGCGGATCCGGATGCGCCCGGGAACACCGCTGGCGCAGAATAGGGATCCATGGCCGAGACTCCCAAGCCCCGCCCCCAGGCGCCGGTTCTCCTGGTGGTGGCCTTGCCCGGTGAATTGGGAGGTCTGCGCGGCAAGTCCCGGGAGGTGGAGCGCGGCCAGGGGCTGTCCTTCCTGGCGCCCGTGGGAAGCATCGAGCCGGCTTGGATCGCGGTGGTCGCCGGCGTGGGCAAGGTCCGTGCGGCCCAGGCCGCCACCCTGGGGATCCAGGC
>ERZ1066133.51-NODE-51-length-64985-cov-7.991837_pt1 | contig 64985 bp, 56 predicted proteins | sample MGYA00382780_ERZ1066133 | MGnify/ENA primary metagenome ERZ1066133 (study PRJEB33369, sample SAMEA5778363) | biofilm metagenome | biome: Industrial cooling water; feature: Water cooling tower basin; material: Biofilm | place: United Arab Emirates | collected... | reverse complement strand
CCTACTAAGAGCAGATGATTGAACCACATCTACTCCACCCCAAACTTTTGCTTCTGTTATGGCCTTAGAACCCCATATTCCATGATCAGTATAAGCAGCTACAGCTTCACTATCCAAAAAGTTCATGGGCACTTGCATGAACTGAGTAGTTGCCCCACCATGAAGAAAAAGAACCTCATACTCATTTCCAACACCCATTAATTCTTTTACCAGAGCTTTTGCTTCTTCCATAATTTGAATAAACCAATTGGTTCGATGCCCAATTTCCAAAATGGATAAGCCAGTATTTTCAAACTCAATGATAGCACGAGCAGCTTGCTCATACACAGACTTAGGTAAAATAGAAGGACCTGAATTAAAATTATGTACAGACATACTTATTCTACATCACTCACACCACCACTAACAGCATACTTCATTGCATTGGCGGCTGAGATATTTTTTAAAGGTTTAATTCTATCGGCAGGCACAAAACAGGTCATGCCAGAAATGGCATAAGAAAATGGTATATAAACAGTTACATGTTCAGGAAGTCCAAAATCAGCCGCAGTTTGTTGGGTAATAAATCCCACTCTCCACATATTATTATTGTCAACATCTACTAAAACAGGCTGATTGAACTTTTTCTTATTGCCAGCAAAGGCTTCCAAAAAGTCTTTGACAGAAGTATAAATTAATTTAATACCGGGAGTGTTTTCTAAAACTTTATCAAAAACATCTACCAATCTTCCAACCATGAAAAGTGACGACAACCAGCCAACCACCCATACCAATACAAGCACTAAGACAAATCCTAATCCAGGTATCTTCTTTGGAGAGCCATCTTCATAAAGCCCAATCATAGATGGCGCGATGGCGTGTAAAAGGTTGGGTAAAATATCATCAACCCAATTAAATAAGAACCAAACAGCATAAACGGTTATACCTATTGGAGCAATAACAATAAGTCCCTGAAAAAAATGACGCAGGAACTTGGCAAGAAAGAATTGAAAGCCAAACTTATTTTTAGGATCTAACATATCGAACCAACTTTCAGCAAAACTACAAGAATTCAAACTCCTTTTATGGAGGATTTAATCCATTTGTCCGATTCCATTATGGCTGGATGAAAAATTAATAATAATTTCATTTGGAAACTTTTTGCGTATTGAAAGTTTTCTTAGTTTCGCACCTGCTATGGATACAATTAATAGAATTATAGAAAAGGCCCATACATTATTTTTCACCTACGGTGTCAAAAGTGTGACTATGGATGAAATTGCTGCGCATTTAGGGGTGAGTAAGAAAACAATTTATCAGCACTTTTCAGACAAAGACCAACTGGTAGAGGCAGTTTTGAAAAATGAAATAGAGAAAGACCACCAAGAATGCGCCAGACATAAAGCAGAAAGTGATAATGCCATTCATGAAGTTTTTATGGCAATTGAAATGCTTCGAGAAATGTTAGCAAACATGAACCCTGCTATCATTTTTGAGTTACGCAAATATCACCCGGCAGCATTTAAGATATTCCAAGAACACATGAACAAATTTATGCTCTCAGTAGTAAGCAACAATATTGAAAGAGGCATCAAAGAAGGGCTATATAGAGAAGATGTACCTGTAGATATAGCTGCCAGATTAAGAATTGATAGCATATTTATTCCGTTCAATCAAGATTTGTTTCCGCCAACAAAATATACACTGTTTGACGTTGAGTATAAACTAATGGAGCTCTTTTTATTTGGTTTAGCAACAGCCAAAGGTCAAAAATTAATTTACAAATACAAACAAGCACAATCGATATGAATTCAAAAATGAAGCACTTATTTATTGGTTTCATTGCTTCTCTGTCTTTTTCATTAACTGTAGATGCACAACAGCTGCATACGTTAACGCTTGAGCAAAGCATAGAAATGGCTATAAAAAATGTGCAAGACTTAAAAAACCTAAAACTGGACATTGCGCTACAGCAAACGAAGAACAGAGAAATTGAAGGGTCTGCTTATCCACAAGTGAATGCAAATATTACTATGCAGAGATTATTTGCCATTCCAGTAACCGTAATTCCAGATTTTATTTCTCCAGCTGTGTACGGCGTTTTAACCAATGAAGGCGTACGCGATGGAAATGGTAATCCAATAAAAATGCCCGACAATTTCGGTAACGTACCTGCGCAATTTGGGGTGCCTTGGACTGCAAGTGCAGGATTTACATTGCAACAATTGCTCTTTCAAGCAGATGTTTTTATAGGATTAAAAGCAAGAAAAACTGCCATGGAGTATGCCGAAGCCAATTACAGAGTAGGAGAGGATAAAGTAAGAGAAAACGTAATGAATGCATATTATGCAGTACTCATTGCCCAGAAGCAATTGAACTTTTTGAATGAAAGTGAAATGAGGCTTTCTAAGTTGGTTCAGGATATGTCGCAGATGTACAAGAATGGATTTGCTGAAAAGCTAGATATTGACAAAGCGCAGGTAGGGTTAAACAATTTGCTAAATGCAAAAGCCCAATTATCTTCTATGCTTGATGGTGGTTATGCCAACTTTAAGTTTCAATTAGGTATCCCACAAACAGATTCAGTAGTGTTGATATCTGAGTTGTCTACCCAAGAAGTCAAGAATGGTATTCTTGATGAAGCAAATTTTCAATATGCCCAAAGAAATGAAATTCAAGCTTTAGAGAAAGTAAGAAAGTTGTTAGAAATGGATGTGCAACGTTATAAACTAAATAAACTTCCAACGCTAGCTGCTTTTTGGAATTTTAGCGAAAATGCTCAAAGACAACAATTCGATTTCTTTAAAAGAGGTCAGCAATATCCTTGGTTCCAAACTTCAATAGTAGGACTACAAGTGAATATGCCAATATTTAGCGGCTTTTCTAGAAACCAGAAAATTAAAGAAGCGAACTATAATTTACAAAAACATCAAAATACAATTAAGAATGTTGAACAAAGTATAGACCTACAAAAAACGGTTGCTAGAAAGACTTTGATCAATAACTTAAAAATTATGGATGCATCTGAAAAGAATATGCAACTAGCTCAAAATGTTTATAATACAACCAAGAAAAAATATGAACAAGGCCTTGGAAGTAGCTTTGAAGTATTAACTGCAGATACAGATTTGCAAAATGCACAAAGCAACTATTTTACAGCTCTCTATAATGCACTTATTGCTAAAGTAAATTATATGAAAGCACTTGGTAAGCTATCAGAAAAATCGTCTAATTAAAAATCACTTGAATCTTTTTTATGAAAAATTATATCCAACTAACATTATCACTACTTATAGCAGTATTTGTTATAACGAGTTGTAATTCTGATGCATCAGATAAAAGTCTCGATTCTAAAAAGCAAGAACTTGAAAAATTGAAGGGTGATGCAGATGCGCTTAATCAAAAAATTAAAGCATTAGAAGAAGAAATTACTGCACAAGATAGTACTGCACTTTCTACAACTGCTCTTAAGTTAGTAGCTGTTGAAGAGTTACAAGTTAAAAATTTTACGCACTATATAGACTTGCAAGCTAGGATTGATGCAGAGGACATTTCCTACATCGCACCAAGAGGAATGGGTGGTGTAGTAAAAGCCTTGTTTGTAAAAAAAGGTGACTTTGTAAAGAAAGGTCAACTTGTTGCAATTTTAGACGATGCAGTTATGAAGCAAAATGTAAATGCTGCTCAACAAAATTTAGAAACATTAAAAGTGCAACTTGATTTTGCTAAAAACATTTACCAGCGCCAAAAGAATTTATGGAATGAGGGAATTGGCACTGAAGTGCAGATGTTACAAGCAAAAAATAATGTTGAAACCCTTGAAAAGAATTTATTAGCAGCTCAAGAACAGGTGAAAGTTGCAGAAGAACAACTAAAAACTACCAAAGTATACAGCGATGTGCAGGGCGTTGCAGATGAAGTAAATATACGCGTAGGCGAAACTTTTACTGGTATTGGACCATTAGGTGCGCAAATTAAAATAGTAAATACATCTCAATTAAAAGTTGTTGCAGATGTGCCTGAAAATTATTTAAGTAAAGTAAAAGTAGGTGTACCTGTTGTAGTGAATTTGCCTGACTTAAATAAAGAAATCAAAAGTACAATTAGAATTGCTGGAAGATCTATTAATCCAAATACAAGAGCATTTTTAGCCGAGGCTTCAATTCCTTATGACGCTTCTATCCTTCCTAATCAAGTAGCTAATCTTAAAATTCAAGATTATGTAAACAATAATGCTATTACCATTCCAGTAAACGTTGTTCAGACCGATGAAAAAGGTAAATATATATTCATAGCTGAGATTAAAAATGGTAAAACAATTGCAACTAAAAGAATGATAACAGTTGGTGAACTCTACAGCACTTACATTGAAGTGAAAAGTGGTTTAACATCTGGACAAAAAGTAATTACTGAAGGATTTCAAGATTTATACGATGGGCAACTTATTGACATCAAATAAAATTTTTGCACGCATAAACTATTTATATGGCAGTCTTAAAGGACTTATCACAAAAGTTTAAAGAGTTTAAACCCACTAGTTGGGCTGTGGACAATCGTACAGCAATGTACATTTTCACAATAATCATTACATTACTTGGTTTAAACACTTTTCAAACATTACCTAAAGAGCAATTTCCTGATATTGTAGTACCCACTATAAGTGTAACTACGATTTACTTTGGTACATCACCCAAAGACATGGAAAACTTAGTAACCCGTCCTATTGAAAAACAAATCAAAGGGTTAACTGGTGCTAAAATAAAAAAGGTTAATTCTGTATCACAACAAGACTTTAGCTTAATTACTGTTGAATTTGAAACAGATGTCAAAATTGATATTGCTAAAGAAAAAGTAAAAAATGCAGTAGACAAAGCAAAAACAGATTTACCAACTGATTTAACACAGCAGCCAAACGTTCAAGAATTTGCATTCAGCGATTTGCCAATTATGTTTGTGAACGTAAGTGGTGATTATGATGCAGTTAAGTTGAAACAATATGCAGACAAGCTTCAAGATAGATTTGAAGAACTGCCTATGATTAGTAAAGCTGAAATAGTAGGCGCTCCAGAAAGGGAAATCCAAGTAAATGTTGATAAAGCCAAAATGGAGATTGCAAAAGTTTCTTTTAATGATATTGCACAGGCAATCTCTAACGAGAATAGAGACGTGAGTGGTGGTTTGGTTGAAGTAGGAAATATGAAGCGATCTTTAAGCGTAAAAGGGCAATTTGTTTCAGCATTTGATATGCAACAACTCATTGTAAAAAACATTTATGGTCAAAGTATTTACCTGAGAGATATTGCACAAATTATTGATACAGTAAAAGAGAAGGAAAGCTATAGCCGTTTAAATGGTAAAAATGTAATTACATTAAATATTGTAAAAAGAGCTGGAGAAAACCTAATTGAAACAGCAGATGCTGTAAAAGCAGCCGTAGCTGACATGTTTAAAAACAATCAAATCCCAAAAAATTTAAGTGTTGTTTTTACGGGAGATCAAAGCAAACAAACTAAAACTTCTTTCAATGAATTAGTAAATACAATTATCATTGGCTTTACATTAGTTCTATTGATTTTAATGTTTTTCATGGGTGTTACCAATGCCTTCTTTGTAGCACTCAGTGTACCTCTTTCAGTATTTGTTGCATTTTTATTTTTACCACTTGGAAACTATATTGTTGGAACTGAAATCACTTTAAATTTTATTGTACTATTTGCCTTGTTATTTGGGCTTGGAATAATTGTAGATGATGCCATTGTGGTCATCGAAAACACCCACAGAATTTATGGTAACGGAAGAGTTCCTGTTGTTAGAGCCGCCAAGGAAGCTGCAGGTGAAGTGTTTATACCAGTATTAGCAGGTACTGTAACAACACTTGCCCCTTTCTTCCCTCTATTAGCTTGGAAAGGCATCATTGGTAAATTCATGATTTACCTGCCAACCATGCTCATTTTAACTTTAGCAGCTTCGCTTATTGTTGCCTTTATCTTCAACCCAGTATTTGCGGTTAGCACCATGAAGCCAGAAGGAAGAGAACATGATGAACCTAAGAAAGCAATTTTCCAAAAATGGTATTGGTGGATGTTCATTATTTTGGGTGGTATTCTTCACATTTCTGGTTGGCACGGATTTGCGAATTTTCTATGGCTATTAGCTATATTAGGTGTGTTTAACAGATTTGTTCTGAGAGATGTTATTTATACTTTTCAAGAAGGATTTTTGCCTAAGCTCATGAATAAATATGAGCAGCTTTTGAGATGGGTTTTACATGGCACTCGTCCAGTTTGGTCACTTGTAGTTATGTTTTTAATCTTCCCTCTTGCGCTTGTATTTGTAGTGCTAAGAGAACCAAACATTCAGTTTTTTCCAAACGGAGATCCTAACATTATTTATGTATATTTAAAAATGCCGGTTGGAACTAAAACTTCTTATACAGACAGTGTAACTGCTGAATTAGAAAAAAGGGTATTTGGCGTTCTTGGGGAAGATAATCCAATTGTAGAAAGCGTTATAAGCAACGTAGCTGTTGGAGCAACAGATCCTAATGATCCAAACAGAAGTACACAAAGTAATTTAGGTAGAATTCAAATTTCTTTTGTGGAATTTGAAAAGAGACATGGTCAAAAAACAACTCCTTACCTCGACTCATTTAGAAGTGTCATGAAAGGTATTCCTGGAGCTCTAATTACTGTTGACCAAGAACAAGGTGGACCACCTACTCAACCTCCAGTTAATATTGAAGTGATTGGTGAAGATTTTAAAGCAATCTCTCAAACTGCAATTGCGCTTAAAAATTATCTGGATACAATTAAAGTAGATGGCATAGAGAATTTAAAAATGGATATTGACTTAACAAATCCAGAAATCAGTATTAACATAGACCGAGAAAAAGCGTTGGCTGCTGGTTTAAGTACAGGCCAAATTGGATTTGAATTGAGAACGGCAATTTTTGGTAGAGAAGCTAGTAAGCTAAAGATTGATGAAGATGAGTATAAAATTCAAATTCGTTACAACGACCTTCAGCGAAATAATATCACTGATCTTATGAATATGAAAATCACTTTCCGTGATTTCTCTACTGGACAAATTAAACAAGTTCCTTTAGGCGCTGTGGCCAGTGTTGATTATACCAACACAGCTGGTGGAATTAGAAGGAAAAACTATAAGCGAGTAATTAGTTTATATAGTAATGTTGAAGTTGGATTTACACCATTTGATGTAAATGCTAGACTTACGCCTGTTTTGGAAAAATTCAAACTTCGTTACGCAGCAGAAGGCGTTCAAATTAAACAAACAGGTGAAGGTGAAGAACAAGCTGAAACTTCTTCTTTCCTAGGTTGGGCATTGATGATTGCTCTTGGTTTAATTTTCATGACTTTGGTTCTTCAATTTAACTCCCTCAGCAAACCATTTATTGTCCTTACTGAAATCTTCTTCAGTATAATTGGTGTTATGCTAGGAATTGGATTAACTAAAATGGATGTACCAACTATCATGGTAGGTGTAGGTATTGTTGGCTTATCGGGTATTGTAGTAAAAAATGCCATTCTGCTTATTGAATTTACTGACGAGTTAAGAGGAAGAGGCATGCGCATTAAAGAAGCAACTATACAAGCAGGAAAAATTAGAATTATACCTGTATTGTTGACAGCTATAGCTACTATTTTAGGCCTTCTTCCACTTGCGGTTGGATTTAATATTGACTTTGTATCCTTGTTTCAACACTTAGATCCCAAAATCTTCTTTGGAGGAGATAGTGTTATTTTCTGGGGGCCGTTAAGTTGGACAATCATATATGGCTTGGTATTTGCATTTTTCCTTACGTTAACAATGGTACCAAGTATGTATTTAATAGCTGAGAGAATAAAGAGACCTATGGAAAGATTCTACGGCAATAAGTTTGTTGCGTTACTTGGATTTACAGGACCGCTGTTTTTTATCTTGGTAGGAATCATGTTCTTAGTAAAACGCATTCAAGGTAAAAAGGTGTGGATGGGACAACTTAAACCTGCTCCTTCTAAAGCCTAAGCTCTTCTAAACTAGCACTAAAAGCCCTCCCCTTGGAGGGCTTTTCTTGTTGATTTACAATTTATATCTACATTTGCAGAACCATAGGCGGATTTGTTTATTGTTCAACCTATGGAATGGCATTACCGATTGAACTAATAAACGTCTACCAGCACCCCCGGGCTCTTCAGCGTTCCATCCTTCGGTTATGTCACATTTAATTTTCGAAGTATGAATATTCAAAAAGAATTAGAAAACAGAATTTTAGTAATTGATGGTGCTATGGGTACCATGATACAAAGGCATAAGCTAGAAGAAGCCGACTACCGAGGAACACGCTTTGCTAATTGGCATTCCGACGTAAAAGGCAACAACGACCTACTTTGCATCACTCAGCCAGAAATTATAATAGGCATTCACTTACAATACTTAGAAGCAGGTGCAGATATTATTGAAACAAATACATTCAGCAGTACCACTATCGCACAGGCCGATTACGATATGCAGTCGTTGGCACACGAATTAAATGTAGCTGCTGCCAAATGTGCTAAGGAAGCTGTTAAAAGATACTATGATAAAAACGGGAACAAAGAACCTAAGTTTGTTGCAGGTGCAATAGGGCCATTGAATAAAACGCTTTCATTATCACCAGATGTAAATAACCCTGGCTTTCGTGCTGTTACATTTGATGAGGTTGTTGAAGCATATACAGAACAAATAGATGGTTTGGTTACTGGAGGAGTAGATATATTATTGATTGAAACCATATTTGATACACTTAATGCAAAGGCCGCTATTTTCGCAGCCAAGCAATATTTCAAAAAGAAAAAACAATCTCCACTACCCATCATGATCAGTGGCACTATTACGGATGCCAGTGGAAGAACCTTGAGTGGACAAACCTTAGAAGCTTTCTATATTTCGGTGATGCATGCACAACCTTTAAGTGTTGGGTTGAATTGTGCACTGGGAGCAAAAGAAATGCGCGGACATATTGAAGAACTTAGTCAAATTGCTACCTGCTTCACGTCGGCTTACCCCAATGCTGGATTACCAAATGCTATGGGGGAGTATGATGAACAGCCACATGAAACGGCCCATTTTTTAGAGGACTGGGCCAAAGAGGGTTTTGTAAACATTGTTGGAGGTTGTTGCGGAACAACACCAGACCATATTAAACACATAGCAGATCATGTGAAAAAAATTGCTCCTCGAAAGCGTCCGCAAGTGATCACAGAATTAGAAAAATCCAATTAAATCGTTTGTAAGCTTTATATATGGTACCAGTTATTCATCCTTTCATGCGCCTATCAGGTTTAGAACCATTGGTGGTAAGACCTGAAACTAACTTTATTAATGTTGGTGAAAGAACAAACGTTACAGGAAGTAAGAAGTTTGCTCGTCTCATTAAAGAAAATAAATATGAAGAAGCATTATCTGTTGCCAGACAACAGGTAGAAAATGGCGCTCAAGTACTAGATGTAAATATGGATGATGCACTTTTAGACGGAGTGCGAGCCATGGTTACCTTTTTAAACCTACTTCAAAGCGAACCAGATATTGCGCGAATCCCTATCATGATTGATAGTTCAAAGTTTGAAATCATTGAAGCCGGATTAAAATGTGTTCAAGGAAAATGTATTGTGAACTCCATTTCTATGAAGGAAGGAGTAGAGAAATTCATTGAACAAGCTTCTATTTGTCAAGATTTCGGTGCTGCTGTTGTAGTCATGGCATTTGATGAAGTTGGACAAGCAGATACAAAAGAAAGAAAAGTAGAAATTTGTCACCGTGCTTATAAAATCTTAACCGAACAAGTTGGTTTTGCTCCGCAGGATATCATTTTTGACCCGAACATTTTTGCAGTTGCAACTGGACTAGAAGAGCACAATAATTACGGTGTTGATTTTATTGAAGCAACAAGAGAAATTAAACGTTTAATGCCACTTTGTAAAATTAGTGGCGGCGTAAGTAACTTATCCTTTTCGTTCAGAGGAAATGATCATGTTCGTGAAGCCATGCACTCTGTTTTTTTATTCCATGCTATTAAAGCAGGCATGGATATGGGCATTGTGAATGCCGGTCAGCTTGTAGTATATGATGAAATTGAACCAGCACTCAGAGATCTTTGTGAAGATGTTATACTGAATAGAAACAATGATAACAATGAAGCTACAGAGAAACTAATTGCTTTTGCTGAAACTGTTAAAGCAAAGGGCAAAGAGGAGAAAAAGGACGAGGCTTGGAGAGGTGAACCAGTTGAAAAGCGACTCGCACATGCACTTATCAATGGTATTACCGATTATATTGATGGAGATACGGAAGAAGCCAGACAAAAATATCCTCGTCCGCTCGATGTGATTGAAGGACCATTGATGGATGGAATGAATATTGTGGGTGATTTGTTTGGAAGTGGTAAAATGTTTTTACCTCAGGTAGTAAAGAGCGCACGCGTTATGAAGAAAGCAGTTGCTGTTCTTACTCCTTATATTGAAAAAGAGAAAGAAGAAAACAGATTACTTGCCGAACAATCTGGTGATACCAGTCTCAACAACCAAGCTGGTGCAGCAAAAATTTTATTAGCAACCGTAAAAGGTGACGTACACGATATCGGAAAAAATATTGTTGGTGTTGTACTTGGTTGTAATGGATACGATATTATTGATATGGGAGTAATGGTTCCCGCTGATAAAATCTTAGATACTGCTGAAAAAGAACAAGTAGATATTATTGGGTTAAGCGGACTTATTACGCCCTCGCTCGATGAAATGGTACATATTGCAAAAGAAATGAAGCGTCGCAATATGCATCAACCTCTATTAATTGGTGGTGCAACCACTTCGCGCATGCATACTGCAGTTAAAATTGCTCCTGAATATGATAATGGTGTTATTCACGTATTAGATGCGTCTAGAAGTGTAACGGTTGCGGGTAGTCTACTGAGTGATGAACAAAAAACACCGTTTTTATCTGAAGTACAAAAAGAATACATTCAACTAAAGGCTGGTTTTGACAAGAAAAAAACAGCTAAAAACTATTTATCGTACCAAGCAGCGCTAGCAAATCCTTGCAAAATAAATTGGGATGAATTTGAGCCCGTTCAGCCAACATTTTTAGGTACACGCTCTGAAGAACTGGCTGATATTGCTGTATTAAGAAAATACATCGACTGGAAACCTTTCTTCATTGCTTGGGAAATGCATGGACCTTTTCCTCAAATTCTTTCTGATGAAATTGTAGGAAAGCAGGCAACGCAACTATATGAAGATGCACAGCGCATGCTTGATAAAATTGAACAAGAAAAGTGGCTTCAGCCAAAAGCTTGTTATGGATTCTTTTCAGCCTACTCAAATGGAGATTCGGTTGTGCTTCCTAATGCTGGTAACAACAATGAAGATGTTCACCTAGAATTCCTTCGTCAGCAAATTCAAAAAGCAGCTGGGCAACCTAATCTAAGTCTAGCCGATTTTATTCAGCCTAAAAAAGAAAATGTACAAGATCACATAGGCGCTTTTGTTGTAACAATTCATGGAATTGAGGAGCATATCAAACGATTTGAAGCAGATCATGATGACTATGGAAAGATTATGCTGCAAGCTCTGGCAGATAGACTAGCTGAAGCTTATGCTGAATACTTACACGAACGTGTTAGAAAGTCAGAATGGGGTTATGCTTCAGAAGAACATTTATCGAACGAAGAATTGATTCAAGAGAAATATTTAGGAATTCGTCCAGCACCTGGATATCCTGCTTGTCCAGACCATACCGAAAAGTATAAACTGTTTCAACTGTTAGATGCTACCAACACTATTGGTGTTGGGCTAACAGAGTCTTTGGCAATGTATCCAGCAAGCTCCGTAAGTGGTTGGTATTTTGCAAATCCACAAAGTCAATATTTTGGAGTTGGTAAAATTCAGCAAGATCAGCTAGAGCACTATGCAAAAAGAAAAGGCATGCCTATTGATCTTGCGGAAAAATGGCTTCGTCCGAACTTAGAGTAAGCAGTTGTTGTTACTAAGTTGATTTCAGAAATATTAGCTTTGCCGCATCATGCAATTACCCTCCTCCCTTTTAGAAAATGCTGTAGCTGAATTTTCAAAACTTCCCGGTGTAGGTAAAAAAACTGCCTTACGCTTGGTGCTGCATTTATTGAAAAAGGAAGTGGGCGATGTAAACAAACTTGCCGAGGCACTTACTAAAATGAGGCAAGAAATACAGTTCTGCAAACGCTGTTTCAATATTAGTGATGGGGAAATTTGTTCGATCTGCGCCAATACCATGCGTCAACAAAACACCATTTGTGTAGTAGAAAATATTCGTGATGTAATTGCCATTGAAAGTACCCAGCAATTCAACGGAGTTTACCATGTTTTAGGCGGCGTAATTTCTCCCCTCGATGGCATTGGGCCAGAACAATTGAATGTTGAATCGCTCATTTCAAGGATTGAGGAAGAACAAGTAGATGAAATCATTTTCGCGCTAAGCCCTAATATTCAAGGAGATACGACTATTTATTATATCCAAAAACGCCTTGGAGCTGGTAAATGTAAAGTAACAACCATTGCACGAGGGGTAGCTTTTGGTGGAGAATTAGAATACGCAGATGAAATGACTCTAGCTAGAAGTTTACAAAACCGACTTCCAGTTCAGCAATACGTTAAATAAACCTTGATTTTGCAACCTTTTTCAAAATTATATGTTGATACATGTAATTTTGTGTCATGAAAGCGAAAAAAGTCATTTTATACATTATGCTCCTGAGTTTTATTGGGGCAGTTGGGGCCTGGTACTATGGTTTTGTGTATAGCAAAAATAACCATAGAGATGTGCAAAAGGAAACAGCTATACAAGTATCTGCCAACGAATTGAACACTGCATTTGTAAATGATGAGAATGCAGCAAATACTACCTACTTGGATAAGGCTGTAGAAGTGCATGGAACTGTAAGTGAGGTAACTACCAATCAAGATGGATTTCCAATAGTTAGCTTGAGCACAGATGATATGTTTGCTACTATTGATTGTACTTTAAAAGAACAGAAGACAGTGGAAGTTGGTTCTATTGTAACCATCAAAGGCATTTGTATTGGTTATACAAGCAATGTAAAAATTAAGGACGCATACTTAAAATAAGTGAACATGAAAAAATTACTAGCAGCACTTTTTGCAATTGCATTATTCGCATCTAATGATGTAAGTGCACAAAAAATATATAGTACAAAAACTGGTCAGATTAAGTTTTTCTCTAGTACACCAGCTGAAGATATTGAAGCAGTTAATAATGAGGTAGATAGTAAGCTATCCAGCACAGGGCAAATGCAGTTCACTGTTTTGATAAAAGGTTTTCGTTTCCCAAACAGCTTAATGCAAGAGCACTTTAACGACGATTATATGGAAAGTGCAAAATTTCCTAGAGGCGATTTTAAAGGAACGCTTTCAGGAATGAAAGAAGCTGATTTCAAAAAAGAAGGCACTTATAAAGTAACTGCAACAGGTAATTTAACCATGCGTGGCATTAGCAAAGCAGTTTCTGTTCCTGGAACCATTGAAGTAAAAAAGGGAACGATAATTGTCAAGGCAGTTTTTAAAGTAGCATTGAAAGATTTCAATATTACTGGAAGCGAGATAGGCAAAGCCATTGCCAAAGACATTGAAATTACTGTAAATTGTCAGTACCCATCCTAGTTTGGTTGTATACAAACAACCCTTGAATAAAGGTTTCACTTGTACACCCGCATCATAACCGGGCACATGGATTTCTAACAAAGCATAGGTTTACAATTGCGCCTAACAGTAATTAAAGGATTTCAAACTGAATGGGATACCAATATTATTCAGATGAAATACTATATGCCTGAGAAATCCAGTGCCGGGCTACAATTACACAATGTGATTAACCAACAACTCTTGGACAGTTGTATACAACTAAAGTCGTTTAGTTAAATCAAAAAGTGTAAGGATAAAACACTGCTAAAATTCAGGCAGCAATAACAAGCATTAACAGAGCAATACATCTGTGGGGGGGAGTTATAGAAATATGGCAAACAACGTTAAAGTAAAACCCACTGATTGTTGCATGAAGAAGCCTTTAACATCACTTCTTCACCTCAGCTCAACGGCAACGATTGTTACGCTGCCTAAAATGTTTAAGACTTTGCCATGGCGGGCTCTGACTTTATTTTACTTCCTACCACCAACATTTCATTCACCACCACTTCTGTGATGTATTTTTTTTGCCCATCGCGGTCGTCGTAGTTGCGCGTAATCAGCTTCCCTTCAATGGCTACTTCGGCGCCTTTTTGTAAATACTTTTCTGCTATATCAGCTAACTTACCCCAAGCAACTACATTGTGCCATTGGGTTTCTGTTACTTTTTCACCTTGACTGTTCTTATAGGTTTCAGTCGTAGCCATACTAAAACGTGCTAACTTTTTTCCCTGATCAAGTACTTTAATATCTGGATTTGCACCGAGGTTCCCAATTAACTGAACCTTGTTTCTAATATTGTTCATAAATCAACATTTGTGCCTTACGGCGATTTTTAAAATAGGTTACATAACACGATTTTGATTGGCGCCATTTCAAAATCGTGACCAAATGTGAATGAGAATTTCCAAAATAGCCGATTTTAAACGTTTAACTTCCGAAATAAACGTTTCAATCGTTTATTAAACAGATTAACAATTTTTTAGAGGTCATCATTTTTCAAATCCTTTATATTGCCACTCTATTTAGTTTAAAATCAACCCGTTGTCATCCATGCATCAATCCTGTTTAACTTGTAATGCAAAAATTAGCGGCCGTTCAGACAAGAAGTTTTGTAGCCCAGATTGCAAAAACGAGTTCAATAATCTAAAAACCAAAAGCTGTCCTGCAAAAAGACGCATCAAAAAAGTAAACCAGGTTTTAATAAAGAACAGAAGTTTACTAGAAACTTACTTTAAACAAAAGAGCTCAAAAATTAAAGCTATCTGCCGTGAAAAGCTAGCTGAAAAAGGCTTTTGCTTCAGATTCTTCACGCATACCCAGCGGTACCCAGACGGAAAAACCTACTTCTTTTGCTACGAATATGGCTACCGCGTGACCCATAAAAAGGAGGTTATTTTGGTGAAAAGGTACCCAGATGAGATTTAAGTGCGCGCAAGAAACTCGTAACCCATTGATCTACTTTGTTTTATTTTTTAACATATTTTCTTAGACAAAATTTTGGTGTTTGTACATTTATTTGTTTAGTTTTACATCGTTAACAATTAAACAAGAAGTTATGTCAACCGCAGAATTCAACCAAATGCTCATCAACAACGCAGAGTTCTTGAAGCCATTTGCTGTTACTCTTACCCGCGATCAAGAAGCTGCAAAAGACCTGTTTCAGGAAACTCTGTTCAGAGCCTTATCGAATCAGGATAAGTACCACGTTGGTACCAATATCAAAGCTTGGTTGTATACAATCATGCGTAACATCTTCATCAACAACTATCGCAGAAAAGCGAAAAGAAATACCATTTTCGACAATACACCCAACGAGTTCTTAATTGACTATAACCAAGGTGCTGTTAGCAACCAAGCCATTGCAGGCATCAACATCAAAGAAATTCAAGCAGCTATCCATAACCTGCCTGAAATCTTTAAAAATCCGTTTATGTTGTACTACGATGGATTTAAGTACCACGAAATTGCAGATATGCTGCAGGAGCCTCTAGGAACCATCAAAAGCCGCATACATTTCGCCAGAAAATTGCTGAAAGAACAAATTCAACGCGGATAGTGTTATATTGCTGTTGAATCTTTCCATTAAACAGTGAATAAATCATTAATCGTAATCGGCAGTGGATTTGCCGGACTGTCAGCCGCATCATTCATGGCTAAGGCAGGCTGGAAGGTAACTGTCCTAGAAAAACACAATCAGCCGGGTGGAAGAGCCCGCAGACTTAGTGCCAATGGCTTCCAATTCGATATGGGACCAAGTTGGTATTGGATGCCCGACATCTTTGAACGTTATTTCGAGCAATTCGGAAAACAAGTAACTGATTATTACAAGCTTACGAGATTAGATCCTTCCTACAGGGTTTATTACGAAAATGGACCAATAGATATTCCGGCCGATTACCAAGCCCTGCGTAGTGTTTTTGAAAAATTAGAGCCGGGCAGCGCACCTAAACTGGATAAGTTTTTGCACGAAGCGGCTTACAAATACCAAGTGGGTATCCAAAAATTGGTGTTTAAACCCGGACAATCACTCACCGAATTTGCTGATATTGATTTGCTAAAGGGCATCTTTAAACTGGACGTTTTCAATTCTATGAAATCGCACGTGGCGAGCCACTTTAAAGATTCGCGCTTGCAGCAACTCATGGAATTTCCTGTTCTTTTCTTAGGCGCCCTGGCTGAAAAAACACCGGCCTTGTATAGTCTAATGAACTATGCCGATATTAAAGGTGGAACCTGGTATCCTGAAAAGGGAATGTACAGCATTGTAGAAGGTATGTACCAGCTGGCTCTTTCTTTAGGTGTTGAATTTAAGTTCAATGAAGAGGTGGAGCGATTGGAATTACAGGGCAATCAAATCAAATTTGTACACACCAAAGCTGGCTCTTATAAAGCCGATGCTATTGTAGGAAGCGCCGATTACCATCATATTGAAACAAAACTACTACCTGCTTCAGCAAGATCTTATTCAGAAACATACTGGGATACTAGGGTAATGGCTCCAAGCTGCTTATTATACTATGTGGGTATTAATAAAAAGGTAGCTAACATGGTGCACCATAGCTTGTTTTTTGACAGCTCTTTTGATGTTCATGGAAAAGAAATTTATGTAACCAAAACATGGCCTCAAAATCCATTGTTTTATGTAAGTGCATCTTCTATAACCGATCCATCATGTGCACCAGAAGGACATGAAAATTTATTCTTTTTAATTCCCGTTGCAGCTGGATTAGAAGGTGATACAGAAGAAATTCGACAACATTATTTTAACTTGGTTCTTGAAAGGATGGAACGAATTACCGGACAAAATATCCGTGACCATATTGTGTTTCAACAGTCATTTGCATACAGCGAATTCGTTAAGGATTATAACAGTTTTAAAGGAAATGCTTACGGACTGGCGAACACTTTACTGCAAACGGCTGTTTTAAAACCCGCCTGTAGAAGTAAGAAGGTGAAAAACCTGTTTTATGCTGGTCAGCTCACGGTACCCGGACCCGGTGTGCCGCCCAGCTTAATTAGTGGAGAAGTAGTGGCAAACGAAGTGTTGAAACATTTTAGCTAACTTTAAAATCGGCTTATGATCCAGCTTTTCCGAGAAGTATCAGAACAATGCAGCAAAATCACAACTGAGAAGTACAGTACCAGCTTCTCATCTGCTATCCGCTTGTTGGATAAGGAGCTTCGTCAGCCCATCTTCAATATTTATGGCTTTGTGCGATTTGCTGATGAAATTGTAGATACATTTCATGAACATGATAAAGACTTGTTGTTGGCCGAATTTAAGCAAGCAACCTACGACGCTATTAACCGAAAAATTAGCCTCAATCCTATTCTTCATAGCTTTCAACTAACGGTTAATCAGTATAATATTGATCATGCACTCATAGATGCATTTTTATACAGCATGGAAATGGATCTTTCGAAGCGCCAATATGATAGAGCTGGTTATGAAGAGTACATTTATGGAAGTGCAGAAGTTGTTGGATTAATGTGTCTCTATGTTTTTTGTGAGGGCAATCAAGACATGTACGACTCACTCAAACCTGCTGCAAAATCATTAGGCTCTGCTTTCCAAAAAGTAAATTTCTTGCGAGATGTGAAAGCCGATTATCAGCAGTTGAATAGAATGTATTTCCCTGGCTGTGATTTTAAAAACTTCAGCTACCAAGATAAACTAGCAATTGAAGCCGACATTCAAAAAGATTTTGATGATGCTTTCGATGGCATTATTCGCTTGCCCATGAAAGCTAGGTTTGGTGTATATGTAGCATACAAATATTATTTGTCGCTTTTCAAAAAAATAAAACAAATACAGCCAGAAAGAATTTTAGAAGAACGCATTCGTATTCCAGATTATGGCAAAATGTTTATCCTTGCTAAAGCTGGTATTCGAAGTCAGTTTAATTTACTATAGTCAGATTATACCCCCGTTGCGATGAGAGATGAAGTTATTTTAGTAGATACCAATGACCATGAAATAGGCGTGATGGAAAAAATGGAAGCGCATGAAAAAGCTTTGCTTCACAGAGCTTTCAGCGTTTTTCTTTTTAATAGAAAAGGCGATATGCTATTACAGCAGAGGGCTTTTTCAAAGTACCACAGCGGTGGTCAGTGGACGAACACCTGTTGCAGTCATCCTCGCCCAGGTGAAAGCACTATAGATGCTGCAAACAGAAGACTTCATGAAGAAATGGGCATTCACACTCAATTAAATAAAGTATTCGATTTCACTTATCAAGCTCCATTCGACAATGGTTTGGTTGAACACGAGTACGACCATGTGTTTGTTGGTGAATACGAAGGAAGTATTGAACCGAATCCAGACGAAGTAGCTGATTTTAAATTTGAATCGATTGTAAACATTGAAGAACAAATTCATATTGCTCCACAAGAATTTACACCTTGGTTCAAAATAGCTTTTCCTAAAGTGCAAGAGTGGTGGCACAAAAACTACACTACCCATGAGTCATAATGCCATAGTTATTGGAGCTGGCGTTGCGGGTTTAGCAAGTTCTATTCGTCTCGCAGCGAAAGGATTTTCTGTGACCGTCTTTGAAAAAAATAGTTATCCGGGTGGCAAGCTCAGTCATTTTGATCAGGATGGATATTCTTTCGATGCAGGTCCAAGTTTGTTTACTCAACCTCATTTATTAGAAGAATTATTTGCAGCTGCTGGTAAACAATTGAAGGACTATTTGAACTACGAATCGATTCCCTTTGCCTGTCACTATTTCTATCCCAATGGCACCAAGTTTAAAGCACCTGCTAATCCGAATGAACTCGCAAAAACGCTTGAAGAACATTTAGGTGAATCTTCAGAAGTAGTATTAAACTATCTCCAAAAAGCCAATCAACTTTATAACCAAACCGGACATATTTTTTTAGAGCACTCCCTGCACCGAAAAGAAACATTGAGATACATCAATTGGAAGAAAGCCCTTGGTCCAATTCAATTGGCGCATCTCTTTCAGTCGATGCATCAATTCAATACATCTACCTTCAAGAATCCGCAAACAGTTCAGCTGTTCAACAGATATGCTACTTACAATGGCAGTAATCCGTATCAAGCCCCGGCAATGCTTACCATGATTCCACATTTGGAAATCAATGAAGGCACTTTTTATCCAAAGGGAGGCATGATTTCTATTACAAATGCTCTGTATAAACTTGCATCAGAACTGGGTGTTGTTTTTGAATTTGAAACGCCTGTTGAGTCAATCATTCATAGTGAAGGAAAAGCAAAAGGCATCGTTGCAAATCAAAAAAATTACTTCGCAGATGTAGTTGTAAGTAACATGGATGCTTACTTTACTTATAAGAATCTGCTGAAACTAGATAGAAAAGCTGCTGGTATCTTGAAGCAAGAAAGAAGCAGCAGTGCTCTTATTTTTTATTGGGGCATTCGCCATTCATTTTCTGAACTTGGATTGCACAACATATTTTTTACAGAAAATTATCAGAAAGAATTCAATGCGCTTTTTGTTACCAAACAACTATACAACGACCCAACCATTTACATCAACATTACTTCCAAAATGGAAGAAGGCGTGCATGCACCTGCAAACCATGAAAACTGGTTTGTAATGATTAATGCTCCGGCTAATGTTGGACAAAACTGGGAGGAATTAAAGAGGCAGGCCAGAAACAATATTCTGGCAAAGTTGAAACAAATGCTGGGAACAGATATAGAGCCGCTGATAGCTACAGAAGCCATTTTAGATCCAGTAACTATTGAATCGAAAACAAGCTCTTACCAAGGTTCTTTATATGGAACCAGTTCCAACTCAAAGTGGGCTGCATTCTTAAGACATCCAAACGCCGCTCCAAAAATCAAAAAACTATACCTGGCTGGTGGGAGTGTTCACCCAGGGGGTGGCATACCTTTGTGTTTGCAAAGTGCAAAAATTACAGCCAACCTAATATCACAAGATTATCATTTGAAAGGATAGTAACTTCATTGTAAGGATTAAGATGTACAGCAGAAAAAACATATCAATAGCAATTGCTATTTTATTTCACGTAAGTGGTGCCATTGGAATTCTTTTTTCTCCCTACAAAGAATGGTTTATTGCAAATACGCCGCTGAACCTATTGCTTATGTTTGGCTTGTTAATTTGGAATCAGAAAGATAAAAACATTCATTTCTGGCTGTTTACCCTCCTCGCCTTCCTAACTGGTATGGGAACTGAAATGATAGGCGTACATACAGGACGATTATTTGGCAACTATGCTTATGGAACATCTATGGGTCCTCGCTTCAATGAAGTGCCTTTGTTGATTGGAGTAAATTGGATGGTGGTGGTTTTTGGATGTGGTATTCTAATGACCACCATTAATGAATGGATCATGGATAAGTATAGAGAGAAAGATATTCGGATTAGAACAGGCCTACATAGCTTTTCTATTATTGTTGATGGTGCTTTGCTGGCTACATTTTTTGACTGGATCATGGAGCCGGGAGCTATTATGCTGGGCTTTTGGGAATGGAAGGGCACAGGCGAAGTTCCCTTTTTCAACTACCTTTGCTGGTTCTTAATTAGTGCTGCTTTGTTGGTGGCTTTTCATAAATTGAAATTTGAAAAAAACAACCAATTTGCAGTGCATTTGTTATTAATTCAAACCTTTTTCTTCATCGCTTTAAGAGTTTTTGCATGATACTGTTATACATCTTCATTACACTGGCCACTTTTATAATCATGGAAGGAATTACATGGCTAACACATAAATACATCATGCACGGATTTCTATGGTACTTGCATGAAGACCATCATCAACCTACTGGTCATTTTTTTGAAAAGAACGATGCATTCTTTTTAATCTTTGCAATTCCAAGTTGGCTATGCATTATGCTTGGATTACAGAATGGCTATTATTGGGTAGCGGCTATTGGTTTTGGTATTGCACTCTATGGATTAGCTTACTTTCTTGTACATGACGTAATTATTCACCAGCGATTCAAATGGTTTACTCGTTCTAACAACACTTATGTAAAAGCAATTCGTTGGGCGCATAAAATGCACCATAAGCATATTGGAAAAGAGCATGGTGAAAGTTTTGGGATGTTGATTGTAGCAAAAAAATATTGGGAAAAAGTTCAAAGAGATAAAGCACATCAAAAGTCAGTTGCACAAGCGCAATGATACCAGCCTATGATTATATCATTGCAGGAGCAGGCGCTGCGGGTCTTAGCCTAGCTGTAAGGTTGGTGCAAGAACCTCAACTCAAAGACAAAAGAGTTCTTCTTATAGACAAAGCACGAAAAACTGAAAACGACAGAACTTGGTGCTTTTGGGAAAGTGGTAGAGGTTATTTTGAAGATGTGGTTCATCATCAATGGAAAAACATCCATTTTTATTCTCCAGATTTTTCTTCGCTATTAGATATTGCTCCTTATACTTATAAAGTAATACGCGGCAAAGATTTTTACGAGCATTGTTTTGCAATATTAAAATCATATCCCAATGTTCATATTCAATTTCGTTCTGTTGATTCAATTGGAACTGAAACAAATACTGCATTTGTAATAAGTGAAGGTGAGAAAATAGAAGCACAATACGTGTTTAACAGTATTCTGTTTGAGCCTATTCAGCCGAGTTTCGGAACCTTTTATTTACACCAACATTTCAAGGGATGGGAAATTGTAACTGAGAAGGATTATTTCAATCCAACTGTTGCAACATTTATGGACTTTCGGGTGAGCCAGCATCATGGTGCAACTTTCATGTATATGCTGCCATTAGCCCCAAACAGAGCGCTTGTTGAGTATACGTTGTTCAATGAATCTTTATTGCCGCAAGAAACTTATGAAGAAGCACTGAGCGATTATATACACAATACGCTTCAAATTAATCAGTTTCAAATTCATACAACGGAATACGGTGTAATTCCAATGACGAATTATAAGTTTCCCAAAAAACAAGGAAATATTATTTTCATTGGAACAGCGGGTGGACAAACCAAAGCGAGCAGTGGATATACTTTTCAATTTGTACAAAAGCATAGTGCTGCAATTGTAGAAAATTTAATTAGAGTGGGTCATCCATTTGTACATACTACAAGCTTCCAAGAAAGGTTTCAGTTATACGATGCAACCTTATTGCGTGTATTAAGTGAAAGAAAAGTTCCGGGCTACAGTGTGTTTGCGGATTTGTTTAAGAAAAATCCGGCAACTCGAGTACTTCGCTTTTTAGACAATGAAACCAGTCTGCAAGAGGAAATCAAAATTATGAGCAGCGTTCCAACAACTATTTTCTTCCCAGCTGCAATTAAGCAAATGCTTCGTGGTTAAACACTACATTTTTCGTGGTAGTTGATGAGTTGAATGGGCATTCTTTCAAATTCATAACCTTCATATACCCTTGCAATTTCATCTAATACATCATCAATTGCAGCAACCTCTGTTAAGGTTACCAACTTATTTCTGTACTCTTTAATATTGGGTAAGCCTTTTAAATAATTGGCATAATGACGACGCATTTCATTAACACCCACAACTGGATTTTTCCAAGCAACACTTCTATGTAAATGCTTTTTGCAAACCTCAATTCTATCGGTCAATGTAGGTGGCGGTAATTTTTCGCCCGTTGCTAAGTAATGCTTGATTTCTCTAAAAATCCAGGGATAACCAATTGCAGCGCGACCAATCATAATACCATCCACGCCATATCTGTTTTTATATGCCAGGGCTTTTTCCGGACTATCTATATCGCCGTTTCCAAAAATGGGAATCTTAATTCTGGGATTTTCTTTTACCCGAGCAATCAACTCCCAATCGGCTTCACCCTTATACATTTGAGCACGGGTTCTTCCATGAATGGAAAGTGCCTGAATACCTACATCCTGTAATCTTTCAGCAACTTCTTCAATATTCTTACTTTGATCGTCCCAGCCTAACCTGGTTTTTACCGTTACGGGTAAAGTAGTGGACTTTACAACGGCTGATGTGAGTCGAACCATTAATGGCACATCTTTTAAAACGCCTGCACCTGCCCCCTTACAAACCACTTTTTTTACAGGACAGCCAAAATTAATATCTACCAAATCTGGCTCAACTGCAGCAACAATTTGAGCACTCAACGCCATTGCCTCTTCATCTCCCCCAAAAATTTGAATACCAATTGGGCGCTCTTCGTCGTAAATATCGAGTTTTTGTCGACTTTTAATGGCATTTCTAATCAGCCCTTCACTGCTAATAAATTCCGTGTACATCAAGTCTGCACCATTATCTTTACATACTGCACGAAAAGGCGGGTCGCTCACATCTTCCATAGGTGCGAGGAGTAAGGGGAAATCGGGTAATTGTATTTTGCCTATTTGAACCATTGTCGCTAAAAAGTGCGAAGTTACACGCATATTTTTGTATTATATGAAGGAAAGACCACTGATAGGATATTGGGGACAGTTCGGACTATTGCTTGCCCTGCTTGGAGCTGGCCTCATAGTAGGCGCTAGCTTAAGTTTTGGACTCATTGCACTTGTAATGGATGAACCCATTTCTGAAATTAGAACAGCCATGACCAAACCTGAATATGGTAAATTGACTGCCATTACAAATGTGTTGACCACAGGATTTGCGTTTTTATTACCAGCCTTCATATTTGCAAAAATTGTGTCAAAAAGAGCGGTAAATTATGTTGGCTTTTTTAAGTTGATGAGCATCAAACAGTGGATTGTTGTAACCTTATTGGCAGCGGCTGGATTATTACTGAGTGCAAGCTTAGCCGATTTGAATAGAAGAATTCCTTTGCCCCCAGATTGGATGGCACAGATGAAGGCCTTAGAATTGGAATACAACAATGCTATTAAGTCTATTACACAAATGAAATCGGTGCCCGAGTATTTGTTTGTTTTATCTGTACTTGCTCTTGCTCCTGCTTTTATTGAAGAAATCTTTTTTAGAGGTTGCTTACAGCAGGTAATGATTGGATTGACAAACAATATGTGGATTGGCATCATTCTAACCTCACTTATTTTTAGTGCAGTCCATTTTTCATTTTTTGGATTTTTGCCAAGAGCGGGATTGGGACTAGTACTTGGATTTATATTCTTCGTCACCAAAAACATTTGGCTAAGTGTGTGGATGCATTTTCTGAATAATGGAATTGCAGTTACACAGATTTATATACTTAAATTAAAAGGAAAGCCTATTCCTTCTGCTGTAGATGAAGTGGTGCCCTATGGTTGGACAATAGTTGCAGCTGTGGTGATTGCAGCTTTGTTTGTTCACTTGCATCAAGAGAGTCATCGTATTGGTTCTCATAAACTCAAATCTACTTTGCGCACATTCGGCGACTTTGTCGCATAAATTTGTTACTGCATGTATTCATGGAAAATGTTGTTTGCTACAAAGAGCATTGCTGAGGCATCTATTGTACAAGGAAAGCTGGAAGAAAATGATGTTCCTGTACAAATACTCAACAAACTAGATAGCAGCTACCTCAGTTTTGGTGAAATTGAAGTGTATGTTCCAGAACAGTTTTTAATTATTGCGAAAGGCTTATTAGAAAATCAACTGAGCGAGCAATAAATTACCAATTGGGTTTAAGTTGACCTATTACTTCAATATAACCCATGATGCCTGATTCAACTTCTGAAAGTAAAATGTATTCGTTGGCAGTATGACTTCTAGCACTATCGCCCGGACCCATTTTTAAAGTTGGAAATGGCATCAAAGCTTTATCTGAACAAGTAGGCGATCCGTATGGTTTACCTCCCAATTGCGAGGCAGCAACAACTAAAGGATGTGAAGTGTCTATAGAAGTAGATCTTAATCGTATAGATCTCGGACGAATGGAACCCTGTAAATAATTCTGTAATACTTCTATGATTTGTTCATGCGTATAACAATCATTTACTCGAATATCAATGGTGTAAGTACAATTTTCAGGAACCATATTATGCGCTCGATTGTCGGTTTGAATCACAGTGACAGACATTTTCACTGGTCCTAACCAGTTCGAAATTTCGCTAAAACGATAGGCTTCAATCCAACTAATATCTTTCATTGCTTTATAAATAGCATTAATTCCCTCCTCCCTAGCTGCATGCCCCGCCTTACCTTCAACAACCACATCTACCACCAACAACCCCTTTTCTGCAACAGCTAAATTCATTTGAGTAGGCTCACCTACAATGCCACACCACCTTTTAAATGAAGGTCCTTGTAAATGAAGCGATGATAAAAATTCCTTGGAGGTGAGTAGTGCTTCTATTCCGTTTTTCCCGGAAATCTCTTCTTCAGCAGTTGCCGCCATAACTAAGTTGAAGGGAAGTTCAGCCTGAGAAGAAAAAAATACAAAGGCTGCTAATAAACTCACCAAACATCCTCCTGCATCATTACTACCCAACCCGTACAAGTATCCGTTTTCAATAGTTGGGGCAAAAGGATCACGCGTGTATTGGGTATTAGGCTTGACTGTATCGTGGTGAGAATTTAAAAGCAACGTTGGCTTTTGAACATCATAACTTGGATGTATGGCCCAAACATTATTCAAAAAACGATGAGTTGCAATTCCGTACTCTTGTAAATATGCTTGAATGATTGCGGCAGTTTGATCCTCCTCTTTAGAAAAGGAAGGCGTACGAATTAAATCCTCTAATAAAGCAATAGTCCTTCGCTGTAATTGATGTATAGCACTGTTTCTAATCATAAAGAAATTTCTGTTCCAGATTGACCATCTAATAATTCAGTTAATACATTGGCCTTACCTAAAACAACCGATTGAACACCTGCCTGCAAAGCAGCAAATGCATTGTCTAACTTAGGTAACATACCGCTATGTACTTGTCCTTTTAGTTTCATTTCATCAAATAAAGATGGAGTTAGGTGTCGCACGACCGAAGCTTCATTTTCAACATCTACCAAGACACCAGATTTTTCAAATGTATACACCAGCTTAACTTGAAAGTTAGGTGCTAGAGCAGTTGCAAGAGATTGAGCAATGGTATCGGCATTTGTATTGAGTAAACGACCTTGACCATCGTGTGTTATAGCTGAAAAAACAGGACAAATTCCTGCTGCTAACATCCATGAAATAGATTGTGTATTTACAGCTTCAACATCACCTACCCAACCATAGTCAACCCCATCTTTAGGCGCCCTCTTCTTAGATAAAATCAAATTACCACTCGCACCAGAGCAACCCCAGGCATTAAGTCCTCTGCTTTGTAAACCCGCTACCAATTGTTGGTTCACTAATCCGGCATAGACCATAACAGCAATATCTAGCGTTGCATCATCTGTAATTCTTCTCCCTTCAATGATGGTTTGAGGAATACCCAATTTTTCTGCTAGCTGTGTTGCCAATTTGCCACCACCATGAACCAATATTTTATGTCCTTGAGTTTTTGACCAAGCATCAAGCACCTGATTAAGTAAAGCAGCATGATCCAGTACTTGTCCACCAATTTTTAAAATTGTCAGCGATTGCATGGTGGCAAGTTCGTAAAATTATAGACACTTAAATCTTCATATTTGAAATTCGCTGTTGAAATTCATCTTTACGGTCTTTAGCAATTGGAGATTGAAGTGATTTTTTTAAGAAAATTGTTCCGCCATCACTTTTTTGGTATTTAACGATATGCTGTAAATTAATTAAGTAACTGCGATGAGGTCTAAAGAAATCGGGGTGTAATTCTAAAGCCGATTCAACTTCTTTGATAGACTTAGAAATGAGCAATGGCTGATCGGAATAATCTAAAAAAATGCGCGTATATGCTCCCTCTGCTTCAACCATAATAACAGAGCGAACATCTACAAAAATGAGTCCATCATTCACCGGCAAAGCCAGTCGTTGAATGATAGCGCTTTTCATATTAGTTTTTAATGTTACAAGAGATTCCTGCGAACTAGTTCCGTTCAACAAATTCTTTTTAGCTCGCTCAACGGCTTGTTGAAGTTTTTGAATTCGAATGGGCTTCAGCAAATAATCAACCGCAGCAACTTCAAAAGCCTGCAAGGCATAGTCGCTATGTGCTGTTGTAAAAATAACTTGATAGGTAGAATCGGGCAATAAATCTAACAACTGAAACCCTGTATATCCCGGCATTTCAATATCAAGAAATAATACATCGGGTTGGTTTTGGTGAATACTTTTCAAAGCATCGGGCACATTTCCAACAATATCTACTACTTCCACACCATTACAGTGTTCTGTTAAAATAGCTTGTAACACCCTTTGTGCTTTCAACTCATCGTCAATAATAATGGCGCGCATGTTTGTTAGTTTGATTGAATAGGAATAATTAAGGTAACCTTTGTTCCCGTTTCACCTTCCTTAGATGGATCAACATCTTCAAATGTTACACCAATTTTTTGATCTCTGCCATCATTTAATAATGCCAATCTTTTTTCAGTTGCACTCGAACTAAATGAAGTGTGTTTCTTAGGACGCAAAGAGGCAAAATAAGCTGCTTGTTTTCTACCTATACCATTATCGGTAATAATTACTTTCAAATGAGCATCTACTTGCTCAATACCAATTGTGAGGATTTTCTTTCCTTTTTTATGAAGCAAGCCATGCTTTATTGCATTTTCTACATAAGGTTGAATTAGCATAGGAGGTACTGCAATATTTGCTACTTGAACATTTGAATCAACTTGAAAATGATATTCCATATCTTCTTCAAAGCGAAGTTGTTCGAGAGAAAGATAATCTTGCAAAATAGCTAATTCTTCTTCCAGTCTAATTTCCCTTTTACCCGATGAATCTAAAATAGCACGTGTTAAATCAGAAAACCTTGCAAGGTGTTCATTAGCCAGCATTTTATCGCCCAATAAAAACATTTCTTGAATAGAATTCAATGCATTAAAAATGAAATGAGGATTCATTTGTGCTTTCAGTGCGATCAGTTCACTTTCATTTTTTTGCTGTTGTAAGACACGCTTTTCTTCAGCTTCTTGTAAAGCTTTTTGCAAAGAAGCTGCTTTGTAATTAGCTTCTTTTCGTTTCGATTGCATCCAAACCAACCCGGTAGCCAACAAAGCAGTCAAAAAGAGTCCACCAAAAAAGATAAGTCGTCTTTGAGATTTAGCTTCCTGCAAATCATTTGCCTGCTGTAGTTCCCTAAGCTTCGCTTCTTTTTGTTCCGTTTCAAATGCAATTTGCAAATCCTGCAATCGTTGATTTTGTTCGCGTGAATAAACAGAATCGTTGAGTGAAGTATATAATTTAAAATAGCGAAGCGCTTCTGAGGTATTCCCCAAAGCTTCATAACAAGTTGAAATTGATCCGTGGATATTAACAACAGATTTTGTGTAATTTATTTCCTTTGCAATAGATAACGCTGTTTGAAAAACCTGCAAAGCCTCTTTAAAAGATTTCATTTGTATTAAGGCAGCTGCTTTATTTTCTAATGCACCTACTTCAATTCTTGGAAAGTCTTTTTCTTTTGCAACTTGAATTGCTTTTTCTGCATGTTGCAAAGCAAGCGGGTAAAGCCCAGATTGGACAAACTCATCGGCTAAATTTTGATTGAGCAAACCAATGCCAAAATAAATATTGTGCTCTTCACAAATGCGTAAAGCTTCTTTATAAATTTGAATAGCCTTTCTTCTGTTCCCTGAACCAGCATACGCATGAGCAATATTGGTCAAATTTCTAGCCAACTCCATTGGACCAGCTTTCTGTTGTTGAAGCAGTACTTTTACCTTTTCATAATATTGAATGGCCGATTCAAATTGGTTTAATCGTTCATATACAATACCCAAAATTGTGTAGGTATCTACTAAAAAACTATCGGCTTTAGATTGCGAAATGAGTTTCTCTGCCTCTAATAATATTTCTAGGCCTTGTGCATTATTCTCAATTTGTAAATAAGTTGAAGCCAAATCGTTCAGGGCTTGAATTTGTCCTGCTACTTGGCTTTGTTGTCGAAAAAGTTGAAGTGAAGCGGTTAAATATTTTTGAGCTTCATAGGGCTTAGATTGAACCAATCCTGCACCCTTTTCATAAAGGAATACCGCTTTGTCTTTCTCTGAAAGACTTTTAATTTTTTCTTGAATTGAATCAGCTAAGTTGATTGGCTGTGTTATTCCTGAACTTATCGAAAAAAATAAAAAAATAAAAAAATATACATTGTGTTTCATGCAACGTAAATATAAGACTGCATACCCGAGAAAAGGAATAGAAACATATGTACTGCTGTTTTTACCTAACGAATACTTCAATCAACAGCATGAATACTAAAACTCCTCCTCCCTCTCAAGCATTAAAATAGCACTTTGAGGAACGATGTAATACTTCTCTCCTTCATACATAACTTCTGTTGCTCCGCTTAATAAAAAGATCGCCAAATCGCCCTCTTTGGCTTGAAGTGGTACATATTTGACTTGCTCATCTTCTCCCTTCCAAACCTCATCTTCAATTGGAACAGGAATAGCATAACCCGGACCAGTCCTAATAACATACCCTTGCTGTACTTTCTCCTTCTCCTGCACGCCAGGTGGCAAATACAATCCACTGGCTGTTTTTTCATTGGGTTGAGAAGGACGAATTAAAACACGATCACCAATAACTATTAATTTTTTGAGTTTATTATCTGGAGTAAGTAACATGACTTCAAATTTTAGCTTCTACACCCAAAAATCGTTCCAGCAATAAGAACAACCTATTGAAATGCCATCCCAATCTTTTTCTCTGACAATTTTTCCTCTATCTCTTCCAAAATGGCTGGATCATCGATGGTAGAAGGAATACTATATGGTTGTCCATCGGCCATCATACGAATGGTCTTCCTCAAAATTTTTCCACTCCTTGTTTTGGGTAGTCGCTTCACCAATACAGCCGTTCTAAAAAAAGCAACAGCACCAATTTGATCACGAACCAACTGAATTAAGGCCGATTCCATTTCATCTTCCCTCAGTGAAAATCCATCTTTCAATACAAAAAAACCAACTGGCCTTTGTCCTCTTAGCTCATCTGCAATTCCAACAACCGCACATTCAGCCACTGCCGGATGATGTGCAATAATTTCTTCCATTTCCCCAGTACTTAATCTGTGACCAGACACATTAATAACATCATCTACTCTGCCCATGATATAAAAATATCCGTCTTCATCTCTAAACCCACCGTCTCCGGTAACATAATAACCGGGAATTGCATTGAGGTATGCTTTGTGAAAGCCTGCATCATCTTTCCATAATCCTAATAAACAGCCTGGTGGTAAAGGCAATTTTACTGCTACTAAGCCTTCTTGTTTAGGAGGAAGAAGGGTTCCGTCTTCCCCTACTATACGCACATCAAATCCAGCAATTGGCTTTCCTGCTGAGCCTGCTTTAGGCATTGGCTTTTCTATACCAGTAAGTATGCCAAGCATAGGCCAACCGCTTTCTGTTTGCCACCAATGATCAATAATTGGAATACCTAATAATTGATGCACCCAATGATAGGTTGCAGGATCGCATCGTTCGCCTGCCAAAAAAACTTGTTTTAAATGTGGCAATGCATATGGTTTTTTTAATATGCCTTCTGGATCTTCTTTCTTAATTGCACGTATAGCTGTAGGTGCTGCAAATAATGTTTTTACTTGATGAGCCTCAGCTACTCTCCAAAACTCTCCAGCATCTGGAGTTCTTACGGGTTTACCTTCAAATAAAACTGTCGTAGCGCCGGTAATGAGGGGAGCATAAACAATATAACTGTGTCCAACTACCCAACCTACATCACTTGCCGCCCAAAAAACTTCTCCTTGTTGAAGTTGATATACATGCTGCATGCTGTACTTGAGTGCAACAGCATATCCACCTGTATCTCGTACAATTCCTTTGGGCTTTCCTGTTGTACCCGATGTGTATAAAACGTACAGCGGATCCGTACTTTGAACATGTACGGGAGCTATTGGAGAACTATTTTGTACAAGTGAATTCCAGTCGAGGTCGCGCCCTTCATGTAAAGTAGCTTGTAATCCTTCTCGCTGGTACACAATTACATGTGCTGGTTGATGCGTTGCTTCTTGAAGTGCTGCATCTACAAGTGGCTTATAAGGAATTTTTTTGTCGAACTCTATGCCATAAGAAGCAGTTAACACAAGTTTTGGTTGTGCATCATTAATGCGGATAGCCAACTCATGTGGGGCAAATCCACCAAAGACCACCGAATGAATAGCGCCCAATCGAGCGCAAGCCAACATTGCCATCACCGCTTGTGGTATCATGGGCATATAAATAACAACGGTATCTCCTTTTTGAACGCCCGATTGTTGCAATGCGCCTGCTAATAGTGCAACTTCATCTTTCAACTCTGCATAGCTGTACTTTCGGATGGTTTTAGTGACAGGTGAATCATAAATCAATGCAGTTTGCGCCCCTCTGCCTTGCTCAACGTGCACATCTAAACAAAGATGACACATATTGAGTACTCCATCTGAAAACCACCTATATAAACCATCTTCATTTTTTGTTATGATTTGTTGAGGAAACGAATACCAACTGATTTGTGCGGCCTGGGCCGACCAAAACATAGACGATTCAAAAATACTTTGCTGATAGTGCGACTCATATTTGGATGGCGGTTCTTCGGCCGATTGTGCAAGAAGTTTTTCAATTTCTTGCATGAGGTTTCTTGTACTGAAAGGTTTCTTAATGAACAAAGAAGCACCGGCATCGTATCCTTTTTGAATGTCTGCTTCTTTATTCTTAGCCGATAAAAACACAACCTTGGTATGCGATAAAGAAGGGTCTGACGTAATTTGTTTACAAATGGCATATCCATCAACATCGGGCATCATGATATCTAAAATCACCAGGTCTGGTACTTCCAGTTGTATTGCTTGTAAAGCCTCCTTACCATTTCTGGCTATCATGACAGAATAGCCATTTTTTTTCATGAGGAATTCCAACGACATTAAAATGTATGGATCATCATCTACCACTAATATTTTGTACTGGGTTTTCATACAACTTCATTTATACGCATTGGCAGAATTACACGGAAAGTAGCCCCTTCGTTTGGAGCACTTTGAACGTTAATCTGTCCCTGATGCAATTCAATAATTTTTTTACAAATAGCTAAGCCCAATCCACTTCCTTGAGGCTTTTGCAATGTTTGATTTTTTGCTTGAAAGAACTTATCAAAAATCAGTTCTTGTATATCAAGTGGAATTCCTTTGCCATCATCTGTTACTTCAATACAAAATTGTCCATCAGAAAATTGTGCAGATACATGGATAGTAGCTTTTGCATGCTTAATGGCATTACTAATTAAATTATAAAACACTTGTGAAAGCAAATCTGGATCTGCATGAATGGTAGGAAGTAGAGAAGCAATGTGCACTTTCACCTCTAATTGTTCTTTGCTTATTAAAGTTTGAATAGAAGCAAGGTTATCGTGCAATAACTGAGCTAAATCAACTGGCCTAGCTTCAAGATGCTGCATGCCATTTTCATACTTCTCTAAACTTAGTACTTGGGTAATTAAATGACTTAATCTTTCTGTTTCTCGAATAACAGCTTCTAAATAACGCAACCTGTCTTCTTCTGGTAAATCTGGGTTGTCAAATACTATTTCTGAAAGCGCTCTTATAGATGTGAGTGGCGTTCTTAATTCATGTGTTACCGTATATAAAAATTCATCTTTTAATTCATCTAGCTGTTTTAACTGCTGATTGGCTTTAGTAAGCTGTTCTGTTGCCTTAGTTAATTCGAGCGATTTCTTACGAAGCTCTTTGTTCATTTCTTTTATCTGCTGGCTTTCCTGCAACACCCGCAATACTTCTTCAATAGAAGGCTCTTTTTCTTTAGCTACACTTCTAACCATAATTCTTGCAGCTGCCGATCCAATAGCACCCGCTAATAAGCGTTCTGTTAAACCTACTAAAGCTGGATCTGCTTTTCCGCTTAAAGATAAATTCCTTCGGGTGGCATAAGATTCAAACATAGAAGCAGTTCTTTCTGCTCCAATAAAAGTGGCAACCAATTGTTGTAATGCTTCTACTTGGGCTGTTTCCTTCCAAATAACCGACACCTCTTCACCTCTTATTTCCATTCGATCTATATCAACAAACAATTCAGCCTGATACAACTCGCGCGATTGTGGCGGGAAAATAAAAGACACTAAGAATAAAGAAAATGAGTTGAAAAAAATACTCCAGAAAAATCCATGTGCAATAATATCCCAACCTTCTAATCCAAACAATGCTTGCGGTCTTAAAATAGTCAGTCCAAATAAACCATCGGTCATTATTTGCTGATCAATCATTTCAACACCCACCATAGATGGTACTACCAATGTGTAAAACCATATAACAAATCCAATTATAATAGAGGTGACTGCAGCATTTTTAGAAACCATTTTCCAATAGAGTCCTGCTAACATGGCCGGTGCAAATTGAGCTACAGCAGTAAATGATACTAATCCAATAGATACCAGTGAATATTTTTCTGCAACAAGCTTATCAAACAAGAGAGCAAGTAGCATAATGAATACAATACTGATACGCCTACTGTTCTGAATAAACACGCGAATACTTTTGTCTATATTCTCTTGTACTTTCTCAATAGATAAAAAGGCGGGCAACACAATATGATTGCTGATCATTGTACTTAATGCAATAATTTCAACTATAATCATGCTACTAGCCGCAGAAAATCCGCCTATATACACCAGTAAGGCAAGCCAAGGTTGATTGGCATATAAGGGGAGAGAAATTACATAAGTATCTGGCGAAGAAACATCAGTCAGTAAAAGGTATCCCCCAAGTGCAATGGCTACAACAAAGAAATTGATCAAAAACAAATAAAGTGGAAATAACCAGGATGCTTTCTTAATGTGTTTTTCATGCGTATTTTCAACAACGGCTACTTGGAACTGCCGAGGTAGAAAAAGAATAGCCGACATAGAAAGTAATAACACACTTGTTATTTGCATGTAAGATCCCTCTCCTTCTAAAGTGAAAATTTTTTTTAGTTCAGGTACGTCTTTCGCTTGCTGAAAAATAGATGAGTACCCATCGAATAGTCCATATGTTACAAAAACACCTACGGCTAAAAATGCTGCGAGTTTTACGATAGATTCAAAAGCAACAGCTGCAACCAATCCTTCATGCTTTTCTGTAGCATCAACCGATCTTGTTCCGAATAAAATAACAAATATGGAAAGACCAATAGCAATATACAATGTACTATCTGCCCACCAATTCTCTGGTTGTAAAACATCTGCTTGATTGCCGGCTGATAACAATTCAAGACTGATATTTATTGCTTTGAGCTGAATAGAGATATATGGAATAATCCCAACTACACATAGAACAGTAACTATAATACCTAATGAAATATTTTTACCAAACCGTGTAGAAATAAAATCTGCAATGCTTGTGATTCTATAGGTTTTAGAAATGCGAATAATTTTTCGAAGCACCACCATAAATAATGGCGCCATAATAGTTGGACCAATATAAATGTACAAGAAGTCTAATCCATTAGAAATGGTTCTTCCTACACTGCCATAGAATGTCCACGCAGTACAATAAACAGCTAATGACAGTGCATAAACATATGGATTAGCAACAATGCTTTTACCCACTTTTTGTTTATGTTCAGCAAAGTAAGCTACGGCAAACAGCAGCAACAAATAGCCCAAAGAAGCCAGTATAACAAACCATTTACTCATTTCGCTTTTCTTTTACAACGCCTACATATTGCGAAATGATGAGAAATAAAATCAATATCAGCCAAGTAGAAAGAATATAAAAATATAACAAGGGTACTCCAAAAATATTCAATGGTTTATTCGCCATATGAATAAAGGGATACCCCAGCAAGAAGAAAAAAACTACCGAAAAAAATATAAGTCTTCCTGAAATTTGAGCAGATCGCTTCTTCATATGAGCATCATTTCATTCAATATACAATATTCTCGGCGCATAAAAAATCATTACCACACTCTAACAAAAGAGTGTGGTAATGCATAGAAGATTATTTTAAACGCCGTCTTCTATTTCTTTTGAACTTTCTGGCAAATGATCATACTCACCTTGAAGGGCATATTTTCCAAAAATGACAAAACCAAATGCAATTGGAACAAACACTGCAATAATAATTGCCCATTGAAGAAAAGTATTGAGTGCAACACCTTTCGCCGCTTCTTTAGCTGCTTCGGTAAGTGCTTCAGCCACTTTTGCATTAGCAAGACCCACTTTTTCATAGGCCTGCCATATCAAAAATAAAATTGCCGCTGGTCCCATTATAATCCAAACAATTCCTAGTATTCGTTTTAGCTGATTCATAGCTTTAAATTTTTTTGTGAATTAATCCATGACGTCTTCGTCAATCTTATTGGTTAGATAGATAGATCCAATTACCAAACAAACTGCAGCTACCCCTATTGGATACCATAAGCCAGACAATGGTGTGGCTCCTTTGAAGGTGGTGATTAAAGTTGCAATGAATGGAACCAAACCTCCAAATACTCCATTACCAATATGATATGGTAAGCTCATAGAAGTATACCTGATTTTTGTTGGGAATAATTCAACCAAGAAAGCTGCAATAGGTCCGTACACCATGGTTACATAAAGAATCTGTACAAACACTAGTAAAATAAAATACCAGTAAGTTGATTGTGGAAGTCGCTTTTCTATAAAATTCTGACTAGCCCTCACTGGTGCAATACTTGCATCTGCAAATACTGTATCAACCGTTACTTCTTTATAGAAAAATCCGTTTACTAAACTAGTTGGAGTGGTAGTTGTTCTTACAATGTTTTCAGACTCTGGTATTGCTACTTCCTTCACGACTGGTGCTTCTGTAGATGCAACTTCAGTAGAAGTCAAAAGCGTTGCAACATTTGTTTCATCTAAAAAGCTTTGATAGATTGGTCTATAGGTTAATATACCTAACAACATCCCCAGCATCATAATCCATTTTCGTCCAACCTTATCACTCAGCCAACCAAAAAATACAAAGAATGGTGTAGCAAATGCAATTGCCCATAAGATAACAGTTCTGCTCTGTTCAAAATCTAACATCACTTTTGTTTCCAAAAAGCTTTGCGCATAAAACTGTCCAGTGTACCAAATAACCCCTTGTCCCATTACAGCACCAAACAAAGCAATCAATACCATCTTAAGATTACCCTTATGAACAAAACTTTCTTTTAATGGATTAGCAGATGTTTTTCCTTCTTTCTTCAATTTTGAAAACAAAGGTGATTCATGCATTTTCAATCTGATATAAATTGAAACGCCCACCAATAAAATCGACGCCCAGAATGGATAACGCCATCCGCCCCACTCCGACTTGAATGCTTCATCTGTCATGCTCGACTTAGTAATAAGAATTACACCAAGCGATAGGAAAAGTCCGAGGGTAGCTGTAGTTTGAATCCAACTAGTAAAAAAGCCTCTTCTTCCAACAGGTGCATGTTCTGCAACATAAGTAGCAGCACCACCATATTCTCCACCTAAAGCAAGACCTTGTACCAATCTAAGTACCAACACCAAAATGGGTGCCCATACTCCAATTGATTTGTACCCAGGTATCACACCTATTAAGAAGGTTGATCCACCCATTAATACGAGCGTAAGCAGAAAGGTGTACTTTCTTCCAATAAGGTCGCCGAGTCTTCCAAAAACCAATGCGCCAAATGGACGAACAATAAAACCTGCCGCAAAAATGGCGAGTGTAGATAACAAGGCTGCTGTGCCTTGCTCTTCTGGAAAAAACTGAGTGGAAATGATGGTAGCTAAACTTCCGAAAATGTAGAAGTCGTACCATTCAATCAGCGTTCCCAGCGATGAGGAAAAAATGACTTTTCCAATTCCTGATGAGGGTTGTTGTGACATAGTGTGCTGTGTTGAAGTTAAAAATGAAAGGGTTATAAATAAACTTGTAGTTGAAGAAGAAATTCACCTCTATTTCCATCTATTCGTCTAGTGTTTCCTTGTTGGAAATACAAGGGGCGCGTGCTATACTGGCCTGTGATTTTTGCATGATGACCATCTAAGAAAATGTTGGCGCCTACATCAAAATAATTTCCAGCTTGATCTAAATAATCAAACTTTTTATAAGTGTAAGCTCCAAAAGGTTGAAACCTAGTTTTTGTTTTTTCACCTTTAGGTAGTAACCAACCCATTTGTGTATACCATATTTGTCCAGTGCCAACAAAAAATCGTCCAATACCCGGACCGTTCAGAGAACGCTGTGCGGCAGGAAAATTGGGGTCAAATCCTGAACTTGGATTCATAATTCCAATTGTTCTTATGTAGCTAGGTCCGAAATTGTAATCGTAAAAAACACTATACGCTGTTAAAGCCATATTTTTCTTTTTCGGCCCAATTGGTAAATCAGCAAAAGCGTCAATACCTAACAGTGTGATATCGTGGTTCAATACATTGCTAGATGCATCTACACTCTTAGTACCCTTTTTACTATGATAGAATCCTGCACCAAGATTGAATACTTTTTTGGTACCCACATAGGTTCCTACTCTAAAAGGCAACAAATTCGATTCTTGGTCTAAAAACTGATAATCGAAATACCCCTGAACGGCTGCTCTGGCATCTCCATTATTATCTACTGCTTGTCGTTCTGATTTTAAAGCATCAAACGTTGGAGTTTGATTGGTTGCAAAAGGCTTATTAATACTTACACTATAGTTGAGCTTACCCAACTTTCCTTTGGCATACACACCAAACTGACGAACAAATTGATCGCTGAATTCTACCAAAGGCCAGTTAACAATTGGCGCATCAATGGTTAGGAAGTTAAGTGTACTAGCAGAACTCATCCTACTAATGCCCCACCAGTAATGCAATCCACCACCAACAGAGATATTATACTTATTTGACTTTTTTGTGACAGGATCAATGGCAGGAACAACAGCGTACTCATTCCAAACATCATGAAAAAAAATACCTGGCTTTTTTCCAGCACCATAGGGTCCAGTACCCGATGAACCTGAAGCTCCACCCGTTGCAAAGGTTTGGTTATTGATACCTATATGTGTTAAGATTAAGTAACGTGGCGTTATTTGTGCATAGGCTAAAAAGCGCAAACGTCTGGCTCCTATATCCCATGTACTATTTCGAGCTTCACCATTTATGGCAGTACCTGGATTATTCTCCATGCTTCTAGCCCAAATTTGATTCCAGACTATAAATCGGATGTACTTACTACTGTCTTTTGACAAATAAGCTTTCAAGCCTTGGCCATAGGATTCTGAACCTTGACCCAATAATGAGTTGTTTTGAAAAAGACACAGGCAGAAGAGTAGAACACCTACCTGTGCCGGGAAGATGATTTTTTTCATATGGAAGTTGCAAGGGTTAATTGCAAATCGAACCTATACATCTTTTTCAAAACCTAAAATTTTTAAGTATAGCTATGGTAACTGTATACAAAAAGTAAGTTGAATTACATTTTGAATTATATTCATGCTTAATAACCCTTCCAACCAAATAACATTGAATACTAAGAATTTAGCGAGTGATTTTTCGGCATCAATTGTTGTGTTTCTTGTTGCCCTACCTCTTTGCTTGGGCGTAGCTCAAGCCTCATCTGCATCAGCTTTAGCAGGATTAATTGCTGGAATTGTTGGCGGCATTATTATTGGATGGCTAAGCGGCTCTTCATTAAGTGTAAGTGGACCAGCTGCTGGACTTACTGCAATTGTTGCTGGAGCAATTGGTAATTTAGGGTTTGAGACTTTTTTAATGAGCGTTGTTATTGCAGGCGTTTTACAAATTACATTAGGCTATTTGAAAGCTGGATTTGTGGGCGACTTTATTCCCAATGCTGTTATTAAAGCTATGTTGGCAGCAATAGGTATTATTTTAATTCTTAAACAAATACCCCATTTTTTAGGATACGATTTTATTCCAGATGGCGTAATGGAATTTCAACAAGCAGATAAGAAAAATACGTTCACCGAAATTATTGCAGCAGTAAATGATATGCATGCATTTGCATTTATTATTGCTTTGTCTTGTATGCTCATCTTGATTATTTTCGAAACCAGTATCATTAAAAACAACAAATGGCTTCGACTTTTTCCTGCTCCTCTTTTAGTGGTAGTAGCTGGAATTAGTATGCACCTCAATGCTGAACAACTTGGCTTTACTCCCCTTCAACCCGAGCACTTAGTGCAAATGCCAGTTTTTGAAAATATTGCTGCGCTCTGGTCTGGTTTATCTGTTCCTAGTTGGTCAGGATTATTGGAGCCTTCCATGTATGTTTCTGCATTTACACTTGCAATAGTTGCAAGTTTAGAAAGTTTACTAAGTATTGAAGCAGTTGATAAACTAGATCCAGAAAAAAGAATCAGTCCAACTAATAGAGAATTAAAAGCACAAGGTGTTGGTAATATGGTAAGCGGATTATTGGGTGGATTACCAGTAACATCTGTTATTGTTCGCTCCTCAGCTAATGTAAATGCAGGCGGTAAATCAAAAGCATCTGCCATAATGCATGGCGTTTGGCTTTTGCTCAGTCTCCTTTTTTTAACGCAATTCATAAATTTAATTCCAAAAGCATCGCTGGCGGCAATTCTTATATATACAGGCTACAAACTGTCTAGTATAAAAATTATTCGCGAGTACTATGTAAAAGGATCTGATCAGTTTGTGCCCTTTTCTGTAACCATCATTTCAATTCTTTTTACCGATTTGTTAACAGGTATTGTAATTGGAATTCTTGTTGGACTCTTCTTTGTAGTGAAATCAAATTTCAGAAGCGCAATTTTAGTAATGAAAGATGATGTACGCTACCTCATTAGATTTAAGCGTGAAGTATCATTTTTGAATAAGTCATTCATCAGAAAAACATTTGAAAAAATTCCTGATAATACGGCTGTATTAATTGATCCAACTCGTGCTAATTTTATTGATAAAGATGTGATTGATATTGTGAATGACTTTATTGTAAACGCATCTACCAGAGGGATTCGAGTTTACATTAAAAGAAATCCTGGTGAGAAAGAAATTTTTATAGACCCAGAAAAACGTGAAATAATTTAATATGAAGAGCTACGAAAAAATTCTTTTAGAAAACAAGGCTTGGGCAAGAGAAAGCCTGCAAAACGATCCTGAATTTTTCTTGAAAATGTTGGACACGCAAAAGCCTGAGTTTTTATGGATTGGCTGTAGCGATAGTCGAGTGCCTGCTGAAACTATAACAGGTGTTCACCCTGGTGAAATATTTGTTCATAGAAATATAGCTAACCTTGTTGTGCACAACGATTTTAATTTATTGAGCGTACTAGATTATGCTGTTGAAGTATTGCATGTTAAACACATCATTGTATGTGGACATTATGGTTGTGGTGGTGTGAAAGCAGCATTGAATCACCATAACATGGGAATCATTAATAAATGGTTACGTCACATCAAAGATGTGTATCGAATTCATCAAGACGAGTTAGAACAAATTGCGGATGAAGAAACAAAGGTGAATCAGCTTGTTGAATTCAATGTGCGTGAACAAGTGATGAACTTAGCTAAAACATCTATTGTTCAAAAGGCATGGAAATACGAACAAAGACCCCATTTGCATGGTTGGGTGTATAGCTTAAGCAACGGCATCTTAAAGTCAATTTTTGATATGCCACCAGGAACTGAAATTGATACCATTTACCAGTACGACGATCTTTAAACCTAAGCAGAGCGCAATCGCTCCCATTTAATAACCATGTATTTGTCGCCTAACTCGGTGACCATCATGCCAGCATTTTTTAATTGCTGTGGATTGGACATGAACGTAATGAGCTCTAAATGGGTGTACACCTTATAAGTGGGCCTGTATTCATAGTTTTCAGGTGCTTTGATTCTGTATTTTTTTACCCAATTCATCACGCTAACATGACTCACACCCAAGATCCTTTCAATTTCTCTGTAAGTCACCCCTTCAATATGCAATTGCAGTGCCTTTACAACATAATAGGGGTCTATTGATTTCCCCTCTTTTTCAACTGAAAAGTAGTAGCGACAAGACTTACAAAGAAATCGCTGCCTGTCTTTTACAATACCACTCTTGGTAATTTGATCGCTCTTGCAGCGTGGACAATTGGCTATTTTCATGCTTGAAAAAAGTTAATATATACCAAATTAGCATTTATATACCAATTTAGCAAATTTAGAGTCCCGATTCGCTATTTGCTCCATTTTATGGCTTTATCTTAGTGCAGCCTTAAAACAACAAAAAAAACAGATTGCTATGTCTTATCCTTATCAAATCAAGTCGATGGAGGAATATCAGGAAGCGTATCGACTTAGTATTGAACAGCCTGAACTATTCTGGGCAAATATTGCCAGCCATTTTAAATGGAAAAAAGCGCCCTACGGCAAAGTATTGAATTGGAATTTTGAAGAACCTAAGATTGAATGGTTCAAGAATGCTACACTCAATATTACAGAAAACTGCCTCGATCGCCATTTAGCAGAGCATGGCGATATGCCTGCAATTATTTGGGAACCGAACGACCCTGAAGACAACCACCGAATCTTAACCTACCGTAAACTGTATGATAAAGTATGCCAGTTTGCACATGTATTAAAAAACAATGGAGTAAAAAAGGGAGATCGTGTCTGCATCTACATGGGTATGATTCCCGAATTAGCGGTAGCAGTGTTGGCTTGTGCTCGTATTGGAGCTATACATTCTGTTATATTTGGTGGCTTCAGCGCACAGGCGATTGCCGATCGTTTGTATGATGCGCAAGCAACCTTTATCATTACTTGCGATGGTGCGTACAGAGGACAAAAAGATATTCCGCTGAAATCTGTAATAGATGATGCACTTATTGGAAATCGTACCGTTCAAAAAGTAATTGTTTGTACTCGCACAAGAACGCCGGTATCTATGATCAAAGGCCGAGATTTGTGGTGGGACGATGAAATTCATAAAGTAGAAACCCTGGGTTTACACGATTTCCCCGCCGAAGAAATGTCTGCCGAAGATCCTTTATTCATTTTATATACTTCAGGATCTACAGGAAAACCGAAGGGCGTGGTGCATGCATGCGGAGGATACATGCTGTATACTAACTACAGCTTTGTAAATGTATTTCAATACCAAAGAGGCGATATTCATTTCTGTACGGCAGATATTGGCTGGATAACTGGACATAGCTATATTTTGTATGGTCCGCTTTCTGCTGGTGCAACCACATTAATTTTTGAAGGCGTACCTACATTTCCAGATGCAGGAAGATTTTGGAGCATTGTAGATAAATACAGAGTAAACATTCTTTATACTGCGCCTACTGCAATTCGTTCTTTAATGGGATTTGGATTAGGACCCATTCAAAACCACGACCTAAGCAGTTTGAAAGTGTTGGGTACTGTAGGCGAGCCCATCAATGAAGAAGCATGGCATTGGTACCACCAGCATATTGGAAAAGGTCGTTGTCCAATTGTAGATACTTGGTGGCAAACAGAAACAGGTGGCATACTTATATCGAATATGGCTGGTGTAACCCCAGAAAAAGCCTCTTGGGCAACTTTACCACTTCCTGGCGTTCAACCCATATTAGTAGATGAACAAGGAAAAGAAATTACAGAATCTGATGAAGATGGTATCCAAAAAGGAAACCTCTGTATTAAATTCCCTTGGCCATCTATCTTAAGAACAACCTATGGCGACCACGAAAGATGTCGCACTAATTATTTTGCCACCTACGATCATTTATATTTTACAGGCGATGGTGCGTTGAAAGATGCAAATGGCAACTTTAGAATAACTGGTCGGGTGGATGATGTGTTGAATGTAAGTGGACATAGAATAGGCACAGCTGAAGTAGAGAACGCTATTAATATGCACGCAGGTGTTGTAGAAAGTGCAGTAGTTGGTTATCCGCACGACATCAAAGGACAAGGAATTTATGCGTATATCATTTACCAAGGCAATCATGGCGATGAAAACTTAACAAGACAGGATATTTTACAAACTGTTACACGTATGATTGGACCTATTGCTAAACCCGATAAAATTCAATTTGTACAAGGTTTACCTAAAACTAGAAGTGGTAAAATTATGCGCAGAATCTTACGCAAGATTGCTGAAGGTGAAACAGAAAATTTAGGTGATATTACCACTCTGCTAGACCCGCATGTGGTAGAAGAAATTAAAAATGGTCGCTTAGTATAGTACCCACACCCGGTTAATCCGGGTGTTTTTTTAACCACAATCTTGTAGCTTTAGTCCTTTGTACAAATGCTATACATTGTTGTTAAATGGATGGTACGATGGGGCTTTCGCCTGTTCTGCAAATCAATTGATTGGTCTGGCTGGAATGTGCAAAACGCAAATGGGCCAGCTTTATTAGCCGTTAATCATCCGAATAGTTTTTTGGATGCAGTTATACTAGCAGCATATATTGATCAGCCAGTTCATTTTTTTGCAAGAAGTGATGTTTTTAAACATGCATGGATCAGGTATTTTCTACATGCGCTTCACTTAATACCCATTTATCGCATACGAGATGGCGTACATCAACTCAAACACAACGAGCAATCTTTTGCAACTGGATTAGATGTATTAAAGAAAAATGGTTTGCTCCTCATTTTTGTAGAAGGACTGAGTGATCATCAAACTGAATTGCTTCCTCTAAAAAAAGGTGGTGCTAGAATCATTCAAAGCGCATGGAGTGAAGGGATACCACTTCAAATTATTCCAATTTGGTTAGACTATAATTCTTTTTACAACTTTGGCAAGCGTGTTCGTATTGCAGTTCACCAACCAATTAATCAGCAGAACATTCCTACTTCAACATCTGATGCACGCTTTCTAAAAACAGTGAATGAATATATGTCGAAGGCATTGCTATCCATGCAAGCAGGTCTTCCTAGATCTGAAAATAAAAAATCAACTCTTGCAATTCTTGGATTACCGGGTAAAATAATTCACCTGCCTTTTTACTGGCTATGTGTTTTCATTTTTAAAAGAACAAGGGCTTCTGTCATTCATCGAGATAGCATTTTGTTTGCTGTAATGACATTTCTTTATCCCTTTTACTTGTTATTCATATTCATTGTAATCGCTTATTGTAGCAATGACTTCATCGCACTTTTTACTACAATGAGTGTGCCTATACTTGGCTGGATATTTACAAAAACTAAATAATTTCAACACTCAAAAAAAATGCGAACCACCATCTGTGATTCGCATCGTATGATAATATTTCAACTGTTTCTTACTTCACACCATGCATCATTTTCTGAAGCTTGAATGAAAGGAAGAACAAGATAATAGCTGCGACACCAGAGAATCCTACAAAGATCATAAAATAGGTATGCAAATCACTTATTTCAATTCCTAAGAAAACAGGCTTCTCTGTCTTCGCTGGATCTGGATATAATTCACTCATGGTTCCTGCAAGCTTATTCCCTGTTGCAATAGCCATGAACCAAATACCCATCATTAAACTGGTAAATCTTCCCGGTGCTAATTTATTCACCATCGACAATCCAATTGGACTCAAACATAGTTCACCCACCGTATGCAAGAAGTACAATCCAGATAACCAAAGAATACTCACTTTAATAGTTGGATCAGCATTGGTTCCGAAAGAAATGAATAAGAAACCAAGTGCTAAAAATCCTAAACCCATTGCTTGTTTCATAGGTGCAGAAGGCTCAATACCCTTACTAGCCAACTTACTCCATAACACAGCAAAAATAGGTGCTAATAAAACTATGTATCCTGCATTAAAACTTTGGAAATAACTAGCTGGCATCTCCCATCCAAACACAGTCCGGTCTGTTTGCTCTTTAGCAAAGAATGTGAGTGATGCACCAGCTTGTTCAAAGCACATCCAGAAGAATACCACAAAGATCATAATGATTACCACCACTACTAATCTTGCACGCTCAACTGAGGTTAAAGATCTATCTGTTAGAATCGACAAAGGCAAACATAATGTCATACCATAAATGGCAGATCCCCAAAAATCAACACCCAATACTTTATAAATAAATGCAATAGCTGCAACAATAGATAATACCAAAACTGCAATTTGTGTTTGACTAAATCCAGTTTGTCCATCGGCAGGAGCAGCATCTTTCAGTTTATTCGGTAAAACACCCAACTGTTCTCCCAAAGGAGACACCACATATTTATCTTTTGTAAAATAGAAAATTACTAAGCTGATCAACATTCCAACACCAGCAGCTAAAAAACCCCATTTAAAATCAACATTCTCTCCTAAGTAGCCACACACCAACGGAGCAACAAAAGCACCCGCATTAATTCCCATATAGAAAATGGTATAGGCACTATCTTTCTTACTGTTATCAGACTCAACATACAGTTGACCTACCATAGTGGATATATTGGGTTTGAAGAAACCATTTCCAAAAATGATAAAAGCCAAACCAGTCCATAACAATATTTGCGACATTTCAGAAGCCGCGGGCAAGGATGCACACGCAAATAAAATAAACTGTCCAATTGCCATCATTAATCCGCCTGCAAAAATTGACTTTCTATTTCCCCAATATCTATCAGCCACATACCCACCAATTAAAGGTGTTAGGTAAACTAAGCCAGTGTAGCTTCCATAAATATTAGCTGCATAAGCCTTATCGAACAACAGTTTATCTGTCATGAACAACACAAAAATTGCACGCATTCCATAGTAACTGAAACGCTCCCAGAACTCTGTTGCGAATAAAACATAGAGTCCCGCTGGATGACTTTTAGTGGTTCCTGCTTGCGACATAATCAATCGTTTTTGAGTGGTTGATAGTTTTTGATGGCTAAAAATAAAGCTTGTCATGAACTTTTTTGAAAAAACAATTCAAATTAACCACCTTGTAGGACTCTTGCAATCTATTTGAATCATTTACTTTCGCAACAAGAAACAACAACCATGCGTATTCTTCTTTTAGGTAATGGCGGCCGTGAACATGCACTGGCCTGGAAAATTTGCCAAAGTAAATTGCTCACTTCTTTATACATAGCACCCGGCAATCCGGGTACAGCCAAACTCGGTACCAACTTATCTATTGCTGCAAGTGATATACCAGCAATTTGCAAAGCGTGTGCAGATTTACAAATTGATATGGTTATTGTAGGACCAGAAGATCCATTGGTAAAAGGTATTGCAGATGCAATTCAATCGGAACCAACGCTTCAACATATTATTGTAATTGGTCCGAATAAAACAGGCGCACAATTAGAAGGCTCTAAAGATTTCAGCAAAGCATTTATGCAAAGACATGCTATTCCAACTGCATCGTATGCAAGCTTTGAAGCGCACCAATGGGAAGAAGCGCGCGCTTATGTGCTGAATCATAGCCTGCCTGTAGTTTTAAAAGCAGATGGACTAGCAGCAGGTAAGGGTGTTATTATTTGCGAGTCGCACCAAGATGCGGAAAATACACTTCGACAAATGTTATTGGAAAAACAATTTGGTGAAGCATCAGCAAAAGTGGTGGTTGAATCTTTTTTAACAGGTATTGAATTAAGTGTATTTGCATTACTCGATGGGAGGCATTACCAAGTTATTGGACATGCAAAAGATTATAAAAGAATTGGTGAAGGTGACACGGGCCTAAATACTGGTGGCATGGGATGTGTGAGCCCGGTTCCTTTTGCAGATGCCGCTTTTATTAAAAAGGTTGAAGAAAGAGTGATTCAACCAACAGTAAAAGGATTACAGGAAGAAGGAATTGATTATAGAGGTTTCTTGTTTGTTGGACTCATGAATTGCAATGGTGAGCCTTATGTAATTGAATACAATTGTCGTATGGGTGATCCAGAAACAGAAGTGGTAATGCCACGACTTCAGAACGACCTGCTTGAACTCTGTCGACATGTTGGCGCACAAACCATCCATCAAACCAACATTTCCTATTACCCAGAACATTTTGCAACGGTCATGGCAGTGAGTGGTGGTTACCCAGGAAGCTTTGAAAAAGGTAAAAAAATTGCAGGCTTAGAGCAGTCATTCCCAAACCAGCATTTGTTTTTCGCTGGAATTCAAGCAAATGATGCTGGCGAATTAGTTACATCAGGAGGAAGGGTGCTAGCAGTTACTTCAAAAGGAAATAGTATGTCGGAAGCAGTTGCCGAGTCGCTGAGTGTACTCAACCAAATATGCTTTGAGGGTATCTTTTATAGAAAAGATATTGGTTACGAATTCAAGTGATTTAACAGGCGCATTGGCAACATTTAGCAGAAAGCCCTTATTTTGCAAGTCAATTAGTAAGTATATGTCTGAAAAAACAACTCTCTTTGGAAAAGCCAACTACCGTTGGATGTTAATTGGTGCTGTGGTCATTGCATTGGGCATGATACTCATGAGTGGTGGCAAGAACCCCGATCCCAATCAGTTTGACGAGAGTTTGGTATATGGATTTCGCAGAATTACATTGGCTCCCATTCTAATTTTAGCTGGATTGGTTATTGAGATTTACGCAATCTTCAAGAAGCCCGCTGCTTAACCAATTTTATACTACCATCTTTTATTATGAGTCTTTTTGAAGCGGTTATTATTGCTATTGTAGAAGGATTAACTGAGTTTCTTCCGGTTTCCTCTACTGGACACATGATTATTACTGAATACCTCTTAGGAATGGATCTTAGTGGCAATGATGGCGCATTCATTAAACTGTATACAGTGGCTATTCAATTAGGCGCCATTTTATCGGTTTTGGTTTTGTATAGAAAAAAGTTTTTCCCGCTCAATAGATGGAACTTTTATTTAAAGCTTGTTGTTGCAGTTGTTCCTGCTTTATTACTTGGATTTCTTTTAGATGATTATATTGATACATTGCTGGAAAGTCCGCTCACTGTTGCAATCAGTTTGCTTATAGGCGGCATTATTCTTCTTTTCATAGATCGCTTATTTAAAAATCCTTCGATTCATGTTGAAGAGAATCTTCCAATGGCAAAAGGTTTTAAAATTGGTTTCTGGCAATGTTTAGCCATGATACCTGGTGTGAGTCGTTCTGCTGCCAGCATTATTGGTGGTATGCAACAAGGACTTACCAGAAATTTAGCTGCTGAATTTTCATTCTTTTTAGCAGTCCCAACCATGGCCGCTGCAACAGGTTATAAGCTTTTAAAAACCTGGAAAGAACATCCAGAAGTGTTACAGGACACTTCAAATCTGCAGGTTTTACTAATTGGAAATATAGTTGCTTTTGTTGTAGCTATGCTAGCCATCAAATTTTTTATTGGCTTCTTGCAAAAAAGAGGCTTTGCTTTATTCGGCTGGTATAGAATTATTGTAGGTGGTATTTTATTGTTACTACTCGCTACTGGTTATCAACCTGCCTTATAACAGTTCAAGGGTTTTCTCTTATCTTCAAGCACTAAACCCTCACAATGGTTACAGCATCCCCTAAAGTCATTCGCAGTTGGGCAATGTATGATTGGGCCAACAGCGTGTACAACCTTGTTATTACAACTACTTTCTTTCCGGTGTATTATGCAGCCATTACAAAATCGGCTTACGGAGAAGATACAGTTCCTTTTCTTGGAAGAATTTTTAAAAATTCGGCACTGTATAATTACACGGTCGGATTTTCTTATTTACTGATTGCAATTCTTCTTCCCATTTTGTCGGCCATTTCTGATAGCCGTGGTAACAAAAAAAAATTCATGCAGTTCTTCTGCTATTTAGGCGGATTGGGTTGTAGTGGATTATTTTTCTTTAGGGGTGAACAACCTAATATGTGGGTTGGATTGGGTTGTTTTATGCTAGCAGCCATTGGTTATATTGGAAGCTTGGTATTTTATAACTCCTACTTACCAGAAATTGCTGCTCCAGAAGATAGAGATCGCATCAGCGCCAGAGGTTATGCCATGGGTTATATAGGTAGCGTGATTATGCAAATGGTTGGATTTGGATTGGTCTTGTATTTTTCTGGAAAAGGTGATGACACCAGCGGACCATTGTACACTTTTTTGTTGGTTGGTATTTGGTGGATTGGCTTTGCGCAAATCACTTTTAGAAATTTGCCGCCTTCTACCCCTAGTGTAAAAAAGCAACACAATGTGTTTACAGATGGATTTAAAGAATTGAAAAAAGTATGGCACCAACTCAAAGAAATTCCTGTTTTGCGAAGTTTCTTAGGTAGCTTCTTTTTTTACAGCATGGGTGTTCAAACAGTGATGTTGGCAGCAACAATTTTTGGGGATCGTGTTTTAGGTTTGCCCGCTGATAAACTAATCATTACAGTGGTGCTCATTCAAATAGTTGCTATTGCAGGCGCCTTCTTAATGTCGAACCTCTCTGAAAAGTTTGGAAACATTCAAGTGCTTTTAGGCGTAGTGCTTTTTTGGATATTCCTTTGTATTAGTGCTTGGTATGTTGCTGGTGTTAAGGAAAGTGGTAAAAATGTAGAATTTCACTTTTATGGTCTTGCCTGTGCAGTTGGACTGGTAATGGGTGGAATTCAATCCTTGAGTAGAAGTACCTATAGTAAGCTCATGCCAACTACCAAAGACACCGCTTCATTCTTTAGTTTTTATGATGTAACGGAGAAAATTGCCATCGTTATTGGGATGTTTACCTTTGCATACATCGATGAATTGCTCGATATGAAGCATTCAGTTTTATCGCTGATTGTTTTCTTTGCAATAGGATTTTTTGGATTATTACTAACCTTACAGCGTCAAAGAATTAAAAAAAGACACGCTCATTAAAATGTGAATGTATGCAACTTCATACCATTGAAACAGGTTATTTTAAGCTCGACGGTGGTGCTATGTTTGGTGTTGTGCCAAAATCAATTTGGAATAAATTAAATCCTGCAGATGAAAACAATCTCTGTACATGGGCCATGCGAAGCCTTCTGATTGAAGACGGAAACAAACTCATTCTAATTGATACAGGTATTGGCAATAAACAAGATGATAAATTCTTTAGTCATTACTACTTACACGGTAACGACAGTTTGGATCAATCACTCGAAAAACTAGGCTTCCATAAAAATGATATTACCGATGTTGTTTTAACACATCTTCACTTTGATCATTGTGGTGGCAGCATTATTCGAGAGAACGACTTGCTTAAACCAGCCTTTCCAAATGCTATTTTTTGGAGTAATGAAGCACATTGGAAATGGGCAACACAACCTAATGCAAGAGAAAAAGCCTCTTTCCTAAAAGAGAATATTTTACCTATGCAAGAAAGTGGTCAGCTTAAGTTGATAGATTTACCAAAAGAAAAAACTGACCATAAATTACCAAGCTCTGTTTTCAATGATTCCATTTCAGTGCGCTTTGTACAAGGCCATACCGATCAAATGATGTTGCCGCAAATCAAATACAAAGACAAGACCCTTGTTTTTATGGCAGATCTTCTTCCATCGGTTGCTCACCTGCCCTTACCCTATGTAATGGGTTATGACATGTTTCCGCTTACAACACTAAAAGAGAAGCAGGTCTTTTTAGAAGAAGCAGCCAACAACAACTACACATTATTCTTTCAACATGATCCTAAAATAGAATGTTGTACCCTACAAATGACCGAAAAAGGAGTAAGAGCTAAAGAAACATTTACACTAAAAGAATGGATATAAAAAAGCCGGAGTATTTATCTCCGGCTTGATTTTTTAATAGCAAGAATTAGTTTTCAATACCTAATAATTCAATCTCAAAAACCAAGGTAGAACCTGGCGCAATTAAAGCACCCGCTTGTCCGTCTCCATATGCTAATTCAGATGGAATAACCACCCGCCACTTGCTTCCAACAGTCATCAATGGCAATACTTCCTGCCATCCGCGTATTACACCATTTACAGGAAAAGTAGCAGGCTCACCTCTATCAACTGAACTATCAAAAACTTGGCCGTTTACTAAAGTGCCTTTATAGTGACAGCGAACACGACTAGTTAAAGTTGGCTTGCTTGTATCAGTACCTTGCGTGATCACTTCATATAAAATTCCATTTGGCAAAGATTTTACACCTTGCTTCTTTGCTAATTCTTCGCGAAATGCTTTACCAGCAGCTTTGTTTCGATCTGCTACAGTAGCTTGATTACGACGCATCATTTCACTAATGGCAATATCAGCTTGCTCATCAGTTAATAAGCCCTTCTTTTTCTCAAAATAATCTTTCATACCTCGCTGAAACAAATCGAGGTTAAGCTGATCTAACTGTTGTGAGCTTAAATTTTCTGCTACTTTAAATCCCAATCCATAACTACCACTGTCTTTGAAAGACTTAAGCAATGGAGCAGAAGCTGGCGGCTGTACTTTTTGTGCAGCAGGTTTAGCAGCTGCTTTTGGAGCTGGTTTAGCAGGTGCTTTGGTTTGTGCAAAACCGATTGTTGCCAAACAGGTACAAGCAATAAAAAGAATTGATTTCATACAATTGATTTAGAAAATTCCGTAGTTGTTGTAAAAGAATATTTGGGAGCCAAAGGTAATAGGTTGAAGCTTACAGAATGATGTAGTAAGAGATTAGCTGACAAAAAATTCCTAATAGTAATCCAGCATATACTTCCCTTTCTTGATGCTCACCCAAAACCAGTCGTGCCGTAACAACTGCTCCAGCTATTAAAACGAGCAAAGCAATTGGAAGTCCGAGGTTAATTTGGTAATAAAAAGCAGTAAGTATAAGAGCTGTTGCCAAACCGCCTACACCCATGGCATGCATACTTATTTTGAAATAATTATTTAGAATAACTGCAATGGATACACAAATAAATATTCCAAAGAAGAAAAATTTAAGCACCAATGGTTGATCGGTGAAGTTGCGCGATAAATAATACATCCACCAATAAAAAAACATAGTTACAAAATAGGGGATGATGCGTTCTTTTTGAGTTCTAAGAAAGATGGAATCAATCATTTTAAGTCGCCATAACAGAAAAACAGCAAATGCAGGAAAAAAAGCTGTCATCCAGAACATCCCAAATATTTTGAGATTCATTTGCCAAGAATTGATACCACTGAATTCATATGGAAAATAATACCACAATATCAGCAAGAAATAAGTTGGCATGAATAGTGGATGGAATATATATGATATTGCCTTTGCTTTTACCCGTATAAAACTACTACTCCACATATGCTTACTTTAAATTTCTTTTCGCAATCTTGCTACCGGAATATTTAATTGCTCTCTATACTTGGCAACTGTTCTTCTGGCAATATTATAACCTTTCTCATTGAGCATATCGGTCAACATTTCATCACTTAGCGGCTTTCTTTTATCCTCAGCTTCAATTACATCACTAAGTATTTTTTTTACTTCTCTAGTACTTACTTCTTCACCACTATCTGTAGTTAAACTTTCACTAAAGAAAAATTTGAGTCGATACGTGCCAAATTCAGTTTGGACAAACTTGCTATTTGCAACCCTACTTACCGTTGAAATATCTAAGCCAGTTTTCTCAGCTATATCTTTCAAAATCATGGGACGAAGATGTGTTTCATCGCCACTTAAAAAGAAATTTTCCTGATGCTCTAGTATAGCACCCATTGTATTAAGTAGTGTTTCTTGTCTCTGCTTAATCATATCTATGAACCACTTAGCAGAATCAATTTTTTGTTTGATGAAAATAACCGCCTCTTTTTGTCGCTTATCTTTTTTAGCAGCTACATCATAACTCTTCAACATTTCTTTGTAGCCTTCGCTAATCCGCAAGTCTGGGGCATTTCTTGCATTCAAAGTAAGTTCTAGTTTCCCATTGTTATTTATAACAAAGAAGTCTGGAACAATGTATTGATCTGCGCGAGTTCCTTCACCTACTTGTCCACCTGGCTTTGGATTTAATTTGATAATCTGCTGAATAATTTCTCTTAGCTGGTCATCGTCTATTTGTAAGCTACGCTGAATTTTTTCGTAATGCTTTTTGGTAAACTCATCAAAATACTTTTCAAGTACTTTAATGGCCAACATAACTGGCTCATCGGGCTCTTTCCTTTTTAACTGAATCAACAAACACTCTTGCAAACTTCTTGCACAAATTCCGGGTGGATCAAATTGTTGAATAAGTTTAATTAAATCAGCTACTTCCTCATCGGTGGTATTAATGTTTTGTCTAAATGCTAAATCATCAGTAATACTTGCAACCTCTCTTCTTAAGTAACCATCATCATCTATACTCCCAACAATTTGTTCAGCTACTTTATATTGATGTTCAGTTAATTGAAGCATTCCTAATTGCTGTACCAATAACTCATGAAAACTAACTTCCATTCGAATGGGAACCGATTTGTCTTCCCCCATTTCCGGATAGTTTTCATCACGAGTTTTATAATCAGCAATATCATCATCAGAATCGGTCACATACTCACTAATATCTACCTGATCATAATCGTCTTCACTCCCATCTCTTTCAAATTCATCCTGATCGTTCGATTCAAACTCATCTTTTAGTTCGTTGGGCGCACCATCGTGTTCGTCCGACATTTCTAAAGCAGGATTTTCCTCCAATTCCTCCTGTATTCTCTCTTCCAAATTAGCGGTAGGTATTTGCAGCAATTTCATCAGCTGAATTTGCTGCGGAGAGAGTTTTTGAAGTAGTTTCTGCTGTAATGATTGTCCTAGTGCCATGCTTCAACAAAAATGCTTATTCGTTCGTTTCGGCGTAAATTTACACAATAAGATGCTAGAGAAATGAAGTTAGTAGGATTGTTACTTTCATTATTGGCTGTTCAATATGGTACAGCACAGTGGACACCTCCAAAAACATTGCAGCCACAAGATTCTGCAAAGCATATTCCATTTAGGTTACCTGCAGATACGTATACCAGATCACTTGGGTTTTTTTGTAAAAAAGAGTTAAAAGTTGAAAAAGTAACAAAAGTGCCCCTTCGTTTTAGACTAGGGACACTTGAACAGACAAATAAGTTAGAGGGGAAAAAATTTTAAGCTATAACTGTTTTACTTTTCATAGAAACAATATCAGCAACGGCTCCATCCCACAAACGAATCCTAGATTGAAGAGCGGCTAAAGCTGCTTGAGTTGCTTCTTCCCATTTTTGTTCATCATTTCCACATAACTGCTCTGTCATTGCCAGCGCTAAATGACTATGATGATCGCCATCCACTTCAATATGACGCTCTAAATAATACCTAAAGGTATCAATGGTGCCTGGCATTTGTTGATCCATATCTTCAATAATGCTGTGGAACATACCTGGAATTAAATCCTCTCTTCCAAAAGTGAATACAGCAGCTAAAACATGCGACTTTCTTGATGCAATGGTAGAGAAAGTAAACTGAAGAAATGACTTGATAGCTGGAGAAAGTTGAACAGAATTAATTGCTTCTAATACACCTTTTCCAGAACGAATGGTATCTAAAAAATCGTGTAAATGGTTTGTTGCCGCACCAGCCTGCTGCATAGCTTGCAAATACAGTTCAAAATGACTCAGTCTATTTCCGTGCTGATCTACATCCGATTCCTCTCCAACAACAATTTCATTGATCAAGAATCGAGTATCTGCATTTCCTACTGGCATCCAAGGAATAGAAGTGCAGGTTAATTCATTTTGTAAAGATTTTAACAGCGACATAAAATCCCACACAGCAAACACATGGTATTGCATAAAAATGCGTAAGCTTTCTACATCGTTGATTTGCGCGTATAAAGGATGCGCAATAATTTGCTGGCGCAGCGGTTCTATCTCAGTTTTGAGTTGTTCAACATGCTTATTCATCTCAGAAAAACTTTATATAACAGAACGAATAATGGCCTTCATTTGTTCGCCTTTTGCGTGTATTTGTTCTTCAGTCCAAACCAAACTAATGGCTGTACTAACGCATCTCGACATAATTGCATCGCTTTTTGAAAAATCTTGCTGAGCTAAAGAAAGCAATGCATTCCTCTGTGCATCTCCAATTGGCTGAAGCGTAGTTGCGTTTTGCAAGTGCTGCCACTTACGGATATAATGCCAGTTGTTATCGTACCAATAAAAATTCCCGGCCAATACACCTTGAGCTTTCATTGCATCTACTACTGCTTTTGTTTGAGCTTCTGTAGGCAAAAACCAACTTAAGAAGCTGCCGCTATCGCCTACTGGATCTGGAACACGGCGAAAGCTAATTTCAGGAATCTGCTCAAGATGAGATCTAAGCAACTGGTTATTCTTTCTTTGTAAAACCAAGAACTGGTCCAACTTGCGAATTTGAGCTAAACCAACTGCAGCGTGTAATTCGCTGATTCTAAAATTGTATCCAATAAATGGATGCAAATCGGCTCCTCTGTCAACTCCTAAATGGTCATGACCATGATCGGTATACCCATCGCATTTGGTGTGTACGTCAATATCATTTGTCATTACAACACCTCCTTCACCACAGGTAATCATTTTAACAAAATCGAAACTAAAAGTACCCGCATGTCCAATGGTTCCCAAATGCTTTCCCTCATAGGTTCCACCAATACTCTGACAGGCATCCTCTAATAATATTAAGTTATGCTTATTACAAATATTCATCAACGCACCTAAGTCAGCCATACTTCCACACATGTGAACAGGCATTACGCATTTTGTTTTAGGTGAAATGGCTGCTTCAACCGCAGCAGGATCCAAGGTAAGCGTATCATCAATATCAACTAAAACTGGAATTGCACCAACACTCAACACAGCTTCAAAACTTGCTACAAAGGTGAAAGACGGCATAATTACTTCGTCGCCCACACCAATACCCAAAGCCGACATAGCAGTTGTAAGAGCTGCTGTTCCACTGCTGGTCAAATGAGCGTGTTTACAACCAAATCTTTCAGTAATAGCATGTTCCAATTCTTTGGCTTTCCAAATGCCTTTTCTTGGACCATCAAAACCATAACGCATGAGAATTCCTGTCTCCAGCACATCATTCACTTCCTTACGCTCCTCAGCGCCAAACAATTCAAAACCGGGCATATCGTTGATTTTAGTGCGCAAAGGTAGCTATTTCGTTGGGGTGATAAAGTTTTGTGCACGTTAAATAAGGCTTGAATTACCTTTGAACCATGAAACCTACCCTCTACTACTGTTACGACGCATATTGCGGCTGGTGTTATGGATTTAGTGCAGTCATGAAGCAAGTAGCTGCTCGTTATCAGCCTGTAATGCATATTGAAGTATTAAGCGGGGGCATGGTATTACCTGAAAAGCCAACCCCTATTTCTGTGATGGCTACCTATATTAAGGAAGCATACCCAACGGTAGAAGAGTACACAGGTGTTAAATTTGGGAGAGACTACCTATGGCATATTGAAAATCCAGATCTGAGCGATTGGTTTCCTCATTCTGAAATGTCGGCTATAGCGCTTTCCATATTTAAAGAATACTACCCTGAGCAACAAGTAGCCTTTGCTTCCGATTTACAGTTTAGTTTGTATGGAGAGGGAAGAGATTTAACAGATCCCGAAGCCTATCGTCACCTGTTAGAAAAATATGAAATTGATGCAGCTACATTTTACGATCGCTTAAAACAAGAGACTTATCGCGATAAAGCTCATGAAGAGTTTGCATTGTGCAAACAATTACAAGCAACAGGATTTCCTTATCTGGTATTACAAACAGCAGAGTCTAAGTTTTTCTTGGTAGCTAGAGGATATACTGCTTATGCAGACGTACACGAAAGAATTCAAAAGATTTTAAAAGAAAGCGGACACTTACCAAACGCTTAGCGTCTTTTGGGATAATAACCTCCTCTACCGCCTTTGGTTCGTGGTGATGAACGTTTTTCACGAATAGGTTTATACTCAGGTGTTTCACCAAAGGTTTCAGGCACTTGCATTTTAACTACTTCCTTTTCTATTAGTCGCTCTATACTGCCAAACTTTTGTTGCTCTGTTTCACCAACGAGAGTAATTGCAATTCCATCCGATTCAGCACGCGCGGTTCTTCCAATTCTATGTACATAATCCTCTCCATCATGCGGCACATCATAGTTAATAACAAGATCAATGGTATCAATATCTATACCTCGTGACACAATATCAGTAGCCACCAATACTGGTATCCTTCCACTTGCAAAACCTTGTAAAACCTGTTCACGCTCTTGCTGCTCTAAGTCGCTGTGCATGGGTGCAACCTTTAATCCAACTTTTTGTAATGAGCGAAATAAATCTTTTACACTTTGCTTGCTACTACAAAATACAAGCGCACTCTGATACGTATGTATTTGCAATAAATGACGAACCAATTCTAATTTCTGTGACTGATAAACAATATAGGCTTGCTGTACTATTTTTTCTGGCGGCTTAGAAATTGCAATATTAATTTCTTGAGGTTCAAATAAAATTGCTCTTGCTAAACGTCTTATTTTTTCAGGCATAGTAGCCGAAAACAACAAACGCTGACATCTTTTGGGTGTATGTGCAATAATAAATTGAATGTCATCTTGAAAGCCCATATCTAACATCCTATCTGCTTCATCTAAAACTAAAAATTGTACGCCTGAAAAATCAACATACCCCATTTTTAAATGCGCCATCATTCGTCCTGGTGTACAAACAATAATGTCTGCACCCATTTGTAAAGCCTTTTTTTCAGCTACAAAGTTCTGTCCATCATTACCTCCATAAATAGCAATAGAACTTATTTCAATGAAATATGAGAGTCCTTCAATATGTTGCGCAATTTGAATGGCTAACTCACGTGTAGGCACAATAATGAGCGCGCCTACTTTGCCTTCATGTTTTTTTTCTAATAATTGATGAAGTAGTGGCAACAGAAATGCAGCTGTTTTACCCGTACCTGTTTGAGCCGAAGCAATAATATCTTTTCCTTGTAAAACAAGTGGAATAACTTGCTCCTGAACCGGAGTGGCATTTTCGTAGCCCGAAAAAGAAATACCTTCTAATAAAGAGTCGTGAAAACCAAAGTCAGAGAATCGCAAAACAGTATAAAAATTTTACCGAAATTAAGCAAATCAGGTCAGTTTCATGTTTTTACTTTCAGAATTCAGCGCATCCGCCTATCTTGCACGCCCAAATAAATAGGATAATATGGAATATAGCAAGTTGATTGCAGTTACTGGAATGCCGGGTTTGTTTGAATTAGTAAGCAGCAAACATGATGGTGCATTGGTTAAATCTTTAGAAGATGGTACTACTAAGTTTGCCAGTAATAGAAGTCATCAGTTTTCACACCTTGAAAGTATTGAAGTGTATACTATTCGTGAAAACGTAAATTTGGTTGAAGTATTTCAAGCAATGAAAGGAGCGGGTAAAGATTTGCCAAATGAAAAAAATGCAGATGAAGTAAGTGCATACTTCCGAGAAGTATTTCCTAACCTCGATTTTGATCGCGTGTATGCAAGTGATATGAAAAAAATGGTGAAGTGGTTTAGAATTTTAATAGCCAATGAAGTGGAGTTGATGTTGACTCAAGACGAAGAAGAGGCAGAATAATTCACCAATAAATAACTTTTTTATCGAAACCGGTTCTAATAATGAACCGGTTTTATTTTTTACCTTAGTCGCTATGAAACAATTTCTTGCCTTCCTACTATGTGTGGGATTTATTTCTACTTCCTTTTCACAACAGTTTTTTGAAGAAACACCTGCAGCTCGTAAATGGGTGAAAAAGCAATATCGAAAGCTTTCAAAGGACCAGCGTATTGCACAACTTTTGGTAATACGTGCGCACAGTAACTTAGGACAAGACCATGTTACACAGGTTACAAAAATTATTCAGGAATACAATGTAGGCGGACTGTGTTTTTTTCAGGGTGGACCAATACGACAAGCATTGCTTACAAATTACTATCAGCAAATTGCTAAAACCCCCATTATGATTGCCATAGATGGTGAGTGGGGACTAGGAATGCGCTTAGACTCTGTAATTAATTATCCTCGTCAACTTATGATGGGTGCCGTTCCTGATGCAACGCTTATTTATAGATTTGGCCGAGCCGTTGGTGAGCAATGCAAGCGATTAGGCATTCATGTGAATTATGCACCAGATATTGATGTGAATAATAATCCACTTAATCCAGTTATTAACGATAGAAGTTTTGGAGAGGATAAATATCGTGTTGCACTCTACGGTGCAAAATACATGAAAGGCATGCAAGATGTTGGTGTTATGGCATGCGCTAAGCATTTTCCCGGCCATGGAGATGTTGCAGTAGATTCACATTATGACTTACCAATTATTAATAAATCGAGAGCACAGCTAGATGAACTAGAATTATTTCCATTTAGAGAACTTATACAACAAGGCGTTGGTAGTATCATGAGTGCTCACTTGTATATTCCAGCAATTGATACTACAGCCAATCAAGCAACTACTTTATCTAGAAAGAATGTAACAGATCTATTGAAGAATGAATTAGGCTTTAAAGGTATTGCTGTAACAGATGCGCTTGAAATGAAAGGCGTGACCAAGTTTTATCCACAAGGAGAAGCGGCCGTTCAAGCAATCATTGCCGGAAATGATATGTTATGCTTACCGGGTGATGTAAAGGAAACTATAAATAAAGTAAGACAAGCAATTAAAGATGGGAAAATAAGCTGGAAAGAAATCAATAGTCGTGTTTATAAAATTCTACTTGCTAAATATCATTTGGGACTAAACAAATCACAAGTGATTGATACAACAAATTTAGTTGCCGATTTAAATCAATCAACAATAGAATTGAAGAAAGAATTAGCAAGTCAATCTATTACCTTGTTACGTCATGTTAATCAGCAATTATTTCCATTAAATAAAAAACAGAAGATTGCATACGTTCAAATTGGCGCCCCTACTGAAACTGCTATTGCAAAAAAATTAAGAGATCAATTTGGCGCTAAAATTTATTCTTTTGGCTCTAGAGCTGCAGTTGGGAAGGAGTTAATGGACGATTTAAATAGCTCAGTTGTTCGTTCAGAAAAAAATGATAGTGCAGGTGCGGCAACTTTTGCAAAAAATATTCAGCAAGAAAAATTTGATATAATTCTGATTGGCGTTCACAATTATAGTAGAAGACCTGCGAATAATTTTGGAATACCAGCTGGAAGTATTCAATTATTAAACTTATTACAAGACAATAATACTTCTACCATTTATTTCGGTAACCCTTATGCAATTAGTAATACATGTATTGCTGATAATTTATGGGCTGCATATGAAGACGATGAGAGTACTCAAACAGCTATGTTTAATATTTTAGTGGGCGAAAAATCTGCTGTAGGTAAACTTCCAGTCACTGTATGTGATGGTTTAAATTACGGAACAGGTATAGTATATTCTGGTAAACTTCCTTACAGTCAACCCGAAAGAGTGGGACTTAAAACTGATGTATTAGAAAAAATTGAAAAAGTTGCTTTATCAGCTATTGATCAAGGGGCTTTCCCTGGTTGCGTTGTTCTAGTTGCAAGAAATGGAAAAGTAGCTTATCACAGAGCGTTTGGATTTATGGACAGTGCTAAAACTGAACCCCTACAAGTAAATACTGTATTTGATGTTGCTTCTGTCACCAAAACCTCTGCTACAACCGTTGCAGTTATGAAAATGGTAGATGAAGGAAAAATTAGTCTAACAGCTACTTTAGGTGATTATTTGCCTTGGGTACGGGGAACAAATAAAGAGAAGTTAAGAATTGATGATATTCTGTTGCATCAAGCAGGACTTACACCGTTTATTCCGTTTTATAGAGAGCTTATTGATAAAACAAGCGGGAAAGTGCTTCCTCAGTTCTTTTCAACAACACGCAATAATACTTACTCTACACCAGTTGCAAAAAATCTCTTTCTAAGAAACGACTGGCAGGACAGTTTGCTGAATAGGATTTTAAAGAGTCCACTTTCAGAACATGGAAAATATGTTTACAGCGATAATGATTTTATTTTCTTAGGAAAGATTGTTGAACAGTTAAGTGGATTAAGCTTAGATGAGTATGTACAAAAAACTTTTTATAGTCCGCTTCAAATGTTGAGTACACAATACAATCCACTTAAGACCATGAGCGAAAGAGAAATTGCCCCAACTGAAATGGAGCCACATTTTAGAGGACAGTTAATAAGAGGTTATGTACATGATGAAGGAGCTTCTTTGTTTGGAGGAGTAGCTGGACATGCAGGCTTATTTAGCAACGCTTACGATCTTGCTAAATTGTATCAAATGCTTTTACAAGGCGGTAAATGGGGTAATGCACAAATTTTAAACCCTTCTACTGTTCAGCTTTTCACAAAATACGGAAGTGATGTTAGTAGAAGAGGATTAGGATTTGATAAGCCAGAGAAAGATAATGCACATAGAAACAATCCTTATCCAGCTAAAAATGTAAGTCTGCAAACATTCGGACATACAGGATTTACCGGAACATGTGTTTGGGTAGATCCTGCTTATGATTTGGTGTACGTTTTCCTTTCAAACCGTGTACATCCAACTCGTAGTAACAATAAAATTTCTTCATTACAAGTACGTGGTAGAATTCAGGACTTAGTTTACGAAGCCCTACTTATTGAGTAGTAATTGTATGAAGGCAAATGTTGACAAACTGTTTAAAAAGGTGGTAAAACCACCTTTTTTCTTTGTACATATTGTAATTTTTACCCTACAAAATTTGTAGTTCAAAGTATATATTTTTAATTTTAATGTATATTAACTTTATTTACATATATTTTTTATATTTTTATTTTTTATATTTTTAAAAAAAAACACATGATAAATTGTTCAGCGAATTAGATATCACATCTACCTTTATACCAACATTCATCCAAATAAAAAAACTATGAAAAAGGTAAGTACTCAACTCTCTGTTTTACTAGCTTTTTCGTTATTGGTATTCATCGCCTGCAGCAAAGAGGGCGTAAATAAAAATGACGATACCAGTGCAGTAAGTCAGGTATCCGGCGGCGGACTAAGTGACAGCGATGGTCAATTTTCATCGGATGTTGCAATTGCAGGTCTAATTGGCGAAAACACAGCTGATAACATGAAAACTGCATATCGCAATCAGGTGGGAAACCGTCAAACACATTATGTAGCATTCTCAATAAATGATTTGAGAAACTTTATTAACAGATCTAGAGCTCAACATAAAGCTGATAGCATTTATGTGAATTTTGCAATGTATACTGTTAATACAGCAAGAAACAGAAACGATATTGGACGTTACACAATAGTTTTCACGCCTAATAAAATTAACAGGCGCGCTAAAAATGGTAATGGAATATCATTACAAAGCGAAGACGATTATTGGGACTTGAACCACGGTCAAGCTTATCCATAATACTTAAAGAATAGTAAATTGCATTAAACTTCTTAATGTCTCTTGTATATTCTACTTGGTTTGAAATTGCGGCTTTAATTGTTTCGTTTGTTTATTGGAAGCAGTTAAAGTCGCCTTTTCATTATAAATGCATTTTTGTTTTTTTGATATTAACAGTAATTGTTGAAATATCAGGTAGTTACTTCGGTCATTATCACAAAGCCAATAGATTTATTTATAATTTCTACGATCCTATCTTTTTTGGATTTTTTCTTTTTATGATTTATAAAGATGTATATCATAAGAACCTTAAGAAAATATCCAAATTTATTCTTGTAGTTTTTTTACTGTTTGCTGCTGCTAATTTTGCTTATTATCAGGGGTTAGATCTATTTAATTTTAAATCATATCTGTCGTTTAAATTCAACAAGCATACATTCATTTTTGGTTCAGTCTTAGTCATTTTTACAAGTCTTCTATATTATTTTGATCTAATTCTGCTGATTTCTCTAAAAAAACGATTAGAGGACAATCTAACATTTTGGATAGCTACGGGTGGCTTATTTTATTGTGCTGGGTCAATTTTGAGTACTTCACTCCATGAATACATTGTTAGCAATAAAATAATGATGCACAATACTTTCATGTTCACAGCTATCAGTCGAATGATGAGTGTAATCTTATACGGCACTCTTATTCTAGGAATATATATGCACGCAACAAAAGACAAACGCAACCAAAAAAAGATTCGAAAAATGGAAGAGGAATCTGCAAAAGATGCCCGTGAAATTGAAGAATTGCGCAATGCCATTCTAAAGTAATCTTATCTTTATTGCCTGCCATGGCGGGTAAACATTTAATACTATTTTTTCTCACAAAACTATTACTCTTTAGCGGCCACCTTAACGCACAGGGTAACCAAATCGCAATTGGCCAATGGCAGGATCATCTTCCATACCAAAATGCAATTCAAATAGTAAAAGGAGATGAATTTGTTTGTGCTACACCATATGCTCTGTTTCGAATTGATCAAGACAAAGAAGTTGAGAGAATCAGTAAAACAAATCATCTAACAGATGTAGGTGTTTCAGCCATCGCATGGGACCCTACAACACAACAGTGGATTGTTGCTTTTGACAATAGCAACCTCAATATTCTATCTAATAATAGAACTAGATCCATCGGTGATATAAGAAGAAGTAACATACCGGGCGATAAAAGAATTAGACATATTTTCTGTAACAACGGCTTAGCTTACCTAAGTACAGGTATTGGAATCATTGTTGTGAATATACAACGAGTAGAAATTGCTGGGACTTGGATGGTAGGAAGAGGTGGACAACCCACTCAGTTTAATGAAGTCAAAGTTGTCAACGGGTTTATATATGCAGCCTCTATACAAGGTTTACAGCGAATTCCCCTTCAAACAACTAATCCAGGCAACTTTCAACAGTGGGAATTTTTATCAGGACAAGCAGCACTTCCAAACGGTGAAGTCAATCAAATTCTATCCAACAATAACCAAATCATTATTCGTAAAAGCGATAGCCTTTTTATTCTTAGAAATAATCAATGGGAATTATTTTACTACGATGCAAATTGGCCCATTGTTAAAGCAAATGCTGAAGGTGGAAGAATTGTTGTTTGTCAGCGTACCAACAATGGTCAATCAAGAGTTATAGTGCTGAATAATGACGGATTGATAGCGCAGACAATTGCAGTACCAGAAGTCATTTCTTTTCCGAGAGATGCTTTATGGGATAATGGCAAAGTGTGGGTGGCTGACTTTTTTGGAGGCTTGTCCTTGCATGATGGAACCGCAACTATTCAGCGTTTCAGACCAAGTGGACCGCTTGGCTTTGTTCAAGGAGACATGCTTTTCCAGAAAGACACTTTATGGGCAGCAGCTGGAACGGTAAATGATAATTGGAATTACCAGTTTAATCGCGATGGCATTTTTAAAAGAACTCCCGACAATTGGTCATTTATAGGTTCTTTCAATAAACCACAACTCGATACACTTTTCGACTTTATCACATTAACTGTCGACCCAACAGATCAATCACTTTGGGCGGGCAGCTACGGTGGTGGTCTCATAAAACTTTCTGGAAACAATATTCAAATTTTTAAACAAAACAGCAGCCTTCAAACTGCAATTGGGGATCCGGGTAGTTACCGTGTAAGTGGTTTAGCATTTGATCAACAAAGAAACTTATGGGTTAGCAACTATGGTGCGGCACAACCCTTGCATGTTCGAAAGCCAGATGGATCGTGGAGAGCATTTTCAATACCCTTCTTCCTGAATGAAAATGGTGTTGAGCAAATTGTATGCGACCCATTCGGAACAGTCTGGATTGTAGGCGCAAAGGGAAATGGATTAATAGCCTATCAACCTAATCAGCCAGATCTTACCAACGATGATAGATGGAGGTGGTTTAGAGCTGGAGCAGGACAAGGAAATCTTCCCTCCAATCAAATCAACCACATTGCAGTTGACAAAAATGGGCTTTTATGGATAGCTACAGCAAGAGGTCTTGCATTTATTCCTTGCCTATCTGAAATATTTCAGCCGCAAACATGTGAAGCGTTCTTACCTGTTGTACAATCGGGCGGATTTGCAGGAAACTTGCTGGCCTCAGAAGATGTGCTTTGCTTAGCAATTGATGGCGCTAACAGAAAATGGGCGGGTACAAGAAGAGGTCTATTTTTGATTGCACCCGATGGGAATAGAATTGTACAGCAATTCACCAATGAAAAC